>JACCED010154017.1_pt1 | contig 22008 bp, 18 predicted proteins | sample 7455021 | NCBI WGS metagenome assembly JACCED01 (sample SAMN15323456, study PRJNA562643) | freshwater metagenome | isolation source: river surface water | place: USA:Blue River Watershed | collected 2017-08-19
AAAGCCCGTGCTGAAAGTCCTTTTGGCACCACCATTGCACATGGCGCATTGGTGCAAGTTTTGATCAGCCGCATGAAGCTCCCTTTGGACCATGAAGTGGTGGGCTTCAACAACATTGTCAACTATGGCTCTGACCGTCTTCGCTTTCCATCACCCGTGCCATCGGGTTGCCGAATTCACACGCGGTATCGCGTAAAGTCGGTTCAAGCGGTAAAAAGCGGTACGCAAGTCACCATGGAAATCAATGTTCATGTGGTCGGTCAGGATCGGCCTTCCGTGATCAATGATTTGGTCATGCTCTACATGTAAATTTCCAACTGCTTGCCTCGTTTTCTAACCCAACACCTCATAGCCAATGACCTCAAGCCCCTCTAACCGACTGTTGTTTGCCTTCATCTTGTCAGCCAGTTTGGCATCCACCATTGGTGGCTTGCCCTTCAATGTGCTGCCAGTCATGTTGGGCAGTTTGGCCGATTCATTCAAGCTAGATGCACAAACCACGGGCATGATTGGCTCCGTTTGTTTTGCAGGTTATTTGGTGGGTACGCTGGGTGCACCCTTCTGGATGAACCGCGTCAACTGGCGCATTCTGACCGTTGTGAGTGCCATTGGTACCGCGGCCTCCTTTGCGGCCAGCTCGCAAATTGACACCCTCGAATGGTTGGTGGTGGTCTGGGCCTTGATCGGTTTCTTTGCATCCACCATGACTTGCTTGGGCATGCGAATTTTGTCCGACCTGCCCGACAAAGTTCGTGCGTTTGGTACCCGACAAGGCGTTGAGTTGTCTGTAACAGCCGCAGTCTTGTTTGCCTTACCGCCACTGATTATTTCGCAATACAAATATCCTGGGGCAGCTTTGTCACTGGCTGCTGTGGTGGCCATTTTGGGTCTGTCTGCGTTTTGGGTGCCCACAGGCGCACAGTCAAACCAAGACGCCGCTGCTGCTGCTCAAGATGCACCCGCATCAGGCGCTTATTTGCCCATGATGGCTTGGCAATCGCTGGCCTTGTTCTTTGTTTTTCTGGTGGGCAACATTGGTCTCTGGGCATTCTTAGAAAGAATTGGCAGCTCTCTGCAAATTGCACCCGCTGAAATGGGCATTGTGTTTGCAGTCCTCAAATTGTTGGGCGGTGTTGCAGCCTTCTTTACTGCGGCTGTTGGCGATCGTGTTGGACCGAGTCGTGCAGCATGGTGGGTGGTGGGCACCGTGGGCCTGGGTTTGGTTTTACTTCAAACAGCCACAGCTTTTATAGGCTTTGCACTAGGCGCTTGGATTTGGGAGTTTGCGTTTACCTGTGGCTGCGTATTCCACGCCGCCAGCATTGCACGCAGTGACCCCAGCGGCCGTGCAGTCATGTTGGTGCCTGCGGTGTTTGCGCTCAGCTCTATGGCCGGCCCTGGCTTGGCGGGGCAAATTGTGGCGGGTGGCAATTTTGTTGGCTTGCTGGCCTTTGCCTTGGCCTCTACGCTTCTGCCCGCATTGGTCAACATCATTCGTCGACCCGCTTAAAGCATAGCGCCTCACTTTAAAGCATAGCGCCTCACTTATTCAGCAAATTGAATACTGCAACCGCCTAAGCCTTCAATGTGCATCTTGAAGTGATCGCCAGCAACGGCCGTCACCAAAGGTGCCAAGGAGCCCGACAAAATTAATTCGCCGGCCTTGAAGGGAATGCCAAATGCTCCCAGCGTGTTGGCCAACCAAGCGACCGCCTCGGCCGGATGACCTTGCACAGCACTGCCCAAGCCTGCGCCAGCTGGCGCATCGTTTTTCCACATTTGCATGGCGGCTGCGGCCAAGTCAAGCGCATAGGGATCGGTATGCTGCTGGCCCACCACAAACACGCCACACGAAGCGTTGTCGGCCACGGTGTCTTGAATTTTGATTTTCCAATCGTCAATGCGAGAGTCAACAATTTCAAAGCACGGGGCAACCCATTCGGTGGCAGCCATCACTTGCTCGCGAGTGATGCCGGGACCTTTTAAATCGGCCTTCAACATGAAGGCAATTTCGCCTTCAGCTTTGGGTTGAATCAAGCCCGTTTGCTTGAGCGATACCGTGGCGCCATCGGCGCAATGCATGGCATCGGTTAAGAAACCAAAGTCGGGTTGAAACACGCCCAACATGTCTTGCACAGGCTTGGATGTGACACCAATTTTTTTGCCAATGACACGCTCTCCCGCAGCCACACGGCGATTTAGAAATTGCAATGAAATGCCATAGGCATCTTCAACCGTGATCTCAGAAAAGCGATTGGTAAATGGCACCAGCGTTCTGCGCTCGCGAAGGGCCGCATACAAGTCATCGCCCAATTGTTGAATCAACTCGGGAGTCATGTGCTTAGCCTTTCTGTAAAAAATCGATGCAGTTGCGGTTGAACATGTCGCGGTGCTCAACCTGGACCCAATGGCCGCAGCGGTTGACCAACACCATGCGCGCTTGCGGGCAGTTGTCCAACAGTTTGGTGGCGCCGCCCACTGGATTGAAGTGATCGTTGACACCCCAAAATCCAAACACTGGGCATTTCAATTCATGCAAGCGATCGGTTAAGTTGGGCACCTTCAGCACCGAACGCGCTGCTTGCGTTTGTGTGGCTGCAATTGGTGCGCGCTCGTTGATGATTTCGTCGGTTAGCAAGCTGGGATCAAACAACTGCATGGTCATGACCGCACGCATGGCCTCGGCACCTGTCTTGCCCGATTGATAAATTTGGAACATGTTGGCAATGCCAGGCATGGCCAAATAGGTGTCTAAATCTTCTACGCCGCCTGGCGCCATCAAAATCAAACGGCTCACCTCGTCGGGATACGCCAAGGCATAACCCAAAGCCACGGCACCGCCCAAAGAGTTGCCTAGGAGCGTGATGTTTTTCAAGCCCAATGCATCGACCATGCCCTTGACACCGGCCACAAAAAAATCTAAATCGTATTGGGCAATGTCAGGTTTACTGGAAAGTCCGTATCCCAACAAATCGGGCACGATGGTGCGGTAACCCGCTTTGGCAAACTCAGGGTAGTTGCCTTTGAAATTGCTGTAGCCACTGGCACCGCCGCCTGCACCGTGCAGAAAAATGACCACCTCGCCTTGGCCTTGCTCGTGGTAGTGAATGCGTTGCGTGGCACCTGCGACTGGTGCGATGTCGACGTAGTGACCTTCGGGAATGGAGAATTTTTGCGTCATGGTGATAAGTTGGCTCTATGTATTTAAGTCAGTGTTTTTAATTTATTCAGCACTAGATTGCCAGAGCTTGGGCAAGCCTGGATCGGTGGCCAAGATGGCTTGTTTTAACAAGTTGCGCAGAGCGGCAGACTCTAGTTCGCCCATGCGGGAAACCAGGTCGGCTTCAAACGATTTGGCAGCAGCCAAAACATGCAAGATGTCATCACTGCCCTTGGCGCTGAGGCGCAGTGCGCCGCCCGACGCATTTTCTTCGAGCAAACCGCGTTGCACCATGGACTGCAGTGAAACTGCACTGATGTCGACACCGGTATAAGCAATGTGCGCCACGATCTCTTCGGGCTTCAAGGGTTGCTTGACGCTCAACAGTGACAAGATGAAAAAGTCGGTGTCTGAGAGTTGGCGCTGTGAAAGCGTTGGGCGCAAGCCATGTACAAATTGAAAATGCGCACGGCCAAACAAATAGCCCAACAAATTTTCAGAATAAGAAGCACCCTCAATGTTCGAGGTTAGCTCGGTGGCAACAGGACCCGCTTTTCTGGCTGCTAATGCATAGCCACCTGTGACGTACAACAAGGGGGGCCTGTTGGCACTGTCGTAGTGCGTTACCTCGCCCACAAAAATAGTGTGGTCGCCGCCTTCGTATTGAAATGCCGTGCGGCATTGAAACCTGGCACTGCAGCCTTTCAGCAAGGGCGCGCTGTTGCTAGAAACATCCAAATCCAAACCTGCAAATTTGTCTTCGCCGGCCTTGGCAAATCGATTGGACAACTCTTCTTGCTCGTTGGACAGGATGTGCACATTCCAATGGGGGGTGGTGCTGAAAACGGGCAAGCTGCGGGCTTTTTTGGCCAAACTCCAAAGCACCATGGGCGGGTCCAAAGAAACTGAGTTAAAGCTATTAGCAGTAACCCCTACTAAGGCGCCATCTTCGGCCTGCGCGGTCACGATGGTGACGCCTGTGGCAAACATGCCTAAGGCCTGACGAAAGTCCTTTGGGTCGAATGGTTGAGCGGCTTTGTCCATGTCTTTTCCTGATCAATCTACTAAGCTTGAATCTAGCCGAGCGAAATGGAATCCTTCACTCGGACTAGATTCGTGATTTTGGGCTTCACTGCGGGGGCAATTTAGATTCAAGCACCCGCAAGTTTTAGTCTGATTGGACGATGATTGAAGCTTCCCAGAGTGGGAATATCTGACTGTCTCGCGTTATTTCTTGCTATCTCGCATTCAACATTTTGAGCCTCAATGGCCCTACGGAGATTAAACAATGATTACGGTCAACACTGAATATCTAACGCCTGAAGCGCTTGAGTTAATTGAACGTGCCAAAAACATGGCACCCCGCCTCGCAGAACGTGCACGCTCTGCGGAAGATGCAGGGCTGGTTCAAAAAGAAACCATTGCAGAAATGCAAGCCGCTGGATTTTTCAAAGTACTGCAACCCAAGCGTTGGGGCGGTTACGAAATGGACCCCCGCGTTTTCTATTCCATCCAAATGGAGTTGGCCCAAGGTTGCATGGCCACCGCATGGATTTATGGTGTGGTGGGTGTTCACAACTGGCAAATTCCCTTGTTCCCCGAGCAAGCACAACAAGATGTCTGGGGCAAAGATCCCATGACCCTCACAGCCTCAACCTACATGCCTGTGGGCAAAGCAGAGCCTGTTGATGGCGGCTACAAGTTCAGCGGCCGTTGGAGCTGGAGCAGCGGTGTTGAGCATTGTGAATGGATTTTGTTGGGTGGCTTGCTGCCCAAAAAAGATGGCTCTGGCGAAATCGAGCATTGCACCTTCTTGTTGCCCAAGGCCGATTTTGAAATCGTAAAAAACTTTGACGTCTTGGGCTTGCGCGCCACAGGCAGCCACGACATCGTGGTCAAAGATGCCTTCGTCCCTGCACACAGAACGCACCGCACCAACGACCACAGCGATGCAGGTTGCCCTGGCCGTGAAACCAACCCCGGATGGCTCTACCGCATTCCATTCACACAAGTGTTCCAGCGCGCCGTGTCTACCGCTTGCATTGGCGCAACCGACGGCGCCATTGCCAGCTTCCGCCAGCGTGCCGCCACATTTGTGGGCAAGCACGGCTCCAAAACAGCCGAAGATGTGAACTCACAATTGGCTGTTAGCGAAGCCATGATGACCACCGATCAACTCAAGTTGGTGTTGTTCCGCAACTACCAACGCGTGGTCGATTGCGCCAAAAACAAAGAACGCATGCCTGTTGAAGAGCGACTCATGCAGCGTGCCCAATCGGCACAAGTTCCCAAATTGTGTGCTGAAGCCGTCAACGAAATCATGCGTGCTTGCGCTGCGGGTGGCGTTTACAAGACCAACTCAATCGAGCGCATTTTCCGTGACTTGCATGTTGCCCGTGGCCACATTGCCAACAACACCGATACCTATGCCAGAAGTCATGGCGCCGTCATGTTAGGTCTGCCCAACGCTGACGCATTTGTTTAACAGGACTTTGTATGAGCCAAGCAGCGGGTGCAGCGCACCAGAACTCAACCCCAGAGTTTGATGTCATTGTGGTGGGTTCTGGCGCAGGCGCCTTGCTGGCAGCCATTCGCGCCAGCGACGAAGGCCTCAAAGCCTTGGTCCTTGAGAAAGCAGATTTAGTGGGCGGCACCTCCGCTTTGTCGGGTGGTGGCATTTGGATTCCCGACAACCACGACATGCCCAAGGTGGGCCTCCAAGACAGCCTAGAAATGGCCTATCGCTACGTCAAGGCATGTGCCAAAGGCTTGGCCACCGACGACCGCGTTTTGGCATATGTCGAAACAGCACGTCACATGGCGCGCTACTTGGCCGACATTGGGGTGGCGTATCGCAGCATGCCGCACTATGCCGACTACTACCCGCACATGGAAGGCGCTTTGCCAGGGGGTCGCACCATGGACCCGGTGGACTTCAATGCTGCCAAACTGGGCATTGAAGGACTGAACCTCATTCGTCCTACCAATCCTGGCCAACTCATTTTTGGTCGGATGAACATCAATGCGTTTCAAGCCCGCTCCATGTTGGCACGCGAACGCAAATCCAAATACATCCTCATGTGGATCATGGCGCGCTATTTCCTGGACTATCCATGGCGCAACAAAACCAAACGCGATCGCCGCATGACTGGCGGTCAAGCGCTCATTGGCAGTCTGCTCACTGCGCTTCGTCAACGCAAAATTCCTGTCTGGCTTGAAACGCCGCTTCAGTCCCTCATCACCGAGAACGGCCGCGTCACTGGCGTTGTGGTGCTCAAGGATGGCAAGGAACAACGTCTCTTGGCCAAACAAGCTGTCATTTTGGGCGCAGGTGGTTTCGAGCGCAATCAAGCCATGCGCGAACAGTATTTGCCACAACCCACCGACCAAGCTTGGACAGCCACACCGCCTGGTGCCAATACTGGCGATGCCATTCGTGCCGGTGCTGATGCGGGTGCGCAATTGCACCTGATGGCGCACTCTTGGGGCGTGCCCACCATGATGGTGCCCAAAGAAGAAAAGTTCAGACCCATGTTTGTTGAGCGTTCGTTGCCAGGCTGCATGGTGGTCAACGCGCAAGGCAAACGCTTCTTGAACGAATCTGGCCCTTATCCCGAGTTTCAGCAAGCCATGTTTGCCAACCACCAAGCCACGGGTGGCGCAGTGCCAGCTTGGATTGTGTTTGACGCCACCTTCAGAGCCAATTACCCCATCGGACCCTTGATGCCTGCCGCCGCAGTGCCCGATTCGCGTTTGCGCAAAAGCTGGTTGAATGTGGTTTATTGGAAAGCAGAAACACTCGAAGAACTGGCTGCGCAAATTGGCGTTGACGCTGCAGGCTTGAAAGACAGCGCCGCGCGCATGACTGAGTTTGCACGCACTGGCAAAGACCTTGAATTTGACCGGGGTGGCAATGTGTTTGATCGCTACTACGGCGACATCCATGTCAAACCCAATCCCAATTTGGCACCCATTGCCAAAGGCCCCTTCTACGCCATGAAACTATTTCCTGGCGACATTGGTACCAAAGGCGGCTTGTTGACCGATCGCGATGCACGCGTTCTCGATGAAGCGGGTCAAGTCATTTCGGGTCTGTATTGCATTGGCAACAACTCTGCCTCTGTCATGGGCCCGGCCTACCCTGGTGCAGGTTCCACACTGGGGCCCGCCATGACCTTTGCCTACCGCGCCATCTCGGCCATCAAAGGAAAACCCATTCCACTAGAACGCACTGACTTATTGGAATCCAAGTTGTGAGTCGCAAGCCCAAAGTTTCAACTGTTACCCCCATTGAGCCCGCGCTCGAAATAGAAAATGTCAACGCCATCGAGTGGCGTGAGTCTGCCGATGTCGTGGTGGTGGGTTGGGGCGCCGCTGGTGCCTGCGCAGCCCTAGAGGCCAGGGCCAATGGCGCAACTGTCATTCTCATTGATCGCTTCCAAGGCGGTGGTGCCAGCGCATTGTCAGGCGGCGTGGTGTATGCCGGCGGTGGCACGCCATATCAATTGGAAGCAGGCTTTCAAGACAGCCCCGAAGCCATGGCTGCTTACCTCAAGCACGAAGTCAACGGCGTGGTCTCGGACCAAACGCTGATGAAATTTTGCGAAGACAGCGTGGCCAATTTGGCGTGGCTAGAAATGCATGGCGCCAAATTTGCAGCCAGCATGCCCGATCACAAAACATCCTATCCACCCGAGGGTAAGTTTTTGTATTTCTCGGGCAACGAAGTGGTGCCAGCATGCCAAACCCAAGAAGGCCCGCCTGCGCCGCGTGGCCATCGCACTGTGGCGCGTGGTCAATCAGGCAAGGTTTTATTTGAAGCACTGCAAAATGCCACCGTCAAATCGGGGGCGCATACCTTAACGCAAGCCACAGTTCGGCGCTTGGTCTGTGAGCGTACATCACCCGATCAAGCGGCTCGCATTGTGGGCGTTGAAGTTTGGCAGTTGCCCGCAGGTGCACCTGAAACATTGCGGCATGCTGAGCTTCACAAGAAGGTTGCGCGTTGGCGCACCTTTTGGCCAGGCAAGGCAGCCGAATGCCGCCGTGAGGCTGCAAAAATTGAACAAGCCACAGCCGTTCGCACCTACATCAGGGCGCACAAAGGCGTGATCCTTTCAACAGGCGGCTTTATCTACAACCCCGAACTGATGGCCGAGTTTGCACCGCATGCTAAAAAGGGTTGGCCAGTTGGCGGCGCAGGTTGTGATGGCAGTGGTCTGCGTTTAGGACAAACTGTGGGCGCCAATGCCAGTGCGCTTGGCAACATTTCTGCTTGGCGATTTATCACGCCGCCGTCTGTTTGGCCACAAGGCATTGTGATCAACACACAAGGCGAACGCTTTTGCAACGAACAAGTCTATGGCGCCAAACTGGGCCACGAACTGGTAGATCATCAAAACGGACGCGGCTGGCTCATCATTGACTCACAACTCAAATGGCAAGCCATCAAACAATGTTTGTTTGGCGGCTTGTGGGCCTTCCAATCCTTGCCTGCCATGGCCATGATGTTGTTGGGCGCCAAAAAAGCCAACACGCCTGAAGCCTTGGCCGCCAAATTAAAAGCCGATCCCATTAAGTTGCGTCAAAGTTTAGAAGCTGCCAATGCCGCCGCACGCGGTGAGCGCGAAGACGCATTTGGCAAATCCAAAGACATGCGTCACGACATGTCGCGTGGACCCTTCTTGGCCTTGGACATCTCGATTGGCAACCCCACCTTTCCGCTGGCCACGCTCACCTTGGGCGGCCTGCATGTAGACGAAAGCAATGGCCAAGTTTTGCATGCGACGGGGCAAAGCATTCCAGGTTTGTATGCAGCAGGAAGAACGGCATTGGGCTTGCCCTCTTCCAGATATGTCAGCGGTTTGTCTTTGGCAGACTGTGTTTTTTCGGGTCGCCGCGCAGGACGTGCTGCCGCCTCAACCTAAGAAAGATTTGCAATGGGTCGTGTCAACAACAAGGTCGCATTGGTCACTGGCGGTGCCAGTGGCGTGGGCAAAGAAACTGTCGAACTTTTGCTGAAAGAAGGCGCTTATGTGGCCTTTGGCGACATCGATGTCCAAGCGGGCGAAGCCTTGGCCAAAGCTTGCGGTGAGCGTGCCCTGTTTTTGCGTCACGATGTCAGCAATGAAGCGGAATGGCAGGAAGTCATTGCCAAGGTTCAAGCGCACTTTGGACCACTGGACATCTTGATCAACAACGCTGGCATTTTGTTACCCGGCAGCATTGAAACAGCCACCTTGGCGCAGTTTCGACAACTCATGCAAGTCAATGCCGACTCTTGCTTCTTGGGCTGTCAGCAAGGCATTGCGGCCATGAAGGAGCGCGGCGGTAGTATCGTCAACATGGCCTCTGTATCGACGTGGTTGCCTATCGAAGGCTATGCAGGTTACAGCGCCAGCAAAGCGGCAGTGGCTGCCCTCACGCGGGCCAGCGCTTTGTATTGCCGCAAAAACGGCTTGGCCATTCGGGTCAACTCTTTGCACCCCGACGGCATCTACACACCCATGATGAAGGCCACAGCACCAGGTGTGCCCGAAAAGTATTTGTTGTTTGATCCCAAGGTCAATCCCAAAGGCCGCGCCATCATGCCGGAGCACATTGCCAAGGTCTTGTTGTTTTTAGCGTCCGATGATTCAGTGGCCATCAGCGGTGCCGAAATCAAGGCAGACAGTGCCATTTTAGGAATGGGTTTATGACGCATTACCATCGTTTGCGCGTCAGCGCGCTCATCGATGAAACACACGACAGCAAGTCGATTGTGTGGGAAGTGCCCGCGTCACTTGCATCCGCGTTCAAGTACCAACCCGGTCAATTTCTCACATTGCGTTTGCCAATTGATGGCGTGTTTGTGCCTCGTTGTTATTCCATGTCCAGCTCACCTGCGCTGGATGCCGCGCCGCGCGTAACGGTCAAGCGAGTCCATCAAGGACGCGGTTCCAATTGGATTTGCAATCAACTCAAAGTAGGCGATGAGGTAGAAGTGATGGCGCCCTCTGGCGTCTTCACGCCCAAGCAGTTCAAGCAAGATTTTTTGCTGATGGCTGGTGGTAGCGGCATCACCCCTGTGTTTTCAATTTTGCGACATGCGCTCGATCAATCGACAGCGCGTGTCACACTTTTTTACGCCAACCGCGATGAAAAATCTGTCATCTTTCGCGATGCCCTGAATACGCTTGCGAAGGCACATCCCGAAAGACTGCAAGTCATTCATTGGCTGGACTCTGTTCAAGGCATTCCTTCGGTTGCGCAGCTGGCCGAATTTGCAAGACCTCTGGCACATGCGCAAGCATTCATTTGCGGGCCCGGCCCCTTCATGGATGCGGCTGTAGCGGCACTGACCAGCGTGAACATGGCTGAGGCAGACATTCATGTCGAGCGGTTTGTGTCGCTCCCCGATGAGGCTGCCTTAGCCGCTGCACAAACAGCGCGTCAAAACGAAGCACCCCGAGCGGACGCGATTGACGAGGCCCAAGTTGTAATCGCCATTGACGGGCAGTTGCACACCATCGAATGCAGCGGCCAAGAGACCATCCTAGAAGCGGCACAGCGCGTCAAATTGAACTTGCCTTTTTCGTGCCAGGCAGGCATGTGCGCCTCGTGCATGTGTCAGGTGGTTGAGGGCAGCGTGCACCTCAGGCACAACGATGTGCTAGACGCCAAAGACTTGGCCAAGGCTTGGACCTTGGCGTGCCAAGCAGTGCCCACCAGCACGCACCTTCGACTCAAATTTCCGGAGTAATTTTCGAATGACAATGCCATATGCCGGACTGGCAGCCAAATCCACCATCACGGATCGTTGGACACCCCCATCCAACTTGCCAAGTACTTTGCCCGCCATGCTTGAGCAGGCTGCGTTGAATCACCCCAAGCGAGATGCCATCATTGATGGGGCTGTTCACATTGACTACGCCAGTTTGTTGCAATCGAGTCATGCCGTGGCAGCGTCACTGATTGCAATGGGGGTTGAGGCCGGCGATCGAGTGGCCATTTGGGCACCCAATATGTCTGAGTGGATTTTGGCGGCTTGTGGCATCCATGCGGCAGGTGCCGTGATGGTGCCTTTGAATACCCGCATGAAAGGCTCTGAAGCTGTTGATATTTTGGACCGCAGCCAAGCCAAAGTGTTGTTTTGCATTGGCAACTTTTTAGGCCAATACTACCCTCGCATGTTGGAAGGCATTCGCCCTTCAACATTGCATCATGTGGTGGTGTTGCGCGAGGGTTTCAATGCAGGCCATGATTCAACGCAAGACATGGATTGGTCTCATTTCTTACAAAAAACCACGCCAGAAGCACAGTCTAAAGTTGCGGGCCGAATTGCCAATCTCACAGCAAACAGTACCGCCGATTTGATGTTCACCTCGGGCACCACGGGCAGACCCAAAGGTGTCATGGCCGCACACGGCCCCACCATTCGAGCCTTCAGTGCATGGGGGCGTGTGGTGGGCTTACAGCCAGACGATCGCTACCTCATCGTGAACCCGTTCTTTCACTCCTTTGGCTACAAAGCCGGATGGGTGGCCGCCTTCATTCAAGGCGCAACGGTTTATCCCGAACAAGTGTTTGAAGCAGAAGCAGTTTTAACGCGCATTGCGCAAGAAAAAATCAGCTTCTTACCAGGACCGCCCACTTTATTTCTCAGCATGTTGGCGCATCCCAAGCTCAAAGCATTTGACATTTCGTCCTTGCGCGTGGCGGTCACTGGCTCAGCCAACGTACCGCCCATTTTGATCACACGCATGCGCGAAGAATTGGGCATTGACAATGTCACTACGGCCTACGGCCTCACCGAATGCGGTGGATGCGCCACCGTGTGCGACCCTGAAGACAGCGCCGAAACAGTGGCCAGCACCTGTGGTCGCGCTATTCCGGGCACCGAAGTTCGCTGTGTCGATGCCCAAGGACAACCCGTACCCACCGGCGAGCCAGGCGAAGTTCAATTGCGTGGCTACCACGTGATGCAGGGCTACTTTGGCGATGAAACCGCCACCCGCGAGGCCATCGACTCAGAAGGTTGGTTGCACACCGGAGATGTGGGCGTGCTAGACGCCAATGGCTACCTGAAAATTACCGACCGCTTGAAAGACATGTTCATTTTGGGCGGCTTCAACTGCTATCCAGCCGAAATAGAAAGGCTGCTGGCAGATCATCCTGCTATTGCGCAAGTTGCCGTCATTGGTTTGCCCGACGAACGCATGGGAGAGGTGGGCTGCGCCTGCGTTATTTTGCGCGATGGTGTTCAGCTCACGGCTGAAGAGTTGATTGCTTGGTCACGAACCCACATGGCCAATTACAAAGTACCGCGCCACGTATTGTTCTGCACGCAGTTTCCGCTGAATGCGTCCAACAAGGTACTGAAGCGCGAGTTGGTGGACATTGCAAAGGCCAAGTTTCTTTAATCGTTAAATAGAAACCGATCAGCGCTTTGCTTATCGGGCTGGGGGGCGCCAGACCGTTCTAAAGCCCACATGCATCATGCCCGTGTCAATGCCATGGGGCGTGCGTGCGGCAGGTCGATATCGACCGCAATAATTGTCTGAACACAAAAAGCTGCCACCCTTGGCCACTTTCATGCCGCCATATGGATTGCGCGGATCCAAATAGTCGTCTTTGGTAAGTTCCCAGACATTGCCTGCCATGTCAAACAAACCAAACCCATTGGGCGGAAAACAACCCACAGGCGCAGCGTTGTGATAACCGTCTTCTTTCAAATCTTGTAAAGGAAAATTACCCTGCCAATGGTTGGCCATGGGTTTGCCCTGCGCATCTCTTTGGCCTTTGTCATTGCCCCACGTGTAATCGGCATCGTCTAAACCACCTCGGGCTGCAAATTCCCACTCGGCTTCTGTTGGCAAATCTTGTCCAGCCCATTTGGCATAGGCCAGGGCATCTTCAAAAGCAATGTGAACCACGGGTTGATTGGCACGGCCTTTGAGATCACTTTCTGGACCCTCGGGATGGCGCCAAGATGCGCCCACTTGCCATGACCACCACTGGCTGGCGTCGTTCATGCCATTGACTTTGAGCGGTTGGCGAAAAACCAATGAACCCGCCTTTCGCTGGGCTTCACTCAATTGCGGAAATTGCTTGGCGTCCAATGATCTTTCGGCCACTGTGACGTAACCCGTAGCTTTAACAAAAGCTGCAAATTGGGCGTTGGTGACTTCGTGCTGCTGAATGTAAAAGGCGCCTACTTCGACTGTTTTGCGGGGCCGCTCTTCTGGATAAAAACGCTCAGAGCCCATGACAAAACGCCCGCCTTTGATGGCCACCATGCCTGCAGGCACTTTGTTAGAAGCGGACTTGGCAGTAGCAACAGCAGAGGGCATACCACTGTAAGACTGGCACAAACGGCTTTGCGCGTGGGCCATGCCAGCACATGCCATAGTAACCACGGCTATCCACTTCAAGGCCCATGAAGGCGAGGTTTTCAATTTATCTGCCTTCAAATTTTGGTTTGCGCTTTTCAATGAAGGCCTGCATGCCTTCTTTCTGATCGCGCGTGGCAAACAAGAGCTGATTGGCTTTTCGCTCCAGCATGAGGGCGGTTTCCAATGAAGCGTCAACACCAGCCAAGACCACTTCTTTGATTTGGCTGACCGCCAAAGGGGGCATCGACGCAATCAGGGAGGCCATTTTGAGGGCTTCGGGCAAGACCTGATCGTCTGGATAAATGGCACTGACCAAGCCCATGTGCTGCGCCTCTTGCGCCGAAACAGGCTTGCCCGTCAGCAACATGCGCATGGCATTGAATTTACCAACCGCCCGAACCAATCGTTGGGTTCCGCCAATGCCCGGCATGATGCCAATGCGAATTTCTGGTTGCGAGAAACTGGCGCCCTCACCCGCCAAAATAATGTCGCAATGCATGGCCAGCTCAGCGCCGCCGCCATAGGCATAGCCACAAACTGCCGCAATGATCGGTTTGGGGCAGCGCTCGATGGGGGCCCAAACCCGCTCGGTGTGGCGCTCCATGATTTCAATGGGACCGGCACCTTCTAGGCCCTTGATGTCACCGCCCGCGGCAAAGACCTTTTCGCCGCCTGTCAGCACGATGGCTCTAACTTGCGGGTTGGCGGCCAATTCAGTGAAGGCAGCAGACAACAGGGCTTGCAAATTCAAACTCAGCGCATTGGTGGCTTTGGGCCGGTTCATGCAGACCACCGCCACACCGTCGTCGCGGTATTCGACCAAAAGTTCGTTTTGCAACAGATCGTTCGGGGCTGGTTCTGCCGAGCCCGTGCCAGGAGAAGTTGAATCAAGGCTCATGCATGTGTCCTGCAAGTGTTGATGCGGTGAATGGTCATTTTAAAGGCGCCCCTGAACATCGTCCGTTTGGATGTATCAAAACACCCTCGCAATCGGTAAATTTAAGGCATGAAACAGAAATCCGATTTCCAAAATCGTGTCGTGCTTGTCACCGGCGGCACCAAGGGCATTGGCCGCGGCATTGCCGAGGGCTTTCTCAGCGCTGGTGCCAAAGTCATTGTATGCGCTCGAAATGCACCCGAGCATTTGCCAAGCATGGAAGGTCAGAGTGCCGAGTTCATGGCTTGCGACGTCAGGGAAGCTGATGCAGGCCGCGCCATGATTGCCAACATTGTGGCCAAACATGGTCGCCTCGATGTGTTGATTCACAACGCGGGAGGCAGCCCCAGTGTGGATGCGGCCACGGTTTCGCCACGTTTCCACGAAGGCGTCATTCGCCTGAACCTCACTGCCGCGCTGCACATGGCGCAGTCAGCCAATGCCACCATGCAACAACAAAGCGAAGGCGGCGTCATTGTTTTCATCGGCAGCGTGAGTGCGCTCAGACCCTCACCTGGCAGCGCTGCTTATGGCGCCGCCAAAGCAGCCGTGCTGAGTTTGGCTTCCTCTTTGGCCGTCGAATGGGCACCCAAGGTTCGAGTGGTAGCGGTCAGTCCTGGCTTGGTCAAAACCGAACAATCGCATTTGCATTACGGCGACGATGCCGGCATTGCGGCTGTAGGACAAACCATTCCAGCTGGCCGCATGGCAGAGCCCTCTGACGTTGCACAAGCGTGTCTGTTTGTCGCTTCCGATCAAGCCAGTTACTTGAGCGGTACCAATTTGTTATTGCACGGCGGTGGCGAAAAGCCAGCATTTCTGGCAGCCGCCAACGCAGGTCAGTCCTAATCCGATCGACTGCACCTACACACATTGAAGGAGTTAAGTTTTGTCTGAACACGAATGGATGCATGATATTCGCGCCTTGGTCGGCAAAGAATACGGACGCGTTTACGCATGGGACAAAGTCAATGCCCCCATGATTCGCCAATGGTGCGAAATCATGGGCGTTGACGATGCACGTTACCTCAAGGAAGGCGCTGTAACAGCGCCACCCGCCATGCTCCAAGTTTGGTGCATGGAAGGTTTCACCATGAACAACTACCCACCAGGATCTACCAAAGAAAATCCTTACGAAGCTTTGAAGTTGATGGAGCCCCACGGTTTGTCTTCAGTGGTCGCTGTCAATTCAGAACTTACGTTTTCAAGAGATGTAATGGAAGGCGAGCGCCTTTACTACACCACCCGTTTGGACAGCATCAGCCCCGAAAAAACCACCGCCTTGGGCACTGGTTTTTTTGTCACGCTGGTCATGACGTTTTTCTCTGAAAAAACCTCAGGCGATGAAGAAGTGGGACAACTCTTGTTCCGCGTCTTTAAATTCCGCCCCGCTCAAACGCACAGCGCACAAAAAGAGCCGGCCAAGATGCCCGCGCCAGCCAAGCGTCCGCCGCCCGGCATCAGTGACGACACACGATTCTTTTGGGAAGGTGCCAATCAAGGCAAGTTGCTCATCCAACGATGCACAGCATGCGGTACTTTGCGCCACCCACCTGGCCCAGTTTGTTCTAAGTGCCATTCTTTTGAATGGGACACCGTTCAAGCCTCGGGCCGCGGCACCATCTATTCCTTTGTGGTGATGCACTACCCCGAAGTGCCACCCTTTGACCACCCCAATCCCATTGCATTGATTGAATTGGAAGAAGGCACTCGCCTTATTTCTCAATTGGTTGGTGTCAAACCCGGTGACGTCAAGATCGGCGATGCCGTTCAAGTGGAATTCAACACTTTCAACGATGGCGAATTGACACTTCCGCAATTCAGGCCAGTGACCCAATCAGCAGGAGCAAGCGCGTGAATTTTTTATTGACCGAAGAACAAACGGCCTTTGCAGAAATGGCCAGTGGCCTGTTTGCAGATTTCTGCAGTGACGATCAACTGCGCGCGCACGACAAATCAGATGCGCCCTACATGCAAGCCCTTTGGCAGCAATGCGTGGCTTCTGGATTGCACACCATCTTGATTCCTGAATCGAAAGGTGGTTTGGGTTTGGGCATGACAGAACTCATGGCGGTCTTGGAACAACAAGGCCGTGCTTTGGCCAATGTGCCGTTGTGGGAAACACAAGTTGGCGCAAGCGCTTTGGCCAAGTTTGCAGACCCCGCCTTGTCACCTGTCATTGAACAAGTTTTGTCTGGTGAAGTGCTCATGGCTTTGTCCTTAGAGGCGCTGTCTCAGTCTAGAGGCGCTTCATTGCAATTGGCACGTTCGGGCGACAACTGGAAACTCAGTGGCGTCGCACCTGCTGTGCCCTTGGCATCTGCTGCACGCTATGCGCTGCTGGCCGCTGAAGCCTTTGACGGCATGCACTTGGTTCTCATTGACTTGCAAGAAAAAGGCATTCAGATGGCGGCAGGCCGCAGCCAGCACCATCAGGCCGTAGCCGATTTGAGCTTTGACGCTTTGGCCCTCAAAGCCGAACGCGTCTTGCCCCTGACAGCCACCCCTTGGACAGAGCAACATGCCATCGCATGCTTGGCTTCTTTGCAATTGGGTGTCACAGACCAACAACTCAAGCGCACCGTTGAATACGTCAGCGAGCGTCAACAATTTGGCCGCGTCATTGGCAGCTTCCAGTTGGTCGCAGGGCAAATGGCCGATGGCTATATTGCGGCCGAAGCCTTGCGCTCTTCATTGTGGCAATTGGTTTACCGACTGGATGCGGGACTGGGTTCTGCACCCCAAGCTTGGGCCACACGCGCTTTGGCCAACGACACGGGACATCGTGCCGGCCACATGGCGCAACACGTTCACGGCGGCATTGGTGTTGACTTAACTTACCCCATTCACCGCTTTCTGTTTTGGACGCGAGCCAATGCCGCAGCTTTAGGCGGCACTGAGCACCAGCTGGCCAAGTTGGGCGATTGGTTGGCCAACAACGACCACTTGGGCTGGAAATATGACGCAGCCGAAGACAAGCCATTTGAGGGAGGCCAACATGCAGCGGTTTGAAGACATTCAAACAGGTGACACCCTCGAGTCACTCACAGTGCCCATTACTGTGGCATTGATTACTGGCGGCGGTATTGCCACGCGCGATTATTTTCCAGGCCACCATGACCTGGAAGCGGCGCGCGCCTTGGGCTCGCCGCATATTTTCATGAACATTCTGACCACCAACGGTTTGATTCAACGCTTCATCGATGCATGGTGCGGCCCCGCCGGTCACATGCTCGATTTGAAAATCAAGTTGGGTGCGCCCAACTATCCGGGCGACAAAATGGTCATCAGTGGCGCCATCACTGACAAGCGCGATGCCGACCGCAGTGTGGAAGTCACGCTCAAAGGCATCAACAGCATGGGCCCTCACGTTAACGGCACGGTTCGCGTGCGGTTTCCTTAATTCGTGATGGCAAAGGAATTTATCAATGTCTGAATTTTCAATTTCGGGTCGCGCGGCCATTGTGGGTCTCGGCGCCACAGAATTCTCCAAAAACTCAGGTCGCACGGAAGTGCGCTTGGCCATGGAAGCCACGCTTCAGGCCTTGAACGACGCTGGCATCGACCCTTCGGAAGTCGATGGTTTTTCCTCCTACAGCGTCGACAAAGTACCCGAGTATGAAATTGCTCGGCTCTTAGGCGCCAAGAACATCAACTTTTTCAGCCAAATTCCGCACGGCGGCGGCGCAGCTTGTGCGCCTGTTTTGCATGCAGCCATGGCTGTTGCCACTGGCATTGCCAAAACTGTGGTGGTCTACCGCGCCATGAACGAGCGCAGTTGGTATCGCTTTGGCAATGGCAACTATGGTTTCGGTTCTTCGCCTCTTTTTGAGAATGTCAATTACGGCTGGTACATGCCCTACGGCTTTCACACGCCCGCAGCGTGGGTCGGCATGTTTGCACAGCGCTACATGCACACATTTGGCGCAACCAGCGAAGACTTCGGACGCGTTGCCGTTGCCGCCCGCGATTTTGCAGCCACCAACCCCGCTGCATTTTTCTACGGCAAGCCCATTACCTTGGCCGAGCACCAAGCTTCGCGCTGGATTTGCGAACCCCTGCACCTTCTCGATTGCTGTCAGGAATCGGACGGTGCAGTGGCCATGGTCATCACTTCGGTTGAACGCGCCCGCGATCTAAAAACTCGCCCTGTTGTCATCAAAGGTGCCGCACAAGGCATCAGCGATGGTCAACAAATCATGACCTCCTACTTCCGCGAAGACATCACCGGCTTGCCAGAAATGGGCTTGGTCGCCAAACAACTTTGGCAACAAAGCAAGTTGGGTCCTGACGACATTCAAACAGCTGTTATCTATGACCACTTCACGCCGTTTGTGTTGCCACAGCTTGAAGAATTTGGTTTTGCCAAGCGCGGTGAAGCCAAAGAATTCATTCGTGCCGGCCACCACGCCCGCGGCGGCAAGATGCCCATCAACACCCACGGCGGTCAGTTGGGCGAAGCCTATATCCACGGCATGAACGGCATTGCCGAAGGCGTGCGTCAAGTCCGTGGCAGTTCTATCAATCAGGTACCCGATGTGCACAACGTGCTTGTGACAGCCGGCACCGGCGTCCCCACTAGCGGCCTCATTTTGGGCACCGCCTAATCCGTCAAAAGAAAGACGATCATGTTCATCGACCTCACCCCCGAACAACACAAGTTGCGCATGAAGGTGCGCGACTATTTCAACAACCTCATGACCCCAGACTTGCGCCTTCAATTGCGCGGTGCTGAAAGCGGTGATGAGTACCGCCAAACCATTCGCCAAATGGGCAAGGATGGTTGGCTGGCTGTTGGCTGGCCCAAAGAACATGGTGGCCAAGGCCTGAGCGCCACCGAGCAATTGATCTTTTTTGAAGAGGCCAATATTGCAGGTGCACCTCTTCCCTTCGTCACCATCAGCACGGTAGGACCCGCCCTGATGGAGTCGGGTTCTGAAGCACAAAAGGCACGCTTCCTGCCCGGCATTGCATCAGGCGAACTCATTTTTGCCATTGGCTACTCAGAGCCCCAAGCAGGTTCCGACTTGGCTGTTTTGAAAACACAAGCCAAGCTTGAAGGCGATTTGCAAACAGGCCGCTTCATTGTGAATGGCAGCAAACTTTGGACCTCGGGTATTGAGGCGGCAGACCATGTTTGGTTGGCTGCCCGAACCGATCCCGATTTGCCACGACACAAAGGTGTCTCCATTCTCATTTTGGACACCAACGCTGCAGGCTTCTCGCACACGCTCATTGAAACAGTTGGCAATTACACTGCCGCTACCTACTACGACAATGTCGAAGTCCCTGCTGATCGACTGGTGGGTGAATTGCACGGTGGCTGGAAGCTGATCACCGCCCAACTGAACCACGAGCGCTTGGGTCTAGGCTCATGGGCCGACAAAGTTTTTGGGCCCTATTGCAAAGTACTGCAGTGGGCCAAAGCCCGAGACGAAAGTGGTCGCCGTGCCATCGATCAGCCTTGGGTCAAGCGTTCACTGGCCGAGTGCTATGCCCGACTTGAAGCCATGCGCTTGATCAACTTCCGCATTGCTGCTGAGTTAGAGAGCGGTCGCATGGATGTGGCCTTGGCCTCTGCCACCAAAGTCTATGGCTCAGAAAGCGTCATTGAAGTTCTGCGAAAACTCATTGAGATTGTTGGTTCCAGTGCATTGGTCAGGGCTGGCTCTACCGCCGCCATGTTGATGGGTGAACTGGAGTATGAAGTTCGTGCCTGCACACTCACCACTTTTGGTGGGGGCACCAACGAAATTCAGCGTGAACTGATTGCGCAATTTGGATTGCAAATGCCAAGACCCGTGCGCTGAACTTTCTCAATCATTGACTCAACTATTCAGTCGAAATGGAGACCACGTGAATTCAGTGACCATCCTACCGCGTGAAGCAACTCAGGCCAAACTCGATAAGCGATCCAAGGCCAGTATGCGTCATCGTGCGTCTCAAACGTACACCCTCGCAGAACGTGTCGAAGAAAGTGCCACTCAGTTTGCCGATCGACCCTGCATTTTGTCTGGCAACGATCGATACACCTATGCACAAACCAATCAACACATCAACCAAGTGGCGCATGCGGCACATGGCTTGGGTTTGAAGCAGGGTGATGTGGTGGGGCTGTGCATGGAAAACCGGCCCGCCTTTTTGTTTTTGTGGTTAGGTTTGTCTAAGCTGGGCGTGAAGTTGGTGTTTTTAAATACCAATGTCAGTGGCAAACCCCTTGCACATGCCATTGAAGTCACGGGTGCCAAGCTCATCGTCATGGGTGAGGAGTGTCTGGGCTTGTTGAGCAACAGCGACCTGCCCTCTGACATTCAATTCTGGTTGTGGCCCGATGCAGACAACACAGCCAGCGCGCCACTGCGCAACCGTTGCTCACTCAACTTTGAGTTGGCGTGTCAAACAGCCCCCACAGAAAATCCACCCGCCGCTTGGCGCGAGGGTGTGGTTGCTGGCGACCCAGCTTTGTACATTTTTACGTCCGGCACTACAGGTCTGCCCAAAGCGGCCATCATCAGCCACGCCCGCTGGTTGATCACCGGTGATGTGATGCAGATCACCATGGATGTACAAAAAGACGATTGCTTCTATTGCTTTTTACCGCTCTATCACGGCGCGGCCTCGCTGTCTGCTGGTGCCACAGCATTTGCGGCAGGTGCCAGTTTGTTGCTGCGCCGCAAATTCAGCCGCACAGAATTTTGGACAGATGTGCGCCAGCACCACGTCACCATTTGTCAATATGTGGGAGAGGTCTGTCGCTTTTTGCTGACTGAGCCACCCAAGCCCAACGACAAAGCGCACAGCTTGAAAAAAATGGTTGGCGCAGGTTTGGCCCCCGAGGTTTGGGAACAGTGGGTTCAGCGTTTTGGTGAGTTTGATATTTTCGAGGGCTGGGGCTCCACCGAATCCAACACCAACACCATCAATGTCGACAACCGCGTCGGTTCCTGCGGCCGGGTGCCTTTCTGGGAAAAAACCAATCTTCGATTGGTGCGCTATGACATCGAAACCGAAAGCCATGTGCGTGATGAAAATGGCTTTCTGCAACTGTGCGGCCCCAATGAAGTGGGCGAAGGCATTGGCATGATCATCAACATGCCCGATGTTGTGGGTGGACGGTTTGAAGGCTACACCTCACCAGAGGCTACCGAAAAGAAAATATTGCGCAACGTCTTCCGCGAAGGAGATGCTTGGTGGTCTTCAGGTGACTTGCTGCGTTGTGACGAAGACGGCTATTGCTGGTTCGTTGACCGCATTGGCGACACCTTCCGATGGAATTCTGAAAACGTGTCGACCCTCGAAGTTGCCGATGTCTTGGGCGATTTTCCAGGTTTGGAATCGATCACGGTCTATGGCGTGAAAGTGCCAGGCGCAGAAGGTCGCGCTGGCATGGCTGCCTTGGTTTTGAAAGCGGGTACGGTGTTTGATCCTGCTAAGTTTTGGGCCTTGGCCACCAGCCGTTTGCCACGCTATGCAGCGCCGCTGTATTTGCGATTGACGCCCACAGCAGACATGACGGGAAATTACAAACTTCGCAAAGT
>JACCED011429209.1_pt1 | contig 22006 bp, 10 predicted proteins | sample 7455021 | NCBI WGS metagenome assembly JACCED01 (sample SAMN15323456, study PRJNA562643) | freshwater metagenome | isolation source: river surface water | place: USA:Blue River Watershed | collected 2017-08-19
AGTCCGCCGAGCGCCGCACCGGTGAGGAATTTCCTGCGATTGGTCTTCATGAATTGTCCCTCGTTTGGTTCGCCTCGTCCGCGCCCGTGTCAGAACCGGCCGTTGATGCCCGCCGTGATCGTCGTGCCGCCGAAGAGCGAAAACTGCATCCGGTCGCGCCCGCCGCGATACGCCCTCTGCGGCGCATTGGTCAGGTTGTTCACGTCGATCGAGAACGCGACCGCCGGCCGCCACTGGTAGCCGACGCCGACGTTGATCACCGTCCGCGAGAAGAGATACCGGTTGCGCGCCGGCGAGCCCGCCACGTATTCGTTGATGCTCTCGCCCGTGTAATTCACGATTGCGCGCGCACTGAAGCCGCGGTGCCGCCAGAACAGGCTGCCGTTGTAGATCCACGGCACGAAGCCCTCGACGTCCCGCGTGCCGAGCCGGCCCGTGGTGCCGAAGTCGCCGTGCGCCTGCAGCGCGGTGAGGTTCATCGTCGTGCCGAAGCCCTTCAGCCAGCCCGGCAGAAACGTGAACTGCTGCTGGTAGCCCAGTTCCCAGCCCTGCACCGTCGCGGTGCCGGCGTTGGCGCTGCTGAGCCGCGTGAAGCCGCCATACTCGCCGTCGTAGCCGTTGTCCGTGCCCGTGCCGATCGTGCCCGTGTTGATGCCGGTCACGATGAAGTCGCGGATCGTCTTGTGGAACCAGCCCACGGAGACGCTGCCCACCGGCTCGAAGTAATACTCGAGCGACGCATCCCAGTTTTTCGCCGTCTGCGGCAGCAGCGAGGGATTGTTCACCGTGAGCGTGCGGTTGGTTTCGTTCACCGTCTCGTTGGGCAGGAAGTTCGACATCGCGGGCCGGCCGAAACTCGTCGACCAGCTCACCCGCGCCTTCCAGTTGCGCGCCAGATCCTGCGTCAGGTGCACGCTGGGAAACGCCTTGGTGTAGCCGCCTTCGATCTCACGCTTCGTGTTGCCGTAGTCGCGCTGCGCCGAGCCGACGGGATCGGCCACCTGCTGGGCCACGGTGCTGGCCGAGCGCGCGCGCACCCAGCCCCAGCTCTCCGTGTCGGTGCGCTCGACGCGCACGCCGGTCAGGAAACCCGTGTTGCGCACGCGGCCCTGCGCCATCGCGTAGCCGGCCGTCACCGTCTCGGTCACGCGCCGCGTGCCGGTGTATTGGATCATCTGCCCCCAGTAGCGGTCCTCGCTCCAGCGCGTGGGGTCGATCGGGTTGCGGTCGCGGAAGAACTGCGACGCATACCAGAACGGCACCACGCGGCCCGTCTCCTCGCCGTTCTTGATCCGGATCGTCGGATCGGAGGGCAGCGTGGTGCCGAGGTGGCTCCAGCGCCGGTTGCGGTTGATGTCGTGCGCGAACTGCTCGCGCCAGTGGAAGCCGGTCTTGAGCAACGTGTTCACCGCCGGGAACTGCACCTTGGCGTTGCCGCGCGCCTCCCGGACCTCGTGGTTGTTGTCGATGTTGTTGTTCTGGAAAAAGCCGTTGAGCCGGTAGTTCGCGGGGTCGCGGATGTCGGGCCCGGCGGTCTGGATAAACCGCGGGTAGAGGTCGTTCGCCGTGCGGTCGAGGATCCAGCCGAGGTTGTTCACCCGCATGGTGAAGGTGCCGCCTTCGTTGCCGTTGCCGTTGTTGATGTGCGTGCGGCTGAAGAGCGCGCCGTAGTCGAGCGTCACGCGGCTCCACTCGTGTTCGACGGCGAGGTCGAGGTGCCGCATGCGGAGGAAGAAGTTGTTCGGACCCTGGGTGGAGACGTCGAAGTTCGACGCCGTCGACTGCCGCACTTCGGTGAGGCGGTTGGTGTAGCCGGGCAGGATGCCGGCCGTGCCCGTCGTGCCGACCACCTGGTTGGTGAAGGCCCGCGTCTCGAAGCGCAGCTTCTCCATCTCGTTGGCGTCGTTGTAGACCGTGTTGAGCGAGAGCTTGGTCGTGCGCGAGAGGCGGTAATCGACCTTCAGATTGAGGCTGGCCTGCTTGCGGTTGTTGTATTGGTCGAAGGTCCGGTAGTCCCAGAGAAACGCCGGCTCGCCCGTCGTGTTCTGGAAATCGCGCGTGGTGCTGTGCGAGCCGGCGACATTCTCGCTGTAGAACGTGTTCACCGCCACGCCGAGGTTGCGCGTCTCGCCGAGCACATCGAAGACCTCCCAGTAGCCGACGTTCAGCATCGGGTGCAGCCGGTGCGCCTCGCGCAGCGGAATCGTCTCGTAGAACGGCGGCGCCCAGCGCGCGGCCAGATTGTAGGTCACGCGCCGCTTCTCGCGCATGCTCAGCGGCGAGCGGCTCTTCAGGTTGATCGTGCCGCCGAGCGAGTCGGCGCCCTTGTCCGGCGTGTGGCCCTTGATCAGCTCGAGGCCCTCGAACATCGCGCCCGTGAGATTGTTGATCCGGCTCTGCCGCGCCATGCCGCCCTGGGTCGAGAGCATCGCACCGTCGAGCGTGATGTTGTTCAGCGAGGGGCCCATCCCGCGGACCGTGAAGCCGTCGATGCCGTTCTCGAGGTTCAGCGCACCCGTCACGCCGGGGAGCAGGATCGCGAGCTCGCTCGCGCTCATGTTGGGCAGGTTGCCGTAGGAATCCATCGCCACGACGTTCTTCGCGTTGGCGGCGTTGCGCTGCGCCGTGATCGCGGCCGCGCCGCCCTCGCGCTCGCCCGCCACGCGGAAGGCCTCGAGCTGATACACCGCGGTCGTCAGCTCGAAGTCCCGCACCGCGCGTCCGCCCGCCCCCACCGCCACCTCGTGCCGCTGCGTGTCGAGACCCGTGTAGGTCGCCACGATCGCATGCGTGCCCGGCGGCACGCCGCCGAGCGTGTAGCGGCCGGTGCTGTCCGTCAGCGCGGTGAGCCCGAGACCCGGCACCGCGACACGCACGCCCTCGAGCAGGTCGCCGGTCGCGGCGTTGCTCACGGAGCCGGTTATCGTGCCGGCACCCTCGGCCGCCGCGCTCCGCAGCACCGGCATCAGCGCGAGCAACGCGACGACGCACCACATTGAAAACAGGACTCGGGGTTGGCAGGGTTTCATGGCGTGAAGCCGATCGCCCGCGCGCGCCGGAGAAAAACGATGCGGGGTTCCGGCGCGAAAACTTCGCGTGCAGTCGGCGCCGCGATGCACGCGCGCACCGCGCCGACTGGCGAGCGCGAAATCCCCCCGCCCGCGTGCCCGGCACGAAAACGCCCCCGGAAATTGGCCTGCAATTCTCCCGCCGGCGCGTATCGCTGAACCCACCCCGCCATGCACCGCCTCGCCCTTTCCCTCGCGTTCCTCGTGTCGCTCGCCACCGCCGCCGCCCAGACTGTCACGCGCAACGTCCCCTACTCCGACGCCGGCCACGAGCGCCACGTGCTCGACATCCACGCGCCCGCCGGCGCCCGCGGCCTGCCCGTGGTCTTCTGGATCCACGGCGGCGGCTGGGTGACCGGCGACAAATCCTCCGTGCAGCAGAAACCCGCCGCGTTCACCGCCCGCGGGTTCATCTTCGTCGCCACCAACTACCGCCTTCTCCCCGCGGTCGACATGGCCACCCTCGTGCGCGACGTCGCCAAATCCCTCGGCTGGGTCCACGCCAACATCGCCCGCCACGGCGGCGATCCCGCGCGGATCTTCGTCATGGGACACTCCGCCGGCGCGCAACTCGCCGCGCTCCTCTGCACCGACGACCGCTACCTCAAGGCCGAGGGCGTGCCGTTCTCCGCCCTCAAGGGTTGCGTGCCCGTCGACGGCGACACCTACGACATCCCCGCGATGATCGCGACGACCGAGCACCGCCGGAAACTCCACGGCCAGCCGCTGCCGAAGTCGGGCCACCGCGAGAAATTCGGCAACGATCCCGCGCTCCATCGCGAGTTCTCCGCCATCACCCACGTGGCCGCCGGCAAAAGCATCCCGCCCTTCCTGATTCTCCACGTGGCCGAGCAGCCCGACAACACCGCCCAGGCCTTCACGTTCGCCAACGCCCTCAAGGCCGCCCGCGTCCCCGTGAAGCTCTTCGCCGGCAAGGAAACCAGCCACAACCGGATCAACGACCAACTCGGCGTGCCCGACGATCTCGCGACGCAGGAGCTCTTCGCCTTCGTCACCGGCGCGCTGCGGTAGTCCCGCCCGCGCCCTCCGCGCGACGAAACCAATTTCACGTATTACGTGAAATTCCCCTGCCGCCCGCCTGCGATGTCCCGGCGCTCAGCCAGGTCCGGCCATGCCGGCCACCCGGCTCCGGTCCTTCAACGTTCGCCTTTCAACGCTCCACTTCGCGCCGCCTGCGCCGGCGCGGCGCGCCTACTGTCCGCCGCTCCACTTGAAGACGAACACCGAGTGCGGCGGTAGCGTCACCTTGATCGCCTGCGCGAAACCGTCGCGCTCGACCTCCTCCGTGTTGCGCCCGCCGTCGTTGCCGACGCCGGTGCCGCCGTAGAATTCGCTGTTGGTGTTGAGCACCTCGCGCCAGAAGCCGCGCCGCGGCACGCCGACACGGTAGTCGCGCTGCGCGCCGCCGAAATGGCAGACGACGGCGAACAGCACGTTTTCCGCCGGATCGTTGCGCAGGTAGGCGATCAGGTTGGCGTCCGCATCGTGGCACGTCAGCCAGCGGAAGCCCTGGGCGTAGTAATCGTTTTCGCCCAGCACCGGCTCGCTGCGGTAGAGTTTGTTGAGATCCCGCACGAGCAGGCGGATGCCCTCATGATCGGGATACTGGCACAGGTGCCAGTCGAGGCTCTGGTCGTGCGCCCACTCGCGCGACTGGCCGAACTCGCTGCCCATGAAGAGCAGTTTCTTGCCCGGCCACATCCACGTGTGCGCGTAGAGCGCGCGGAGATTCGCCGCCTTCTCGGCGATGTGCCACGCACCCATCTTGAACAGCATCGACGCCTTCCCGTGCACGACCTCGTCGTGGGAATACACGGTGATGAAATTCTCCGCATACTGATACAGCATGCCGAACGTGAGATCGTTGTGGTGCCAGCGCCGGACGATCGCCTCTTTCGCGAAGTAGCGGAGCGTGTCGTTCATCAGGCCCATGTTCCACTTGTAGTCGAAACCGAGCCCGCCGTCCTTCGTCGGCCGGCTCACGCCGGCAAACGACGTGCTCTCCTCCGCGATCATCGCCACGCCGGGATGGTAGGTGTGCACGAGATCGTTCACCCGGCGCAGGAAATCGATCGCTTCGAGGTTCTCGCGGCCGCCGAACTTGTTCGGGATCCACTGCCCTTCCTTGCGCGAGTAATCGAGGTAGAGCATCGAGGCCACCGCGTCGACGCGCAGGCCGTCGAGATGGTAGCGGTCGAGCCACGCGAGCGCGTTGGCCACGAGGAAACACCGCACCTCGTTGCGCCCGTAATTGAAGATCAGCGTGCCCCAGTCCATGTGCGCGCCCTGCCGCGGATCCGCGTGCTCGTAGAGGTGCGTGCCGTCGAACTCCGCCAGCGCGAAACTGTCGCGCGGGAAATGCGCCGGCACCCAGTCGAGGATCACGCCGAGCCCGCGGCCATGCAGGTAGTCGACGAACCACGCGAAATCCTCCGGCGTGCCGTAGCGGTGCGTCGGCGCATAGAAGCCCGTCACCTGATAGCCCCACGAACCGTCGAACGGATGCTCCGCCAGCGGCATCACCTCGATGTGCGTGAACCCCATCTCGGTCGCGTAGTCCGCGAGCTGCACCGCGAGTTCGCGATACGTGAGCGGCCGGTCCGCGTCCTCCGGCATCCGCTTCCACGAGCCGAGATGCACCTCGTAGATCGACATCGGCCGGTCGAGCTTCGCGGCATTTTCCTTCCGCCGCTGCAGCCACGCGTCGTCGGTCCATTTGAACTTCCGCGGATCGCACACGATCGCGGCGTTGCCCGGCGGCCCTTCGAAATACGTGCCATACGGGTCCGTCTTCAGCCGGATGTTTCCGCGCTGGTCGCGGATCTCGAACTTGTAGACCTCGCCCTCCGCCAGCCCGGGCACAAACAGCTCCCACACGCCCGACGAGCCGAGCGGCCGCATCGGGTGGAAGCGCCCGTCCCACTGGTTGAAGTTGCCCACGACCGAGACGCGCGCCGCCGCCGGCGCCCAGACCGCAAATGACACACCCTGCACGCCGCCGAGATCGCGCACGTGCGCCCCGAGCTTCTCGTAAACGCGGTGCTCATTGCCTTCGTTGAAGAGATACAGGTCCTGCTCCCCGAGCGTCGGCAGGAAACAATACGGGTCGAAGAACTGCCGGAATTCGCCGTTCGGATACGACACCCGCAGCTGGTATTTGAAAACCTCCGGCCGCTTCGCGATGAACACCTCGAACACGCCCTCCGGCGCCAGCAGCGTCATCGGGAAACTCTTCCGCGCGCCGTCGGTGAGATCGACAACCTCGCAGCCCGCGGCCCCGCTGACGAACGCCCGCACCACCACGCCGCGACTCCGGCGATGGGTCAGCGGGTGCATCCCGAGCACCGAGTGTGGCGAGGCGTGTTTGGCTTCGAGCAGCGACGTGAGGTCGGCTTTGGAAATGATCACAGGCGGAGCGGTTTGACTGCCTTCAGCAATGCGCGAGGCCCGTGGCCGCGTCTAGCCGCGAATCACCCGGAACTCTCCCGATCCGCGCCGCAGCGCGCGCCGGAAATCTCCGCGTGCCCGCCGCGCTCCGCCGGCACACCCCGCACTTGCTTGCGGTCGCGGCAGGACCTTTTCTCGCCCGCGTGATGCGTCGTTTCGCTCTTCTTCTCGCGGTCCTTCCGGCGGCGCTGCTGCGCGCCCAGACGCCGCCCGCCCCCGCCGCCACGCCGGCACCGCCCGAGGCCACGGCCGACCGCAATGTCTTCGACGACGCCACCGGCGACTACGCGCTCACCGGCAACGCCCGCCTCTCCGACGGCACGCTGCTCCTCCTCGCCGACGACATCCGCTACAATCTCCGCACCAACGTCGCGACGGCCACCGGCCGCATCCAGTTCACGCGCGGTTCTATCCGCCTCCTCGCCGATCGCCTCGTCTACAACCGGCAGGACGGCACCTTCACCGCCGAAAACATCCGCCTCGGCAGCCACCCGTATTTCGTCGAGGGCGCCACCGCCTCCGGCACGACCAACGAGATCACCGTGCTCCGCGCCCGCGCCAGCTACGGCGAGCCCGGTCCGTGGCAGCCCACCGTCAACGCCGACAAAATCGTCTTCTCGCCCGGCCAGGAGCTCCGCTCGGAAAACGTGACCATCGGTATCGGCCACACCCAGCCCGTCCCGATCCCGCGTTTCAACCAGAGCCTCAACGCCCCGTTCTTCGGCAGCGGCGATCTCAACGGCGGCTTCCGCCGTTCGCTCGGCGTCTTCGCCGAGGCCGCCGTCCGCGCTCCCGTGATCCCCGGCGTGCGGCTCGGCGCCGACCTCGGCATCTACACGCAGCGCGGCATCATGATCGGACCTTCCGGCCGCTACGCCGCGCCGGAGACGCCCGACCGTCTCCACGGCTACTTCCGCTCCGGCTACATCAACGACCACGGCACCAAGGGCTCCGACCTCCTCGGCCGCCCCGTGCCCGAAGAGCGCGCCTTCGCCGAGTGGCAGCACCAGCAGACGCTCGCCCCCAACCTCACCGTCGCCGCCCAGCTCCACTGGTGGAAAGACTCCGAGGTCTACCGCGACTTCCGCTCGCGCTACTTTTTCCCGCTGCAGGAACCCGACACTTTCGCCGAGGCCGTGTATTCGGGACAGAACTACTACGTCTCGCTCTTCACGCGCCTTCAGCCCAACCGCTTTCACCGCGTGCAGGAGCGCCTGCCCGAACTGCGTTTCGACCTGCTCCCGCACGTCGTCGGCCCGGGCTTCGTGCAACGCTTCGAGGCCAGCGCCGCCGTGCTCCGCGAGGACTCGGTCGCCGACGGCACGGGCACGCCGTTCCCGATCCCCGCGATCGGCCTCGGCCTCCACTTCGCGCCCTCCGCGCAGAAACTCCAGAGCGGCGGCCCCGATCGCCGCACCACGCGCCTCGACGCCTACTACGGCCTCGAACGTCCCATGCCCGTCACGGAGTGGTTCACGTTCACCCCCGTCGCCGGCGCCCGCGTCACGCGCTACTCCGCCAACCGCGAATCGCGCCTCAGCAGCCAGACGGTGTTTCCTGCTTTCGTTCCCGGCATCGGATACCCCGCCGGCTTCGTGCACTACTACGCCGAAGAGGTCTCCCTCGGCACCTACACCCGCACGCTCGGCGAGATCGGCGCCGACGCCGTGCTCCGCACCAGCGGCACCTTCGACTACCGCAACCCGCAGTGGAAGATCGACGGCCTCCGCCACCTGCTCACGCCGCGGCTGAGCTACCGCTACATCCCCAAGGCCGACAAGGGCCGCGCCCACATCCCGCAGATCGACCGCTTCGCGTTCTCCACCTACCTCCAGCCGCTCGGCCTCGGCGCCGCCCGGAACATCGACGAGCTCCACGAGACCAACACCCTCCGCCTCTCGCTCGACAACATCCTCCAGACCCGCGACGGCACGCAGGGCACGCGCGATCTCCTCGCCCTCAACCTCGCCAACGATTTCCGTTTCGTCCGCCGCCCCGGCGACCGCACTGCCTCCGAGACGCACATCGAACTCGCCGCGTTTCCCGCTTCCTGGCTGCAGCTCGACCTCTACCAGAGTTTCGCCCCGCAGACCTTCACGCTGCGCGAACTCAACTCCGGCATCACCGTCCGCGACGGCCGCTTCTGGTCCGTCCGCTTCGGCAATAATTTCCTCCGCAACCAGCTCCAGGATTACCTCCTCGACGGCCGCATCCGCCTCAACGAACGCCTCGATGTCGCCGCGCGGCTCCACTACGATGCCCGCCGCCGCCGCTTCAACGAGCAGACCTACGGACTCGTCCAGAACCTGGGCAACACCTGGCTCATCTCCTACAACGTGAGCGTCTACTCCGGTCGCCGCCGCGAGAGCAGCTTCGGCTTCAACGTCCAGATCGACACCGTGCGCTTCTGACCCGCGCCGCGGCGCGCCCGTCCGCTCGCGCCCCGCCGCCGCCCGACGTGCGGCCGCCCCTGCGCACCGTGGCTCGCTTCACTCTCACGTTCACTTTCCCTTTCACCTTCACTCTCACTTCCCCGCATGAGCGTCGCGCGCAGCCAGGCGCAAACTTTCCTCCGACTCGCCGCCCAACTGCAGCCGCATTGGCGCACCGACCAGGCCCTGCCCGCGCGCATCCAGTCGGCGCTCTCCCGCGAACGCTCCTTCGGCTCCCGCGACCGCCGCCTGTATCGGGAATTGCTCTACACCACGATCCGCCATCTGCCGTGGATCGAGCCGCTGCTCGCCGCCCAACCCGACGAGGCGCTGCGCCGCCTCGCGTGGCTCGCCGCCGACGTCCCCGCGACCGCCAATTTCCGCGCCGAGTTCGCCCACGGCGAACCGCCCGCCGGCGATCCCGCCGAGCTGCTGCCCGCGTGGTTCCGCGAGCATTGCCCGGAGATCTTCTCCGGCGCCGAACTCGAGGCGCAGCTCACCCGCGCCTCCCTCTGGCTCCGCGTGCAGACGGATTTTCCCGAGGACATCTGGCGCGACTTCGAGCTGCGCGGCTGGCGCTGGTGGACCTCGCGGCCCCTCGCGTCCGCGATCGAGCTCGTGGATGAAGTCGACGTCGCCCAGTCCGATGCCTGGCAACGCGGCCTCTTCGAGATCCAGGACCTCGGCTCCCAGCTCCTGCTCGAGACCATCGGCGTCGAAGCCGGCTGCCGCTGGCTCGATGCCTGCGCCGGTGCCGGCGGCAAATCCCTGCAACTCGCCCGCATGCTCGGCCGCCACGGCAGCGTCGACGCTTTCGATATCCGCCCCGCCGCCCTCACCGAGCTCCAGCAACGCGCCCAACGCGCCGGCGCGAAAAACATCCGCCCCCTCCTCCGCCGCCCCGCCGAGAAATTCGACGGCGTGCTCGTCGATGCCCCCTGCAGCGGCTCCGGCACCTGGCGCCGCTCGCCCCACCTCAAGTGGACCACCACGCCGGCGCAGGTCACCGAGCGCGCCCGCGTGCAGGCCGAATTGCTCGCCCAGTTCTCGAGCCACGTCGATGCCGGCGGCCGCCTCGTCTACGCCACCTGCTCCCTCTCCGCGCACGAAAACGAACGCGTCGTCGACGCCTTCCTCGCCGCGCACCCCGACTTCTTCCCCGAGCCGTTTCTCCAGACGTTCGGCGCGGCCCCCCGCGGCGCCGGCCTGCTCTTCCTGCCGTCGCTCCACAACACCGACGGCTTCTTCGTCGCCTCCCTCCGCCGCGGTTAACCGCGCGCCGTTTCCTCGCCTGCCGGCGCGGTTGAGCTTGTCGCGCCGCCTTCCGCGGCCTCCTCTTGGCGCGCATTTTCGCGTCGTCCCCTTTTCCGACCATGATCCGTCCCCGCGTTCTCCTCGCGCCCCTCGCCCTCCTCGTCGCCGCCGTCATGCTGGCGCAGGAAAAGAAATCCCCCGCCCCGGCCGACGCCGCATCGCCGGCCGCCGCCACCACTCCGCCGCAGAAAACCAAGAAGCGCGACCTGCCGGCCAAGAAAGAAGAGGGCGTGCCGCCCAAGGACGCCACGCACGCGCACATGGATTTTCCCCCGCCCGCGACCATCGCGCGCGCCCAAGGCGTCGCCGCCCCCGCCGAGGGCGAACGCGTCGTGTTCCTCGGCAACGGCCTCGCCGAGCGCGATGTCTATTACAGTATCCTCGAGACCGAGCTGCACCGCCGCTTCCCTGACCGCCGCCTCATCGTCCGCAACATGGGCCGCCCCGGCGACACACCCGCGTTCCGCCCGCATCCCGCGCGCGTTTCGCAGTGGGCCTTTCCCGGCGCCGAGAAGTTCCGCCCCGAGTTCGCGTCGCACAACGGCAAGGGCTTCTTCCCGATGCCCGACCAGTGGCTCACGCACCTGAAGGCCGACACCATCGTCGCCTTCTTCGGCCTCAACGAATCCTTCGACGGCCCCGCGCGCGTCGCCAACTACGAGGCCGAACTCGACGCCTTCGTCGTCCACTCGCTCCGCCAGGCCTACAACGGCAGGACCGCCCCGCGCCTCGTCCTCGTTTCCCCGATTGCGTTCGAGAATCTCTCCGGCACGCGCGACCTGCCCAACGGCACCCGGGAAAACGAAAACCTCGCCCTCTACTCCGCCGCGATGCGCCGCGTCGCCGAGCGCCACCAGCTCACCTTCATCGACCTCTTCACGCCCACCCGCGAACGCTTCGCCCGCGGCACCGAGCGCCCGTTCACGATCAACGGCTTCGCCCCCACCACCTCCGGCTACGAAGAGATCGGCCGGCTCGTCGCCGACGGCCTCTTCGGCCGGCAGGCAATCCAGTCCGAGACCGACGCCGCCCTCGTCCGCGCCGCCGTCCAGGAGAAGGACTGGCTCTGGAACAACGACTACAACCTCGTCAACGGCGTCCACACCCACGGCCAGCGCTACGCGCCCTACGGCCCGCAGAATTATCCCGACGAGGTCCGCAAGACGCGCGAGATGATGGCGCTCCGCGACACGCTGATCCACGACGTCGCCGCCAGCCGCAAACGCGACCTCACCGTCGACGACCGCGGCACCCACCCGCTCCCGCCCGTCCCGACCAACTTCAAACCCGGCGGCGCCATGGGCACCATCAACTACGCCGACGGCGAGAAAGTGATCGCCGACATCAAGGTCATGGACGGCTTCAAGCTCGAGCTGTTCGCCTCCGAGAAACAATTCCCCGACCTCCGCAATCCCGTGCAGATGTCGTTCGACAACCGCGGCCGCCTCTGGGTCGCCGTCATGCCGAGCTACCCGCACTGGCGCCCGGGCGATCCCAAGCCCAACGACAAACTCCTCATCCTCGAGGACACCGACGGCGACGGCCGCGCCGACAAGCAGACCGTCTTCGCCGACGGCCTCCACCTCCCCATCGGCTTCGAACTCGCCCCCGAGGGCGTCTACCTCTCGCAGGAGCCCAACCTCTGCCTGCTGATCGACGACAACCGCGACGACCGCGCCGACCGCATGGAGATCATCATGCACGGCTTCGACACCCACGACACCCACCACGCCATCTCCGCCTACTGCGCCGATGCCTCGGGTGCATTCTACCTCGCCGAAGGCCGCTTCCTCCACTCGCAGGTCGAGACGCCCTACGGCCCCCGCCGCGTCAACGACGGCGGCATCTGGCGCTTCGACCCGAAGAGCTTCCGCCTCGAGCGCTACAGCCAGGCCGACTACAACAACCCCTGGGGCATCGCCTTCGACCGCTGGGAGCAGCTCTACATCTCCGACGCCTCCGACGGCCTCAACTGGTGGGGCCTCCCCCTCTCCGCCAAGATGCCCTACGGCATCGAGATTCCCAAGACGCGCACCTTCGTCCCCAAGCGCTCCCGCCCGACCTCCGGCTCCGAGTTCGTCTCCTCGCGCCACTTCCCCGATGCGATGCAGGGCCAGTTCATGATCTGCAACAGCATCGGTTTCCTCGGCATCGGCCTCTCCAGCGTCACCGAGGAAGGCGCGGGCTTCGTCGGCAAACTCGCCGGCGATCTCATCTCTTCCAACAACCCCAACTACCGCCCCGTCGACCTCGAGTTCGCCCCCGACGGCTCGCTCTATTTCGTCGACTGGCACAACGCGCTCATCGGCCACATGCAGCACAACGCGCGCGACCCGAACCGCGACCGCGATCACGGCCGCATCTACCGCATCACCTACCCGTCGCGCCCGCTGGTAAAGCCCGCCAAGGTCGCCGGCGCCCCGATCCCCGAGCTGCTCGAGAACCTCAAGCTCCCCGAGTATCGCACGCGCTACCGCACCCGCCGCGAACTCCGCGGCCGCCCCGCCGCCGAAGTGCTGCCCGCCATCCGCGCCTGGGTCGCGAAACTCGACCGCAATCACCCCGATTACGAACACCACCTCTGCGAAGCGCTGTGGGCCACGTGGGCGCAGAACAAACCCGACGCCGCCCTCGTCACCCAGCTCCTCGGCGCCAAGCAGCATCAGGCCCGCGCCGCCGCCGCCAGCGTCGTCCGCTTCGCCCACCACCAGCTGCCCAACGCCACCGCCCTGCTCCTCCAGGCCGCGCGCGACCCGCACCCGCGCGTGCGCCTCGAAGCCATCGTCGCCGCCTCGTGGCTCGACAATCAGGACGGCGCCCGCGTCGTCCTCGAAGCCATGCGCCTGCCCCTCGACGACTGGATGGGGCCCGTCACGAAACACATCCTCACGCACACCTTGAAGGATGATGCCGACGCCCTCCGCGCCGGCGGCGCCACCTTCGCCGACAACGCCAATGCCCAGGCGTTCTTCGCCGGCACCTACAACTTCCCCGCGCCGCCGAAATCCGAGGCCCAGCAATCCCACGGCCCCACGCGCAAGCTCTCCGGCGAGGACAACCGCGTCTACAACATCGGCAAGGAGGTCTACCTCCGCGACGGCCACTGCGCCACCTGCCACCAGGCCGACGGCAAAGGCTTGGCCAACATCTACCCGCCGCTCGCCCGCAGCGACTGGGTCGACGACGAGGAAAGGCTCATCAAACTCACGCTCAAAGGCCTCTGGGGCCCGATCGTCGTCAACGGCCAGACCTACGACCCGTCGAAGGGCGTCCCGCCGATGATGGGCTTCGGCGGCATGCTCAACGACAACGAACTCGCCGCCGTCCTCACCTACGTCCGGCAATCCTTCGGCAACGATCACGAGGTCGTCCACGCCGAGTCCGTCCGCCGCGTCCGCGCCGCCACCGAGAGCCGCGTGAATTTCTACATGGTCGACGAGCTCCTCCGCGAACACCCGCTCAAGGCCCCCGCTGCCCCGTCGCCCGCCGCCGCTCCGGCCGCACCCCAGCCCGCGAAGGCGCCGTAACCGCCCTCCGGCGTCGCGCCCCGCCCGCCTCCTTGGCCCGCGCGCGACGCCGGCAGCCACCCCGCCCGATGAAACTCGCCGCCCTCGTTTCCCTCGCGCTCGGCCTTGCCGCCGCCAGCCCGCTCTTCGCCGCCGAAAAAAAGAAAGCCGCCGACCCCTTCGGCGACCACCCGCCCGGCAAGCCCTACATCTATAAACACTCCGCCGGCCAGCCGCGGCGCATGGAGATCTATTTCCCGCCCGGCCACGACCCCGCCCGGTCCCGCGTGCCCGGCCTCCTGCTGTTTCACGGCGGCGGCTGGTCCGGCGGCAGCCTCAGCCAGTTCCGCCGCGCCGCGGCCTACTTCGCCTCGCGCGGCCTCGTCAGCGCCACCGCCGAATACCGCATGCTCACCAAGGAGGAAGCGGCCAAACTCCCGGCCGGCGAGACCCGCAAACGCGTCTGCATCACCGACGCGAAAAGCGCCCTCCGCTGGTTCAAGCAGCACGCGGCCGAGCTCGGTCTCGACCCCGCGCGCATCGTCACCGGCGGCGGCTCCGCCGGCGGCCACATCTCCGCCCTCGCCACGCTCCACCCCGGCCTCGATGACCCGCTCGATCCGCCCGGGATCGACCCGTCCGTCGTCGCCTACCTGTGGTTCAATCCGGCCTTCGCCCCCGACGATGCCAAGGATCCCGCGGTCGACATCCTGCGCCACCTGCGCGCCGACCTCCCGCCCGCGATCGTGTTCTTCGGCACGAAGGACACCTGGAAGCCCGGCTGGGACGCCGCCCACGCGCGCCTCCACACCCTCGGCAACACCACCACGCAGCTCCACCTCGCCGAGGACCAGGCGCACAGCTTCTTCAATCGCGACCCGTGGCAGACGGTCACGCTCCTCGCCGCCGATCGCTTCCTCGCCTCCCTCGGCCTCCTCGCCGGCGCGCCCACGCTCACGCCCCCCGCCAGCGGCGAACGTCTCGTGCCCGCGCCCGCCCCGGCGAGGTAGAAGCTCCGCGGCCGGACGTAGCCATTTCGCTTATACACCGCCCGCCCCCGGCGATTAGGGGCGCAATCCTCCGGTCTCCGCCGCATTCTGACGTCGAAGCCGGCCGCGCTGCCCTGAGCGCGGCCGACCTCGCCCCGCCGGCGGGAGCTGGCCGTCACGCCGGGAAAGGAGACCCCATGCACCCGGAAAACTCGCCCCCGCCACCCGACCTCGGACCGTTCCGCGCCGCCAGCATCGAGGTCCTGCAGCTGCTCAACGAACACGACGACGTCTTCGGCACCCTCCAGGCCGTGGCGGATAGACTGCAGGCTCGCCTCGCGTTCGACGCCGTGGGCCTGCGCCTGCAGAACGGCGACGACTTTCCCTACTTCGTGCACTCCGGCTTCGCTCCGGCCTTCGTCGCCGCGGAGAACTCGCTCCTCTCTCGCACCTGCACCGGCGAAACGGCCCGCCGCTCCGACGGTTCCCCGCTGCTCGAGTGCACCTGCGGCCTCATCCTCTCGGGCCGCCACGATCCCGCCCATCCCCTCTTCACGGCCAGCGGCAGCGCCTGGACCAACAACTCCCCCGCCTTCCTCGGCGTGCCCGCGACCGAGGATCCGCGCCGCCATCCGCGCAACCGCTGCATCCACCAGGGCTATTGCTCCATCGCCCTCGTGCCCATCCGCCACAAGGCGAGGATCATGGGCCTGCTCCAGCTCAACGACCGCCGGCCCGACCGCCTCTCGCTCGCCGCCGTCGAAATCCTCGAGGGCATCGCCGCGCACCTCGGCGCCGCCCTCGCGCGCCGTCTCGCCGAACTCGCGCTCAAACAGGCGCACGCCGAACTCGAGCGCCGCGTCCACGAACGCACCCTCGAACTCGAACGCACCAACGCCGTCCTCCAGGCCCGCGAAGCCCAGCTGCGCTCGCTCTTCTCCGCCATGACCGAGGGCTTCGTCCTCGGTGAGATCATCTGCGACGCCGCCGGCAAACCCGTCGACTGGCGCACCCTCGAATCCAACTGCGCGATGGAACGGTTTACCGGCGTGCCGACCGCCGAGCGCCTGAGCCGCACCGCCCTCGAGATCGCGCCCGACATGGATCCCTTCTGGATCGAGACCTTCGGCCGCGTCGCTCTCACCGGCGAATCCGCCGCCTTCGAGCGCTACGGCAAAAACACCAAACGCCACTGGCAGATGACCGTCTTCTGCCCCGCCCCCGGCCGCTTCGCCGCCCTCTACCAGGACATCACCGTCCGCAAACACGCCGAGGCCGACCAACTCGTGCTCGGCAAACTCGAGGCCGCCGGCGTCCTCGCCGGCGGGATCGCCCACGACTACAACAACCTCCTCTCCGCCGTTTCCCTCGGCCTCGACATCGTCCTCGCTCCCGACGCCCGCCCCGGCGACGTCTCCACCATCGCCGGCACGATGCGCGAATCGATCCGCAGCGCCCGCTCGCTCACCCAGCAGCTGCTGAGCTTCACCCGCGGCGGCCCATCCCGTCGCACCCGCGCCGATCTGCCCGCGATCCTCCAGCACGCCTGCGCCGCCGCGCTGCAGGGCTCCGCGCTCGCGGCCGACGTGGACGTGCCCGCCGGGCTCTGGCCGCTCGAGGTCGAGCTCGTCCAGATCGAACAGGTGTTCCGCAACCTCGTGCTCAACGCCCGCGAAGCCACCACCGGCCCCGGCACCGTCGCGTTGCGCGCCGCCAATCGCCGCCTCGCCGCCGACGAGGTCCACTCCCTGCCCGCCGGCCCCTACGTCGAGGTGATCGTCGAGGATCACGGCCACGGCATCCCCGCCCACATCCTGCCCTCGGTGTTCGATCCGTATTTCTCGACCAAACCCCGCAGCACGCAGAAGGGCATGGGCCTCGGCCTCACCCTCTCCCACGCCATCGTGCAACGCCACGGCGGTTGCCTCGACCTCGAGTCCACCGAGGGCGTCGGCACCCGCGTGCACGTGTTTCTCCCCGCTCTGCCCACCGCACCCGAGGCAGCCGCCGGCACCGCGCGCCCGTAAACCACCCCGCGGCGCGCCCTCCGGCCGCCACCACCCGGTGAACGATTTCACCGCCAAAGCCTTTGAGCCTTTGGCGGCGGGCGGGGATTGCTGCCGCCACCCGCCGTGCCCGCGCGGGCCCAACCCCAAGCACATGCCCCTCTGGCTAAACGTCTCCCCGGCGACCCGGCCGGCCTCCGCTCCCGCGACCTCGCTCGCGCGGCGCTGCCTGCTCCTCGTGGGCCTGCTCGTGCTCCTGGCCGGCCCCGCTTTTTCCGCCGCGCCCAACACGCAGTTTCTCCCCGGCCAACCCTGGCTCGACCGGCAGGGCACGCCGCTCAACGCCCACGGCTTCGGCCTGCTCCATTTCGGCGGCCGCCACTACTGGTATGGCGCCCACAAGATTCCCGGGAAAATCGAGTCCGAGAAAAACGAGGCCGGCGTCCGCTGCTACGTCAGCGACGATCTGCTCAACTGGCAGGACGCCGGACTCGTGCTGTCCGTCTTCGCACCCGGCGCCCACCCGGAGCTGGCCGAGGCCTTCATCCTCGATCGGCCCAAGGTGATCCACCACGCCGCCACCGGAAAGTTCATCCTCTACTTCAAACTCTACCCGCCGAAAGCGCAGGGCGGGAAATCCGGCATCGACTTCGGTTACGTCGGCGTCGCCACCGCCACGCAGCCCACCGGACCGTTCCACTACCAGGGCCGCTTTCTCGGCGGCAACAGCCGCTTCGGCACCGGCGACTTCGCCATCTTCCCCGACGAGGACGGCACGCTCTACCACTTCGGCGTGCGCAAGCCCGACAAGACCCACGTCGCCGGCCGGCTCTCCGCCGACGGCCTGCGGCCCGCCGGCGATTACGTCGAACTCGCCGGCATTACCCACGCGACCGAAGCCCCCGCCCTCTTCCGCCGCGGCAGGAAGATCTACTTCCTCGGCTCCGGCAGCACCGGCTGGGCACCCAACGCCGCCCGCATGTTCGTCGCCGACCACATCACCGGCCCTTACCGCGACCTCGGCAATCCGTGCCAGGGCGTGAACCCGCACAACGGTCTCGGCCCCGAGAAAACCTTCGGCGGCCAAAGCACGTTCGTTTACCCGGTCCCCGGCCGGCGCGACGCATGGATCGCGATGTTCGATATCAACCGGCCCCAGGATCCCGTGAACTCCGGCTACATCTGGCTGCCCATCGAATTCGAGGGCGAACGCCCCGTCATCCGCTGGCGCGACCGCTGGGACCTCTCGGTGTTTCGCGCGGAATGATCCCTTTTCCAACCCCGGCCCCCATGCCCCTTCTGCACAAACGCTCCGTCTCCCGGCTCCTCGCTCTCCCGCTCCTGCTGGCCGGCACGGTCGCCGCCCAGTCCGTCGCGCCGCCGCCGCCCGCCGCGCCCGCCGCCAACGACGACCGCATTCTCCTCCCCGAGTTCACCGTCTCCGAGGGCTCCGAGAGCGGCTACGCCGCCACCAACTCCATCAGCGCCACGCGCGTCGCCACCGAGCTCAAGAAGATGCCCGTCTCGATCGACGTCGTCACCGAGCAGCTCTTCAAGGACTACGGCCTCACCGAGGTCTACGACATCATCGGCCTGTCCTCCGGCGTGCAGAGCGCGCAGCGCGCCGCCACGGGCAACTCCGAGAGCTACAGTATCCGCGGTTTCACCACGTTCTTCACCGCCCGCAACGGCAACACCAACCTCCGCAGCTTCGACTCCGCCAACGTCGCCCGCGTCGAGGTCGTCAACGGCCCCGCGTCCGTCCTCTACGGCCAGCTCGATCCCAGCGGCGTCGCCAACACCATCACCAAGCAGCCGTCCGCCCGCCGCTTGACGCAGCTCCGCGTCGAGGTCGGCTCCTGGGACTACTTCCGCACCGAGCTCGGCACCACCGGCCCGCTCAACGCCGCCGGCACCCTCACCTACCGCCTCGACGCCTCCTGGCTCGACCGCGACGGCTACCGCGACTTCGACACCCAGCAGAAACGCTTCATCGCCCCCGTGCTCCGCTGGGCCCCGCGCAAGGGCACCTCGCTCACCCTCGACGGCGAATGGGTCGACATGGACCTCACCGGCCTCGCCAACTGGCCGCGTTACAACAACCGGCTCGTCACGCCGTTCGTCGTGAAGTTCGCCGACATGATCCCGCGCACGTGGAACGGCCAGGGCCCCGGCCTCGGCACGCACACCGGCAACCGCATCTACTCCGCCACGCTCGAGCACGCGTTCACCGATCGCATCGTCCTGCGCAATGTCGCCGGCGTGACCGCCTTCCGCCGCAATTCCTACGAGGCCGGCGCCACCGCCATCGCGCTCACCGCAGCCACGCCCGCCGGCCAGCTGCCCTACTCCCGCAGCCTCTCCGGCAACTACGCCAACGGCCAGTCCTTCGCCAACACCCTCAACCTCGCCGCCCGCTTCGATTTCTCCCGCCGCCACTACACGCGCCTCGTCGCCGGCTGGGAATACGTCACCACCCGCGGCGACAGCGATGCCCGCACCTCCGGCATCGTCGGCGGCCTCGGCGTCGCCACGCCGCCCAACTGGGACCTCGCCAATCCCGCCACGTGGGACCGCACCGTCCCGCCGCTCGGCGCCCTGCGCGTCACCACCTACACCGGCACCAAATCGTGGGAGGATAAATTCTACCTCGTCGACGCCCTCGCCCTCTACGACGAGCGCCTGATGTTCCTCGGCGGCGTCAACCACTCGCGCGTGCAGGGTCAGTCCCTGAATTACCTCACGAATACCCGCCTCCGCATCGTCCGCCCGCGCACCACCCCGCAGGCCGGCGTCGTCTACCGCGTCACGCCCGCCCTCGGTCTCTACGTCAACTACTCCGAGTCCTACCGCCAGATCACCACCGCTCTCCGCACCAATCAGGACCGCTCGCTCACGCCGTTCGATCCGCTCATCGCCGAGGCCTTCGACTACGGCGTGAAATTCGACTTCGCCGACGGCCGCTACAGCGGCCAGGCCACCGTGTTTCGCACCATCAACATCAACGGCCGCCAATCCTTCGCCGCCACCGATGCGATCGGCGCCTACACCTACGAGACGCAGGTCGGCGAGAACCGCGCCCAGGGCTTCGAGCTTCGCCTCACCGCCAACATCACGAGCAACTTCCAACTCGTCGGCGGCTACACCCAGACGCACTCCTACATCGCGAAGAATCCCGCCAACCCCGCGATCGTCGGCCGCGCCCAGATCCGCTCGCCCACGCACTCCGGCACCCTCACGACCTCGTATCGCTTCACCCGCGGCTGGCTCAAGGGCGTCTCGACCGGCGCCAATCTCAGCTACCGCAGCCAGGCCAAGGCCTTCGAGACCAACGACGCGTTTCCCTTCCTCCTCGACCCGCGCTTCGTCGTAAACGCCCGCGTCGGCTACTCCGCGAAATTCTTCGGCAAACCGGTCACCTACAACCTGACCGTCTCCAACCTCTTCAACGAAGAATACTACCCGAGCTCCCTCTCGCTCGCCGACCCGACGTCCTTCCGCCTCTCGGCCGAGTATCGCTTCTGATCCCGTCGCCGTTCCCGCCCCGGCCGCCGCTCCCCTTCCGCTTCCTCCGATGATCCAGCCGCCCCGCCTCGCCTCCGTCCTCCTGCTCACGTCGTTCGCGCTGCCCGCCACGGTCCAAGCCCAGGCCGTCACCCCGGCCGCGCCCCCGCCCGCCGCCGCCCCCGCGCCGGCCTCAACCGTCGTTCTCTCGCCCTTCGAGGTCGTGAGCGAAGCCAACAGCGGCTACGACGCCACCAACACCAACTCCCTCACCGGCACCAACGCCTCCCTCCAGGAGACGCCCGTCGACGCCCGGATCATGACCAAGCAGATGATCAACGAGCTCGGCGGCGGCGACATCTTCAAACTCCTCGGCGACTTCGGCGGCCTCGGCGCCACCCTCTTCGGCGGCGGCAACGAGGACCAGCGCGGCATGCAGGAGGGCGACGGCGTGCAGCCCGAGGGCATGACCGGACGCGGCTTCGCCATCGGCACCCCCCGCCGCGACGGCTTCCTCCGCTCCGCCACGTCGATGATGAACAGCTTCGACGTCGAAAGCGCCGACGTCATCAACGGCTCCAACAATCTCCTCTACGGCTCCGGCGACGCGTCGGGCGTGGTCGTCGTGAACTCCAAGCGCGCCAGCCTCAACCGCCGCACCGCCACGCTTTCCGCCAAGGTCGATTCCGAGGGTTCCACGCTCTACACGCTCGACGCCAACTACGGCGCCAAGCGCGTCGGCATGCGCGTGAACCTCATGAAGTCCGCCGACCGCTACTACCGCCCGCTCCTCGGCCTCGACCAGGAGGGCCTGCAGGTCTCGGCCACCTACCGGCCCGTGCCGTGGGTGAATATCTTCGCCGACTTCCGCCACTACACCCGCGCCGCCGCCACCTCGAGCGGCGCCACCCTCCGCGTGCCCCTCGCCTCCGGCCTCCTCCTCGCCAACGGCGTCAACCTCGACAACCAATCCACCAACTACCTCATCGGCCTCGGCGGCTCCGCGCTCCTCAACAACCTCGTCACCGTCACCAACGCCGACTCGCTCATGGGCGCGATGAACCGGCAGCACTGGGTCAACAAATCCAACAGCGTCACCATGGACCTCGTGCGCTGGAAGCACGTCGCATTTCAGGCGCGCTACGGCCGCGACACCCGCGTCAACGCCACCATCCAGCCCACCAGCACCACGTTCTTCAGCCCCGATCATCCGTCCAACAACTACCGCGACGCCGCCGGCAACCGCATCGCCGAGTGGGCCACCAACGCCGGTATCCAGAGTTTCCCCTACATCACCGGCGCCCAGGGCCTCCGCCTCACCGGCGTCGGCAGACTCGATCTCGGCCCGTGGTTCGGCAGCCACCGCATCAGCGGCTTCTACTCCGACCAGCGCAACTGGACCACCATCCGCTTCGCCCGCTTCTACGAGATCGATGCCAACGGCGACTGGATCACCAACCCCGCGTTGATCGCCAACGCCGACTCCGGCCGCACCCAGATGCCCGCCGAGTGGCGCCCCATCTTCTCCGGCAGCCTGCCCTACGGCCTGCGCGACTGGCCCGTCGAATACATCACCCTCCCCAACGGTCGCCGCTACCGGTTCGGCACCGCCGCCTACCCGGGCGCCGTCACCCGCACCGCCAACAACCCCTACGGCGTCTCCGGCCCGCTCACCGCCGACGGCCGGCCCAATCAATCCAGCTACCAGATCGACGAGAC
>JACCED010252637.1_pt1 | contig 22003 bp, 19 predicted proteins | sample 7455021 | NCBI WGS metagenome assembly JACCED01 (sample SAMN15323456, study PRJNA562643) | freshwater metagenome | isolation source: river surface water | place: USA:Blue River Watershed | collected 2017-08-19
ACAACTGTTCCAAAGGCAGTTCCACTCATGCGGCCATCACAGATTCGCACCAAATCAAGAATGCCTTTTTCCAAAAGTTTTTTCGGAATCGCCATATTGGAAACTTCTGGCATGCCTGGATACCCCTTGGGTCCGCATCCGCGTAAAACGAGCACGCTATTTTCATCAACATCTAAGTTGGGGTCATCGATACGAGCATGGAAATCTTCAATACTCTCGAAGATTACAGCTTTACCGGTATGCACTAATAGGTTTTGGCTAGCAGCTGCTGGCTTAATTACCGCGCCATCAGGAGCAATATTTCCGCGCAATACAGCGATTCCAGCTTCAGGTTGAAGTGGGGAGTTAAATTTCTTGATAACTGTTTCATCAAAAATCTCAGCGTTCTTAATCGAATCAACATAAGGCTTACCTGTGACTGTTACTGGAGACTTATCGAGAAGGTGTTCTACCTCTTTCATCACAGCAGTGAGCCCACCTGCCCGGAATAGATCTTCCATTAAGAACTCACCTGCAGGTTGCAAATTAACTAACAATGGAACTCGTGAACCTATCTTGTCGAAGTCATCAAGCGTCAGATCAACTCCGAGTCGACCAGCCATAGCAAGTAAGTGAACAACTGCATTGGTTGAACCACCGATTGCACCGAGGGCAACAATTGCATTATGGAAAGCACCTTTGGTCATGATGTCGCTCGGCTTTAGATTCTCTTCCACCATTTTGACAATACGAACACCTGATTCATGCGCACCTTGATACAAGCGACTATCGGGTGCGGGCACTCCAGCCAAACCTGGCAAGCTCATTCCTAATAGTTCAGCCATGCTGCTCATAGTTGATGCAGTACCCATTGTGTTGCAATGGCCTTTGCTGCGAATCATTGATTTCTCTGAATTATAAAAATCTTCTTGACTCATCTTTCCAGCACGCACTTCTTCACTGAATTTCCAGACACCAGTTCCACAACCGAGCAACTGTCCTTTGAAAGTTCCATTGAGCATTGGACCACCAGAAATTACGATTGCCGGCAGATTTACAGATGAAGCACCCATGAGAAGTGCTGGGATTGTTTTATCGCAACCACCGAGCAGAACAACACCATCAACAGGGTTGGCACGGATCATCTCTTCGGTAGCCATCGCAACCATATTGCGCCATAACATTGCAGTTGGACGAACATTCGATTCGCCGAGTGAAACCATCGGTAAGTTATATGGAACTCCGCCAGCTTCCCAAATTCCATTCTTAACGCTCTGTGCAACTTCATTCAGGTGCATATTGCACGGTGATAGATCAGATGCAGTATTGAGAATTGCGATTTGTGGGCGCTTGCCATTCAGCGCTGAATCAGGATTTCCGCGTCGCATCCAAGCGCGGTGGATATAGGCATCCTTCGAATTTCCACCGTACCAATCAGCGCTGCGCATTTATCAATCTTATCTTCAAAGCGCTTATGCGGTAAGACCGCTACATGACGGTTTTGGCCCACCATTTGGATTGCCATAACGGTGATATGTAATTGCAACCGACTGCTCTATCAGCCAGCGGGGAGTTTCAATATCTCCACGTTGTGCAACAGGGCGGTGATCGATTGAAATCCCTCGCTGCAACATCTCTAGAACTGGTGGTTTGCTGGAAGCTAGCCAGCGCACGCGAGAAAACTTCTCCTTCACATCATTCAGATCAGTTGTAAAGATGACCTTTGCCCCAGTCTTTTCGCTGATGAAGTGAATGAGAGATTTTTCGGCTTGGGTGGTTGATTCATCAACGACAACAACAATTGGTGCTAGATAGTGGCGATAGCGCTGGAAATTCTTTTCCACCAATAGCCCTGATCTATCAATAGCTTGTGAACCAACCTTGCTCCACCAAGTATTTACACCATAAATGGCAGCTTCTAAATTAGTAACTCGCGGCCAGTTGCGCAGAGTATTCACATAATTTAGCCCGCCGGCTTTCGCATTAGGGCCAACTGCTGATTTCTTCCAACCACCAAAAGGCTGGCGATTAACAATTGCTCCCGTAATTCCACGATTGACATAGAGATTTCCTGCTTCAACGCGGTTAATCCACTCTTCACACTCTTTTTCATCGAGTGATTGAATTCCTGCAGTTAATCCAAATTCAGTCTCATTCTGCCAGTTGATCGCTGTATCAAAATTTGGCGCTTCAATAACAGCTAATACTGGGCCAAACCATTCATTGCGATGTGACCAGGAACCAGCTTTTACTCCTAGTTTTACTCCTGGGCGCCACATCAACCCGGCGCTATCTAACTGCTTTGGTTCAACTAGCCAACTTTCACCTTGATCCAGTTGAGTAAGTGCGCGGTTGAGTGCGGCTTCAGCAGGTCGAATAATTGGCCCAACTGTTGTAGAAAAATTCCAGCCAGCACCAACACTTAACGATTCAACTGCATCTTTGAGTTGGCGAATAAATGCCCGATCGTTATAGATATTGGTATCTACGATTGCAAGTGATACCGCTGCACATTTCTGTCCTGCGTGGCCAAAGGCGGATTGCACTAAATCTTTAACGGCCGCATCAATATCTGCACAGGAAGTAATGAGGACTGCATTCTTGCCACTGGTCTCAGCCATTAAATTTATTTCTGGTCGCCACGAAGTAAAGAGCGCTGCAGTATCAAATGAGCCAGTCAGAATCAGGCCATTAATATCTGGGTGAGTGATGAGATATTTTCCATTTTCATCATCGCGCATTGGTAAAAATTGCAGAACATCCTTTGGGACACCGCCCGCCCAGAGATGGCTAACAATCTCCCAAGCGGTAGCAACAGTTTCTGGCGCAGGTTTAAGAATGACTGTATTTCCAGCTGCAAGTGCTGCGCAAACGCCACCGATAGGAATTGCGTATGGAAAGTTCCATGGTGGAACCACCAAAATAGTTCCGAGTGGTGTTGATTCACCAAAATTCTGAGCGGTCGTGGCGTAGAAACGAGCAAAGTCGATTGCTTCAGCAACTTCTGGATCTGCTTCTGCCACTGTCTTTCCGGCGTCGCGCGACATCACTGCAATAGTTTCAGTGGTTGCCTTCTGCATTACCTTTGCCGCGGCAAAGAGAATTTCAGCCCGCTCTTCAATAGAAAGCGCGCTCCACTTTCCTTGCGCGCTCTTGGCCGTTGCAATTGCGCTATCAACATCTTGAGCCGAGCCGACTGAATAGTGATACCAAACCTTGCCATTATCTGAAGGATCACGTCCTTCTTCTTGTTCTTTACTAAATATCTCTTTCCCATTAATGACTAGTGGAATCTCTTGATCTTTAATCGCACGAACTTTCTTGAGCGCCTTTTCTACTGCCGCGATGAATTGTGGCTCGGTTGGATCAGCGTTTGGCTCATTTTCGAAAGTTAGCCCAGTTACTTGCGCATGCTCGACATGGCGAAGACTCTCAGTTGTAATCGTGTGGCGCTCTGCGATTGACTTTAAAAATCGCTTTTCTTGATCGGCAAATTTTGCGGGATTCTTAGCAATATCAAATGCAGCTTTTAGGTAATTTTCATCTGATGTGTTTTCATCAAGACGGCGTACTAGATAGGCAACCGCTGCAGCAAAATCATCTTTGCGTGTCACCGGTGCATAGAGCAGAACCGGTTGACCAGCACGGGTTACAGCAAGGGCTTCTGCATTTGCCATACCTTCTAGCATTTCAATATCTATTTGCTCTAATACTCCACGCAATTTGGCCACTTCAATAGCCCAAGTCATATGAAATAAATTGTGCGAAGCGATTCCGATACGGACCGCCTTGGCATGCTCGGGGCGCAGCGCAGCATCAATCAAACGCACATATGAAGCATCGACATCAGACTTGGTGCGATAAGGCGCGGGACTCCAGCCATGAAGTTCAGCCTCTGCACGTTCCATAGCCAAATTCGCGCCTTTAACGAGGCGAACTTTGATGGTTCCACCGGATCTTTCATAACGAGCTTTAGCCCAAGCGACTAGCTCACCGAAGAAGTGGTGGGATTCAGGAAGATATGCCTGCAGCACAATGCCTGCCTTCATTGAAGAGAATTCCTCTTCATCAAGAACGCGCATAAAGGCAGCGACTGTCATTGGTAGATCTCGATACTCTTCCATATCCAAATTAACAAAGACGCCATGTTGTTGCGCTTGGCGGTAGAGAATTCTCATTTTTTCTGAGACTCGTTCAATTGACCCATCAACATCAATGATTATTAACTGCGCAACTATTGAAGAGAGCTTGACTGAAATGTAATTAACTTCAGGACGACGCATCATTTCGAGAATGGATTGGAAACGTTGTTCCGCTTCGTAATCACCCAGAACTGCTTCACCTAATACATTGATATTGAGTGAGATTCCTTTTGTTGCGCGCTTATTCAAATGTTTCGAAAGATTTTCGCTCTCTGATGCCAGAATTAAATCTTTTGAAAGTGCTCGGACTCGCTGATGTACGACTGCAACGATTGGCCCCGGAAGAACTCGCGACAAAACACCAATGAAGTGAAGTCCAAGCGCATTGATTGCACCAAACCCGACCAAGCTGGCTTTCTTTGCAGCGCGTCGAAAAATGCGCGAAGAAGATTGCACCGAGCTGATACGCATAACTTCATCTGTAAGAGTGATTGTTGCTTCAATGGCTTTGGGGTCTTTAAAAAGTCGCGCTACTCGCTTACGACTAGCTCGCTCGCGACGATCACGTAGCTTCTCAGATTGCTGCATTAACTCTTTGGTGCGAGCAATTGCAGTAGTCGTGAGTTGATCTAGTTTTACATCAGTCTCAAAAATTGAGGGCATTCCGCAAGGTTAGCAAGGCGCGAAAGCCCCTGCAGGCTCTGTAAATGTGAGATTTAAGAGCGTAGGATGGAAATATGAATAATGACAATGCAGAGGTTGAGACCAAAAAGCCCAAGCGGATACACGACCAAGCCCCTTCCGAGCTCTTTGCCGAGTTTATGAAATCAGGTTGGACTCCCTCAAACCTTGATGATCTTGCTCCGTTAGAGGTTGTCACTTATGCATTTTCAAGACGACAAGTTTTATCAGAAAATTTCAAGGGAATCCGATTAGTTTTGCCTGCCGGTGGTTACAAAGTTCGTGCTAACGATACCGATTACAACTATCGTCCTCATAGCGCATATGTTTATTACAGCGGTGTACAAGGCGCAGATTCAACCGCAGATGCAGTTCTAGTTCTCGAGCCATCAGGCGATACACACATTACTTATCTGTATATGAATCCTCGTTCAACTAGAGATACCGATGCTTTCTACCGAGATGCAAAGTACGGAGAACTCTGGGTTGGACGTCGCTTCACCTTGGAAGAAGCAAAAGCGCGGTACCAAATTGAAACTCGCCATCTGTCAGAACTGGAAGGGCTACTCTCTCAAAATACAGAGACGCTTACTCTTCGCTCAGTTGATGAGTTAGTTGATAAGAATGTGAAAGTTCATCCGCGCGAAGAAGAGTTCGCAACATTTGTTTCAGAGCAACGACTTTGTAAAGACCCTTATGAAATCGCTGAACTACAAGCTGCGGTCGATGCATCTGCACTTGGTTTTAAAGATGTTGTAGCTGCCTTACCCGCAGCAGTTGAAACTCCACGCGGTGAGCGAGTTTTGGATGCCGCCTTCTATGGCCGCGCCCGTATTCTGGGAAATGATCTTGGCTACAACACGATTGTCGGTGCTGGATCACATGCCTGCGTACTTCACTGGATTCGCAATGATGGAGATGTCCGTCGTGGCGAATTAGTACTCGTGGATGCGGGCGTTGAAATGGAATCTTTCTACACCGCTGACATCACACGTACCTTGCCGGTCGATGGAAAGTTCTCACCGGCACAACGTGCTCTCTATATGTTGGTCTACGAATCACAACTAGCGGGCTTTGCCGCAATCAAACCAGGAGTTCTCTTTTCGGAGATTAATAAGGCCTGCCAAGCAGTACTGGCAAAGGGCTTAGCAGATATGGGTGTGCTGACTGTTTCTGCAGAGGAATCCTTGAAACCTGAAGTCGGTCTTCATCGACGTTGGACTTTGCATGGAGTAAGTCATCACTTAGGTCTTGATGTTCATGACTGTGCACAAGCTCGTAAAGAGATGTATCTCGATGCGCCGCTTCGCGAAGGAATGGTTTTAACTGTTGAACCAGGTCTTTATATCCAGCCTGATGATGAACTCTTTGCTCCGGAATATCGTGGAATCGGAATCCGCATTGAAGACGATGTAGTTGTTACCGCAGATGGCTGCCGCAACTTGAGTGAAGATATTCCGCGTCACCCTGACGATATCGAGAAGTGGATGAAGCGGATTCTAGGACGCTAGCGCGTATCCAAAAGCTGCAGCCAATAAACCAAATATCAAGGATGCAAGTAGGTTGATAACTACTGCTCGATATCTTTTCAGTTCATACGCAAGATAGAGATCAAGCACAAAAGTTGACCAGGTTGTAAATGCGCCTGCAAAACCTATTGCTAAAAAATCTTGCCAGTGATCAGATTTTCCGAAGGTAAGACCGATTAAAAATGAACCGATGATGTTTACGGTAAATGTCCCGAAAGGTTTCGCGGTAAATTTTCTAAAGTATTGATCAATTAAAAATCGTGCAGAGGCTCCAAGCGATGCGCCAGCTATAATAAAAAAGATGCTCATAAAGATCTCATTTTTATCAAGCGGCGAGAAAACACCATTGTGAAATGAGCGATAACAATTGAAGCAATGATTGTGATTACCAAATAGTCAATCCCTAACTTTTCAGGCCCCACTATTTGATATGTAACAGCCGAAAAAGTGGTCATTCCTCCACAAAACCCAGGAAGAAGGAAGTAGCGCAGTGACGTAATCCCGCGTCTTTCCATAAGTACCAAAAAGAAGACAGCCAAGGCCACACCAATTAAGTTCGCCGCTAGTGTGCCCAACTCGCTCTGCGGAATTGCTAAGCCGAGCCACCAGCGAACTAGGGTGCCCAGCGCTCCACCAGCTGCAACGAGCGCTACTGACTTCAGAGTTACACCAACTTCTTGGTGGCTTTAAATATTGAATTCACAACGCTGATGATTAATGAGGCAAAGAGTGCAGACCAAAAATCTGCGACATCAAACTTATCGCTCCACCGAGCTGTGAGCGCCAACATTGCAGCGTTAACTACAAAGACAAAGAGACCAAAGGTCATAATCGAGACAGGGAATGTAAGCACTTTAATCAGCGGACCCAGTATTGAATTAATTAATCCGAATAGAAGAGCAACCCATAAGTATGTGGTTACACCACCGTCGATAGAAATTCCTGGAACAACTTGTGTAGCTATCCACATGGCAAATGCGAGGACTGCCCAGCGGATAAGCAAACTCATTAGTTGCGCTTTTCTCGCTTCAGAATTCCCGCAAACATACGAGCTGGATCGTATTTGATATCAACAACGCGTTCCTTCATAGGAATGATTGCGTTATCAGTGATCTTGATATGTTCTGGACAAACCTCAGTACAGCACTTTGTGATGTTACACATTCCAAGTCCATGCTCTTCTTGTGCAGTGCGCTTGCGATTCTTTAGCTTGTCGAGCGGATGCATATCTAGCTCAGCGATTCGAATAAAGAATCGTGGGCCAGCAAATGACTTCTTATTCTCTTCGTGGTCACGAATTACGTGGCATGTGTTCTGACATAAGAAACATTCGATGCACTTACGGAACTCTTGGCTACGTTCAACGTCAATCTGTTCCATTCGTGCTTCACCTGGTGCAAGCTCAGCAGGATGTTCGTAGGCAGGGACTTCCATCGCTTTCTTGTAGTTGAAAGAAACGTCTGTCACGAGATCCTTAATTACCGGGAATGCGCGAAGTGGTGTAACGGTAATGGTTTCGTTCTCATCAAATGAAGCAACTTGGGTCATGCAAGCAAGGCGTGGCTTACCATTGATTTCCATAGAGCAAGAACCACATTTACCAGCTTTGCAGTTCCAGCGAACTGCGAGGTCGCCCATCTGCGTTGCCTGCACGCGATGGATTACATCGAGGACTACTTCACCTTCATTGGCATCAACCTGAACATCTTTCAGGCCACCATCAGTTGCGTCTCCTCGCCAGATGCGAAGATTAATTTTGCGAGCCATTAGTTGGAACCGCCTTTCGCAATTTCTTCCGGTGTCATGTACTTCTCGAGTTCGTGAACATCAAAGAGGTCAAAGAGTTCTTTAGGCAACATTGGAAGTGCCTGCGCTTTGACGTTTACTTGGTTGCCATCAAAGCTAGCGATGTGATTGACCTGGCGCCACTTATTGCTCATTCCAGGGAAATCATCACGGGTATGTCCGCCACGTGATTCCTCACGAAGCAGCGCTGACTTTGCAGTCGATTCGGCAACCAACAACATATTGTCGAGATCGAATGCTAAGTGGAAACCGGGGTTGAACTTACGTCCCCCTGAGACTGCGACGTTCTTACTGCGAGCGCGAATCTCAGCAATCTTTGTGATTGCCTCTTCAATTTCACTTCGCGTGCGGATAATTCCCACCAAGTTATGTGTAACTTCTTGTAACTCAGCATGGAGTGAATAAGAATTTTCTCCACCTTGGCGACTAAATGGCGCTTCAATGCGATCAGCTGCGGCTTTGACAGTTGCATCAGATACTGGATTTGCAGAATTCTTCTTTACATATTCTGCAGCGCCCATACCTGCGCGACGACCGAAGACCAAAAGATCGGTCAGTGAATTTCCACCGAGACGATTTGAACCATGCATACCGCCAGCTACCTCACCTGCAGCAAAGAGTCCGGGAACTCCAACAGCTGCAGCAGTATCTGGCTCTACTTCGACTCCACCCATGACGTAATGGCAGGTTGGGCCAACTTCCATCGCCTCTTTGGTGATATCTACTCCTGCTAATTCATAGAACTGATGCCACATAGATGGCAGGCGCTTTTTAATAACTTCTGCGGTGAGTCGCTTGGAGACATCGAGGAATACTCCACCGTGTTCGGTTCCGCGTCCTGCTTTAACTTCAGCGTTAATTGCACGCGCTACTTCATCGCGAGGAAGTAGCTCTGGTGGACGGCGGTTATTGTCCTGATCTTCGTACCAACGATCTGCTTCGGCTTCATTATCTGCATACTTATCTTTAAATACATCTGGAATGTACTTAAACATAAAGCGTTCGCCTTCAGAGTTGGTGAGGATTCCACCTTCACCACGAACAGATTCGGTAACAAGAATTCCGCGTACAGATGGTGGCCAAACCATTCCAGTTGGATGGAATTGCAAGAACTCCATATCAACGAGATTTGCACCTGCCTTTAGTGCGAGCGCGTGTCCGTCTCCGGTGCCTTCCCACGAGTTAGAAGTGATCTTAAAAGTTTTTCCTACTCCACCGGTTGCAATAATTACTGCTGGGGCTTCGAAGAGAACTTCTTCACCAGATTCGCGCCAGTAACCGTATGCACCAGCAATCTTGCCGTTCTCTTTCAGGATTTCTGTAATCGTGCATTCAGCGAAGACTTTGATCTTTGCTTCCATATCGCCAAATTCGCGGCCATCTTTCTGTTGCAACTGAACGATCTTCTGTTGCATCGTGCGAATAAGTTCAAGACCGGTGCGGTCGCCAACGTGTGCCAGGCGTGGGTATTCATGTCCACCGAAGTTACGTTGTGAAATTTTTCCTTCTTTGGTGCGATCAAAAAGTGCGCCCCACATTTCAAGTTCCCAAATTCGATCTGGCGCTTCTTTGGCATGCAGTTCGGCCATGCGATAGTGGTTAAGGAACTTTCCACCACGCATTGTGTCGCGGAAGTGCACCATCCAGTTATCGTTATCGTTGACGTTACCCATTGAAGCAGCAGCGCCACCTTCAGCCATCACTGTGTGAGCCTTACCAAAGAGTGATTTACAGATAATGGCAACGCTTAGACCTGCTTCACGCGCTTCTACTGCAGCGCGAAGACCAGCACCGCCAGCACCAATTACTAAGACGTCGTACTTATGTCGTTCCAGAGTCATTGTCGTCGGCATCCTTTAGAAGAAGTAGAAGTTGGTCCAGGCGCCAGATGCAACTTGGCGAACGTAAATATCGGCAAAAGCCACTGCAAAAAGTGAGTACCAAGCGAATTTTTGATGTGAGTGATTGAGAACAGAGACCCACGACCAGATCTTGTAACGAACTGGATGCTTAGAGAAATGCTTCAAACGACCACCAACTGTGTGGCGGCATGAGTGGCAAGACAATGAGTAGAACCAGAGAAGTGTTGAGCTCAAAACAAGAACCAATGAACCAACGCTCATATGGCCCCATTCACCCTCAGGATTTTTAAACGAGATGGTTGCGTCGTAAGTAAGAATCACATTGAAAATTAATCCGAAGTAGAAGAACCAACGATGTGCATTCTGCAAAATAAGTGGTGCACGAGTTTCGCCGGTGTACTTCTTATGTGGTTCCGCAACTGCGCATGCTGGTGGTGACATCCAGAATGAGCGGTAGTAAGCCTTGCGGTAGTAGTAGCAAGTCATGCGGAAACCAAGTGGGAAAATCAAAATAATTAACGCAGGAGAAAGAGCAAAGTTAAAAATTTCTGCACTTACTGGAGTCCAACCACCAATTGTGGCTTCGGGAACGCAAGCTTCAGATAAACATGGAGAATAAAAAGGTGAGATGAGATGTTGTGCGTAGTAATTGGCACCTTCAAAAGCTCGGAAAGTTGCATAGATAACGAATGAGAAAAGAACTCCAAAAGTAATTGCGGGCTCTAACCACCACTTATCTGTGCGCAGTGTGCGCTCTTTAATCTTGGCACGTGTTGGAGAAAAAACTCCGGACATATGTACTCCCCTAGAAATCCCCGTGTGGGACTTTGCTAATGGGAGAAGTGTGCGCTTACGCGACTGAAGTCGCTAGGCGGTATCCCGCATATGTCTTATGAAGTCAGCCACAGCGCCCCGATACAACAAAACCCACCTTGCAACTGGCGAGGTGGGTTTTGCTTATCGAGCGGAGGACGTGGGATTTGAACCCACGAGGCTTTCACCTGCCGGTTTTCAAGACCGGTGCACTCGGCCGCTATGCGAGTCCTCCGTGGGAGAGGCTACCCGAAAAGGGCCCTTGGTAACAATTAGCGGCAGCTATGCAGGAAGTTCGAGCAACTGCTCTATTACTTTTGCAACGCCATCTTCTTCACACGGATCAGCGATGCCTTTTGAATATTTAGGTCCATCGGGATGGCCATCAGCCATTGCATATGAACGACTGCACCATTCCAGCATTGAGAAATCATTTGGATTATCTCCGAATGAAACACAGTCGTCGGCATCAAAACCATGACGCGCTGCCATCTTGGAAAGGGTTGCACCTTTAGAAACTCCGATTGCAGAAATTTCAAGTAGAGAATCGGCAGGATTGGAATGCGTCACAGTGACAAGACCTGCTAACTCCTTTTTGGCAATAGCTAACATTTCATCAGATGAAAATTCTTGTTGTGAACAACGCGCTAGGAGCTTGAGGGCTGGTGAGGTAATAACTTCCTCAATTACATCGACGCCGATATTGTCTAAGCCGACATCCCAACGTGGAATATAAATTTTTTCGCGGTGGAAGTAGTTGTGCGATTCAATCGCAAAGGAAATAGGTGGAATCGCTTCACGCAATCTACGAACTGCCTCGAGTTGAGCTTCGACAGGTAATAACCATTCTTCAAGCACTTTGTCGTTGTGCAAGTCATACAACATGGCACCGTTTCCGCAAATGGCGTTGCCGATACCAAAAGCTTCTTTGATTTCTGGCATCCAACGGGGTGGTCGACCAGTAACAAAATAAATTTCAACGCCTAGAGAATGGGCCTTACGAAAAGCATCGATTGTGCGCTGCGTAATTGAGCCGTAGTGCGCAACGATTGTGCCATCGAGATCTGAAGCGATCAGTTTTGGGCGACGCTGTAATTTTTCGCTCACGCAAGCTCGAATTTCTTCATTCCGAGGAATGGTTGTAGCGCAGCTGGAACGTTCACTGTTCCGTCTGCATTTTGGTGATTTTCAAGAATCGCAACAATCATTCGAGGGATTGCCACCAATGTGCCGTTTAGCGTTGCAATCGCCTTAGTTCCATCAGCGTCCTTGTAGCGAATATTGAGTCGGCGGGCCTGAAACTCAGTGCAGTTTGAAGTACTGGTTACCTCACGATAGGCACCTTGGGTTGGAATCCATGCCTCAATATCGAACTTGCGAACGGCAGATGAACCCAAATCTCCTGAAGCCACATCGATGACGCGGAAAGGAATTTCCATCGCAGTCAGGAAATCCTTTTCCCATTGCAAAAGGCGCTTATGTTCATCTTTCGCATCTTCTGGCTTACAGAATGAGAACATCTCGACTTTATCAAATTGATGGACGCGAATAATTCCGCGAGTATCTTTTCCATAAGTACCAGCTTCCCGGCGGAAGCATGATGAATATCCTGCATAACGAAGCGGAAGTTTTTCGGCAGGTAAAATTTCATCCATATGCATCGCAGCAAGAGGTACTTCAGACGTGCCTACCAGGTAGACATCATCTTTTTCGATGCGATACACATTTTCAGCAGCTTGTCCTAAAAATCCAGTGCCCTCCATTGCGGCTGGATTTACCAAGACTGGTGGGATTACTGGAGAAAATCCATTTTTGAGCGCACTTTGAATCGCATAATTAACGAGCGCAAATTCCAAAAGCGCACCCACGCCAGTTAAATAGTAGGAACGTGAACCAGCAACCTTTGCGCCACGTTCGGTATCAATTGCGCCGAGCATTTTTCCAAGTTCTACGTGATCTCGGGGCTCAAAACCATCTTTTGCAAAATCTCGGGGCGTTCCAACATGCTCTAGCGTGACAAAGTCTTCTTCGCCGCCTAAAGGAGCATCAGGATCTAAAAGATTAGAAAGTTGGAGCAATAAATTCTTGGCAGCCTCTTCAAGTTCAGCGCGCTTGGTATCAGCAGCTTTTACTTTATCTGCCAGCTCTTTGGCGTTAGCCAACAGCGCTGTTTTCTCATCACCTTTTGCAGCACCGATTGATTTAGAAAGTGCATTCTGTTCTTGACGCAGAGTTTCAAATTCAGCAAGAGCAGCGCGCTTTTTCTCATCGGCAGTGATGATTTGATCAACTAAATCAACGCTTTCGCCACGGCCCTTTTGCGATGCGCGCACTACATCTGGGTTATCTCGGAGAAACTTGATATCAATCATGAGCGCACCTCTCTGGGATAAGAGCCAAGGAATCGAATGTCATCACAAATTTCGCGGAGCTCCTCAACCGACTTCCCCACTGGAAGATCGTTGATATGACCCTCCACATCAATAATGAAATGGTAGTGACCGAGTTCGCGCCCTGTTGGACGTGACTGAATAAAAGTCAGGTTGACGTCATATTTGGCAAATACTTGCAAGATTTCCAGCAGCGCTCCTGCGTGGTCGATATCAATAAAGACCGCCATTGATGTGCGATCGTGTCCGGTTGGCTCAGGAATCCAGCCAGGTTTCTGAGCGCAGATAAAACGAGTAACAGCGCCAGAGTTGTCGCCAATATTTTCTTCACGAATCTCAAGACCAAAATGCGCAGCAGCAGAGCTAGAAGCGATCGCAGCATCGAGCTCGCCTTTGCTGACTGCTTCGGCTGCTGCTGATGTAGACGCTGTTGGTACTACTTCGGCGTGCGGATAATTTTTTGCAATGTATTCACGGCACTGAGATTCTGCATGTGGGTGGGTGCCGATGCGCTTAATGGTTGTCGCGCCGACTTTTGTCATAAATGCAAAAGTAACTGGCAAGGTAACTTCGCCCGCAATTGTCAGTGGATCTCCGCTTGCTAATTCATCCAAGGTGCGTGCGACAACGCCTTCCACAGAATTTTCGATGGGGACAAGCGCGTAATCTGCGTCGCCTTTGCGCACAGCATCAAGCGCTGCGGTGACATTTGCATAAGGAACTTTCTTATCTGAGTCACAGGTTATTTTCTGGAGAGCCGCTTCGGTAAATGTGCCAACTGGACCTAAATAGGCAAATGTATGGCTTTGCGGGTTGCTCACTGGTTAAGGATACCTGAGCACCTCACGTGCATGCGCCGGCTTATTTGTAATCAGAATATCGACGCCTAATTTCTCGCATAATTTGATATCGCTATCTTCATCGACTGTCCATACATTTAGCGAGCGCCCTAAATCCTTGATTCGCTTAGCTCTAATGGGTTCCGCGCGTAATTCATTGATTCCTGGTCCAATCGATTGGGCTGATGAAAGCTTTGCTTGCAACCACGTGGTGTTCTTATGCATCAGAAAAGTTGTAGGAATTTTGGGGTCAACTCTCTTCATCTTTTCAATAGCAAACCAACTAAATGACATCACCGACACATCAATTGAATCCATCGCACTTGTATCTCGAAGAGTTTCTGCAATTTTCTCTTCAATCCGATTACCGGAAATCACTGGGTGCTTGGTTTCAAGCAACACTCCTTTTTTGTGGCGCATCGCAAAATCTAATAACTCTCGCAGGGTAAGAATCTGCGGATAGGCCCGCGCTACTTCTGCATATGTCATCTCTGCTATGAGACCAGAATTGCCGGCGCGCTCTAACATCGATGCGTTATGCCAGAGCACTGGAACTTCATCCTTTGTTAAGCGCAGATCACATTCGAACCCATCGGCACCTTGCGCAACTGCGCCCTCATAGGCGGCCATGGTTAATTCTGGGAAATCTGCGCTGGCGCCGCGGTGAGCATAAATCTGCATGAGACCGAGAGTAGCAAAGAGATTAGGCTTACCTACATGGCCCCGTTCTACTTCGCTACATCCGCGCGCTCTGCGGTTGGCTTGGTGCGAAGTGGAAATGAAGACAGCGCACTTACTTCCAGAAATTTAATCGCTGTTGCCGATGGAATGGGTGGACATGCTGCAGGAGAAGTCGCTTCTGCGATTGCGGTAAAAACTTTAGAAGAATCTGCAAAGGTATTTACTCATCCTGATATCGACGAAGAATCAGCGGATGATTTATTTTTGCAATCGATACATGGCGCTGACAGCGCACTCAAAAGTGCAGTTGAGGACAATCTTGCGCTTTCTGGAATGGGAACAACGCTTACTTCGCTCTTTTTACGCGGGAATTCAGTAGCGCTGCTGCATATAGGTGATTCACGGGCTTACCGACTACGTGGCAATAATTTTGAACAACTAAGTGTGGATCACACGGTCATTCAAGAGTTACTCAATCAAGGGGCAATTACAGAATCAGATATTGCAACTCACCCACAGCGTTCTGTTCTGACCCAGGTATTGATGGGCGAAGGAAATATTGAAGTTCCCTTACCCATCATTGACGTTAAATCTGGGGATCGCTTCTTAATCTGTAGCGATGGACTTTCATCAGTGCTCAATGAGAAAGAGATTAAGTCGCTTCTTAAAGGAAGAGAACGGGATGAAGCAGTCACAGCGCTGATTGAGGCAACATATATAAATGGTGCACCCGATAACGTCACGCTCGTTGTCGCAGATATCGTTGAGGAAAACCAGCCAGATTCTTTTGAACTGATTGGAGCGGCGCAACGATGAATTCATTACTGGGCGGCCGCTACGAGTTAGGCCAAATGATTGGCACTGGCGGCATGGCTGATGTTTATATTGCAAAAGATCAGCGCTTATCGCGTGAAGTTGCCGTAAAGATTCTGCGCAGCGATTTAGCGAAGGATCCTGCCTTTGTCGCGCGCTTTAGAAAAGAAGCTAAGGCTGCCGCAGGCCTAAATCATCCTGCCATCGTTGCCGTCTATGACTCAGGAGAAGAACCTGCACCATACATAGTGATGGAGTTGGTTTCTGGACACACCTTGCGCGAGCTCATTCACCAAGGTGAAAAGTTGCCACTATCTCGTGCACTAGAGATTGCGGAAGGAATTTTGGCGGGTCTTGAGTATTCACATCGTCAACAAATTGTTCATCGCGATATTAAGCCGGCAAACGTGATGATTACAGATAATGGAGATGTCAAAGTGATGGACTTTGGCATTGCGCGCGCGATGGATGATCTCGGTGCGACTTTAACGAGTACTTGGAATGTTGTAGGAACTGCGCAATATCTATCTCCCGAACAAGCCGTCGGCGAACTCGCTGATTCGCGCAGCGATATTTATTCCACCGGCTGTTTGTTATTTGAATTATTGACAGGCACTCCACCATTTACCGGCGAAACCCCTGTCTCTATTGCATTTCAACATGCTTCAAGTACAGCACCGCTCGCTCGCTCAATTAATAAAGATTTGCCAGAAGGAATTGAAATAATTCTGGCAGTTGCGCTGGCTAAGAAACCAGAAGATCGATATCAGAGCGCGCAAGAAATGTTGGATGACATCGCAAAGGTGCGCGCTGGCCAAGCAATAACAACTCAACTTCCCAAGAAGCCTTTGATGTCACGTCGAGCTGCCATCGCATGGGGTGGATCTTTCTTTGCAGCCATCGCCATCGCGCTCACTGGTTTAGCTATGAGCGGAAATCCAAATAATTCAGCACCGATGTTGCCGAACGTTGTGGGCCTAAGCGAAGAAATGGCGCGTGCGCTACTTTCGGATTACACCGTCACCATCAAGCGGGCACATGACGGAGTGATTCCACGTGATCGCGTAGCTAGCCAAAATCCACTCGCAACAACACGTTTAAGCTCTGGCTCTGTAGTTACATTAACTATTTCAGATGGTCCAGGCGATGCGATTGTTCCCGATAACTTAATTGGAATGTCGCTTATTGATGCTCGCTCTGCATTAACCGCAGTTGGTCTCTTAGTTTCTCAAACGGTTGCTATGCCATCAGATCAGCCTCAAGGCACCGTGCTTGATGTTCTTCCACCAGTGGGTTCTGTGACCGAAGCAGGAAGCTCCGTAATTCTCACTATCGCAAGTGGTGAAATTACGGTTCCAAATTTGATTGGAGTTGAAGGCATCCAAGCAAAAACCCTGCTAATTCAAGCTGGTTTTCTTATCAAAGAATTTTATGACTATGACTCGACACAACCTGAAGGCGTCGTCATTAGACAAGCCCCAGATTCAGGAGTGACACAAACAATTGGTAATTCAGTAACAATTACGATAAATAAGAAACCTTAAATTCGGTTACTTCGAGCTGCCAACGACTGGCGAAAGTCCAACTGCGCGCCGTGGTGCATCTGCATCACCACATGTCACCAACCAATTAGCCAGCATCTGGTGTCCATGTTCGGTAAGGACGGATTCGGGATGGAATTGAACTCCTTCAATAGGAAGAATTTTGTGTCGCATCGACATCACCACACCTGATTCGGTTGCTCCAGTAATTTCAATTACCTCTGGAACAGTTTCGCGTTCTACTGCTAGTGAGTGATAACGAGTAGCTGTAAATGGTGATGGAAGATTTTGCAGTACACCATGTGCGTTATGAATTACCTGAGATGTTTTTCCGTGAAGTAATTCCGGTGCACGAGATACCGTTGCTCCAAATGCTTCACCGATTGCTTGGTGTCCTAAACAAACTCCAAAGAGCGGAATGGAATTCTCAGCGCAATACTTAATCATTGCGATACTGACGCCCGCCTTATCTGGCGTTCCAGGTCCTGGTGAGATCAGTACTCCGTCGTACTTTGCAGCTTCGGCTGCTTCCACTTCATCATTTCGCACCACGGTGCATTCGGCACCCAACTGCGCAAGGTATTGCACCAAGTTGAATACGAACGAGTCATAGTTATCGATGACGAGGATTCGAGCCATGCCGTAATTGTGCTGTAACCTAGCGCCCATGCCAAAGTCGAAATTGCGTAAGAAGGTCCAAGAGCGCCACGCTCACGAAGAGCAGCACCACATCGAGGAAGAATCACCACTTCTCGAGAGCCCTTCATGGCTTGCTCCAGTGATGGTCGCAAATTTCCTGGTTGGTCTCTTCTGGATTGTGATCTTCTATATCAGCGAGACTCGCTATCCAATTCCAGGAATCGGTGCCTGGAACATGATTATCGGATTTAGTTTTATTGCAGTTGGGTTTTCGCTAGCAACTAAGTGGCGATAGTTCTAACCTAGCGTTTATGAACGTAGCGCTAGCTGGCATTTCTTATCTCATCACAGCGATTGCTGTGACTTTATTTGCCGTTCGCACTCGTCATCTTGTTTCACTCTATAAAAAACAGCAACCAGATCCAACTCGCAGCGGTGATAAGTCCGCCCGTTTAAAAAATATGTTGAAAGAAGTTTTGGGCCACACAAAGATGCTCAACTTCACCGGCACAGGAATCGCGCACTGGTTTGTCATGATTGGTTTTGGTGCGCTCCTTGGCACTCTCGTTACTGCGTATGGCCAAGTGCTCAACCCTGAATTTGCGCTTCCTATCATCGGCCACTTTATCGGTTATGAATTCTTTGCAGAACTGATTGCAGCTCTGACTGGAATTAGCATCGTTGCTCTCATCGGTATTCGCCAAGTAACGCGATTCCGGATGCTCAATCGCTTTAGCGGATCGGGAATGGGCAAGGCTTATTACGTAGAAGCAACCATTCTTGCAATTGTCTTCTGTGTATTCGCATTACGCGGACTTGAAGGAGCGCTTGCCGGTAAAACTGAATGGAACTGGCATTTCGCGATTTCCTGGCCCGCTGTTGAATTTTTTAATTCGTGGTCGCAAACTTCCATCGAAAGCGCAATTTCAATTATTGCAGCGCTAAAAATAGTTATTTCGATGGCTTGGTTTATTGTGATTGCTACGAATCTCACTATGGGAGTTGCGTGGCACCGTTTCTTGGCATTCTTCAACATCTATTACAAGCGCAATATAGATAAACCTGCACTAGGTGCACTTCCGGAAATGCTCTCAAAGGGTAAGCCAGTTAACTTTGAAGATCCCTCTGAAGATGATGTCTTTGGGCTTGGAACGCGCGGTGATATCTCTTGGAAGGGCCTGCTGGATATGACCAGCTGTACCGAATGCGGACGTTGCCAATCGCAATGCCCTGCGTGGCATACAGATAAACCACTTTCGCCAAAATTACTCATCATGGCGATGCGTGATCACGCAATGGCAAAAGTTGTAGATAGCGAGAACTTGGTAAGTGAGAACGGTCCAATTACTCCTGATGTCCTCTGGTCCTGTACTTCATGTGGTGCATGTGTCAATGAATGCCCAGTTGATATTGAACATGTCGATCACATCGTCAATATGCGCCGCTTCCAAGTTCTCGTTGAATCTGAATTTCCCGCAGAGCTCGGTGGGACATTTAGAAATCTTGAGAAAGCCGGAAATCCTTGGGGTGCCAATAAGCAAGATCGCGAAAGCTGGATTGCTGAGTGTGACTTCCCTGTAAAAGTTATCAGCGGAGAACTTCCAGAAGATGTTGAATATCTATTCTGGGTTGGGTGCGCGGGCGCTTACGAAGAACGCGCCAAGAAAACCACGAAGGCAGTGGCAGAACTCTTACATATGGCAGGTGTGAACTTTGCAGTGCTTGGAAAGCGTGAAACTTGCACCGGAGACCCAGCGCGTCGTTCTGGAAATGAATTTTTATATCAAATTCTCTCCCGTGAAAATATAGAGACTCTTTCGGAAACATTTGGAGATCGCCCCAAGGGCAAAAAGAAAGTTGTTGTTACTTGCCCACATTGCTTTACAACAATCGGTCGCGATTATGCGCAAAGTGGCTTTGAGCTAGAGATGCTGCATCACACGCAATTGCTCAATACCTTGATTAAAGAGGGTCGACTCAAGCCGAGCCCACATAAGTCAGATAAGAAGTTAACTTTCCACGACCCTTGTTATCTTGGACGCCATAATCAAATTTATGCACCGCCTCGTGAATTACTACAGGCAAGTGGCTGCGACATTGAAGAAATGCCTCGAAATCAAGAGCGCTCTTTCTGCTGCGGTGGTGGCGGTGGTCGCATGTGGATGGAAGAGAAAATTGGTACTCGTATCAATCTCAACCGCGTTGATGAAGCAATTGATACCGGCGCTCAAGAAGTAGCAGTTGCTTGCCCATTCTGTCGCGTGATGGTTGGCGACGGAATGGTGGCGCGTCAATCAGATGTTGAAGTTCTTGATGTTGCGCAGGTATTACTTCGCAACGTTAAGCAACAATAACTTTGTAATCGCTGCTCCTGCGATCAAGCCGCCCAGATGAGCTCTCCAATCAACTCCTCCAATAGTAAAACCAAGTGCAAAGTTGATTCCAACAATCACTAAAGTGCTTCGAACGTCGCCACCAATCTTGCGACCGATAACAATCCACGCACCAAAGAGACCAAAGACAGCCCCAGATACTCCAATTGAATAACCGTTGTACCCGAGATTCAGCGCTGAATATAGCGAAGCAAGAATCAAAGAGCCGAAGAAGATAATAAGAAAACGGGCGCGACCCAGCAAAGTTTCTATCGGGGCGCCCAAGGAATGCAGCGCTATCATATTTAAACCCAGGTGCAGTGGTAGTGCGTTCGAATTATCGTGCACCAACGCCACTGTCACGAGGCGATACCACTGGTTAGATTGCTGTAAATACTCAGTGCTGATCAGCGCGAAAGTCCCGATAATTCCTGAGTCATAGAGTTCATACAGATAAAAAGCGCAGATGACTGCGATGATTGTTAATACTGTAGAACGTTGCTTCATGCGCTTTCGCGATTTAGGCGATTGTGACGCTATTAATTACAACTGGTGTTACCGGCTTATCTTGTGCCCCAGTTGGAGTCGTAGCAATCTTGTCGACAACAGCTTGCGAAGCTGCATCTTTTACTTCGCCAAAAATGGTGTGTTTGCGATTGAGCCATGCGGTTGGAGCCACAGTGATAAAGAATTGTGAACCATTGGTGCCTGGTCCTGAGTTTGCCATCGCAAGAATGTATGGACGATCAAACTGCAATTCACCATGGAACTCATCTGCGAACTGATATCCCGGTCCACCAAAGCCCTGGCCGAGTGGGTCTCCACCTTGAATCATGAAGCCGCTGATAACGCGATGAAAAATAGTTCCGTCATAGAGATTTTCGTTTGATTTCCTACCCGTACGTGGGTCAGTCCACTCTTTTGCACCAGTTGCTAAACCAACGAAGTTTTCAACGGTCTTTGGAGCATGGTTTGGGAAGAGTTCGATGACGATATCGCCAAGAGATGTGTGTAATGTCGCTGAGTTAGTCATACGCGAAGATTAGCCCATACCTTTACAATCAACTGTGTCGATTTCATGGATTGTTCTATGAGTAACCACACTCCCGCTTTAAAAGTACTCACCAGCGCAGTTCTTTTTGGAACCGTAGGTACTGCCATTGCCTATGCCCCCGCAAACGCCGGTGGATCAGCGCTGGGTATTGGTCGCTTAGCAATCGGTGCAGTTCTTCTACTTATCTTTATGCCAATCTTTGGTGGAAAACGCTCCAACTTCTTTCGCCATGCCCGAAAAAAATCAGTTTTCTTTATGGCAATTGGTGCTGCAGCCTTTCAACCTTTCTTCTTTTCGGCAACGACAAGCAATGGTGTCGCGCTCAGCACTTTGCTTGCTGTTGGTTGCATCCCTATCTTTACTGGAATCTTGAGCGCAATCATTTTCCATGAACGTTTTTCACTCCTCTGGTTTTCAGCAACTGCGCTTGCAATTTTGGGATTAGTTCTACGTTTCTCCGGAGAAATAAAGGTTGAAAGCACCTTTGGCATATTCACGGCCTTCGGCGCTGGATTATCTGTAGCTATCTATGTAAACGCTGCCAAAATTGCGTTACGAAATCATGAGAACCCAATCGAGTTAACATCGACTGCATACTTGATTGGATCTTTCTTCTTAATCCCACTTATTTTCTCTGAAGATTTGGCCTGGGTGGGATCATGGCGCGGTATTGCAGTTGTTCTCTATCTCGGCGCAGTCACTATGGCGCTAGCGAACCTCTTCCAAATTTATGGGTTGCGAAAGATGAGCCCCAGCTCTGCAGGTACATTGGCGCTTGCCGAACCGCTGACCGCAACAGTTCTGGGAGTTACTTTGTTAGATGAAACGCTGACTTCAGTATCTCTTCTCGGAATAGCACTTG
>JACCED011358203.1_pt1 | contig 21997 bp, 23 predicted proteins | sample 7455021 | NCBI WGS metagenome assembly JACCED01 (sample SAMN15323456, study PRJNA562643) | freshwater metagenome | isolation source: river surface water | place: USA:Blue River Watershed | collected 2017-08-19
AAAATTTCTTGCCATATAGATTATTTATCTATATCGCTGTTATTATTTATTTGCTTAGATTAAATAGTAGCAGTCCTATCGACAGACATTTGACTGAAGGAAAATTCGGCTGTTGATTCCAGGGAAGACCCTTCTCTATATGAATAGTTAATGCCTCCAAGCTTTGTTATAAACGCTTTTGTGTAAACAAACTCTAATGAAGTTTGATTATATTCATTCAGGGCCAAAACCCTCACTGTTGTTTGATATTCAAACTGATCTCCAATTTCAAGAGCCTGTCGCAAATCTGGTTCATCTATGCTACCTCCGTATTTATTTTCAATAGAAAGATTTAAAATATCGAGCCACCTCCACAGGTAATAATAGTTATTGTATTGATTGTCTACAACAAAATTCACAGACAAGGAAGAATAATTTGGTCTAGAATGAGAAGACACGAACATATTTTGTCCTTGATATCTTAAGCTTACATCAGGAACGGAGACTTCTGGAGCAACTATACCATGTATACTAATCCGTAAAGGCTCCAATGGAAATTTTGGTTCCTTTTGTTTAAGGACATAGGGTAAGTCAAGCAACATTATGAATTTGTCACGTGACGATACATTCAGAGGAGACTGTAGTATAGGATTTTCACAAGATGTCATGTTATAAAAATGTATAGCCTTGAAGAAAAAGCTCTTCGAGATCTAATTCATATTTATCTAAAGTATCCATTTCTTTTTTAGTAATATCAAAAGACTTGAAAACCTTTTCGTCTGGAGCTATGTAAGGTTTGTGTACAATTTTACTGTCATTCGTGAGATCTTTTAATTCGTAATGACTTTCATTAATTTCCCAAAACCCGTTATTTTTAATTTTGTTTGGTCTACCTTGATCATCAAATTCCGCAATTTCAAAATATTGTTGACACAATTCTGTTTCAAGAATAAACAGAGCCCACGTTAAAGCAAGCACCCTATCATCAAAAAAGTTTTCTCCCTTTTTCCTAAACGTTCCATTAGGAAACCTAACAAACGTTTCGAATTCTGAAATAGTTGACATGTCGTTTACCTTCACTACCTGCAAGTGATTAATCCAATAACGCATGTTTTGGATACCATCAAATCTTATGTTTGTGTGACTAAGAACACCCAAATTTCTTGTGCTGTTATATCTTTCTTTTTCTGATATCTTGGAATAAGAAACAATTTTTTCGTAGCTGTTGTTATGAAAAAGAGCATCTATTGTTTGAGCTCCACAATTGTTTCTTTCAATTAATATTGGAGGCATACCCCAAGATTGGCCTATTACCGAAAGAGCGTTTGCAAAATGATAAGGTTCAATACGAGAACTAGCAAAGATAGCTACTTGCTTAATATTTTGCAAATCCGTAACATCTAAAACCTGAGCAACAGAAGAAGCTCTACCAATTCCTTCTCCTACATCAACACCTACAACATATAAACACTTAGATGAAGGATATTCAAACACTACATAATTACCATCAGCGGACGACCATATCGGATCCTTCCTTTCTCTTTTAAACATTTCTATTACAGAAGCCCCAACTGCTCCGTCCGCTTGATCTAAGAAAGTGTTTCCAAACTCTTGTCGAAATTTTTCTTCCGAACCCAGCAATTCAATTTGAAGTTGTTTCCATTCTTCATCTCTTCCTGGTACATCCCACCAATCAATTCTATCTGCTGTCCATGTTTTGTATTTGCCAGTTTCAGTTCCTGTATAAATTTCGTGAAATTTATTTCCAATTCCATTTGGCGTGCTAACTACAAGTACTTTAGATTTTGTACCAGAAGAAACAGTAGGAATAACAGACGACCAAAAATCTTCAAGTAAATGAGATTCAATAAATGCAGCTTCATCCAGCAATACACAGTTCAAAGATTCTCCACGAATGGAAGTAGCAGTGGTTGTTGATACAACAATACTCGAATCATTGCCTAAAGTCATTCCAGTCTTACCATAGTCTTTGACCCCTGGTTTAATATAGTTTGGTAACTGTTCATATGCCAAACGAATACGCTTGAAAATGTTAATGGCTGTTGTTTCTTTGTTGGCTACAATGGCTGCTCTATAATCATCATTAAAACAAATCATCCACAACGAAAACACTGTTAACATTGTAGATTTACCAATCTGACGCGAAGAGCAAACAATTACGTTTCGCTTATCTACGAAAGAACGAAGTATGCGCTTTTGAGCCTCATAAAGTTTAATTTTTTCTTTTCCTCTATCAGTTGCAACAATATAGAAGAAATTTTCAGCAAAGTAAATAATATCTTCTTTACACTTACGAAGCTCATTAACCATTGCTGCAGTGAACTCATATTGAGCTCCAGCAACTGGTACATTTTTAGAACCTCTATAATAGTAAGAATCATTAATTGGTTCTGAATTAATGATTGAATCAGTACTTAAATTATAACCAGCTTCCGTTAGCTTAGTATCATCTAAAGCATTATTTAATGCAATATCTTCCTTCTCTTGTTGAGTGAGTCTCTTTGAGGGAATGTATTCAGAATTTAATTTAGAATTAGTTAAAACTTTTTTTGATTTAGGTCTTCCTCGCTTCGGTTTATTTTTGGAGCCTTTAGGTCTTCCTAATCTTTTGCTCTCTTCAGACATACCAAATTAATTAGATAAAATATCCATGCAAGTAGTACGCAACAAATCCACTAAAGCTGCCTCATCTTTAGCAGTTCTAGCATTCCACAAAACAACTCTTTCGTCTTGAGTAGAGTATCCTAGAATAAGAAAAGAATTGAGATACTCTTCAGCCATAAATGTAAGCTGAGACATCTCTTTAAGTTTAATTTTTTTATCTAATTCTAAATCTTGTTTATATCTCAAAGCTGTTTGTTGAAACAACTGTTCAATCTTAGTTTGATCTAATTTTGTTAAATCTAAATTTTGAGATGGAGAAGAAGGAAGTTCTTTTTTCACAACCTTCTTTTTTGGGCGTTTTTTAGGTTCGCTCATAGGGCTTGAGAACCTAAAATGTTAAGACGAGTTAATTGTTCAATTAAAACTTCGAAGGACGATGTTTTAATCTTTAACCGACTAGGTATATATTGATTTCCATCATAAAGTTCAAAGTAGCTTTCTCCAATATATGGATCGTTAATGTAACAAGTACAAAAAACAGAAGCCGCTCCTGGATCTATAACAACAGTCCAAGAGCGGGGGTCAGTTTCCGAATAATTAGTGAACAGCCGATCAACTACATAACCTGCATCCCTTAATCGCTTTAAGGTGTAGCCTAGAGTAGTAACTTTATTAGCCATTCATATATTTAGCTGAATCACTTTACAAGTCCAGACACAATATACGTGAGAGGTCCTGATTCAAACTTAAATATTTTAAGGGCATGATTAATTGAAATTGTTATTTCATTTTCGTTGAATGAAAACAACAAAATATTTTTAACATCTAAAGGGAAGCCAACATTGATGTCCGATCCAGAATAACTAGATGAACATTCAGTTATAATTTCATTGGTGCTAGACTTTTGCTCATCTCCAACTTTAATCAAGACTTTAGAATTTTCTGTATAAAAATACAATTTTTCAGCGTCAGGAATAATTGAGTTGAATTTAATAATCTCTGCAAATTTTTGTTTTGTTAATTTAAACTTGGTTTGATATTCAAGAGCTTTAAGCTTAGCTTCACTAAAAGATTTTTTCTGAACTAAATAGCTTTCATCCAGCAAGTGGTACTTAAAAGAAAAGTTATTAGAACTTTTATATTTAATAGTATTACTATCAATAGTCAGATTGGCGGTTTCTTCTTCAATGCCCGAAAACAAACGCAAAAAAGTTTTACAGTCCGGAATTACACAATCCTTTGTGTCGTCAGACTGACACTCAGACTCGCTCATTAAAATTACTGAATTATCAGCACTAGCAACGAACGTCTTCATTAAGACAGAAGAACCCTTCTGCTCAAATTTGAGCAGAAGGTTTTCAGCTAATTTCGATACTGGACTTAAAAAGTTATTTACGAATGTGTGGGTGTTGATTGAAACTTTCATTTACTTTTTCTTCTTAATAGTTACATCACAAGCTTCCAAGATTTTTACTAAAGAGTCAAGACTATTCGCAATGCTTTTAAGATAATTTTCAGCATCAGGAACTACAAGTTTAGATTGAACGCCAACACTAGCTGCAGGAGATTCACTTGACTGAGAAGGAGGAGGTAGAGGACATGAACTTTCAGCTTCCATCTGAATGGCTCTCAACATTCTCGCTTCGTCTTCTCTCCGTCGTTGTGGATTAATTGAGGCAGGACTAACAAATTGTTTAGGATTAATGGTAACAATTTGTGGTTCAATGCCTGAATCAGTTCTAGTGTTTTTCTGAACCTTTAACAGTTCAGAACCAAATATTTGCGCAATGCAAGCTGTTGCTAGATTATCTTGTGACATAAATTATTCTAACCCTCCTGTAATACCTTTCCTCAGAACTGCTGTAGCGTTCCATGCATGTAGACTTTCAATGTGATCAGTAACAATACTAAAATCAGAAATTTTACCATTGTTATACATTTCATCTAAGCCTTGATAAAACAATCTCGCTGCATCTTCAGTAAAAATTAAGTTTGAACCATTGAGCTCAGCAAATGCTTGCTCATCTCTTCTTTTACAAATAACTACAACCTCGGTAGGAACTTGACGTCTGGCCATCTCTACGATATCTTCAATAAATACTACGTTTGAAGAATCAAACTGAACGGAAAGCTTTGCTACTGAACGTTGACTGTGTCCATTTGCTGCTCTGCCTCTTTTGGTCGTAGCGTCTTGAGCTAACTCAAAAGAACAAGGACAAGTAGAGCTATATACATATTCTACAGTCAAGTAAAACTTATACTCTTCCCCGTGCTTTTGACCTTCCAAGACACAATTATAATAAATGTAGCCCCAAGCTTTTTTATGAGAAAGCTTTACCCCATCAACTACCTTGAATACGTCTTCATCTGGAGCATCTAAAGGAAGTTCTTGTCGTGTACGCAAAGCATGTTGAATCCAAGGATATTTAAACTTCAACTTACAATACACATCCTTAGAACCCTGCTTGCGTTGAAGTTCATCTAGGATGTGTCTAATACCATCAATAGAAACTTCATCTGCAATTTGCTCGTGCATTACAATCGGAAACCTGCTTAGATTCAAACCCTTAGCATTTGGATTGTCTAAGGAGCCATACAAGGAAACGGAAGTCGTTAGCAACGTAGTCGTCCCATCCCTCCGCACAAACTTAACGGGAAGTTCGACACCAGAAACACCAACTTTATTAATAGGAATTCTTGATCCTGGAATTACCGGATCTAATTGAGGATCCGGTAATTCATTATCTTCGGGATAAAAGTCCTCGTCATATTCAAAGTTGAGATGAGGAATATGTTTGGAATAATCGTTAAAATTAATTCTATTTTTTCTAGGCATATAGAAATTATAAACTATTCTTAGAGATCAGCAAGAAGTTTTTTAAGAGCTTCATCCGTAGTCTCGTCTGTGGAATCTTCCTCTTCAACTTCTTCTTTTGCACTAGACCTAGCAGCAGGCTTTGATGTCTGTTCCTTAAATTTAGTTGATACAGGAACCTCTTCTTCCGTGTCTTGATCAGGAACTTCAACCGAACCAGTAGAAAGACAGAAGAAATGTTCGTCCAACATACGTTGCATATCTGCAGCAGTCGTTTGCTTATTAACAGCTTTCAAGTCATGCACAGAGTCATAAATAACTTGCAATTGATCTTCATCAATATCCAAGGTCTCTGGACTTAAGAATTTAGAAGAAGCATAGGTAACCATTTTCATTGAAGATCTCTTCTTATCGGTTTTAGACTCACATTTAATGCGAAGAGTACATCCTTCTACAACATCGAAAGCTCTCTCTACACCAATTTCTCCAACATCATCACCTTCAGTAGCGGAAGTGATAATTTTATCAAGTTCGCGACCATAACGAAGAATTTTAACCTTACCTTCATTCTCAGGATTAGACGGATCAGAAATTACATACACATTCACCATCCAGTTTTCCTTACGAGAAAGGACCTTAGAAGCTTCTTTCTCTTCTTCTGTACCTTTGCGATAGGTTTTCAAGTAATAAGCATCAATTGGACAAGTGTCTCCAAAAGTAGTAGGACATAGAGCAGTCACATACTTACCTGTAGCATTAGAATTCCAGCCATGATTATAGTAATGAAAGATGCTTTCCTTAGGAGCATGCTGATTGGGAACCAAACGAACTAAATAAGTCTTTCCTGGCTCAAACTTTAGAATTTCTTTATAAAGACCATTACCACCACCTTCCTTTTTAGAAGAAAGAGATTCTTTAATTGCTTCGAACATGGATTTAGTTTTTGCTGTCATAATTTTTAATAGGATAAAGGTTTTGTAGAAGAGGTCAACTGGTTTTGAACAAAATTGGAAAGAATTGGAAATGCTTTTTGAATATAAGGTTTAATAATTGTTGAATTGTTGTATTTGGAATAAAAATTGTGAAATTGATCAAGAAACGAACTTAGAAAAAACTTCTGTACTTCTTCTGTTAGTTGTTTAGCAGTCGAAAAAATATTAGGAAATTCCATAATACTGTAAATGTTAATTTTATTTTCTTTGTAGTGTTTCATCCAAGTAAACAAATCAGCAGTCTTATGCAAATGATATTGATGAAAATAAATCTTATTGTCGATACAAAAATGAGAAATAAACTTTAATGATTCTTTTATTGAATCTAATTGACTATCTGGATCTAATAACAAAAGTTGCTTTTTATATAAGGTATAGGACTTAATAGCTCTCATTGAGGAAAAATAATCTAGTCCAAAGTAACTCACATCTTTGTATAACTCATAAGGAGCTTCAAAAAAGACATCTAAATTTATTTCCGAATGTTTGTTCACGAGCACAGAAATACGAGAAAGATATTTGTGCTTTTCAGTATCTTCAATATCCGAAAAATCCCGCTTTAATTTAAAAGGCTTATTTCTCTTAGATCTGGAAATAGCAAGATGCTTATTATAAATGTGTTTTTCTAAGTCCGTTAGCTTTCTTTTGTTTTCCATTGAGTTTTCTTAAGACAGATTTGGTTATCTTAGATTTTACAAGAGATGGATTCAAATACAACAAGTACAATAAAGCTTCCTTAAAAGTTTCTGATGACGTAATTTCAGTAAAAAATTTTTGATAATCAGGCTTTTCTAAAAGCAAAGCAAATAAAGCAGTGGTATTAATTTTTTTATTCTCCAGCATAGAAAATAAAGACCCTGCCTTCATTACTCCTTCAATATACTCTTTAGAAGCTAAATTTTCAAAAGGACGAGAAGAAGAGTTTTCTAATTCACAATCATCAAACATTGTTGTTACTTAGTCTGAGCCCAAAAAGGTTTCAACAACTTAGTAAAGTCCATGAAATCTTCTGTCAAAGAACCTCCAGCTGCAGCTGCATGACCACCTCCAGAAGCAATTCGTTGAGTAAATGCAGAAACATCCAATGTTGTATTATTTGGATGTCTTCTTACTACAATTCGTTGCTTATCTACAAGTACTGCAATTGCAACATCAGCATCGGTTGCAGAAAGAATGTAATCACAACATTCTTGAACAAATTTATCACAAAATACAGCAATCACTTTTACATCTTCTTGACCAGCAAATGTAACTTCTCCTCTATATAGATTGAGAGCTTCAATGTACTCTCTACAATGCTTTTCGTACAACGTAATTGTATTTTGCTGAAACTTATCAAAAGGTTTGAAACCATCATAGTATTCTTCCACAAAAGATACCAGCTTGTTTGTCATTGAATGAAATACAATATTGAGTTCTTTTGATAAAGTAATTTTATTATTTCCAGAATCTTGATCGTCAGCTAAGGCAATTAGAGTTTTACGGCTTTGACTCAAAGGAGCAAGTTTGCTGTTCTCTTTCCAAAATGAATTATAAAGAAGTTTTGCACAACTTGTGTCATCTTGAACTTTTGCAGTTGCAGACTTGAACTGATAAATGTTTGTCTTGTGATGATCAAAAATAACAGTCGTTGGCTTATCAATATCTTCTCCAATTGCTGAAACATCTAAATCCAAAAAGAAAATCTTTTTCCATGTTTCTCTTTTACAAATGTTTTCATAATCTGCAACAAGAGTTCGAGGGGTAGTAAATTTAACAGGAAGTTTTTTACCTAACGCCCAACATAAAACTAAATAGGATGTAATCCCATCCAAGTCACTATGACTTACCACTAATATATCATTATTATTCATCAATTAAATTATTTAAAGCGTTGGTTGTACTCTGTAAAGCATCTTCTCCTGCATCAGCTTCAAAGTAGTCTGAACTAGTTTCCTTTAAAGTCAACGTATTATAGTTACATCTAAAAGCTGCTGAACCAAAGTTGGGACCAAAGCGGTTTTTCTGAAAACCCATATTAATAACTCCTAATTCTTTATCCTCTTCTTCTTGCCACAATGAACAAATAACATCACACGTAGCCGCTAATCCGATGCTCTCAGAGATACCTTCCATGCCTGGCGAAGCAGTATTAAATGAACCTCTATTAAGCTGCGTAGCTGATACAATCGGAATAGAGTACTTAAATGAAAGAGCTCTCAAATGTTCAGCGATTTCTTTTACGGATTCATAGGAATTAAGATTCTTACCAACTGGATGAATCAAGTTAATATAATCAATCACGACAATATCAGGATTGAACCCTTTGTGCTTGAGTTTAGTAATAAAGGAATCAATATGGCGAACGGTAATAGTCTTTGGAGGATATTCTTTAATAACTAAACGGCTATTCAAATTCTTTCTTACATGATTAATCTGAGTCTTCAATTCCTCTGTATAAGTCTTGAGTTCGTTATGAGGAATTTGAGAAAGTTGCGTACTAATTCGCTTTGAGTACATAAACTCAGACATCTCTAAAGAAATAAGAAGTACGTTCTTATTAGCTAATACCATATTGGTGGCAATATTGCCGAGCACAATCGACTTACCAACGTTTACTTGACCAGCAAACACAGTTAAAGTTTTAGGAAATAAACCTCCTTCGGTTTTATCATCAAAAAACTTCCAGCCAGTAGGAATAGGATTATATACAGCAACCAACTCTTTAATGTGTTTATCGACATCTTCAAAGTACCAATGACCTAAATTCTCTTTGAGAGTAATGTTAAAAGCTTTCTCAAAGTCTACTAAAGTCTCTTCAATCTTGAAAGAAGAGTCATTAAACTTATCAGCAATATTAATAATCGTATTATAAATGTATCTCTCTTTAAGAAACTTCTCTGTGTTGTTTACAAGCTCATCGTTGTTGAAAGGCCCTTCAATGCTAAGAAGCTTGGTTTTAACTTCAGCTAAAGCTTTCTTGTCTTCCTCAGAAGACATCCTAGATTTAATTTCAGAAATGGAAGGGAGTGTTCCTCTCTCAATGAAAAATTTTGATATTTGAGTAATAACTCTTCCGATGTTTTTATCATTAAAATATTTGTCATCTATGTATGAAACAATAGATGACAAATATTCCTGATTGGAAAGAGCGTTATACAAGATAACGCCCTCAAAGTATTCCAAATCTAATTTTGGCTGGGATGGAGGTTTACTCATTCTTCATCAGAATCTTCCAAATCATCTCCAGAGTCAACAGTGCCATAGCGGAGTTCTTCAGCAAGTTTTTGCTCTAATGCTGGACTCACTTTCTTCCAAAACTCAGCATCCTTTTCTACATTCTTTCTGTATCCAATGCTTTGACCTTCAAACTGATAAGTCTTTCCGTTTTGTTCAATAACTCCTAATGCAAGTGCAAGATCAAACAAACCAGTATTTTCATCCAGGCCAGTTTTGAAGTTTAAGTACAACTCAGTTTTGAGGAAAGGAGGAACTACGCGATTCTTAACAGTCATTGCGCTCATCGTAACTCCTGACACATTATTTGAAATTGCAATGTTGTCTTCATCAGGATTTTCTGAAGCTTTTTCATTACGAGTAGAAAGCTGTACAAGAATTGATGCAAGATAAATTGGTCCCTTTCCTCCAGCTTGATTCTTAATCATTGAAGGAAACATTTCCATACCTTCATAAATATGATTAGAAAACAAAATTGGAACTCCAGCCTTTGCAGCTTTGTATGTAATAGCTCGCATCATGCTCTTTGTAGCTTTAGCTCTCTGACCCACGTCTGCAGCATCCTTACCCTTTCGGGCATCTTCAATTTCCTTCGAAGAGGCAAGATTACCTAAAGAGTCGATTGATACAATAAACTTTAAACTTGGATCATTAGCCGCAATAATATTATCAAGAAAAGTGCTAATTTGATTACGACATTCTTCAATTGTTTCAACAGGATAATACTTTGTCTTTTTGAGATCCATTCCAACGTTTTTAGCGCTTTGCTTATCTACAGCAACTTCCGAATCCCAAATTACAGCAATATAACCTTTCTTTTGAGCATTAGCTAAAATTTTATTAATAATAAGAGTCTTTCCTGCTCCAGAAGGTCCTGCAAAACCGGTAATGCGCCCCACAGGGACACCCTTCGTTAAGGACCCGGAAATAATAGCATTGAGAGCTTTACTTCCTGTGTCAATCCAATCAGAAGGAGTAGAGATGCAGCTTTCACTAAGAAAGCTGCCCTCAGGATTCATTTTATCAATATCCCCAAAAATATTTTTGAGATTACTCATGTTTACTTAGACTCTTCTTCTCCATCAAATAAACCGATAACGTTGCTTTCCGTGTTTTCTGGTGTCGCAGGTTCCGGTTGTGAAGCAGCACTAATTTGTTCATATTGAGAATAGAACCGTGGAGAAAACTCAATATTTTGAGTTAATGTAATTGAACTTTTTTTGTAATTAAAGACAGGAGCTCCAGAACCTGGAGACAACAACTCCCTAAACAACAAAGGCAAAATTTGTAATTGCAATTGATTTGTTTGGGCATTTGGTTGAATATGCACTAGAGCTGGTGACTCAACACTAAGCTCAGTTTCAGTTTCTGAAACTACATTACCTACAATAATCCGGCCAATTGCGTCTAAAAAGACTTTAGTTTTTGTACTCATTGCGCGGAAATCCTCTAATACTTTTTGACGTTTTCAACACATTTGGCTAATAAATTTTGAAGCAACAAATTTCCTATCTCAGTAAGAAATAACCTACCATCAGAAGCGCTAAAAACTAATTTATAATAAGCCATTAAATTTAACACTTCAAATAGTTCATCGGATTCTAGAAAATTATTGTAGTATACATCCTCATTTAAAACTAAACTGAGATAATTGATCATATCTGCAGAACTTACATTCTGCAATTTATCATTCCAATATTCAGATTCATCTTTACTCATCCGCAAATAATTCAAATAGATCCGTTTGTACTTCCCTACCAATTGCAGGTAAGTTCCAACCAATAGCTTCGTACAACCTTTCTGTTGGTTGAGTTACTAGTTTTGAAAACATCTTGTCCCAGTCAATTTTAAGCCCAAATTCTTCTGGTAAAGAAGCAACATAACAAATGGCATCTAAACCATATTTATTCTTAGCACAGTAAAGTTTTTTGACTTTTTGAGCAGATTGAATTGATTCTAATTTATCACTCAGTTTTAATTCTTTGATTAAAATATTGTAAGCTATAGCCCCTTTAACATGTGAAGGAGTTCCTTTTTTAAATTTATAAAGGGATGCTCCCTCTGCATATTTCTCCAGATTGTTTATTGATGTGCGAGCTGCAATATCATTAGGGTCTAACTCTTGAAACAATTCATATGACTGTTGATACACTTTATTAGACTCTTTAACGTTTTGAGTCAGTAATGATGTTTTGATAATATTTTCAATAAACTTTTTTACCTTTTTAGGTGTAGTAGAACGAACTAACTCAATGCCAGTATACTTGAATTTGTCTACACTAACTCCTTCTTCATCTAATACGTGTAATATATATCTCTTCTTTTGCAAGAAAATACCAACATCCGAAATAATCTCACGTTTAAATACATACCTAGGATCAGTAGAGTTTAGTTCCTTTCTAGCCCAATTAAGAATTTCTATATTAACGTGTTCATCTAATGCATTAACAATGCTGTGTGCCTCATCCGTAACCTTTCCGTTCTTTGCTAAGTCTACAGATAAACGTTTTAATACTTCTTCAATTGAAACATAAACCGAATCAGTATCACCATATTTAGTTATTGAGTGGTCTACTCCATAGTTCTTCTTTACAAAATCGTCTAAAATGTAACCTCCTGCACGAGCAACGTTCTGACCAGTTACGGTAATTGAGGTAGCATTATCAATATCCATCAACGAAGAATGCTTGTTTGCAAAAGTTCCATAAATAGAGTTTAATAGAATCTTTAATGTATACTGAAGAGTATCATAATACGTTAGCTTTAATATTGCTTCTCTTGACTTATCTCCACTTTTCTTAAGCTTAGATAATTCGTTTTTAGCTTCTACGCGCTCTTTATAAATTTGATCAATTAGGTTTGGAATTACTCCCTTACTCTTTTGTGAATATAAAACTCCAGCTTTAGAAACCGCAATTTTTTCCGCTTGGATAAACTTTTTAAATTTGGAAGAAGTTATTTTATGAGTTTTATTATTTACAAGCCTCAGCGTAAGCTCCTCGTCGACTCCAAATTCACCGTCAACTATTTTACCTAACTTCGTCTCAGGTGAAATGTTGAGTGTAATAATAGTATTTGGATAAAGTGAATTTACGTCAAAGCTTACAATGGATTTTTGAATGCCTTTTTCAGGATCTCTAACCAAACCTCCTTCGTACGATTCTCTATCCATTTTATTGGGAAATGTGGGAATTACATATCCTTGTTTTGAAGCTTGAATTGCGACAGCTCCTGTAACAATAGATACTTTCCCCAAGGCTGCTTCAAAATTAGTACAACCTTTGTAAGACAACATTCGAGCAATTTCAAGAAACTTTAGCTTTTCTTCTAATTTTACTAACAAGTGTACGTCTTGAATATTGTAATCAACAAACAAGTTCCAATCGGTGTGTGCAAGTTCACTTAAGCTTACAGCATTATATGCAATTTTGCCTTCTCCTAATTCTAATTCAGAAATGTAGTTCAAGCTAAACGATTCCTTTTCCCCCGGTGAAAACGTCTTATATAGATCCATATAATCTATAAGGGAGATGCCAGAAATGGACCATATAGTAACTTCTTTACCCATGTCTGTGAATACTTTTCTTGATCTAACAACACCAACAGGAGAAAGCTGATTCACAAAATCTTCCCCAAACAATCTAATGAATCTATTAATAATATAAGGAAAATCAAAGCCACTACTATTCCAACCTGAAGCGATATCCGGGTAATCAGTTTTCCAATAATCTACAAACTGTAAAATTAAATCTTCTTCTGTCTTACATTGATGATAAATTGAATTAGGCTGCTTAGGCTCATACTTACCTTGCAATCCCCACGTATGAGTAGTCTTAGTTAAGGTATCATAAATGGTTATCAAGTTAATTGGTACTGCAGCTCTTTCCGGTGTAGGAAAAGAAGAGTCCATTGAAGTATCAACTTCAATATCTAACAAAAATACCTTAAGAGGAAACTGAGAAAAAGAAGGATCCCCGTTTTCGTTTTTATACCTATCAATAAGAAATTGTTGTTCTGGAGCAATGTTGTGAAATATTCTAGCATTGGCAGAACTATCCGTATATTTTCTTCTATCAATAGAATTTTCAAAAGACTTCTTTATTAACGAAGTCTTGAATATAGAAACAGCATCAGTAGCTCCTTCCTTCTCTAAATATAAATATGGACGGAAATTAATTTCCGTATCAATTCGTGCACCGTCTTCAGACCATGTTCTTAAAAAGACAGTTTTAGCAAAAGGATTATAGGAAGCAGACCGATACATGCATATACATTCTCCTAAACACTCTCAAACGTCAAACTAAAAATTCCCGTCTGTTCGATCCAAAGGGAGTAAAATAAATTTCGTGATGTTTCATCAAGTTTGAGTTATCATCCAGCCAGTACATTTCTGCCAAAGCTCGAGACTTTTTACACAAATCAGCATATACTGTTTGATTTTTCAAACTAGATTTAATTTGATCTATAAATTCACTACCGGTTTTGTATTTTAGCAAAGCTTCTTTGTAAGGAGGCAAATCTGGACAAACGCACGGAATTCCTAGCGCTCCTGATTCAATGAGCTTAATGTTACTCTTGCACTTGTTAAATTCGTTATCTCTCAAAGCCGCAAACGTTAATTGACTATCAGACTTATGCATCATTTCTGCAAATGAAGTAATATCGCACCATGGTGTATATTTAATTTGTCCAGCTCCAACGTAATCCCTTAACCCAAAAGGCAAGCAGCCATAGAAAGACCACTCATACTCATTTCTAGTCTTTATAATATAAGGCAAAATAGTCTCGAAGTCATCCTGTTGATTAACTGCATTAAGACCATCGACATGAGTCCCAGAAGCAAATATCGAAATTTTTGGTTTCTTTTTATTCTTTTCGTATTTTTTAATCAAATCTCCTAAATTGTAATAACGATCAAACCACCACTTCATCAAGTAATTGGGAACGGACGATACGTTGGTTAATCCAGTTTTACTCTTAAAATACTCCTTAAAATATTCTGTAGTAACAACTACCTCGTCTACATAATTTAAAATTTGTCTTATATTTTTTTGAACTTCAGCATTAGCAAATGCTCCCCGGTTACGGTTATAAAGAGGAATGTCTTCTGCAAATACAACGTCGTCTATTTCATATATAATTTTGAATCCCGCTTCCTTTTTAAATTCATAGAGTTCTTTCATGAACAACGTCTGAGATGCTGTTCCTTGCCGTTGAAATTTGACAGCTTTACAAGCTCTATATAACCTAGGTTCAAACAGCATTGTTGAGGATTCAGTCACAATCGCTTTTTGATTTAAATTTAAAAGTAAATTAGGAGCCATGCATCTATAAAAACCACAACCCCCGTAATCAGCCAAATAATTAATAGCTCGAGGTAATGTATCCTCAGGCTTTCTGCTTCGCTGCTCGTAATTTTTATTGTCTCTTTTAATTAAGTTTTGCGTCGGAGCTCCAAAAGGTATACCAATAGGAGCTCCAGGTAAAGAACCCAAACCAGACTTAAAAATTGTATCCATTTAGTTAATTAGAAAATAACTAAAAATAGTCTAGGAAACGATCTCAGAAACTCCGTTTCGTTTTGCTACATGAATTACATGCTCGGCCTTTGTAGTGACCCACGTACCTCTATGAGAAATAATATAGCAAGATTCGTTATTTTCAGTAAATCTATCTCTCAGAACGGAAACCGTCAAGGCTACTCCTTTATCATCTAAGGAAGAATCTAAAAGTTCATCATAGAATACGGTATTGAAGTTAACATCACCTTGTAAGCGTCTAATATCAGCAAAAGCAAAAAGACACGCTAAATCTATTCGCTTACGTTCTCCTCCAGAAAAATTAAAATAAGATTTTTGATTCGAACTCTCATCAATAATTTCTTCATCAAAAAATTCATTAAAACGACACAAACAATTTGCTTCTAATTTTTTAAGATAAAACGCTAGACGGGAATTTAGTACAGTTAAAATTTTCTTTACTAAAAAGGATTTAATTCCTTCTTCTGATAAGACATACTTTACTGATTCTAAAACATTGAGTTCCGAATTAAGTCCATCTATACGTTCTTTATTTTCTTTTACTGATACCTCCAAGGCACTAACTTTGCCCTTGAGATCATTATTATGTTGAATGCTGCACACTTGTATTTCTTTTTCCAATTCTTTAATTGAATTTTTGGAATAGTTAATATGAACTAACACTTGATCATTATGACGCTTAATTTCTTCTCCTTCTTGCTTAAGATTAGAAATTTGTTTTAAAGCATCATGTATATTATCAATTTCAATTGATAATTTTATTTGACCTTCGCTCACCATTTCTTTTAATTTGTTTTTTTCAGCAATGACATTTAGATGGGATTGTACTAAGCGTTTAACGTGAGCAACGTGTTCGTCGGAATATCCTCTGTTACAAGTAGGACAAGAATCTTTAGTTGTTTCTAGCTTTGTCTTTTGTTTATGTTCCGACGCAATTTCCGCATCAAGTTTGACTATATGGGAAGCTAGTTGTTTTTGTTTTGCTTCTGAAGATTGCAACTTTTGTGTATAATACTCAAAGTCTTGTTGAGTTTTTTCCGTAATTATTATTTCAGGCTTAAGAGTTTTTTTATAGGAATCAATTTCTTTAAGCAAGGTTTGTTGTTTATTTTTTAATTGTTCTATTCTTTGATTTTTTGCTTCCTCATAATTAGCTAGTTGATTTGAATTAAATTCAAGTTCGTTATTTAACGTTTCAAACTTTGAATAACAAATTTCATAATCCTTTTTAGCATTATTGAATTCATCTCTAGCCTTCAGCAACATTTGAGTAAAAACCTCCAGTCCTAATACACTTTCAATAAATTTGCGTTTGTCTGTTTTAGCTAATGCCATGAACGGCACAGCATTATTTGCAGACATAATAACAGAATTTTGAAAAACGCTTGCAGGAGTATGGATTATTTCCTGAATAAGGTTGTTGGTTTTTATTAAAGTAGAACGTGTAATATCTTCACCGTTTTTATATACAGAACATTTTGTTGGATTTAATTGCCTGTAAACTTTATAGGTATCTTTAGTCGAATTTGATTCAACTTCAAATTCTAATGACACTTCACATCTCTTTTTTGTTATGCTATTTTGAATATGATCCTTAGATATTTCTCTCAACGTAGTTCCATACAAACAGTAGTAAAGCATTTCCGTGACTGCTGATTTACCTGCACCGTTTTTAGAATCTTCTTTATCAAAATTAGAACCAATAATAGCATTAACCCCAGGCCTTAAAGAAATTTTTGTAACTTTATCTCCAAACGATAAAAAGTTTTTTCCTTCTAAGTATTTAAAATTTACAATCCGCATTAGATAGAATATACATTGACACTACTATACTTCAACATCATAAGTTTTAAAACATTTGTAGCCACCAGAAGCAAAAGGTTCTGTTTGTTTCCATTTATTATAAAAAATCTCTCTTTGAAATTTCATATTTCCCTCTGTGTATTTGTATTTCATTTGGGCATGAACATTTGAAGAAGAAGATTTGTGTGTAAAGTGAGCGTTAGTAAGAATTCCATGATTTAATTTGCACACCTCCAGAGTTTGAGACAAATCATTATCTTGATAAAAGAAATAAAAACGTTCATCTAAATACCCCACGGTCTTAAAAACGCTCCGTCTACATGCAAACATGCAACCCATAAAATGCTGAGAAACTTCATAACCATAATACAGCTTATTTTCATTCGGAAAGTATTCTGCTGTATGTCTAAAATGCTTGCGATCTATAGGAGAAATGGAATGGATGTTAGGATTAGAATCAAATTCCAACAAAATGTTTTGCAAACATTCAGGTTTTATAATTATGTCATAATTAGGGCCAATTACAAATTCAGCTCTACATTTTTCTAAAGCTAAGTTATAAAATTTATTGTAATTAAATTCTTCATTTGGTTTAATAACCGTGACTTTAGGTTGTTTGTAATCTCGGTTGAAATTACTATTAGTTTCCACCACAAAAATATTATTAATTAGATCATCAGCTGTAGCAATATATGAGTCAACACAACATTTTGTTGTAAAGAATGATACATCATCTACAACCAATGAAAGAATTATTACATCAAATTTATTTTTTAAAGTGTTCATATACGGATTCTGTTACGGTTTTATTAGCCTTATAATTCAACAAAATGCACGGCGTAGTTTTATTAATTTTAAGAGCTTTTATTAATTGCATTTCGTTTATATTAATTGTTGGAATCAAACAGCAAATGTCTGATGACAAAAATTCATAATTAAATAAATCAAAATGAACCACTTTGTTGACAGCTGCCTGGTTCAGATTGTTTCTCATTCCTTTTTTAAATAAAAATTTAATTTCAAGAATTAATTCATTTAAAAAATTAACTACATTCGTTTTTTTACCTACACATAAACCTTCACGTACAGTTTTTTTACTAAACAAGCAAAGACGAATAAACTCATCATAATAGTCCAAAGATCTGCTAGTAACACCGCATTTAGAAATTGGAATGTTACTGCCTAAAAGAGATACTTTATCTAAGTTTACTTGACTGAAAATGTTTTGTTGAAACAGAATATCACTATATTCAAGTAGCATTACATTTACTGAAGACGAATGATGAGTTAAGTACAAATAACTCAAAATAGTTTTAATAGCAAAAGGATCTATATTTGTTTGCACATTGTATTTTGCAGTAAATTCAGGAATATGTACTAAATTAATTTTAAAATCTTTACACAATAAAATCACATCTTCTGGTAGAGACAAATAAAAAACAGTAACTACATCAGAATGTATAACAGAATTGTGGAGTAATATTTCGACATCTTCTCTGGAAAAATCTGTCTTAGAAAAGAAAATAATTATCTCATTCATGAGTTTGCTTATAAATTTTTTTGAGGTTAAAAATGACTTGTTCTACTGATAAGTCTGGAACTTCCACAGGACTATGACCGTGTTTGGAAATAAAGTAATTAGATCCATTTACTATATTAGTAAAATGAGCATCATTTTTAGAAATAATGCTACCAGTAACCGAATTATTGCTTTCCCCTAAATAATCTAAACTACTATCAATGTCAGGCCACCACCAATAACCTGGAATATAACCAGATTTGTAAATTCTGTAAGAATGTTCTACATGTTCCCACGCATTCTTAAAAAAGACATCATTAGCCCCCACATTTAAAATTACTTCTCTATCGTAGTAACAAAAAGCTCCAACACAATGTAAATTCAAATTAATAATACAATCTCTATATTTTATTATTTTTCGTGGATTAGGGGTATTGTAATCTAAAGGGCTTCTATTAGCGGGTCCATGCAAGCCCCACATTAAGTGCTTCAAGCCAGTTTTTTTAGCAGTGTCTATATAGACGTTAAAAACGTTACTATTTTTAATATAAACATCATCTTCAATTATAAAAATATGCTTACAATTTTCTTTTACTAAAAAATCAAAAGCTTCATTTTTAGAAATACCTACTCCTTGATTTGAGGAATGCTGTTTGACCTCAGCATCATATGTTTTATTTAAAGGAAGCCCGTCATTCACAATAATTAAATCATCAATTAGGGTCTTATCAATAGAATCAAAGCACTTCTGTAAGTCCTTAGGCCTGTTACAAGTAATTATGCCAACCCCTATCTTTTCATTATTCATATGAAATTTGACTTTGTTTATAAAGCTCTAAGCACTTATGAAGTACGTCCTTTTTAACAGCTCTTGTTTCTATTAACTCAACAAATTCTTGGAAAGCTGTCTCAATATCAATAGAAAACTTCTGGGTTTCAGTCGTCTCTAATTGTGCTACATCTAAAGCATCAAACTCAGTTCTGAACTGCAAAGGACCATATTGGGATAACTTTGTAATTAACAAATCTAACGTTAAAGTATCCAGTTTAGTGTCCACATACAAACTTACAATGTTATTTTTTACAATGTCTGGAACATTTTTATGTTTTTTCTGTGTGAGTTCAGAAACCTTAATTCGTATGTGTTTTGGAGTAATTTCGTTTTTAACAAACTCAACATCATTCAAATCATCAAAATTTATAATGCTTACTCCTTTGTCTTGCCCTCGATCCCCAAAATCCATCTCATATGGGGAACCTAAATATAAGACATATTTACCGTCTTCATATACTCTGTGATCTCTAGAATGAAAATGACCAGTAACAACATAAGAAGCCTTTTCAAACAAATTAGTAGCACAATCCCCATGATCGCATATTTTGTGATTATTTAGTTTAAAATTTATCAACTCAAAATGCCCAACGAGCATGTCTACTTTAGCTAAGTCTTTTATGGAAGTTTTCCATGGACAAAAAGTAACAAGCTTCCCATTCACATTCAATGTAGTTGGATTAGCATATACATGAATATTTGACTGAGCTAATATTTCTACTGAATTAACTTCAACGGTATTTGACAAAAATGCGTCGTGATTTCCCGGAAGAATATGAATTTGATATTCCTTTAAAATATCAAAAAACTTTTTAGCCACATAAAGTGTATTAACACCAATTTCGTGTCTATCATGAAATACATCTCCAGCAAAAAAAATCGTATCTAAACTATTTTCTTGCATAACAGATTTAACCCACTTAGCTACATCGAGACAAATGGTATGCCATGTTTGAGAATTTTGATGTATTCCCAAATGGAGATCCGAAATGAATAATACCTTATTATTGTTAGGATTAATCTTCTGAATCATATCCACCTACATCTGAGCTTCCTGTACTATAATAGTTCGTATTCTTTTTATGAGGAATTTGTCCACTACAAACATGACCTTCATAAATTTCTTCTTGAAATCTCTTCAGGGTATCATAATCTCGCTTATGCTTTTTAATACAATTTTGGAAAGCATGGTAAGCAATTTTAGTAAAATAGGAAAATGGACTATATCCCGAGTTACACTTAAAGCGTTTACGTCTCAACGCTGTCATCATTTTTACGATTGCATCCCCTTGCATTTCTGTCTTAAAACTATAAGAATAAAAATTTCTAGCCAAACCTAGCCGAACAGCAATCATTTGAATCATTCCACCCAATTTATCTGAAACTTCCTCTTTGCCGGAGTCATAATATTCTTTAATTAAAGTCTCCATTTCATCTGCATCAATAAAGACATTTTTAAGCTCTTCCTTAGTACGTCTTACTCTTTTTGGTGGTGTCTGTTCAGGGCTCATTAACAAAGAAATATAGACTATTTGAATTATTTTTCAACTAGCTTTGTACACGAAAAAGGTATGTTTTCATCATTGTACAATTTTTTTCTTTCTTCATAATGTTTAAATCCATATGTCAAACATACATCAGCAATATCAAAAATAGTAGCCATCTCTTTTGTGTGATGCAAACGAAGGCTTCTTCCAATAGACTGAATAATTTTAATCCTCGCTTTTCCTATCGATGCAAATATTACATTGTGAAGATTTTTTATTGAAATACCGGTAGAAAATATTTTTGAAATGGCGATGCAGACGACCCCAGAAGTTTGCTCCATCAATTGACGCAGCTCTTCTCGCTCCTCTACTTCTACGGAACCTTGAATAAAATATACTTTCTTGTTTGTCCATGTTTGCAAATATTGATGTAAATGTTCTCCGTGTACAATTCTATCAACAAGCACAAGCGTGTTTGTTTCCAGCTTACTAATTAACTTTGCAATTGTAGAATTTCTATATTCATGTGTATGTAGCCATTCCGTCTCTTCAATGTATCCAGCTGTAGGATTATCCATTGTAGCTTTTTGAAATTCTGGAATGTTTTTATATTCCATTTCTAATCCAACTACTCTTACGTTGGAAATAAACTTATCTCGTCTTAAATCTACAGCTTCTTTCTTGTATATAATAGGTCCAAAAATTCTATTAATAGACCATGTTTCAAAATTATTCTCTGGCATCGAACCAGTAAAGCCATATACATGCTTGCATTTAAGTTCTTTAACTAGTTTGGTAATCTTTTCTGAAGTTCCAATTTTGTGCACTTCATCGCAAATCAGCACATTAAACTTATCAAGTACGTTTGTATCTTGTTTCTTTGACAATAAGATTTGATTATTAGCAATTACAATTTGAGTGTCTTGGTAATCATAATTTCCTGTCCATCTGGAAATTAACTTTTCCTCAATACCATACTCGATAAAGTCGTTATAAGTTTGCTCTACGAGTTGAATGTTGGGAACAAGAATTAAAATATTATAGCAAGGTTTATTTGCAATAAATGTAGCAGCTATTAATCCAATAGTAAGAGTCTTTCCAGCTGATGTAGGAAGAACCACAATACCCATACCTTCTTTCAAAGCTAAAGTAGCAGACTCTTGTTGATAGTCTCTAGGTTCATACTTTA
>JACCED012031332.1_pt1 | contig 21966 bp, 15 predicted proteins | sample 7455021 | NCBI WGS metagenome assembly JACCED01 (sample SAMN15323456, study PRJNA562643) | freshwater metagenome | isolation source: river surface water | place: USA:Blue River Watershed | collected 2017-08-19
ATCAAACGAAAAAAACGATACGGGATCCCTGAGCGCGTATTTGCAAAGTATGACATCTGACGACGAACAGGATGAATCCAACAATGACCAAAATCAAATGTCTTCAAAACAACGATCCAGCAGTTCCACGGAAGAGCCGTTGGATGAATCTTCAACCGCCGAAGACGATGAGGCGCAGCAGCAAGAACCAATTGAAGAAGCAAACCCAATTCCGGAATTCATTCCAATTCACAGTAAGAGTTCCATCTATGGATCCAGTCATACCGTTTTAAAGGTTAATGATGTAAGCCCATTACAACAAGAAATGAGTCCCATTCCAGTTAAAAGCGCGTCATCTATTTATGGAACAAGTCGCAAATTATTAGAAATTTAAATGAAATAATAAATGAAAAAAAAATTTGATTACTACTTTTTTTTTCATTAATGTTAGACGCAACAAGAAAATGAGCCAGGATAAAACAATTTACGCTACAGGAAACGGAGTCAAGTTGGATGACTTGAAAGCCGTTTTGGGACAAGACATCATCAACCAAAACCTCAAACCAACGGAAATTCAAGCCATGCCCATTCGTGCAACGGAGGACAAGATTCGCCGCTGTTTTGAGGCAGTCGGAGGAGCTGATGTTTGTTGCGAAGAGACATCGTTTGGAACGGGGGAACTCGCCACCTTTATCAAACAAATCGTCGACACGTGCGAACAAAACGGAGGAGATCTGCACAATGTGTGGAAGGCAGTTGCTCCACGTCTGACGGAATTCGATTACACGTCAATTGTTGCATTCAAAAATGCAAAAATTGAGGCATTCTTTGAATGCATCATGAAATGCGCGATTTGCCCCCGTTCAGCTGACGGAAAAATTGACCCTTTTGCAGTTCCAATTCAATACACCCTGGTCCAGACCTTCAACGGAGTGAGAACGATTTTGGCGGAGAATATTCTCGTGGACAACCCTGAGCAATTGAGCATCGCACAACAACCCAAGAAAAGGGACCAGCTTCATCCCAGATACTTTTCGGTGCGTGCCTACAAGGAATGGCGCACGAAGCAAGCTTGTTTGTTTGAAGGCAATCACATCGCCGAAGAAAAACCAATGCAAAGCACGCCCGAAGAAATGCCCGCACCACTGCAGCGCACGGCCACTCGCACATACACATCCATGCATCTTGCATCATGTGATGGTCTTTACTCTTGAGTGAAAGCTTACAGCCTATTCCTAAAGGCAAGACTGGATTCAACTGGTTTAAAATGTTCTTGCTTTTTGTCATTGTCTGTCATATTTTGTGTCTGCATTTCAACTACATTATTCTGTATGTCTGTTTGATTATTAGTAAATTTCTCAACTTTTTTTTCTTCTTTTTTCGGTGGATCAGCATCAAAATTGCGCAAGCTAAACCGATTGTAATTTCTTTTCCATATACTACGGAGATTGAAAAATGCAATTATTCCAACCAACACGGTTAAACCTACCACATAAATTTTAAAAAAAGTCCATGCAATAATGTTCTTCATCGCCAAAAGAATGGGAAGTAATATTAACGACAAATACGTAATGCTCAATTTTAAAAGGAAAAGACCGTTATTTTGCCGCAGGGAATGATCTTCAATAATTTCGATTTGTCTGCGAATTGTGTTGATGTCTGAATTCAAATGCTGAATTTGTTTTTTTGATTGATTAATTTCCTTTTTTTCAAGTTTTAAAACATGTTCTCTAACTTGCAATTGAACCGGGTCATTAAATATAGGAATTTTTTCAGCCATATTATATCATTTATTCAGATAAAAAACGAAAATAAACGATTATTCCTATTATAAAAAGAATTAAATACAGCGTAATATTTCCTAAAAAATATATTTTTGAATTATGAATCATGTCCGCTTCGAAATCATACAAAATTTGACGGCGCATCACGGAAATGTTTTTATTCAGGTCGTGCAATTTTTTCTTATTTTGAACTTCATTTAATCGAGCGCTTTCAAGATATAAATCTTGGCGGGATTGCAGCATTTGCACTTTTTTAAATAAATCGTCGCGCACCATTTGTAATTCCTGCAACGTTTTAAAATTGCTTTCTCGTTCATTGACAAAATTATTTAACAAATTTCGGGAACTTTCTAACATAGCCCGGGCTTTATCGGCAGGATCTTCAAAATTTAATTTTTTTAAAAATTCATACCCAGGTGCATTTTTACAGGTCGACCAATATTGAAACACGTTGGTTGCTTCACCTCGAGCGGTATCATTCCCCTGGTTTCGATTATACAATTCCGTTAACCATGAGGAAAATTGTTGTTCGTTGTAGCCCCCTAAACCGCTTGCGCTGTATGCCGGATTATTGGAGCCGGATACACTGCATTGGCCGCCACTTAGTGTGTAATCCTTAAAAATGCATCTATCCGTTTTGCGCCAATTGCATTGCGGTGGAACGTTGGGGTTTTCTTGAATAGCTACATTGTTAATTGCGGACACCAATTGCTTCTTTGATTGTGAGTTTCCCATTATACATTTTTAAAAGAAATTAATAGCATTAACTTTTTTATTTTCGTTATTTGCTTTAATAAATATATCCATCTTTTTAATCGGGCATTCCTTACACGCACAACACAAATAATGTTCGAATTCTATATTTATTAAAAAAAAAATACTTACAATAAATATAGTCAATGCAACAAAATCAACAAAATTTAAGGGCTCAATATTTTGAGACCAGTCAAGAATATGCTCGTGAATATCAAAAATATTTAGATTTAAAATACAGCAAAAATTCCGGCGACGAAGCTAAGGCAGCAACGGTATATGCTCGTTTACAAAACATCGACACCAAATTACGAAATCTTTTAGAACAAGTCCGATCCCAAAAGAACAATGACATTGGCAGTCAACTGTTGGAAACAAATACCGCTATAGAACGTAAAACATTTCAAATATACGAAAAAGCGAGAACATTAGATAAACAAAAAAATGAAATTCAAAACAAGCAGCAAGAATTAATCAATCGAAAAAAACAAATTGAAATGGGCGTGCAAAAAAATAAGTATCGCCGAAATGTTATTATTTTTTTAACAGTTGTCAACCTTGTAATGTTGGCCTTAATTTACAAATTTTATAATGCAACCTCTTCTTAATGTTTTTTATGTTTAGTCAATAACTTGCTCTTATTTTCGATCCAATGGGTTAACATGGTCCCTATAGCGGGTTGCAAGTCTTCTGCCATCAAAATATCGGGTGTTAAACGATTGGGATGCAGATTAACGATTACGCATTGTTCAATCTTTACATCATAGTTTTTTTCCAGAATGTGCCGATACAAATTAACTTGCAATTGATAATGCCAGCCGTTGCAATCTTCTATCTCATGGCACGGAAAATTGCCACATTTTCCTCCAAAACTGGTCCTTCGTAATTCATTACTTCGTTTCCAATCAATGATCCAAAATTGACCCGTGTTGCGATTCCGACCCACAAAATCAATGGATCCGGCAATATCGTAGTCCTTGTCGTAAATTATCCATTCGGTTCGATACGGCTCCAATCCAATTTGATTCATCCAAGCAAAACATTGTTTGAATAAACCAAAATTGTCCTTATTAGAAATATTGGTGTCATGTCCTGTTCCATTCAAAAAATCTTCAATATTTTTGTGCATTAGGGTTCCGCTTCTTGTCCCTTCCTCCCATAAACTCAGTATTTGTTGCGCGTTCATGCCAAAATACTTGGATCCGGGTTTTGCTTTTTTCGCAACATTTTCAGCCATCTTTGGACCATCAAATGGCTCAAAGAATAAATGAAGAAAACCGGTTCCACTAATGCTTACCGGATTGCCATCCAAGTAATACGTATGGGTGCCTTCATCCATGTAAATATGCGCATCACGCGGGTGGCTGTTTTTTTGTTGAAGCAACGACATATTTTTGAATGGTTCTATTATTTTTTTTATTTTCAGTAGAACCACGCATGTTTTTCAATTTTTTTTAATGAAATATTTCCCAAGATAAAATAAACGGCACGGTAATTACTTTAAATATCATTTAAAAATATATAAACATATAAATGATTGATTGGGATACCCATGAAAGAAATGCGCTAGGCGGTATCTTTATTTGCAGTAAAATAAAGAAATACATTTTTGAAAACACCATCAGGCGTATTGTGTATGATACGCCCCTTCTTTTACTGACTCACTATGAATTTAATAATACGGAAGAAAAGGAAAAGGAAGATATTTTGTATCTGCGCAATATTATGATTGACCGCGCTCTTGATTTTCAAAAGCGAACCAACATGCAGAAAAAACGAATGATTATTTATTGGTTTCCAACGCCCTTTACCAAACATATTCCCCTTCCTCCAAAAGAAAGTTTGGATGTGGAAGAAATTAACAGCGCTACCACGTTTCATGCTCCGCATAATTTTGTGTCCATATTTCGACGTGAAGAAGCGCCAAAAGTTTTAATTCATGAGTTGGTTCATTTTTTTGAATTAGATTCAATATTTAGGTCAACGGATTTTGGGTATATAGAACGATTCAAATTGCGTGTTCCTTGTTTAATATGTGAAACCTATAGCGAATTTGTTGCATTTTTATTAAATGTGGAATATGTTAGTTTAAGCACGGGTAGGGATATAAATGAACTTTTTATCATGGAGCAGGCTTTTTCAGCCATTCAAGTAAAAAAAATAATGGAGTTCTTTGACATTAACACTATTGATGAATTTTATAAAATACAAAGCGATACCAATTTATTTACATATTACATATTAAAAACGGCATTAATATTTACGATTGATAATCCAAAACTATTTATAAGCATGCTTGAAAAAAACGGATTTAGAATAATTAATCCGGATCAAATAAAAGTCATGATTGACAGCGGGCTGTTGGTGCTTATTGATAAAATAAAAGAAATTTCGAAGATTCCAATGGAATTTAAAAATACCATGCGCATGACAATAATTGAATAAACCTTTTCTTATTAAAATTATATATGGGAATATGGGATTAATATTCGTAGAACTAAAAAATTATATTGTTTTATTTTACCAACACCTTCGATCCAATAAATGGTCCATATTTCAATTAACCGTATTTGCAATCATTTTTTATTTTTTATATAATCTAACACGAATACAACAAAGTATAAAGGACATTAAAGATAATTGGGCAGTTTATAAAACGAATCCATTGTTTTTACCAATTTCAGGTTTCTTTATGGAAGGCAATGTAATAAAAAATACATACAAAAATTTTCAGGACTTTATTTTTATGAACTCAAAAAATGCTTTTTACATTCTGATTCGACCCATTCAATACATTTTTACAATCATTACCCGCGCTTTAAGTGAAATTGTTCAATCCATTAATAATTTGCGAAAAATGTCGAGGGTCATTCGTGAATTATTTCAACAATTAATTGGCAACGTATTCGAACAATTGACGCGCAGCGTATCAACGCTGCAATTTTATAATGAAAAATTCCGAAACTTAATGAAAAAGCAATACGCTGTTTTTCAAATTATTTACTATTATCTGGAAACATTGCGAGCAACCTTCTCCAGTATGTTTAATGGGCCGTTGCCGGTCATGCTGCTCTTTCTCAGCATTTTTGGTGCACTATCTATATTTATAATCAGCATGTGCCTTTTATGTCCCATTCCGTTTGTGGGATTATTCACGTGTCCCATTTGCGCGGCGTGTTTTGATGGCGACACGTTGGTAGACACTGCCGCCACCGAACCCGTGAAAATAAAGGACATTCAATTAGGGGATAAAGTTTATCCCGATCAAACCGTTCTTGGATTTTTTGAATTTGAACAAAAGACGCCCTGGACCACATACAAATTGGGCAACGCGCATGTCACGGGCACCCATATTTTTTACAATGATGCCGGTTTTCCGCAACGAGTTGCCGATATTGCTGATCAACTTGAAACAAAACAAGTTAACAAAGTGTATTGCATTTCAACGTCGAACAATTTATTGTTTAGCGGAGGACAAATGTTTTCCGATTATTATGAAATTGCATCCGAAAAATTGGATCAAGCGTGGAACGACGCCGTAATGAAGAGCTTAAACGGTTCGGGCTTTTAAGAAACCGATAAGCATTATACGGCATATCCTACTGGGTTTTTATTGGACGCTGTGTCGAAACCGGATAACACCACGGGATTTTCAACGCACTTCATTCGTGAAAATGGCATTGAATTGTTTGATTACAATGGCATTATTTGCAGTGGTAATAATATTGTTAATGAAAGCGGCATTTGGAAACGAATCCGGAACTGTTCCGCAGCCAAACCGTTTGAGGGCATTCATAACAATCGAGTTGTGCATTGGACAACCGATACGGGAACCATGGAAATGAACGGATTCATATTCAGGGATTGCATGGATACCGCATCCCAAGAGGTGTATGACTGGTGGGACAAAGCAAGTATTGCAACCATAAACGCCCACATTTGTTGAAAATAGTATGTGTTTTATTTATTTTCAACAAATTATATATATATGATAGCTACGGCCTTATTATACCTTTTTAATTTATTGATTATTTTATTAGCCTCCGTTTATTTGATGCGATCTCGTAATAAAGAACATTTTTTTGCGGCAAGGGCGGTTCCCTATAATCAATCATCCGCTGCTGTTTCGATGAATGATTTGCCATTTATTACACAGAACGAATTCTTGGTATGGAAAAACAGCCTTGTTTTTCGAAATGATATTAATGTTTCAAAAAATACGTATGAACCCAAATATTTAGAAAACTTATTAAAACCGTTTGCTAACAACAATCAACTTACGGCTGCAGATTATTCGGAATTGACCGCTAATGTAAAAATCAGTTTGCTTGAATTTCAGAAAATAACCGACATGGTTATGAACATTATCGTGAATGCGATAAATTACGATCTTTTTCGAAATCCGAACCGACCGCTTGAAATCATTTGCCCTAATTTAAATTCGTGCAGTATAAACCTTATTCAAAAAAAAATAATCAGTATCCAACAAAATAAAAAAAATGGTAAGTTAAAATGGTTTATTTTGCTGGAAGTCATTTTATCTAAAAAAGGATACAGTTATGGAATAACGTGCGTTGTTGAGGACAACCAATTAGTGAATATTTCCGTTATTGGAATTCGATCAGAAGATGATGTTCAACTACTTTCTTCAAGAGAAAACCAACAATCATTTTGGGGCCAAAATACGGATAAACCGGATTCAATTATTTTGCCAAGAAATAAAACAAATTCCATGGTTAACAAATATTTAAATCGGCAATTAATGCAATCGGAAGTAAATTTGAATAGAATACAGGAATTACCCAACGAATATCGATGCTATGGTAGCTACGGACCGAATCAACTCATTTGCGAAAACTCCTATGATTCCTACTACAATAAAAAAAAACGCGGGGTTTGGGATAAAATATGCACCACCGATTCCGAGTGTCCCTTTTATAAAGCAAATAAAAATTATACGAATAAATTTGGGGGATGTGTTGACGGCTTTTGTGAAATGCCATTGGGAATAAAAAGTGTTAGCCCATTTTTTTATGACATACATTCAACTCCGTTGTGTTATAATTGTCCAAATAAAGCTTTGAATTGTTGCAAAGATCAAAAAAATCCCGATTACATTTTTAATGGTGATATCATAGTGCGAAAAGCATATGAAAACGATTTAATACAACGGGGACTGAATATAACCTAAAACACCATCCCGTTTTTAGTATTAATATTTTTAATTTTATCAATGTATTCTTCGATTTCCAATTCAAGATTGTAATCTAAATTGTTTAAATTAACAAGATTTCCATGTTTATCTAATAAAAACAATTCTAAATCTTCCAATCTTGAACGCAGTTTTTGATCATAATTGACATCGTAGCTTTTAAATTTGTATTCGTTAAAAATATCACCTTGGTATACCTTTCCAAAAATTATGTAATTGCCAATCGGATTATTTTGATCGACAATTACATCGCTGTCCAAATTTTTGATGCACAAATAAAAAAAGGTATTGGTCGCAGTCGTAAGGGGTTGATTTATAGTTTTTTTGTAAATGTATCCCGTATTTGCTAAAAATCCGTATTTAGATGGGTAAGTGTCATAGTATTCAATAATTTCATTCGAATTCGTGTATTCGTTATCCCATTGCAATGGAACTTGATTAAACCCTGTCATAAAGGGATTGTTTTGTGTTGTGCCCATTGGATTTTTATTATAGTTTTTCTTATAAATTTGATCGATATTTTGACGATTGCCGGTAGTATGAAACCGAAAATTAGAAAGAAACAACCGCTGCTGATTCTGCATATTTAATTCAATTGTATTTGCCTCTTTTTTGATGTTAGATATCGTGTAGGGAATGCTGTTAAAAATGGAATTGTTTGTTTCGAAAATGAGATTCCCACCAAATCCTTGAAACCGGCCTTTAATAGTGACGCTGTAATATTGAAACCGCTTAAATGCATTTGCATAATCGTAATCAACTGATTCACGATAACCGTAATAAATAATTTTTAGTTTAAGGGTTTTATTTATGGTTGTTAACATTGTGTTGTATAAAAATTGGCTAGTATTTGCAGAAAAACTGGTATACATATTGTATTTTGAGGTAAGAAATAGATTAATAAGATTTTTGGTATTTAATACAACATAAACGCGATATACTGTTTTTCCGTTAAAAAAGGTATTCGTTGAAACAACCGACAACAAGAAACAAAGTTTATTAAAAAGGGTGTCCGGTTCTTGTGGCAAAATGTTGGTGTTGGTTGGATTTAGTTGGTAAAGATCCACGTTTTTTAAATTTAAAATGTCAGCATTATTCGAATCTTCAACCGCATAAAACCAGCGCACGTTATTAAAATTATCAATCCATTCGTCGGCTTGTTCGGGTGAATTGTCATTATAGATCGTTGTGTAATATCCGGGAATACTAATGTCATTCGAGTTGTTCAATATTTTCAAATCAGTTTCTTTTTGTATTTGAACCAAATCATATGTTCCGTCCGGAACGGGTTTAATATAACTATTGATTTGCGAGTCTTCCAAATTTACGGACACAGTGTTGTAATAATTGCGTTCAATTGGTTGAAACCCAATATTGGGAACAACGAATCCCTTCATTCCCGAAATATTTATTTTTGTTTTTGACAAATTATTAAAATTTTTAACTCCACCCGGATTTAAATTAAATAAATCCATATTCTTTTCAGACTGGTAAAATATTTTAGTATACCATTCATTTTCCGAAATAAATGTTTGTGTTGCTAATCCGTTTGTTAAAATATCATTTGTATTTTGAATTTTATCGGATACTGATTCATAGGGAACATCGTATGGTTGGCTGAAGTCAGAAATGCATGCAGAAAAACTGGCGTTATTGGTGGGATTAAATCGAAACACGACCGTAATTCCGCTGATATAATCATACTTTATTGGATTTTGAAGCGTTAATTCCCAGTATTTTTTTCCACCGATATCCACAAACGAATTGCTGACATGAGTTATTAAATTGGTTTCTTCATAAATTGAGTGTGAATTTATTTCCAGCAACGATGAAAATTCGGTAAAAAGAATACTATATTCGTTTAAATATTTTTTATAGATAGAATTAAAACTTCCAAAATTGATACTTATAACGCACCCCGCCTGAAGAACAAATTGTTTATCATCGGTCCAATTTTGCAACACCTGTAATTTGTTGCTATTTTTCAACGGAATATTGGGTTGACGATAAATAGTTGTAGAATAATCTTTTATATGAACGAGCATTCCTCTGCTTACGTTATATTTCAATTCGTATTTTAGATTTATTTTGAAAATGCGATACGTAGTCATAAATGAGGATGTTATGTTTCCACTCGAATCAACGCTGTATTTGGGTATTTGAGAATATTCAGATGTTTCAAAACTTTCATATGCTGGAATAATGCTTTCAATTATATTAGATTGAATTGTTTCATTTCGTTCAATACTATTTAAATCAATTGATTTTTGCTGATCAACATATATAAAATTTATTGTAATGAGATAATTTGCCACGTTATTTTTATTCAATAGAATTACACTGTTATTTGCAGCTAAATCATACGCTGGAACAATCATGTAAAGGGTTTTTTCTCCAGGATCAGCCGGAACCCACACTACCCCATATATAAAAGACGCCGTTGGTAGATTAAACACTACCAGATTCTCGTTTATTGCGCTACCATAAATGTTTTTATTATAAATATTATTTAAATTACACATGTTTTCGTCAATGGTTCCTGTTTTTTTAAACGAAGCAACTTCAATATCTGAATAAATTTGTTGAAAGTAATTGTTCAAATACGAAACAACTTCACCTGTTGGGTTATTTGGACTGCCGTAAATGAATTCTTTCTTATATGAAACGTCCTCTAAATAAAAATTGCGAGATCCGCAAATCGAATACAAATTGTCAATCAAACGCGCCTGGTTTTCAAACGCTTGGTGCATATGATTTTCAACGTGTTGATTAAAATCCATGTCGATCATGGTGGTATTCACCGTTGACATATCGACAATAAGCTGAAATATGTCCATTAATGCTCGAATTTGTCGAATATCTTTTACATTGTTTACCTGCATGTTTATTATATTATTTTTGATTGCGTCAAACGGATGAATCAGATTTAGCTGGGTGAAACATAAATGCAAAATTGTTTTATTGTCCAGTAAATTAATCATGATGCGATACTGTCCATCCATATTAAAACCTTCAGCATTGTTTTTTTTGTTGATGAATAAATCGTTGCGAGCAATGTTAACAAAATACCCGTTTTTAAAACACACGTTGCTTTGGTTGTCTAAGTTGTATAAATTCATTAGCAAACTGTTGATGCTGTCAACTCTATTAAAATTCAAACACTTTTGAACAACATCACTGTTATCCGGAGCCAATTGTAAAATGGTTTTGAATTTAAGGTAGGTATCAAATAAATAAACATACTTGTTATCATCCGTTATGACAATTGGAACCGTCTTAATGCGGTTAGAAAATTGCATGTCATTTGAATAAATATAATCTAACTTATAATTCGCTTTAGATTGATTGGTTAGGGCATAACCTGGGTCAATAAAAATGTAAAGCGTGTAAAAGGAATTGTTTATTGCTGCGCTGTCGATATACAAATTATTTTTAGAGGTTTTTCCCATAACGGTCCCATTTTTATCTCGCACTATCATATTTTCCTTAAAAAAGAAGTCGTCCATGATTTCCATCTCAAATCTCCAAATGTTTTTATTGGACACGGTAATGTATGTTTCTTGAATGTGCAAATAATTGGAACGATCCCCTTTGGTCCACAACAATAGATTTTCGGGTTGAACAAACCAAGCCAGAATACCGCTGTTTCCAAAACACAACTTGTTTACCACAAACGCATAATTTTCGGCAATATTTTCGGATGTAAGTGGTGGATCACTCAAGTTTCCCGTGATATTTTCATCCATGCCGCTAAAGGAATTCGTATCAATGTTAACCTTAAAATTGTTGTAAATAATGTCCACAAACGCGATTAAATCAGTGTTATTTGGAACATATAATGAATTGGGAATTCGCATGGCAATATTTTGAAGCATAAACGAGGAATAGGTTGAACCGTTTGTAAGTGGAATTTCGTTTTTGGGGTTAAGTAAGCCCAAATAATCATTAGGTCCCATTGCGATCGGGACACCTGATTTAATAAATGCCAACCGCAGCGCCAAAAATGTTAAATACATATCAAAACTAAATATGCGCTGCACGTTATGAAGAATGCTATTATACATGTTAAACACATTGCGTTGTATATCGGTTCTAACATTTAAGTTGTTGACATAAATTGTGTCGCCTTTGCTGTAATTGGTGATGTCATCCATTTCCAAATAAATATTTTGTTGGAGAACATTGTCCGACCCGTAAGTGAGATACATTTTGCGAATGCTTTGTTGGTTAAAATTGGTATTATTACTAAACGTGGTATTCCACGGTATTTCCGAACCATTCCCTGAATAATTATTGACATCAAGCACGTTTTCATCATCAAACCCTAACATATTTTTGGGCGTATCGAATTCATTCATCGTATTTTTACCGGCGAACAAACAGTATTGAGTTTTATTCAAAAAAAACAACGACAATTCTGACTCAGTTAACTCAAACGGGTCGGGATATTCAAAATAAATTTCAAAACCGTTATAACAATTTTTTACTTCATCTAGCGGCCAGTAATTCAATGGATTGGTTGTATTATTTATTTTTTCTGTTTCAAATAAAAAATCGACCTGACGATAGGAATCATAAAACAAAAAGCTTTCCATACTGTAATTATTGATATAGTCCAATAAATATTGCCTTTTGGAAGCGTTATAAAGCAACTTCAAATAGTTTTTGTATCCGTATCGAATGATGTCTTCTGTGGGTAAACCCGAATGCAGTTGTGCCAGATCGGGATATTCCGTTAAACTGCCCCATTCAAACGGAACAACGCATGCAATAACCCTGCTGCTAACGCCATAAATGATGTCTCCAATATAAAAAGGATGACTCACGTTTGTGTTTCCGCTCATTTGAATTCGAATTCCGTAATTGCCTTTGGCGTTGCTGGTTTCATCCAATATTTTAACGATTCTTCCAATTTTATAATCTTCGTAATTGTAATAAAGATTATTAATCACCATAACCAACTCGTCGGTAATAAAACTGCATGGAACGCCGCTATTGAACGCAATTTTACCCGAACCCACGTAGCTGTTGTTATTTCCGAAAATGTTTTTGAGTGATTGTCCAACGTATTTCATTTTGTCGTGCTTTTCGGGAAAATTGGTTCTAAATAGAAATGGGGATATACTTATTTGCGATAATATATCGTAAATGTTATTTGGAATTATTCGATCGTTTTCGTGAACGGTTTTGACATATTGCAAATCTTGAACGGGCGAAATAATTCGAACTTGATATTCGAATACGGGAAGAATGCGGGTTGTGTATTCCGTATTAAATTTGGGTATTATATTCGACGTTAAATTATTTTGTGAAAAGTCTTTTATAACTTCAATATAAATGACGGTATTGTTTTCAAACTTGTTATTATTAATTTTAAAAAATAAATATGGATTAATTGGATCATACAACATCTTATAATTTTGCACATTTTTTTGGCCGTAGCTATTTATATTAATGTTTTTTGTGGTTTCATTGTAAATAACTTTAAATCTGGGTTGTTCGTAGTTTGGATCATTTAACCTCTTCTTATTAAGATTAATGGTTTCGAGCGTTTTTTTCAAATAATTAAATTCCATGAATGCTACATTATTTAGTTTATTTTCAATTGCTGCAACAAAAGACAGGTTCGTGTATATGCCATTTTCTAGAGCAATTTCGTAAAGCGGGAGCAAGTTATAATTTTGTATTCCAGTCATGTTGGTTTTTTCAGGAACATTATTTAAGATGTTTCTGTTTTTAAATTGTTCGGTTTTAATAAATTTGCTGGCGGGATCTTTTACATATGCGAATTCTAACCAATTAAATGATTGATCAATTTGAAAGTCATCTGATTTTTCAACCAATAATGTATATATAACCGGTGAATAATATATGCTGTATCCAGTTCCTATTGTCTCATTATCAATGCTTGCAATAAATTCGTTGGTAGTGTAAATGGTTCCAATATTGATACCTGGTGTTTTTAATGATAATTTGAAAACAAACATTTTTATTTTTTTATCGAATGTAGGTTGTTCTAAAATTGTCGATTCAAATCGAATGCCTTTTTTATTATCAAGTATGAGGGTTTTATTTTTATAATCGATAACTATGTTGTTTGTATTTGAAACCATTTCAATGATACGAATTTTATCTAATCGTATGATTATTGTTTCATTTGACAACCCGTTGATAATTGTTTGTTGCGCAAACTGCTGATTATTGTTAGGTGCCTCCGCGATTATATCGTAATGCGTTGGTTCAGACAAATAAAGGCTTGCATCTAAAATTAAATCGAACTGCACATCTTCAATGACTCCAATTTTCTGATACCCATCAAGCGCTTTGGATACTATTTGGTTGGTTGATACATCAATAATGTCATCCCCATTTAAAATCATATTTTCATAAATTTTTAAATAATTTATGCTTGAATAAACAACTAAATAATTTGAATTCCCGTAATCTTTAATAAAATAATTTGTTTTTGTTTTTATTTCGTTATTACTGGAATAAATTGTAATATAACTTTGGCCGGGATTGAATCCACTTAGTTGATTGCTTAATTTTTGATTATAAAAAACATCAAATATTTCAATAACATTTCCAATAAACGTATATTGATTGGAAAAGGTGTAAACCTGACTTGATTTTGAAAATGATTTTTGATCAAAAACGTAAAGCATATATGCATGACACGCTTGTGTGTTATACGTTATGGGTCCGATATAATCGACAACCGTGTTGGGAATGTAGATCGTGCTTTGATCATTTATTCTGGAATAAATAATTGAACCGTTAATTGAACTGGCCGTAAATCCTGGAATGGCTTCCAAAACCATGATGTATTGAATGAGATTTAATTTTTCGGATCTTACATTTGTTTGTATTAAACTTTGCGTTATCTTTCGAAACAAATCGCTTTTATAATGAAACACATTAGTGTTTAGTTGGGTATAGGATTGGTTTTGAAGATCAAGGTAAATATTATAATTGTATGTGTTATTTTCGGTGTTGATGCCAATATATGAAAAAATATTATTTTCAATATAGTTAAACGTATTCGATGTGTAATTTGCATAAATTGGTATTCCAACAATTGATGATTCGTTAAAATTAGGAAGGATTATAAAAATGCCAATTTTATAATAAATTTTCTGATCTCTTGCGCCGTTTACTCCCGCGACACCACTAGCATTGGGTGCAAACCTGGATGAAACATCCACGTTTTGAATTGTTCCAATCAATTGCTCGTAATAATTATTTTGCAGGGTATACAATTTACAAAATCCAAAATTATTGTTAAAATTATAATTGTTTCTGGTTTTAATAATTTGATCCATCCAATTACACACCGAAACAGTAAAAACATACGATTCATTATTAACGTATAACAGGTAATCATTGAAATACACTAACGGATTTTTAATACTTAATGTAGTATCATTTCTCAAAATAAAGTTGGTTTGATTTTCAATTTTTGTAAAATCAGATGTGTAAATATAAAACAATCGATTTACATCATTTGGATTTTTTTGCGCATTTGAAATATTGTAGGGAGAATTACCTTTTATTGCAAAAACGTCAGTGTTATAATGCAAATGAAATTGTTGTAAAAAAAAATAAGCAACCTCAAATAAGTTATTATTTGCATATTTTAAAAAATCGTCATTCGAAGAAATCATATTTAAATTGTGCATCATCAATTGATAAATATCGTTAGCTAAATAATAATTCGGATATTTTTGTGGATTTGCAGCGGTTCTAAATTTATAATTTAAATTGTTATAGCCATTAATATCATATACCGCATCTTTTGTAAAAAAATCATATTTAATACGGGCTCCAACATAATCCATATTGCTAATTAAATATTGGTCGGAGTATAAAACAAACCGTAATTTACTGTTAATAAGATATTTGTAATTATTTATTGAATACGCGTCATTATTAATATTGAAAACATTATTGGGTAAACTTATATTAAACAATTTTATTTTGTAAATATTAAAAAACACGTTGGCTAAAAAAATTTTAAAATAACTGCTTTGTGGATAACCGATTTGTCTTGAATTTAATTTAAATATGTTTGGTTTATTTGTGATAAAAAGCGCAGAATAATTAGACGAACTAACATTTGGATTTGTCGTATAAAAAAAGGAGTAAAACTGAATTGATGAAATGTCGGCAATAAATTCATTCGGTGATAAATATTGTGCGCTTATGAATTCATTAAGGGTAGCCCATCCAAAAATATTATACATACTCAAGTTATCAACCGAAACCAAATTAAAAATAGGAGTGTTATTGATCGAATTAAATTCGAAATTTCGAGTGCTTATCCCGTTGATTTGCGTTGCCGTTTTAGAAATATTGGTAAAATAAATAAATGAACTATTCTCCAACTTACGATTTTTGTCATCATCTATCTTGTAAAATAAGTTTGGAAGATATAAAAAAACTTGACCGGGTCGGGTAGAACTCATTAAAACTCCCAATTTCTCGTAATTCAATTGCGTGCTTTCAAGTCGATCCCTTTTATTGCGGTTAGAACTGTCAATGATGACATGTGATTTTCTTAAAAAGAAATTTTTTTTAGATCCAAATTCCTCAAATTGATCTTCAAGGATACTATTTCTAATAGTCCCCTGTTGTTTTGTTGATTTATCTAAATTGATATAAAAAATTGCACTTTCCTTCGAAACCGAGCTGCTCATAATTTATAATATTATATAATTTATATTTAATATTATATTCATGAAGTTTTTGTAGACTGGATAAAATTATAAATTTGCGTTAATACTATTTTTTTTTCGATTTGATAGGGCCGTATTACTTGCATGGCTTCCTCATAAGTGAGCCATTGAATCGAGCTGATTTCAATGTTTTGATGTTCCGTTAAGGGGAAATTGGCATAATTAATGTATTGGTTTCCACGGCACAAATAATAAATGTGTTTATATTTTTTGTAATTCGAACCGCAATACTTTTCGACAATCGGTAAATCGGTTAATATTATTTCCATACTTTCCTCGGGAAAATTGGTTTCTTCTCTAAATTCACGAATTGCTGCATCCAAATTGCTTTCATTCATTTTGCGCTTGCCCTTAGGAAATTCCCATTCTTGTTCTAACCAATTGTATCTTGAATTTTTTATAATTTGATATAAATTAATATATTGATTGTTTTTATTAATGTATCCATTCCGGATTAATAAAAACTTTTTTTTTGATATTTGATAGTCGTTTTCAATTTTCCGTTTCATTTCGGCTGACAAATCCTTATCAAAATCATAGCAGTTGTAATCGATTGAAAACCATAATTTATCAAAGTTGTCGGTCATAATTCGCAATTTTTCTTGTATGGTCATTTCATTGAATATGCGATAAATGTATTCTAAATTATTTAAGCTATACTTGCCCAATATAAAATCCATAAAACCCAATGTAAATTTGCGTCGTATCATTAAAAACTTAAATTGCTGGTCATCCGTGTGGTAATGATACATAATTATACCTAAACTGATAATTGGCTCCAAACAGCTGCGTAAAACATGACCCAACTTGCCGCAATTGCAGCAGTAAATCTTTCTCTTTACATTGTTCATACGCTAGATGTTGTATTTTTTTAAAAACCTATATTTTATATCCGTATATGTTTTTAAGTAAATTTATTGTGCCCTTTAAAATTTGATTTAAATATTAATATTCGATAATTATATATAGCACAGCAGCGGATGTCTCTTTTCATAAGAAGCACGTTATTTCATAAAATAAATCTCTTACCCCATGAAATAAAACATGATGTGGATGCCATACTTCTTGAAAAACTAAAAAACGAGGTCGGTGATCGATGCATAAAGGAGGGGTATGTTAGAAAAGATTCGATTGAGCTATTAAAGCGCTCGATTGGAGTCGTAGATAGCATTCATTTTAATGGACGTATTTGTTTCCAGATAACCTATAGCGCTGAAGTGTGCAACCCTACAGAGGGATTAAGATTAAAGGGTCGGATTGCCGATATAAATAAAATGGGTGCCATTATCAATATTAAACCGCTGTCAATTATTTTACCCAAACAACAACCACAAATTGATTTGGAAGTGTTCAAAGGGTTGTCCGTTAACGATGAGGTTCTTGTATCGATTGTGGGTTGTATATTTGAATTGTATGATACGGAAATTAATGCTGTAGGAACGATCGTTGGTTAATAATTTTGAACCGAATTACAGCTGCGCCATTGTGGACTGGGTGTATGAAAATTGCCGCAAACGGGTGTTGTTTGTGCACAAGGAATGGACCCACCGGTGGGAATCGACAACAAATTGGAAATGGAACCTCCGGGTGGAAGAGTAGGGGTTGGATCGATTGGATTTGGAACACACGGACGATGGTTATCTTTGGACAAGGTTCGCGCGCTGATGTTGAAATCAAAGGGGACTTCTACGCGCTCTTGCGGATTAAGGCAGAGCCATTCCCATCGGTTCCATCCCGTTCCACGAAGGGTGCTGGGACCATTGCTTAATCGAGTAAATTCTTCAGGAAAAAAACAATCCTTAAAATGTCTTAAATTGGTATCGGTTGCACGCTGTCCCCTTTTCAAATTCTGCCTGCAGTTGGTGCACTCCTCCAACACGCCGCTGCCACAGGGAATGCCTCCTTTACAAGCTGCGCCTGGACAGCACGGAATAAATTGTTGGGACGGGTCCCTAGAAAGCGGGCGATTCAATCCCAATAATTCACTGTCAACATCGACCAAGGGGGTATTGGCGATCAAGCTGGCACCCTGGACCTGAAGTCTTACTGTAGGTGGGTAGGGATAGCACGCCTCACAGTTTTTATCAAAATTGTTTGGTGTTCCCAATAAATAATTTCCGACTCCCACGGATTGATAAAGTTGTTGTTTATATGCGCCGTCATCATAGGTTGCTCTATTGAAACTCATTATAATATATATTAATAAAATGTTTTTTTTGATTTAACTCGTTTTTATAAGTTTAAAATTATCTATATATTTCTTTTTTAAATTATATAGATGAGTAAAGAAGCTTATTCTCATTATTTGTTGGAAGTCAAGCAAGAATACACAAAGCAATTGAGCAATTTGCTAGTCCCTGTAATTTATGAAGGACTGATTTCTATTTACAACGAAGCCAAGCGCACAAATAACGAATCATCCATGAAAGTTTTTCAAATACTGTTGTCTCGAATTCCGAATTGGAATCAAAACATTGTTGAAGGCGAATACCAACGCATTCTGCAAAAAACCCAATGCGATTGGTTAAACGATTTAATTACCGCCGTGTTTATTAGTCATGCTAAAATATTATCAAGTATCAAAAGAACAAACAAGAATAAAACATTAAATTTAAAGGTTCCAAATGGTGAATATTTTATTCATAAGTCGTATATAGAATGCGCCCGTCAATTTTGGAAAAACCCGTATCTGTTTTATGATGACGTGCAAACCGTTAACACCATCGAGTTTCAGCGCAACATGCGAGAAATTGAGCTGATCATCGAACAATCCATCCAAGAATCGGTGCGCAAACTGCTCCCAGTCAGGGATATTTTGCAGCAGTATATTAAATTGGACGAAGACAGCAGCAGCGAGAGCAGCGAGGACTCGTCCGAAGAAAAACCAAAGAAAAATAAAGAAGAAGAAAAGGCAAAGTATCATGAAGAATACATTACCAGCAATATCCCATCAAGAGATAAAATAAAACTCGAAAAATCGGTTCGCCGCGAAATTTCAAAAACAGTAAGAGAAAATCCGGATAACAACTTTTCCCAGGTCAGTATTTCACACGAATACAAAAATTCTAAGAAAAAAATGCCTTCTTCGGTTGGTGGTGGAGACAAAACGGAAGAACCGGAATCTGCGAAACAAGAAACTCCCATAGAACCGCCACCACTTCAACCTGAAATATTCGATGTTCCCGAAATTGAAAACGATAAAAAATCCGTTTTTATAGAGGAACCCATTTCGTTCAATGAAATTTTGGAAACCCCGTTAATTCAAAACCCGATCCCAATTGATGATGATAACCCGATTCCAATGCCCGAATTGTCCGCATCCGAACTTCTCTCCCAAGCGTCGGGGGGCAATAATACAATTCCGGATTCATCCATTCCCGATGTTAAAATTGACGCAAATAATGAAGTGAATGACTTCTTTTCAAAATCGGATAACAAGCAATCACTGTTTAATGATAATGTCAGCATGAACACGCTGATTGAACAAATGCAGCCCAATCGCGACACCAATCCGCCGCAATTAAAAATAGACATTGATGCCATTCCTAATTTTAATGAAGAGCCCATTCCCGACTTTGAAAATGAATTTGCAGCGGCTCCTCCGAAATCGGTTGCCGCTTCCGCACCGGAGGTTAAAACGGTTATCATCAACTCTAACAAAAACGATGATGAAGTAAGGGATAACCAACCAATTGTTTCAAAAACCGTTTTAGCAGCACAAAAACGGGATATCAAAAAAAACTATTCATTTTTTTAATGAGTTTAAATGTCGCTATTAAAAATTCTTTATTCTAAATATAGCCACCCAAGAAATGTATCTCAATGAAAATTCAATTCCTGCAATTATCGCCTTACTATTTTGCGTATTGCTTTACATCGATGGAACGTTCAATAATATAAGGCGCACGGGACGGGATTATATTAAAGCGTTTGTTGTCATATATGGTTTAAGCTATTTGTCAATTTACATGTTTACAAACAAAGGCAAACAAATGGGCGGGGGTGCTTTATCTTTTTTAAATAGAACCCCCATCCGCGAAGACATCTTTATTGGAAATCCTAATTTCTAAATGATGCAACTTTCGTTCTAGCAGCTCGATGCGTTGCACGAGCTCCATCAGCGACGGCAATTGCGGTTGTTGTTCTGATTTTTTAAAAAGACTCATTAAATTATGCGAAAAAGTAAAGCTGTTCAAAAATTGTTGAACGTGTGTTTTTAATTCGGCATTTTCAAGTAAATCACTCCTTTCTCGATAATAATTCGCTACCGTTTGACCTTTATTATTTTGAATGGTCTGTAATATGGTTATGTCGCGGTTGTTGAACGTTTTATACAGACGGCTTAAATTTTGAATGTTTTCATCACTTGGATTTTCAAATACGTGTTCAATATATTCAAATATTAAATCAGCTGACTCAACGTGATTTAATAATTGTTGCTCAACCTCAGTATTCGATTCAAATATATGAATGATTTGACTCATATATGTGAATTCATTTCTTATTTTTTAAATTTAAAAGTTTTTCCTTACTTGACAATTTTGTGAAATAACGGAATTTACCATGGGTGTGGGACACATATCCAAATTAGGTCTGGGAGGAAGCGGTATGGGTTTATAACGGATGAACTGGCACGGTGGCAAATTAATCAAGCGGGTGGACAGGGTTTGTGGGGCGGAACAAGCGGAACCCGCAATTTGAATGCTGTCGCCGTAGGTGGGTTGGTATTTCATGCTGGGACAAAGCGATGCGGGACGGGTTTGACCTCGCAATTCGCTTTCAAGCATAACCAAATCGCCTTCGATTTGACTTACGGCGGGACCACTTGCTAAACCAAGCTCATGCCGGCATTTGTTGCAATTTTCATATTTCATCGGATTCAAAACGTATGCCAGAGGACCAACGCTTTCATCAAGTCTTTTTTTATATTGACACGTGTCATAACTTAATCTATTAAAACTCATACTATTAACTATTATATTAAATAATAAGATAAAAAATTTTAATGAAATGAAGGATTATTTTTTCTATATAATTTTCTTCAAAAAGTATATATGGAAGTAATTATCGCAAGTAGTTTATTAGGTGTAGGTTATTTATTAAATAATGACGCTAACAAATACCGCCAATTTGATAGCAGTGTTCCCAAACCAGTGAATCGAACCGTGCTTCAAACAAAGGATGCTCTAACTTCCAAATTTTATTCGACGGCAAGAATGATTGAAGCACAAAAGGTTGAAAATAATTACAATAAAGCAAAAGATGCAATTAATACAAACATTATCCCTAATTATTTTAATGAAGCCATCATAAATAATCAAACTACCAATATTCAATATTTGCAACGTCCGGTATCGAATCGGGCATCCAAACCAAAAAAAGATTCTGATCCTATAGAAAGTTTTTTTCAACCTTTGTCTCAACCTCAACCCGGGTATACCAATGCTCCCGAAGTGTTCAGTTCTTTAACGGGAACCACTATGAATTTTTCCCACAATAACCA
>JACCED010180223.1_pt1 | contig 21963 bp, 23 predicted proteins | sample 7455021 | NCBI WGS metagenome assembly JACCED01 (sample SAMN15323456, study PRJNA562643) | freshwater metagenome | isolation source: river surface water | place: USA:Blue River Watershed | collected 2017-08-19
AATAAGAACTCTTCAGCCTCTACGCTTGAGATAGTGCCGTATTCACCTGGTTTAAGGTTGCTAAGAGACGTCATTAATGGGAGGTCTAAATAAGAATTGTTCTTATTATCGCATACAATTTAATTCTAAGGCGGAACAACTCATGCATTTTTCAAAGTGACAAAATAAAAATGGCCTGCAATGCAGGCCATTTAGTATCTATTTAGTGGCGTTTATTTTTTAGATGATTTGTTATTGTCGACCACGGTGGCCTTTGCACGGAGGTCAGTTAACATTTTTTCTAATTGACGTTGTGCCAATTGTTTTTGCAAACCTTCTTTAACTTTATCGTAAGCTGGCGCTTTCATGTCCCTTACGTCATCTAATTTGATGACGTGCCAGCCAAATTGTGTCTGGATAGGTTCTGAAGTTACACCGCCTTTGTTAAGCTTTGCAACACCATCGCTGAATGGTTTAACCATACCACTTAAAGAGAACCAGCCTAAGTCCCCACCTTTTTCTTTCGAGCCTGGATCTTTTGATTTTTCTTTAGCGATTTTAGAGAAATCACCACCTTTGTTGAGCTGAGTGATGATGTCTTTAGCTTCTGTTTCTGATGCGACTAATATGTGGCGCGCACTATATTCTTTATCCCCTAATTCTGTTTTGAATTTTTCGTAAGCAGCTTTAGTATCTGATTCACTCACAGGGTGACTCTTCATGTAATCCTGAATATAAGTATTCACTAGCAATTCACGACGGGTTAATTCTTCTTTGGCAATGAAGTCAGACTTTTTGTCTAAGCCTGCGCGCTGAGCCTCTTGTAATACCAGCTCACTACTGATTAATTTAGACATGATGACTTCACGTACGTTGTCATCTACTTTTTGACCGTGATCTGTTGCATCTTTAACAATGAAGTCAAACAGAGATTGCTTGATAGGTTTCCCATTGACCGTTGCCACTGCGTTATCTGCGGCCTGTAATGGACTTGTTACGCTAAGTGCCGTCAGTAGCAAAAGAGTATTCCGAGAGATCTTCATGCAGTATTCCTTGATATTTTTAGGGGATTAATTCTTAAGAATTATAGGGTTTATTCGTTAGTTGCGATAGCGTGGATGCTGAGCGCATGAATTCTTAAAGGAATATATTCGGCAAGCAGTTGATAAATCTGGCGATGTCTTGCTACTTGCGATAAGCCATTAAATGCTTGGCTCTTAATGGTTAGCGTAAAGTGACCGCCACCACCGTTACCTTTATGGCCTGCATGTAAGGCACTATCGTCTTGAATTTCCAGAAGGATGGGCTTAAGTACTTGTAGTTTTTTAGTAATTTCTTCTGTAAGTTGCATTTTTATTTTCTTATGCAGGTAACGTTTTACGAAATGGCTTTACTGAAACATGCGCATAAACCCCAGCGTCGACAAATGGGTCTGTGTTTGCCCAAGCTGTTGCTGCTTCTAAAGTATCGAACTCAGCCACAATAAGACTACCAGTAAAGCCAGCAGGGCCTGGATCATTGCTATCAATGGCAGGGAACGGCCCCGCAAGTAGTAAACGACCTGCATTATTTAATGCTGCAATTCTTTCTAGATGTGCTGGGCGATGAGCTAGGCGCTTTTCTAAACTATTGGGTGCATCTTCAGTAACAATTGCGTACCACATTATTTATCCTCAATAAGGTATTGGTTGATAATCAAACTTTGTGTGATGATAAAAACAAACATGAGTCCCATCGTGCCAAATAGCTTGAAACTGGCCCATGTGTCGATAGAAAAGTTAAATGCAATATACAAATTCAAACAACCAAGTGAGGCAAAGAATATTGCCCATGCGTAGTTGAGCTTAATCCATATTGACTCTGGTAATTTAACTTCCTTCCCCATCATGGTTTTAATAATATTTTTTTGCCAGAACCATTGCGCAGCAAGAATCGCTGTTGTGAAAATCCAATAAAGTAAAGTCGGCTTCCACTTAATGAAAGCATCATTTTGAAAATATAGCGTCATGCCGCCTAGCACGGTCACCAGAATCGCACTCATCCAAAGTGTTTTATCGACTTTTTTAAATTTGATTTTCGCCCATATGATCTGAATAATGCTCGCAATAATTACTGCAACCGTGGCTAACATGATGGGCACTAGGCTAGGCTTTACTGTCGCGGCAATGCCCAGTGTTGTGAGTATCTTGCCTAGAATTAAGCTCGCATTTGCTGTTTTCTCAGCAATTTTTAATGTGATGAAAAATAAAATAACGGGAAATAGATCAAATAGAAACTTCATTGTGTGCCTTAAATCGCGCTATCAGTACAAGCGAAAGCCGTATTTTGCTATGATGTGTTAAGACTTACAAGGCAACTTTTTTAATATCCTACATTTTGTGTTTCAACCCCATTTTTTTATCTAAACATTAAGTCATTATTCATGCGATCTCTAATTGATCTACATTGTCATTCAACAGTTTCAGATGGTGTATTAACACCGACTGAGCTTGTTAATCACGCAGCCGAAAAAGGGATTCGTGTTTTAGCCTTAACAGATCATGATGATGTCGCTGGTTTGGCTGAAGCTGGATCTGTTGCGGATCAGCATGGTATGAATTTTATAAATGGCGTTGAAATTTCTGTGACTTGGCGTCGCAGAACTTTGCATATTGTTGGACTTAAAATTAATCCTGAATATCCTCCACTCGCCGAGGGCTTGGCTGCGATACGTCTAGGACGTCATAAGCGAGCAGAGCTGATTGCAGCGGGTTTAGAGAATATAGGCGTTCATGGTGCTTTGGAAGGTGCATACCATTACAGCAAGGGTGGCATTATTAGTCGAACACATTTTGCACGTTACTTGATTGAGAAAGGTTATGCAAAGGACACGAAAGCGGTGTTTAAGCATTATTTGGTTAAGGGTAAGCCTGGATATCATGAGCATCAATGGGCAAGTTTAGAAGATGCAATGTCATGGATTATTGGATCTGGCGGTGTTGCAGTTATTGCACATCCTGGACGCTATGACTTGGGGCGGGTCACCATGTATGAATTAATGCATGAATTTAAGACCTTGGGTGGTACAGCGATTGAGGTTGTCACTGGAAGTCACAGCGTAGATCAATATCAAACTTTTGCTAAACTCGCACATCAGTTTGAATTTAGATCCTCTATGGGTTCTGATTATCATGGAAAAGGTCAGACTTATATTGAGATGGGTCGTTTACCTAGTCTTCCAAGTGGCTGTGTACCAGTTTGGCGTGATTGGCAAGAAGTTGAAAATATTGAGTTGGAGGTTTATTAGTCATGGCTCAATATTTTGTGATTCATGAACAAAACCCTCAGATTAGATTGATTCACCAAGCTGTTGAGATTTTACGAAATGGCGGAATCATTGCTTATCCGACAGACTCTGGCTATGCACTTGGCTGCGTGATCGGGAATAAAGATGCTCAAACTCGAATACGACAAATTAGAGGAGTGGACGAAAATCATCACTTTACTTTGGTATGTCGTAATTTAGCTGAGCTCGCGACTTACGCTCAGGTGAATAATAGTCAATTCCGTCTGTTAAAAGCGAATACACCAGGACAATATACTTTTATATTAAAAGCGACACGTGAAGTTCCTAAGCGTTTACAGCATCCAAAGAAAAGCACTTTGGGTTTGCGCGTTCCTGACCATGTGGTGACGCAATCTTTGCTAGAAGCACTTGGGGAGCCGCTGCTGAGTATGACGCTCTCTATAAAAGATCAGTCAGAAAATTTGACTGAAGCTTGGCAGATTCGTGATGTTTTGGAGCATCAATTAGATTTGGTTATTGATGCCGGTGCTTGTTTAAGCACACCAACAACGGTGATTGATTTAACAGGGGATGAGCCACAGCTTATCAGGGCAGGGGCTGGCGCCTTAAGTCCTTTTGGATTAACTGAAAATGAGTAAGAAGGAATGAAAAGATGGAATTAACTTTTGTACAAAAAATAGCGGTGTATGCATTGCCTGTGATTTTTGCAATTACTGTGCATGAGGCAGCGCATGGCTATGCGGCAAGATTCTTTGGGGACATGACTGCAGATCGAGCAGGGCGCATCAGTTTAAATCCTATTAAGCATATTGATCCTATTGGAACTATTTTGTTGCCCGCATTAACCTTGATGATTGGTGGTATTTTGTTCGGCTGGGCAAAGCCGGTGCCTGTCGATTTTTCTAGATTGCGCAATCCAAAGCGAGATATGTTGTGGGTCGCTGCTGCTGGCCCAGCATCCAATCTGCTAATGGCTTTATTTTGGGCTTTTATTATTAATGTTTCACCTCATGCGCCTGCGAATTACTCTGAGCCTATGGCTTTGATGGGACAGGCTGGCGTGATGATTAATGTGGTTTTAATGGTATTAAATTTACTACCATTGCCGCCGTTAGATGGTGGCCGTATTGCAGTTAGTTTGTTACCTAATCATCTTGCCTATAAGTTCGCACAAATCGAACGATATGGCTTTATTATCTTGATTGTTTTGCTGGCAACTGGTGTTTTATCGAGCATTATGGAGCCATTGATTCGTGCCGTCATTAATATGATTGTTTTCATTTTTTAACTTAATTTTTCGGGCGTGATAGCGCGCCTTTTCGTATAATAGCTTTATCTTTATTTATGGTTATTCATCACTATGGCTGTTGAACGCGTTTTATCTGGCATGCGCCCTACGGGAAGCTTGCATCTTGGACATTATCACGGTGTTTTGAAAAACTGGGTGCGCTTACAGCACGAGCATGAATGCTTATTCTTTGTTGCTGACTGGCACGCGCTCACCACGCATTACGATACCCCTGAGATTATTGAAGAAAGCGTTTGGGAAATGGTGATCGACTGGCTGGCGGCGGGTGTTGATCCTTCACAGGCGACCATTTTTATTCAGTCTCGTGTGCCTGAGCATGCTGAATTACATACATTACTTTCAATGATTACACCCCTAGGCTGGTTAGAGCGTGTGCCGACTTATAAAGATCAACAAGAAAAATTGGCGCAGAAAGATTTATCAACTTACGGTTTCCTTGGATATCCACTTTTACAAAGTGCAGATATCTTGATCTATAAGGCCACGCAAGTGCCCGTAGGTGAAGACCAAATCCCACACATTGAATTTACCCGTGAAATTGCACGACGCTTTAATCATATTTATGGTCGTGAAAAAGGTTTTGAAGAAAAAGCTGAAGCTGCAATTAAGAAACTAGGCAGTAAACGTGGTGGTTTGTATGAAGAGTTACGTACGCGTTATCAAGAAAGCGGTGATGATGAGGCGCTTGAATCAGCTCGCGCAATGATCGAAGAGCAGCAAGGCTTGAGTCTAGGTGATCGAGAGCGTTTGTTGGGTTATCTTGAAGGCGGCGGAAAAATGATTTTGGTTGAACCAGAATACAAACTTACGCCAGCTTCAAAAATGCCAGGCTTGGATGGTCAGAAAATGTCGAAATCTTACAATAATACGATTTCGATGCGCGAAGACCCAGATAGTGTCGCTAAGAAAATTAAAACGATGCCAACGGATCCTGCGCGCATACGGTTAACCGATGTAGGTAATCCTGATAAATGTCCTGTTTGGCAACTGCATGAAGTCTATTCAACAGAAGAAACTAAAGCCTGGGTTCAGCAAGGTTGCCGTACTGCCGGAATTGGCTGTATCGCTTGTAAAGCCCCAGTGATTGAAAGTGTGCTCGAAGAATTAAAACCAATTCAAGAGCGTGCAAGACAATATGCTGAAGATCCAATGTTAATTAAGAATGTTGTAGCTGAAGGTTGTGAGCGTGCCCGCAAGATGGCGCGCGAAACGATGCGTGAAGTACGTGAAGTGATGGGTTTGAGTTATTCATAATGATTAGTCTGCGCTGATTTAAATGTTAGAGACACTTAGTAAAGAAGCGCATCAGCCCTTAGAGGCTAAAATTCATGGGGAAGCTTATACAACGCTTCCTCATGATTTGTATATCCCCCCGGATGCTTTAGAAGTCTATTTGGATGCCTTTGAAGGCCCATTGGATTTATTACTATATCTCATACGGAAACATAATCTTGATATTCTAGATATTCCCATGGCGGAGCTTACTCGCCAATATATGGGTTACGTCGAAAAAATGCGTGCGATTAAGTTGGAATTGGCTGCAGATTATTTATTAATGTCTGCCATGCTGATTGAAATTAAATCTCGCATGCTGCTTCCAAAAACGGCAGAAGTTGAAACGGAAGATGATCCAAGAGCGGAGTTGGTTCGTCGGTTAATGGAATATGAATCGATTAAAATTGCCGCGCAAAAATTGGACGAGTTGCCTCAGGTTGGCATTGATTTGATGGTAGCTCATGCTTATTTTGAACAAATTACACAAGTGCAAGCCCCGCAAGTTTCGATTGATGATTTAACGGCAGCATGGAAAAACGTGCTTAAGCGTGCGAGTCATTTTGCACATCATAAGGTTGGCAAGGGTGAGCTGTCGGTGCGTGAGCATATGAGCCAAATCTTACGGCAATTAAGTGAACATAAAATGCTTGAGTTTACGGCGCTATTTGACGTTGAGAAAGACGGTATTCCTAAACTGGTCGTATGTTTTTTGGCGATTCTGGAATTGGCGCGTGAAGGCTTGGTGAAAATTACACAGCAGGGTGCTTTTACCCCAATCTATTTACATACGAGTCAATTGATCTAACAAGATGGATAATATTGCACAAATAAAAACAGTGTTAGAGGCCGCGCTATTAACAAGCGCCACACCTTTGTCGCTTGATGATATGTCTCGTTTGTTTCCAGAGCGTATTGAGCGTGCTACTTTTAGAATGCTGTTAGATGAGTTGAAGCAAGATTGGTTGGCGCGATCTCCATTAAGTATGGAGCTTGTGCAAGTTGCAAGCGGTTGGCGTTTTCAAGCGGTGGCCGAATTGGCGCCATTTTTATCTCGTTTAAATCCTGAGCGGCCACAGCGTTATTCACGTGCAGCAATGGAAACACTAGCGATTATTGCTTATCGTCAACCAGTGACGCGTGGTGATATTGAAGAGATACGTGGTGTAGCAGTCAATCCAAATACGATGCGTCAATTACAAGAGCGTGATTGGATTGATATTGTTGGGCAACGTGATGTGCCTGGAAGACCAGCTTTGTATGCAACGACAAAAACATTCTTAGATGATTTAAATCTCAAATCTTTAGCTGATTTGCCAGCGATGGAATTGTTTGTTGAGCAATCAATTTCGGACGAGAATGTTGTTCCAGAAATTGTTAATCCTGAAGTCTCAACGCAATTAGATTTGATGCCTGATGGTGACATATCTAACAATCAACTTGCCTAATTAAAACCGCAGGCAAAATTCAATCTGCGGTAAAATCAGCACTATTCAATTATTGAAATACCCAACATGGCCCGTCCTTTTAAGCAGCAGCGTGATCCGCAACGTATCGTTAAGCGACCAAGCACTAATTTTACTAAATTAGCGGCTGACCCTGATGCGCCTCCAGCACCTACTCAGCGTTTACATAAATTATTAGCGCTTGCTGGTTTAGGTTCACGTCGTGATATGGAAGCATTAATCGCGAGTGGACGAGTGACGATTAATGGTCAGCCCGCAGCTGTTGGTGCAGGGGTGACAGAGTTTGATATTGTCAGAATTGATAGTCGTCCGATTCGCTTGCCGTTCGAGGCTGAGTTAGCAAAAGTCTTGGTTTACCATAAGCCTGAAGGTGAAATTGTCAGTCAGGACGATCCTGAGGGCCGCGCTAGCGTTTTTGATAAATTACCTAAGGTACGTGGCGCCAAATGGATCGCCATTGGTCGTTTAGATATCAATACTTCTGGTCTTTTGATGTTCACTACTTCTGGTGAGCTTGCTAATCATTTTATGCATCCACGTTATGAAGTTGAGCGTGAATATGCAGTACGTATTTTTGGTGAGTTGACCGAAGAAGAAATGTCGCAATTAACGCAAGGTATTGAGCTCGAAGATGGCCCAGCTAACTTCGACGTGATTCGATCACAAGGTGGTGAAGGTTCAAATCATTGGTATCAGGTGATTTTGCGTGAAGGCCGTAATCGTGAAGTGCGTCGTTTATTTGAGGCGTTTCAGAAACCAGTAAGCCGCCTAATGCGTGTACGTTTTGGCCCTGTGAATTTACCCTCACGTTTGAAACGTGGAATGATGTTAGAGCTATCGCCTAAAGAAGTTGTTGGTCTATTGGAGTGGGCTGGTTTGAATGTGCCGTCAGGACCAATGCGTCAACTTAGTACGCGCGAAAAAGATAAACTGGGGACTGCTTTCACACCGAAGCCCAAAAAAGAGGCTAGAGAACGCTTGGCTGCTAATGAGCGTAATCGCAGTGAGCGTCAAAGTTACTATGAGCGTAACGCACCGCCAAGTCTTGCAGAGATTTTGACGGGGACCACTAGAAAGCCTAGAGGTCGTAATGCCGTTGATAGGAATAGTGCAGATAGGGCGGCGGCAGACAAGGCTGATTTTGAGCGTTCACAACGGCCAGCAAGAGGATCTAAAACTTCAAGCGCTAAAAAACCATCTGCTAATCGACGTATTCGTCAGGGTGCGGATCTTAGTGCTAAGCCAGTATCTACTAAAAAAGCTAAATAGCTAGCTTAGTTTAAATGAGATAGGCTTTTAAGCAGGCAATTGCTCTTTAGTGAGCATAAATACAAACTCATTACCTGAGTCTACTTCTAGCCATGTAAATGGTAGCTCTGGATAAGCGGCAAGAAGCGCATCTCGGTTATGCCCAATTTCTACAATCAATAAACCACCGTCGTTCAGGTGTTTTCCAGCTTCGCGCAGTAGTGTATGTGTATGATCCAGACCATCATTGCCGCTACCTAGTGCAATTTGAGGTTCATTTCGATACTCTTGTGGCAACATTGCCATCGCAGGTGCGTCCACGTAAGGTGGATTACTGATAATTAAGTCATAAGTTTTACCTGCTAATGCAGTAAACATATCAGACTCAATCGCTGTGACTTGTTCTTCCAATCCGTAATTTTTGATGTTGATATTTGCGACGGCAATTGCATCAGGGGAAATGTCGACGACATCAACGGCAGCGTTCGGGAAAGTGTGTGCGAGTAAGACTCCCAAACATCCACTGCCTGTGCAGATGTCAGCAGCACTCTCAACCATTTCTTGATACTCAATCCATGGATGCAATCCATTTTCGAGTAGTTCAGCAATAAATGAGCGTGGCACAATCACACGTTCATCCACATAGAATTTAAAACCTTTTAGCCACGCTTCACGCAATAGGTAAGCGGTTGGTGTTCTATCTGTAACGCGTCGTTCAATCAGGTGTGCTAAATGTTTTGCTTCGGCAGGTGTAATGCGTGCGTCAAAGAAATTCTCTAAGGTATCCATTGGTAAATGTAAGGCGCTCATGATGAGCCATACACTTTCATCGTACGCATTGTCTGTGCCATGGCCAAAGAAAATGCCGGCTTCTTCAAAACGACTGACGCTATAGCGTAACCAGTCGCGAATTGTAAGAAGATGGTTGATTACCTGTTGATTTGCCATGAATGACTTTCTAAGCTGATGATCCAAGTTTGCCAGTGATTAAAACTAAGCGAGTAGAAGTTTTTCTAAAGTGATGCGATAAGTGTCTTTAAGCGGTTCAATATCAGCAACAGCGACACATTCATTCAGCTTATGTATGGTTGCGTTAAGTGGGCCAAACTCAATGACTTGTTTGCAGATGTCCGCAATAAAACGTCCATCTGAAGTACCGCCAGTAGTTGAAAGTTCAGGATTAACGCCATAGCTTTCTTGGATTGCTTCTGAAATGGCAGCTACCAAATTGCCTTTAGGCGTAATGTAAGGCGGTGAGTATTCCCATTCTAAGTCATACTCGAGTGCATGTTTGTCTAGTATGGCGTAAACACGTTCTTTTAGATTCTGTTCAGTACTTGCTGTTGAGAAACGGAAGTTAAACAAAATGGTGACTTCGCCAGGCACCACATTTGTTGCGCCCGTTCCACCATTCATATTTGAAATTTGCCATGAAGTAGGTGGGAAATATTCGTTACCTTCATCCCAGACGGTATCCACCATATCTTTAATGGCTGGCGCCACCATGTGAATTGGATTTTTAACGAGGTGAGGGTAGGCGATATGGCCTTGTACACCCTTTACAATTAGCTTTCCTGAAAGTGAGCCACGACGACCATTTTTGATCATGTCACCAACTACTTTATTTGATGTCGGTTCACCAACAATACAGTAATCAAAATGCTCATTACGTGCTTTGAGTGCTTCCACGACTTTAACCGTGCCGTTAATCGCAATACCTTCTTCATCGGATGTTATGAGTAAGCCAATTGAACCTGGATGATTAGGATGTTTGCTAACGAAATCTTCAATCGCAGTAATAAAGGCAGCGCATGATGTTTTCATATCAGCTGCACCGCGGCCATATAGCATGCCATCTTTGATGGTGGGCTCAAATGGAGGTGTATGCCATTGATCAACAGGGCCTGTAGGTACAACATCTGTATGCCCTGCAAAAACTAGTAGCGGTCCAGATGTGCCTCTGCGGGCGTAGAAGTTATCAACATCATCAAAACGCATGCGTTCTATTTTGAATCCTAAGGGCGCTAAGCGGCTAATCATTAGCTCTTGGCAACCTGCATCAAGCGGCGTATTGGATTGCCTTGAAATAAGGTCTTTGGCTAGTTCTAAGGTTTTAGTCATGATGCCTGCTCTGTAATTTCTTGCATGGTTTAGTTAATGATGGTTTGATATGTTGCTTCGTCAAAGCCTAATGCAATAATAGTGTCATTTTTTACTAATATAGGCCGTTTAATCACGGAAGTCTTTTCTAGTATTAAATGAGATGCTGACTTTTCATCTGTCACCGCTGCTTTTTCAGCGTCGCTTAAGTTACGCCAAGTCATCCCAGCCCTATTCACTAATTTATCCCAAGGCTTTTGGCTCAACCATGTATTGATGGTGGCTTGGTCTATGCCTTGTTTTTTGAAATCATGAAATTCATAAGCAATCCCATGATCTTCCAGCCAAGTGCGAGCTTTTTTGACAGTATTGCAATTAGGAATTCCGTAAAGTTTCATTTGGTTTGAATGGCTCTTTTTTCTGATGACATATTCTAACAGTGCAATCTTTAATCTGCTAAGGTGCAACCGAAAAGCAAAACAGCCCACGGATGGGCTGTTTAAGGATTATGATCAGCTACTTAAATGCCACGTAATAATTCGTTAATGCCCACTTTACCTAAAGTTTTTTCATCTACCTTTTTAACGATCACAGCGCAGTAAAGACTGTAGCTGCCATCTTTAGATGGTAAGTTGCCTGAAACTACTACTGAGCCCTTTGGTACACGGCCGTAAGTGACAGAGCCAGTTTCGCGGTCGTAAATTTTAGTTGATTGACCAATATAAACGCCCATTGAAATCACACAGTTATCTTCAACCACAACACCTTCAACGACTTCTGAACGTGCACCAATAAAACAGTTGTCACCAATAATGGTTGGGCCGGCTTGCACAGGCTCTAAAACACCACCAATGCCTACGCCACCTGATAAGTGAACGTTTTTGCCGATTTGTGCACATGAACCAACGGTTGCCCATGTATCTACCATCGTGCCTTCACCGACATAAGCACCAATGTTGACGTATGAAGGCATCAATACAGCATTTTTGCCGATGAATGAGCCGCGACGAACGATAGCGTTAGGTACTACGCGGAAGCCACCTGCTTTAAAGTCTGCTTCTGTGTAATCTGCAAATTTTGGCGGTACTTTATCAAAATATTTTGTGCAGCCGCCATCCATGAGTACATTGTCATCTAAGCGGAATGAGAGCAATACCGCTTTTTTAAGCCATTGATGAGTTTCCCATTCCTGACTATCGCCTTTGCGTGAAGCAACGCGCAATTTACCTGAGTCCAAGTCAGCCATGATGTTAGCAATGGCGTCTCTTAATTCTGGTGTTGCTGTTGATGGGTTAATGTCAGCGCGACGCTCAAAAGCATCTTCAATAATGGCTTGTAATTGGCTCATGATGTATTCCGAATTGTAAAAACTTAAAAAGGGGTATTTTACCTGCTTTGCGGAGCAATTGCTTGCTCATACAGTGGCATCACTTTAGGTATCTGGGTTTTTAGATCAGCTAAGCGTGTTTCATCTGAAGGATGGGTACTCATAAACTGAGGCGGTTTCTTCCCACCTTGCTGACTCATCTTTGTCCATAAAGAGATGGCAGCATCAGGTTGAAATCCTGCGCGAGCAGAAAGTTCTAGTCCAATCCGATCTGCCTCTGTCTCCTGAGTGCGTGAATTGGGCAGGGCAAAAAAGAGTTGAGATCCAATCGCTGTTGCTTGAACTGCTGGGCCAGCTACCCCTGATCTTGATGAGCTTAAGATGGCAGAAAGTACTGCCATGCCGCCATTTTGGATAGCTGCTAATGACATGCGTTCGCGACCATGCTCACGTAATGCATGACTGATTTCATGGCCAATCACTGCAGCAAGTTCATCATCAGTAGCTTTGAGTTTATCTATCAAGCCTGTAAATACCATGATTTTCCCACCAGGCATGCAATAAGCGTTTACTTCATCATTTTTTTCTACGTTAACTTCCCATTTCCATGTTTGAGCATCGTTACGGAAGTACCCAACTTGTGCAATGAGTCGATTGGAGATTTTGCGGACACGGTCTACCACAGCAGGGTCAGTATTCAGCGTCCTTTTATCATTTGCCGTTTTGAGTGTTTGCATGTAACTCTTTAGTGACATGCTCTCTACTTGTTTTTCAGAAAACATCATCAGTTGTTTACGCTCAACACCAGTAACACCAACTTTTGTTGTGGTAGCGCAGCCGCTTAGCTGAAATGCTAAAACTGAAATAATAAGGATAGATAAGCGGTTAAATTTCATATTCTTGTTTTACTTAAACGATTTCATCAATTAGAAGCTTACTTGTGAGCCAAGTTCAACTACTCGGTTAGGCGGAAGCTTAAATTGGTTGGTAATTGTTTCGGCTGAACGGAAGAGTCCAATAAAGATTTTTTTCCGCCAAAACGCCATCGCTGCATCTTCTTGAGGAATGAGAATCTCTTTACCTACAAAGAAAGAAGTATCCATCGCATCTAATACTAAGCCTTTTGAGGCGCAAAGCTCTAGGTCTCTTGGCAAATCTGGTTCATCTTTAAAGCCGTAGCGAACAGTGACACGATAAAATTCATGAGGTAACACTTCAACTTCAACACGTTCTTCTTCACTTGTATGTGGAAAGTCCAAAAACTTCACTGTCAGGTTGATGACTTTTTCATGTAGCACTTTGTTATGTTTTAAATTGTGCAGCATGGCATGAGGAACGCCATCTGGATTAGGTGTCATAAATAAAGCAGACCCAGGCACTCTGGTAGGTGGGTGTTGGCCAATCGCTTCAATAAATGAGTCTAATTCCATCGATTCATCTTTAAGATGCTCATACAGCATGCTGCGGCCTGTTTTCCATGTGAGCATTAAAGTGAAAATGAAAATGCCGATAATTAGCGGCACCCATCCACCATCAGGGATCTTTAATACGTTGGCACTAAAAAATGCCACGTCTATCGTTAAAAACATACCAATCAGCATGCCCGTGCGTAATTTGCTCCAGCCCCAAATGTGATGGAACACAATGCCGGCGAGTAGTGAGGTAATAATCATATCCCCTGTTACAGCAAGTCCGTAAGCGGCCGCTAAATTGCCAGAAGATTTAAAGCTTAACACCAAGACCATCACTGCAATCATTAAGCCCCAGTTGACGCGTGGCATGTAAATTTGGCCTTCTTGGCTTTCTGATGTGTGTTCAACGTGCATACGTGGCAGATAGCCTAGTTGTAAGGCTTGGCGTGATACTGAATATGCTCCAGTGATGACGGCCTGGGACGCGATTACTGCTGCTAATGTTGCAAGAACGATTAATGGGTATAGCAGCCATTCTGGCGCAAGCAGATAGAATGGATTTTTAATCGCTTCTGGATCTAATAGTACTAATGCACCTTGACCAAAATAATTAATAATTAAGGCAGGTAATACGAAACCGAACCAAGCTAAACGAATAGGGAATCGACCAAAGTGGCCCATATCTGCATATAGCGCTTCAGCACCAGTTACCGCTAAAACAACTGCACCCAATGCTACAAAGGCAATCCAAGGGCTAATTTGAAAGAAGTGAACGGCATAAATGGGGTTTAAAGCATGAAGAATGGCAGGATATTGCGAAATGCCATGAATGCCTAAAACTGTAAGCGTTCCAAACCAAGCAAGCATGATTGGACCAAAGAATGCCCCAACTAAAGCCGTGCCTTTGCTTTGCGCCCAAAATAAAATAAATAGCACAACTAAAGTTACAGGAATAATGAGTGGATGAAGTATTGGCGCAGCAACTTCAAAACCTTCTACCGCTGAAAGTACCGAAATGGCGGGAGTGATCATGCCGTCAGCATAAAACATACAAGCACCCAAAATGCCTAGCAACATAATGGTATGTTGCATTTTTTTGTTACCTTCCGCTTGGCGTGAAGCAAGTGCTAGTAAAGCCATGATGCCGCCTTCGCCACGGTTGTCAGCACGCATGATGAAGGCGACATACTTCACTGACACCACCATGATTAAAGCCCACACAATCAGCGATAAAATGCCAAACATATTGGCCTCATTGAGTGGGACTGGATGTGTGCCAACGGAGAATACTTCTTTAATGGTGTAAAGAGGGCTGGTGCCGATGTCACCAAAAACAACGCCTAGTGCGGCTAAGGTTAATGCAGAAAGCTTTGTTTTATTGCCAGAAGTGGGTGACATTAAAAAAACGACTTTGAGATAATGAGAACGCTATTATCAAACAAGTTAAGCGCTAAACCAATAGCAGAATGATAAAAGCTTCTAATACTAATTGATTTTAAAGATTAGTCTTATTGACCGACACATCAGCAGAGCCAATCCCAAAAGTAAGCTTAATATCGTCACCAACAGATAATTGATTGGCGCTATTGATAATTTGTCCTTGTTTGTTCTCGGCAAAAGCATATCCTCTGGTGAGGACTGCATTGGGATTGAGGTGTTGTAGATTTTGATTGAGCTGATGGAGACTATTTTGTTTATTTTCTAATTGTTTTTGTATTGCCATGTTTAGACGATAAGCAATTTGACGGATTTGCTGTTTTTGGTGCTCTATTTGTTGTACTGGTGAGATTAGGCGCTTTGCTAAATAGTCCAGCGTTTGGCCTCTTTGGCCTAGTAATGTTTGGATACTTTTGTTCAGTTGGCCTGTAAGTTGATTGAGCTTTGCCAGCAACATAGCCCGTGAAGGTGAGACTAATTCAGCCGCAGCAGTTGGCGTTGCGGCTCGTACATCAGCAACAAAGTCACAAATCGTAAAGTCGGTTTCATGCCCAACGCCGCTTACCGTGGGAATGCGGCAGTTGGCAATGGCATGGGCAACGACCTCTTCATTGAATTGCCATAAATCTTCCATACTGCCACCTCCTCGGCAAATGATAAGAACATCACATTCAGCTCTTTCACTTGCTAAGTTGATTGCGCTCGCAATTTGGTTGGATGCACCTTTGCCTTGAACTGGTGTTGGGTAGATGATGACTGGAATTCCTGGCATACGGCGTTTAAGCGTTGTTAATACATCATGAAGCGCAGCAGCATCTGGGGATGTCACAATCCCAATTTGTTGAGGATGGCTAGGTAGTGATTGCTTAAAGGCTGGATCGAATAATCCTTGTGCTTGTAATTTTGCTTTTAGCTTTTCGAATGCTTCAAATAGAGCACCTAGGCCAGCGCGTTGCAAAAACTCCACAGTTAGCTGAAAGTCGCCGCGTGCTTCATATAGCGTTACAACTGCTCGTGCCTCAACTTTATCACCTTCTTTAGGTGTCCAGTCTAAGTAGCTATTGCGGCCGCGAAACATGACGCAGCGTACTTGTGCGCTGTTGTCTTTAAGTGAAAAGTACCAATGACCAGAGGCTGCACGCGTAAGATTTGAAATTTCACCGCTAATCCAGAATAGCGGAAAGCTTTGCTCCAATACTTCACGTGCCATGCGATTAAGATCGCTGACGCTTAAAATACGAGGGGCTGAGTCTGATTGCGCTGTTTCTGTCTCTATCATTAGGTAATATCCGTTACAATCTAGGCTAAATTCAATACGTCCTATTATACGTCTTACATAAAGCTTTTTAAGGTTGATTAATATGCTGAATAATTTGTTCGTAACTCGCTTGGCTTACCTCATTGGTTTTGTAGTGAGTTTTGGTTTGGTTGCACTGGCTTTGATTATTCAAACGCGATATCAGCTAGAGCCTTGTCCACTTTGTATTTCTCAGCGCATCATATTCATGGTGGTAGGGGTTTTGTTTCTAGCTGCGGCCATTCAAAACTCATCTAAGGTATTTTTTGTTAAAGCCTATGCTTTCTTGCAAATGGCGGCGGCGCTAGGTGGTGCTGGTGTAGCGATTCGTCACTGGTGGCTGCAAGTACATAAAGACCAGATGCTGGTCGATTGTGGCGTCGGCTTTGATTATATGTTCGAGAATTTCCCCTTACAAAAAGCGCTTACCTTAGTATTTAAAGGAACAGGTGATTGTGCCGCTATCGATTGGACGTTCTTGGGTTTTACTATTCCGCAATTGGCGCTGATAAGTTTTGTCAGTTTGGTCGTTTATGCCGCTTTAGTCGCTAAAGCCCGTTTGAAGAGTTAATCATGTATAAATATTTAGAAGAATTTGTTGGAAATACCCCCTTAGTAAAATTGAAACGTATCCCTGGTAATACCAGTAACACTATTTTGGTGAAGCTTGAGGGTAATAACCCAGCAGGCTCCGTAAAAGATAGACCTGCTTTATCTATGATTACACGCGCAGAGGCGCGTGGAGAAATTAAACCAGGCGATACACTTATCGAGGCGACTTCGGGCAATACTGGCATTGCTCTTGCCATGGCTGCGGCCATGAAGGGCTACAAGATGTTATTGGTGATGCCAGAAAATCAAAGTGTTGAGCGTCGGCAGACCATGAAGGCTTTTGGCGCTGAACTACTGTTAACCCCTAAAGATGGAAGCATGGAGTTGGCGCGTGATGTTGCAATGAAGCTGCAAGCCGAAGGTGAAGGTATCGTCTTAGATCAGTTTGGTAACATGGATAATCCACAAGCCCATTATGAAGGAACAGGCCCTGAAATTTGGCGTGATACTGAAGGAAAGGTAACGCATTTCGTTGCTAGTATGGGAACTACAGGGACCATCATGGGGACGTCTCGCTATTTAAAAGAACAAAATCCGAATATCAAAATGATTGGCGTGCAGCCAGAAGAGGGCGCACAAATTCCAGGCATTCGTAAATGGCCTGAGGAATATTTGCCCTCGATTTATGACGCTAGTCGAGTGGATGAATTGATTTATGTTAGCCAAGCGAATGCGGAAAAAATGACACGTCGTTTGGCGGCAGAGGAAGGTATTTTCGCGGGGATCTCTTCAGGAGGTGGTTTGTATGCGGCGATGCAATTATCTAAGCAATTGGAAAATGCTGTGATTGTTTCTATTGTTTGCGATAGGGGTGACCGATACTTGTCCACTGGGGTATTCCCATCATGATTCCAACCTTAGTGTTTGATATCGAAACAATTCCTGATACCGATGGCTTAAAAGGATTGTTAGGTTTACCAACTGAAACATCGGCTGATGATGTGGCAAAGATTGCGTTTCATCAGCGCCGCCAACATAACGGTAGTGAGTTTTTACCCTTGCATCAGCACCGTGTTGTCGCAATTTCATGTGTGTTGCGTGAAGGTGATCATTTTAAGGTGTGGTCTTTGGGAGCGCCTGATGAGCCAGAAGGCCAGTTGATTCAGCGTTTTTTTGATGGCATCGAAAAATACACCCCGAATGTTATTTCTTGGAATGGCGGTGGTTTTGATTTCCCGGTGTTGCACTATCGTGGCTTGATTCACGGGGTGACCGCACCGCGTTATTGGGATATGGGTGAGGATGATAAGGAGTTTAAGTGGAATAACTATATCAGTCGTTATCATGCTCGTCATACTGACTTGATGGACTTGCTTGCGATGTATCAAGGGCGTGCAAATGCGCCATTGGATGATATGGCACAGCTTTGTGGTTTTCCGGGTAAATTGGGGATGGATGGAAGCAAGGTTTGGGATGCTTACCAGCAAGGTGAAATTGAAGCGATTCGCAATTATTGTGAGACGGATGTGGTGAACACTTATTTAGTTTATTTGCGCTTCCAAATGATGCGTGGGCAGTTAACTAAGTCTGCTTATGATCTAGAAATTGGGTTGGTACGTGACACCTTGAATGCTGATAGTGCACCGCATTGGCAAGAATTTATGCATGCATGGAAAGTTTAATTTTTTAAATATATTGATATTAAATCAATGTAATAGGTTGTATTGTTAATGAGATCTCGTAAGAAATTTAAATCTGAAAATCCTATTGTCACAGCACATGTGGAATCCTTAGACCAAGAAGGTCGCGGCGTTGCTCACGTTGAAGGTAAAGTCATTTTTATTCAAGGCGCATTGCCAAATGAGACTGTGCGATATCAAGCGACGCGAGTAAAAAGTAGTTATGAATTTGCGCAGACTGTGGAAGTTTTAAAGCCATCTAATCTTCGAGTAACACCAAAATGTAAACACTTTGGGATGTGTGGTGGTTGTGCATTGCAGCATCTTGATTTTGGTGCGCAAGTCGCGGCTAAACAGCGTTTGCTTGAAGATGATTTGTGGCATATAGGCAAAGTTAAAGCGGAAAGTATGCTGCCGCCCATCTATGGCCCTGTCTGGCAATATCGCCATAAAGCACGTTTGCGTGTGAAATACGTCCCTAAAAAAGACCGTGTGCTGGTTGGATTTAATGAAAAATCCACTCCTTTTGTTGCTGATATTCAAGGTTGTGAAGTTTTACCCCCGCGTATTTCCGCTTTGATTACGCCGCTGCAAGAAATGATTGTTCAAATGAGCGTTCGTGATGCGATTCCCCAAATCGAAGTGGCTGTGGGTGAGCATGCGGTTGTCTTAGTGTTTCGTATTATGGAATCTTTAACATCTCAAGATGAGTCATTATTCCGTCAATTTGCTGATAATCATCAAGTGCAGGTTTGGACGCAAACTAAAGGTCTTGAAACAGTACAGCCTTTTTATCCTTTAGATGGACCAAGTCTCAGTTACTCTTTACCTGAGTTCAATTTGACTTATCCCTTTAATCCCACAGAATTTACCCAGGTTAATCCCTATATCAATCAAGTGATGTTGAGACGTGCGATGCAAATGCTTTCTCCACAAGCCGGCGAAAGAATTGCTGATTTTTTCTGTGGTTTGGGTAATTTTACTTTGCCGATTGCGCGGAGTGGTGCCAGTGTTTTAGGCATGGAAGGTCTTGCTACGCTGGTGGCTCGAGCTAAAGAAAGTGCTGCCTTAAATGGATTGGCTGATCAAGTTGAGTTTGATGAAGCTAATCTATTCGATATGACCCCTGAGATTTTGCAGGGGCTGGGTGAGTTTGATAAATGGCTGATTGATCCACCTCGAGATGGTGCGATGGCTTTAGTCAGTGCGCTTCCTAATGACCATAGTTTTGGGCCTCAACGTATGGTTTATGTTTCATGTAATCCTGCTACTTTAGCGCGTGATGCAGGTATTTTAGTGAACGAGAAAGGCTATCGATTGGTAGCAGCCGGCGTCATCAATATGTTCCCACATACTTCGCATGTTGAATCTATTGCTTTATTTGAGCGTTAATCACTCATGATATTTAAAAAGTGTTTCTTCTTGCTCTGTTTGTTAAGTCTCATGGCTTGCCAACAGCAAGACGCAAACATTGCTCGTCAAGATATTCGTTTTGGTATTGCACAAGCCCCTATTAATTTAGATCCACGTTATGCCACTGATGCAGCCTCCGCTAGAGTGAATCGTTTGATTTATCGTGCTTTGGTTCGTTTTGATGGGCATTATCAAGTCCGGCCAGATTTGGCTTCTTGGCAAATAATTGGTCCAACGCAATATCGTTTCACTTTGGGTAAGGCAGGGCGGGTTTTTCATGACGGTACTCAACTAGATGCCTCTGATGTTCAAGCCACTTATCAATCTTTACTTGATCTTAAAGACTCCCCACTTTCGGCTGAGTTTTCTAACATCAAGCAAATTAAATTGCTTGATAAAAACACCTTGGATTTTTATTTAGAGCGAGCTGATCTTCATTTTCCATCCAAATTGATTATTGGTATTTTGCCTGCAGATAAAATTAAGTATGGCTATGACTTTAGTCATCATCCAATTGGAAGTGGGCCATTAAAATTTTTGTCTTGGCAGAATACGCTAAAGCTTGCGCGAGTAAGCGATGGTCAAAAGATTAGCTTGCTTGAAGTAAAAGATCCTACAGTTCGCATCTTAAAACTTAAGCGTGGTGAAATTGATTTGTTACAAGGGGATTTACCACCGGAATTAGTCGGCTATCTAAAGCGTCAAGTTGATTTAAGTGTGATTGAGTCGAATGGCGCTAATTTTTCTTATATCGGGTTTAATTTACAAGATCCTGTTTTAAGTAAACCCCTTGTGAGGCGGGCGATTGCACATTCAATTGATAGGCAAGTCATCATCCAACAAGCTTTAGTGGGCGGTTCCCGTGAGGCCGGTGCAATACTGCCGCCTGAGCATTGGGCCGGTAATGCTCACTTAACATCGTATGACTATAATCCAGTGCTCGCTAAAGAACTATTGCTGCAGGCGAGTATTAGTTTGCCATTGAAATTGGTTTATAAGACTTCTACTGATGCGCAAAGACTGAGGTTAGCCACTATCATGCAGGCGCAAATGCATGAAGCTGGTATTGATTTGGAAATCAAAAGTTTGGACTGGGGTACTTTTTTTGAAGACGTAAAGCAGGGACAGTTTCAATTGTTTGGGCTGACTTGGGTGGGGATAAATACACCAGATATTTATGCTAAAGCCTTTGCTTCATATAATTTGCCGCCTAAAGGTTTTAACCGCGGTCGATTCTCTGACGTGCATCTAGACAGTTTATTAGATAAGCAAGATTGGCAATCCGTGACGACTTATATTCATGAACAATTACCTTATGTGCCCCTTTGGTACGAAGGGCAGTTTGTTGCTGTTCGTCATGGTATTAGTCAATACCAGCCAAAACTAGATGGTAATTGGGACGATTTGGCTACGATTGTTATGCTCTCGGCTTTGAAACCCACTCATTAAGACCATATTTACTCTTTGAGTAGTAAGTTGATTTTAAAAAGCTACAATCCAGAGTAAAATACTCAACTTATGCAAACCCTTGTCTCTCCAGTCCCGCGCGCCATTAATCAATATCGTCCTTATTGGGCGAAGCGCTTTGGTACGTCCCCAATGTTACCTATGTCACGTGCTGAAATGGATGCGCTTGGTTGGGACAGTTGCGACATTATCCTGGTGACAGGCGACGCCTATATTGACCATCCTAGCTTTGGTATGGCATTGGTAGGGCGTTTGCTAGAAGCACAAGGCTTTCGAGTAGGGATTTTGGCGCAACCTGATTGGTCTAATGCAGATGCTTTTAAAGCGCTAGGTAAGCCTAACCTTTATTTTGGTATTACTGCCGGCAATATGGATAGCATGGTGAATCGCTATACCGCCGACCGTAAGATACGATCTGATGATGCGTATACGCCAGGCGCAGTTGCTGGTAAACGCCCTGATCGTGCCGTGCTGGTTTATTCGCAACGTTGCCGAGAAGCCTTTTCTGATGTGCCTTTAGTGATAGGTAGTATTGAAGCGAGTTTGCGCCGTATCGCCCATTATGATTATTGGTCAGACAAAGTTAGGCGTTCAGTTTTGGTTGATTCGAAAGCGGATATTTTGCTTTATGGTAATGCTGAACGTGCACTAATTGAGTTAAGTCATCGCATTGCGCGTGGTGAAAAAGTCTCTGAAATTACGGATATTCGTGGTACTGC
>JACCED011231262.1_pt1 | contig 21951 bp, 19 predicted proteins | sample 7455021 | NCBI WGS metagenome assembly JACCED01 (sample SAMN15323456, study PRJNA562643) | freshwater metagenome | isolation source: river surface water | place: USA:Blue River Watershed | collected 2017-08-19
AAATCTTGGAGTGCGGGCTGCGGCAATGGCCGCAGTTTTTCAGGGGGCGCCGCAACGGCGGCGGGGAGGGGCGGACGCGCGGGTGGGGAAAACCAAAGGAACCACAGATGGACACGGATGGACACGGATCCGGGAGACCGGAGACCGGAGACCGGAGACCGGAGACCGGAGACCGGAGACCGGAGACGAGGGGCGGCTAGCAGGGGCGGGCGGGGAGCTCAGCGCACTTCGTAGACTTCGATCAGGACGGTGCCTTCGGTGCCGGCGACTTGGGCGGTGTAGCTGCCGGGGGGGAGCGTGAGGAGGAGGGCGGCGTCGGCGGAGCCGGGGTCGAGGGGGAAGGCGCCCATGCGGGCGGCGGCGTCGGCGACCGCGAGGGCGTCGGGCGAGTCGTGCCAGCGGTCGTTGGTGGCGACGAGGGTGGCGTCGCGGAAGAGTCGCAGCGACGGCGCGCGCTGCGGGCGGGCGACGCCGAAGCCCGCGAGCGAAGGACCGATGGCGCGGATGAGCACGGTCTGGGCGGGCGCGCCGCGCGTGACGAAGCCGGCGATGAGCACGGGATTGCGCGCGGAGAGATCGCTGCGGGCGGAGATGTTGACGAGCCGGGGCGTGGTGGTGTCGAAGGCCGCGGAGCCGTCGTAGATTTCGGCGAGCACGGTGCCGGCGGTGTTTGCGGGCAGCGTGGCGCCGGGCGCGACCTGCGCGGTGTAGCTGCCCTGGACGGCGGTGGCGACGAGCGCGGCGTCGAGGCTCGCGGCCGGAAATGGAAACGCGCCGACTTGGCCCGCGAGGGCGGCGACGGCGGGCGTGGCGGCCCAGTCGTCGTTGGCGAGGACGCGCGTGGCGCCGCTGAAGAGTTCGAGGCGCGGATCGGTGAGGGCGTCGTCGACGCCGAGGCTGCGCAGCGCCGGGCCGGCGGCGCGGATCAGGAGCGGCTTGGTGCCGGCGGTGCCGGTGCCGCCGAGGGCGAAACCGACAATGAGCGGTGCGCCCTCGAGGGCGGTGCGGACGGCGAGGTTGGCGAGACGTGCGGGATCGGCGGGGGCGGCGGCGGTGAACGTGAGGGTGGCGGCGGCGGAGGTCGTGGCGCCGCCGGCGTTGGAGACGATGCAGTCGTAGCTGCCGGCGGCGTCGGCGGTCGCGGGCACGAGCAGGGATGCGGCGACGGCCCCATCGAGGGCGCGGCCGTTTTTCCGCCATTGAAACGCGAGCGGCGGCGTGCCCGTCGCGCTCACGACGAGGCGGGCAGGCGTGCCGGGAGCGAGGGCTTGGGCGAGTGGCGATGTGACGACGCGAGGCGGCGCGGTGGCGGGGGAATCGACGCGTTCGTAGAGCACGAGGGCGATCTGGCCGGAGGCGGCGGGATGGCGGGCGAGCAGGAGCACGCGGCGGCCGTCGGCGGTGACGTGGATCCAGGGCGGGAGCGCGAGGAGCGAGGGGCCGAAGCCGGGCGGCTCGAAGGTGCGGAGGTGTTTCCCGCCGAGATCGAAGAGCCGCGCCTCGGCGCCGAATTGCAGGAGGTGCCGGCCGTCGGGCGTGAAACGCGTGGCGCCGGTGGTGGCGGTGAGGCCGACGCGCGTGCCGTCGAGCGTGCGGTGCACCTGGCCGCCGGCGGTGACGACGTGGCGGGCGTCGGGCGCGAAGGCGGCGTCGGGGTGCTGCGTTTCCGTCTGCCAGCGGACCTGGCCGTCGCGCGTGCGGATGAGCGTGGCGTCGAGGCTGCGCGAGCCGACGACGAGCCACTCGCCGTCGGCGCTGAGATCGAGGCCTTGCACATCGGGCCACGCGCCGGTGTAGGCGCTCCAGAGGACGGCGCCGTCGGCGACGCGGAGCTGGCGCACGTGGGCATCGGCGTTGGCGGCGTAGAGGAAACGTCCGTCGGCGCTGAAGCGCAGGCTGCGGATGGCGCCGAGGCCCGGGGCGTCGGAGGCGGGAGCGGTGACGTTGGCGGCGGTGGCGGCGGACGGTGGCGAGGTCCAGAGGGCGTTGCCGGACGCACGGTCGAACAGCGTGACGCGGCCGGAGCTGGCGCTGCCGACGGCGAGGGCGCGGGCGTCGGGCGAAAACGCGAGGGCGAGCGTGTCGAGGCGGCGACCCGGCACGGGATCGGCGGGCGGGGCGGTGCGGGTCCAGAGCACGGCGCCGGTGGCGGCGTCGAGGAGGACGAGCTTGTTTTCGGTGGCGGCGCCGAGGGTGACGGCGGCGGGGTGCGGCGCGTAGGCGACGAAGCGGCCGTCGGCGCTGAGGTCGCCGGCCCACGTTTCCCAGCCGGGCGTGTGTTCCCAGAGGCGTGTGCCATCGAAGCGAAACTTGGCGATGCGGCCGGCGCTGCGCTGGTCGCGCGGGGAGGCGGCGATGGTGGCGGGCCAGCGCTCCTGGCCGGGGAAGACGACGAAGGTGCCCTCGGATTCGGAGACGGCGGCGCGGAAGAAGCCGGTGGGCGCGGCGAGTGCTAGCGCGCGGCGGTAGGCGAGTGCGGGTGCTTCGGCGGCGGCGAGCGTGAGGTCGAGGTTGGGGCGGGGATCGTTGGGGTGGCCGAGGGGGGCCACGCGCGTGGCGTGGCCGTCGGCGCTCAGGCGGAGATGCCAGTCGGCGCGGTTGGGCAGAGACTGCGCAAAGCGGGCGAGGGCGTCGGTGGTGGCGGTGTTGGCGCCGTCGCCGGGTGTGAGCGGGACGGGAAACCACGGCGAATACGGCGTGGCGATTTCGGCGCGGAGCGTGGGCGTGTTGGCCGCCGATGGGGCGGCGAGGCGGACGGAGCCGACGGCGCCGAACGGACCGGCGAGGGTAGGCGAATCGCCGAGATGGGTGAAACGCACGCGCACATCCTGCACGTAGGTGGGGGTGGGCGGAGTGGATTGTCCGGGCGGGGCGGAAATGCCGGGGGCGAGTTGAAAGACGAAATCGAAGGTGACGTCGCGCGACTGGCCGACGGCCGGGGCCGGCCCGGCGCGGCCGTCGAAGATCGCGGCGGTGAGGGCGTGGGCGTAGCCGAAACTATCGGGGCCGACGACGAGGGCGCCCTCGGGAAAGACGGTGAACGGGCTGTCGGCGGCGGGCTGGAGCTGGCCGTCGACGCGCAGGCGGAAGACGACGGCGGGCGCGGTGAACGTGTAGTGGTTGAGCAGCGAGGCGGAGACCTTGGGGGTGCGGCCGTCGAACGGATAGACGAACTCGCTGCGCGCGGCCGGCGTGAGGTGGAGGAAATTCCACTCGTCGTGCGCGTGGGCGCGCGGGAGGAGCGCGCTCGCGGTGAGGGCAAGGAGGAGCCACCGCATGGAGACAGCAGGGAGGCGGCGCGGCGCGGACGGGTGGGGCGCGGCGCGCGGATCGTTGCGGGTCGCGCGGACGCGGCAGGCGCAGCGGAGCATGCGCGGATGATGGACTGCGGCGGGTGCGCGGAGCGAACGGAAATGGGTAAATGCGCTGTTACGGGGACGAGCGGCGGCGCGGGCGCGCGGTGCAGGGAGAGACTAGGCGGAGGGAGGACGGAGTTGGACCGCGGATGACGCGGAGGGCGCGGATAAAGGCATCCGCGATATCGGCGTGATCCGCGGTGAAGATGGCTTTTGGGTGTTCGTGGAGCGCAGGGTTGAAAAAGGGGGCCGGGGCGGCGTGGAGTGGGCGCATGAAACGCGTGCTGTGGGTGGTGGCGTTGGGGTGGCTCGTGGCGGTGAGCGGGCGGGCGGCGAACGATCCGCGGTTTGCGGCGGCAGCGGAGACGAGTCGAAAGGCGCAGGGGTTTTCGATGCTCGTGATGCTCGACGGGCGGATCGTGTTTGAAGATTACCCGAACGGCGGTGCGGCGGAGCGGGCGTCGGAGCTGGCGAGCGGGACGAAGAGTTTCTCCGGGGTGCTCGCGCTCTGCGCGGTGGAGGATGGGCTGCTCGCGCTGGACGAGAAGGTGGCGGAGACGTTGTCGGAGTGGCGTGCGGATCCGGGGCGGCGCGACATTACGATCCGGCAGCTGCTCACGCTCTCGAGCGGGATTCCGGGCGGCGAGACGGCGCTGCGCACGGGGCGCGTGCCGACGTATGCGGAGGCGGCGCAGGTGGGTGCGGTGGCGGCGCCGGGGGCGAAGTTTTCGTATGGGCCGAATCCGTTTCAGATCTTCGGCGAGGTGCTGCGGCGGAAACTCGAGCCGCGGGGCGAGACGGTGGCGCGTTATCTGGAGCGGAAGATTCTCGCGCCGGTGGGGATCAAGCCGGCGCGGTGGCGGACGCCGGTGGCGGGGCAGCCGAATTTGCCGAGCGGGGCGGCGTTGACGGCGCGCGAGTGGGCGAAGTTCGGCGAGGCGATCCGGCTCGATGCGCGCGGGATCCTGCCGCCGGGAAAGATCGCGGAGTGTTTCCGCGGCACGGCGGCGAATCGCGGCTACGGGCTGACGTGGTGGCTGCCGGGCTTGGCTCCGTATGGCGCGATGGTGAAGCGCAAGGTGGCGGGGCCGGAGTTGCCGAAAGATATCTGGATGGCGGCGGGTGCGGGCGGGCAGCGGCTCGTGATCGTGCCGTCGCTGAAGCTCGTCGCGGTGCGGCAGGCGCCCGTGCGGGCGGAGGAAGGGCGGGGCTTCGCGGATCAGGTGTGGTTGCGGGAGCTGATCGGGGCGGTGAAGTGACGCCGGAGAAAGGCGAAAGGCGAAAGGCGGAAGGCGGAAGGCGGAAGGAAACCGGGGAGGAGCAGGAAGCCAGGAAGCCAGGAAAAAGACAGGAAGGAGGAGGTTTGCTTCAGGGTTTCGTGGCTTCCTGCTCTTTTGCGGAGGCGGGATGAGTTGGGAAATCGCGGCGGCGGGAATTCGGAAACCAGGAAACCAGGAGCGTGGTTTTTTGGCTTCTGAATTTTTCCTTCGTGACGTGAAGGGCGGAGCGAGCAGGGACGGCACGGCGCGGGGGCGACGGTTTTACTCTGGACTCCGGGCTCCGGGCTCTGGACTCACTCGGAGCGCTTTATGGGGAAATCCATTCCGATTCCGGGGTCGTCGGGCGAGGTGCTGACGTGTCTGCCGTCGCCTTATCTGCCGCATGGGCCGACGGGGTTGCTCTATCTGCCGCGGTTTCTGGCGAAGTGCCGTTACGTGAAGGAGCACGGGGCGCTGCCGGCGAGCTACGCGAAGAACTACAAGCGCGGGATCGATCGTTTCCTATGTATGCATCTCGGGGTCGATCCGGCGGCGGTGGAGCGGATCGTGCACGCGTGCATCGATGCGGGACTCGACGACGCGGAGCGGGACCGGCAGCTGGCGGGGTTGTTTCCGGCGGACGTGCGGGCGGCGAAGTGGAACCGCGAGCTCGTGCAGAAGGGCATGACGCCGGCGGGGCGGGAGTTTCTGGCGACGGCGTTGAAGGCGATGGGCTGCGAGGATCGGTTGGACGAAATCCTGAGTGTGCCCGACCTGATCGATTTCGACGAGAGGCGGATCGAGTAGGGCGCCGGGCGGTTTTGCCATTTTCCGCTCTTCCGCTTTTCGCGATTTCCAATTTTCCTCTGCGCCATGGTCAAAGGCCAGAAAGTCGTCTGCATCAACGACACCTTCAGTCCGACGATCCGTGCGCTCTACAAACAGCTGCCGGTGAAGGACAACATCTACACCGTGCGCGAGGTGTTCCTCGGGCGGGAGAAGATCGTGAAGGCCGGGGATTCGGCGACGGTGGGTTTGTTGCTGGAGGAGCTGACGAATCCACCCGATCCCTTCCATCAGGGGGAGCAGGAGCTGGGTTTTTCGTCGGAGCGTTTTGCGCCGCTCAACGAGCTGCCCGACGAGGAAGCCGAGGTGGAGCGCACCGTCGGCGCGGGGATCTGGTCACCGGTCCCGGCGTGAGCGATCCGACCGGGGGCGCGATCAGCGCACGGTCAGGACAACGTCGTGGGCGTCGGTCGGGATCGCCTCGCGGCCGGCGTTAACGGGCACGAGGACGAAGCGGAGGCGGGTGGTGCCGGGGCGGGACGCGAAAAACGCGATGCTGATGCCGCCGCCCGGTTCCTTGGACGGGGTGGGGGCGGAGAGTTGCGGGAGAAAACGGGTGTCGTGAAACGCGATCTGCCAGACGTGCGTGGGGTCGGTGGGCGGCAGGATGACGGTCACGCGGTTGTTGAGTTCCACGCTCTGCTCCGTGCGTTTGCTCTGCGGTTTGAACATGACGGTCGCATCGCCTTGGGTGACGATCTTGGTGCTGGTGGTGCAGCCGGAAAGCACGAGGAGCAGGGCGAGGACGGCGAGAACTGGCGGCAGGACGCGTCGCATGGGGAACGGGGAGTTGGCAGAAGATACCGGGGAAAACAACGCTGGCGTGGAAGCGGTCGTCCGCCCCGGGTGGCGCCGGACTACTCCGGCACGAGCTCGGCGACGACGGGGCGGCCGATGTCGCGGCGGATCGATTCGAGGTTCTCGCGGATGAGGCCGCCCATGGATTCGCAGCGGAGGTAGTCGGCGCGTTTGTAGTGGGCGGCGAGGCCCTCGCGGAGCTGGTGGATATGCTCCTTCGGCGCGATGTCGTCGCGGGCCATGTCGTGCAGGAGGAGGCCGAGGCGTTCGGAGGCGAGGGAGGCGCGCTGGAGGAGGAGGGTCTGCTCTTCGCGCTGATACTGGCGGGCGGTCTCGGGGCGGAGGTGCCGGGTGCAGAACTGGACGAGCGGGGCGTTATCCTTGAAGAACTGGGGCAGGTAGAACTTGAGGCGGCCGTTGTAGCTCTGCTGGTCGAAGTCCATCGCGCGGATGCGGAGCTGGGCTTCCTCGAAATCGGGGGTGACGACGAAGACGAAATTGTAGGAGCGCATGTCGCCGAGCAGGCGGACGAAGCAGCGCTCGTTGAACTTCACGAGTTCCTTGGCCACGCGGATGGGCTTCAGCTCGGAGTGCTGGCCGAGCCAGTCGCTGATGAAGCTGTCGCCGGGCACGCCGGCGACGTGCTCTTCGACGAGGGTATCGTGCTGGGTGAGGAAATTGAGGCGGTTGGGCGAGAGGAGGTGCTCGAGTTCGAGGCCGTAGATCCGGGAGGCGTCGGCTTTCTTGATGTAGAAGTAGTCCTGGTTGTCGTTGTAGGCGTTGACGATCCGGATGCGGAACGGGGTGGAGTTGCCGAAGGTGCAGAAGTCGACGCGGTCGACGTAGAGGTGGTCGACGACGGAGAAGTCGCCGTCGACCTTGAGCCAGGCGTAGACCTCCTTGAGAGCCTGGTTGAGGGCAGTCATCTCGTTGGCGTCGTAGATGACGGTGTCCCAGAGCGTGGGTTTGCCGAGTTCGTCGGTGTGCGGGATGACCTCGTGGAAGGCGCGGAGTCGCTCGTAGGTGATGGGCAGTTCGCGCTCGCGGCGGTAGCGCCGCAGGTAGCCGCGGAGGTCGGGCGAAATCGGGAAGCTGGGCTTCCGCTGCGTCGGCAGCGGAGTGTGTTCGGACATGGCGCGAACGTGGCGGCGCGGGGCGGGCGAGGCAACACCGGGGCCGGATCGCGGCGGCGGGCGGGGCGCGTGCCTACTGCCGATCGTAGCGGAGGAGGGCGCGGGTGGACTCGGAGGCGACGAAGAGCGAGCGGCCGTCGGCGGAGAAGCAGATCGCCTCGGCCTGCGGCAGATCGTGCGGCGCGAGGCGGAGGGGTTTGCGGGCGAAGGCGGTGGCCCATGATTCGCCGGGAGCGCGGGGGAAGACGACGACATCGGCGTAGGTGACGACGGCGGCGGCAGAGCCATCGGGCGCGAAGTCCATGCCGCACGGGCGGGCGCGGCCCTTTTCGAACAGGCCGGCGAAAAATGCGTCGGGGCCCGTGGGGCGGGCGAGCTCCGGCACGATGGTGACGAATTCGGCCACGAGCTCGGCGGAGGCGAGCGGCGACGGCAGGGCGACGCGGTAGAGGCGAGGCGTGAGGTCGCGTTTGCTGAGCAGGTAGAGGGCGCGCTCGCGCGGGTCGACGGCGAGCGCTTCGCAGTCGCGGGCGCCGTCGGCAAACGTGAGGCGGAACGTGGCGGAGGGGCGCAGGGAGAGTTTCTCCGTCTGTCGGAGCTGGGCGGGGGTGGGCTCCTCGGCGAGGTAGAGCGTGAGGTGTTTGCGGCGGGCGTCGTTGTCGCCGATGTCGCCGACGAGGAGCCAGGGTTTGCCGTCGAGTTCGAAGGCGGCGAGGTCCTCCCAGTCGTCGTTTTTGGCGGCGGCGAGTTTCACGCCGCGGATGAGTTCACCCTTGGTCGTGACGGCGAAGACCGAGTCGGCGCCGCCGCTGTCGTCGTGGATCCAGAGGACATCGGGCGAGCGGCGGGAGGCGGCGAGGCCGGAGGCTTCGTTTTTCGGCGGGGCGCCGAGCTGGCCGGCGACGTGCGGGCCGGAGAACGAAAGCGGGGCGGGCGCCGCGGGACAGGAAAGCAGGCCGGCGAACAGGGCGAGGAGGAGACACGGAAGCCGGCGGGTGGGCATGGGCGAGAAGGAGGCGGAATGGGGAAGGGGAAAGGCGAAAGGGGGAAGGCGAAAGGGGGAAGACGCGGAAGACGTGAGAGGGGAGGTGGAGGGCGAGCGGGCGGGGAGTTGACCGCGGGTGGTGCGGATGGTGCGGAGGAAGGCAGGCGGTGGAGAGGGCGGGCGCGGTGGCGGGTTTCCTGCCTCGCTCGTCGGTGCGGGGGGGCGGGACGGTTTTGCGTTTGTTTTCGCGAGGGGCGTTCGGATAGTCGCGCGATGCTCGTGAAGACTGGGACCGCCGCGTTTCGGCGGCTGTTCGATGACGTCGGCACCGTGGATCAGGTCGGTGTCGAGGAGCGCGTGGCGAAATACGGCACGCGTTCGATCAAGAAGGCGGCCAAGGTCTGGGGCCTGAAGACGGCGGTCTCGATGGTCGACCTGACGACACTCGAAGGAAAGGACACGCCCGGCAAAGTGGCGTCGCTCTGCCGCAAGGCGCTGCAGCCGCACGATGCGGAGCTGGACACGCCGCGGGTGGCGGCGGTGTGCGTCTACCCCTCGATGGTGCGGCACGCGCGGAAGGCGCTCGGGACCGGCACGGGGGTGCGCATCGCCTCGGTGGCGACGGCGTTTCCGAGCGGGCAGGCGCCGCTGCGCACGCGGCTGGCGGAGGTGCGGGCGGCGGTGGCGGACGGTGCGGACGAGATCGACATGGTGATCAACCGCGGCGCGTTTCTCGCGGGCGAGTTCGGCACGATGCAGGACGAAATTGCGGCGGTGGTGGAGGCCTGCGGAGCGGCGGCGCTGAAGGTGATCCTCGAGGTGAGCGAGCTGGAGACCTACGACAACATCCGCGCGGCGTCCTTCCTCGCGATGCGCGCGATCCGGGAAGGCGATTTCATCAAGACGAGCACGGGCAAGACCTCGCTCAACGCCACGCTGGGCAACAACCAGGTGATGCTGGAGGCGATCCGCGACTTTTATCTCGAGACGGGCGTGGCGATCGGGATGAAGCCGGCCGGCGGCATCCGCACGGCGAAGCAGGCGCTGCAATTCCTGATCGCGGTGCAGGAGACGCTCGGGGACGCGTGGCTGACGAACACGCGGTATCGTTTCGGGGCGAGTTCGCTGCTGAACGACCTGCTGCGGCAGCTCGAGAAGGAGCGCACGGGCGTGTATCAGGCGCCGTATTACTTCAGCGAGGCGGCGGAGTCGTATTAACCACGCGGAGGATTTTCACGATGGCTTCATTGAGCAAAAAGCAGACACCGCGCGCGGCGGCACGCACCGGACGGCCGAAGCCCGAACTGATCTTCGGGGATTTGTGGCCCTTCGATCCGGCGCCGGAGACGGCGGACCCGAAGCTGAAGGCGCGCTACGACCTGTTCATCGACGGGCGGTTCGTCGCGCCGAAAGGCGGGAAGTATTTCGCGTCCATCAACCCGGCCAACGAAAAGCCGCTGGCCGAGATCGCGCTGGCGGGGCGTGAAGAGGTGGACGCGGCGTATGCGGCGGCGCAGCGGGCGTTCGACACCACGTGGGGCCGGATGCCGGGCCGCGAGCGCGGCAAATATCTCTACCGGATCGCGCGGCTGCTGCAGGATCGGGCGCGGGAGTTTGCGGTCGCGGAGACGCTCGATGGCGGCAAGCCGATCAAGGAGGCGCGGGACTTCGATGTGCCGATGGCGGCGGCGCACTTCTTCTATCACGCCGGTTGGGCGGACAAGCTGGAGTATGTCGCGCCGGGCCGGCGCGCGGCACCGCTGGGCGTCGTGGGCCAGGTGATCCCGTGGAATTTCCCGCTGTTGATGCTGGCGTGGAAACTCGCGCCCGCGCTCGCGATGGGCAACACGGTCGTGCTGAAGCCGGCGGAGACGACCTCGATCACGTGCCTGAAGTTTGCGGAGATCCTGCAGGACGCGGAGCTGCCGCCCGGCGTGGTGAATTTCGTAACCGGCGCGGGCGACGTCGGCGCGGCGGTGGTCAATCATCCGACGCCCGCGAAGATCGCGTTCACCGGCTCGACCGAGGTGGGCAAGGCGATCCTGCGGTCGTTGGCCGGCACCGAGAAGAAGCTCACGCTCGAGCTCGGCGGGAAGGCGGCCAACGTGATCTTCGATGATGCGCCGCTCGACCAGGCGGTCGAGGGCATCGTGAACGGGATCTTCTTCAACCAGGGCCACGTGTGCTGCGCGGGCTCGCGGCTGCTGGTGCACGAGCCGGTGGCGGAGGCAGTGCTCGCCAAGCTGAAGAACCGGATCCGCGTGCTGCGCGTCGGCGATCCGATGGACAAGAACACCGATATCGGCGCGATCAATTCGAAGGCGCAGCTGGAGCGGATCGCGGAGCTGGTGGCGAGCGGCACGAAGGAAGGCGCGGAGATGTATCAGCCGCCGTGCCGGCTGCCGGCGAAGGGATTCTATTTCCGGCCGACGGTGTTCAGCGGCGTCTCGATGAGCCACCGCATCGCGCGCGAGGAGATCTTCGGCCCGGTGCTGAGCATCCTGACCTTCCGGACGGTCGACGAGGCGATCGAGAAGGCGAACAACACCGCCTACGGGTTGAGCGCGGGCGTATGGACGGACAAGGGTTCGCGGATCCTGAAGATGAGCGTCGAGCTGAAGGCCGGCGTGGTCTGGGCCAACACCTACAACAAGTTCGACCCGACGTCGCCATTTGGCGGATACAAGGAAAGCGGCTTCGGCCGCGAAGGCGGCCGCCAGGGGCTGCTGGACTACGCGACGCTGACGTGACGCAACCACCGATGAAGGTTCTTCCAACATGAGCCGACTACCCATCACCAAGACGCCGAAGCCCTATGTGGGCGGGGCGTTTATCCGGTCGGAGAGCGGGCGCACGTATGCGCTCGCGGATGCGGCGGGGGCGTTCTTCGCGAACATCCCGCAGTGCACACGCAAGGATCTGCGCAACGCGGTCGAGGCCGCGGCGAAGGCGGGGCCGGGCTGGGCGAAACGCACGGCCTACAACCGCGGCCAGATCCTCTACCGGCTCGGCGAGATGCTCGAAGCGCGGCGGAGCGAGATGGCGGAGACGCTGGTGCGTTTCGGCGCGGCGGAGGCTGCGGCGGGGCGCGAGGTCGATGCGACCGTGGACCGGATCGTCCACTACGCGGGCTGGGCCGACAAATACGAGCAGGTGCTCGGCAGCGTGAACCCGGTGGCGTCGCCGCATTTCAACTTCACCGTCACCGAGCCGATGGGCGTCGTGGGCGTGATCGCGCCGGATGCGCCGGCGCTGCTCGGGCTGATCTCGCTGGTGCTGCCGGTGATGGTGAGCGGCAACACGGTGGTGGCGATGGCGTCGGAGAAGACGCCGTATCCCGCGGTGCTGCTGGGCGAGATGCTGGCGACGAGCGACCTGCCGGGCGGAGTGGTGAACATCCTGACCGGTTTCCGGAAGGAGCTGGTGCCGACCTTTGCGACGCACACGCATCTGCGCGCGGTGAGTGCGGCGGTGGGTGCGGAGGACCGCAGGACGCTGCGGCTCGGCGCGGCCGAGAGCGTGAAGCGCGTGCGCTGCAGCGAACTCACGACCGACGAGGCGTGGCTCGCGGATGGCGCGCAGGGCGTGCACGCGATCCGGGAGTTCCTCGAGTTCAAGACGACGTGGCACCCGATCGGGGCGTGAGGCGCGGCCGCGCGGGGAGGGACGGTTCGGTCGGGTGGCCGGAGGGGCTTCAGCCTGCGGCGCGTCGCGGGGTAAACCCGCCCCCGCAGTTCCAACCGAATCAGGCGGTCCTCCCGCGGTCAGGGGCGGTCGCTTGACCTGCGGGTGACCGGCGGCACGATCCGCGCGCCGTTCGCGCGGCGCTTCCCATGCTGCGATCCTTTTTCTCCCTGTTTTGCGCCTGCAGTCTCGTCCTTGGCTCCGCAAGGGCCGCCGAATCGCCGGACGACGTGCGGGCGCGGCAGATCGTGAACGCCCCGAGCTACAAGGCCGCGGTCGCGGCGTTCGAGCGCGACTACGAGCGCTTCGTCGACGAGCTGATCCGGCTGACGGAGATCCCGGCGCCGCCGTTCAAGGAGCAGCTGCGGGCGGAGGCGTATGCGAAGCTGCTGCGCGAGGTCGGCCTGGAGCAGGTGGAGATCGATGCCGAGGGCAACGCGCTCGGGTTGTGGCGCGGCACGGGCGGCGGGCCGCTGCTCGCGGTGGCCGCGCACCTCGACACGGTGTTCCCCGAGGGCACGGATGTGCGCGTGAAGCGGCAGGGCACGCGGCTGTTGGCGCCGGGCGTCGGCGACGACACGCGCGGGCTCGCGTTTCTGCTCGCCGCCATTCGCGCGATGCGCGCGGCGAAGGTGACGACGACCTCGGATATTCTTTTCGTGGGCAACGTGGGCGAGGAAGGCCCCGGCGACCTGCGCGGGGTGCGTTACCTGTTCGGCCAGAGTCCGTGGCGCGACCGGATCAAGCGGTTCATCACGGTCGACGGGCGTTCCAACGACCTGATCACGAACGGGGCGCTCGGCAGCAAGCGCTACCGCGTGACCTTCAAGGGTCCGGGCGGGCACAGCTGGGGGGCCTTCGGGCAGGCGAGCCCGGCCTTTGCGCTGGGCAACGCGATCGCGAAGCTGAGCAAGGTGGTGGTGCCGAAGCAGCCGAAGGTTTCCTACAATGTCGGCGTGATCTCCGGCGGCACGTCGGTGAACTCGATTCCGTTCGAAGTCGCGATGGAGGTGGACATGCGGTCGACCTCGCGGGAGGAGCTGGCGAAGATCGACGCGCAGTTCCTGAAACTCGTCGAGGAGGCGGTGGTGGAGGAGAACGCGGCGCGGCTGACGACTTTCGGCAAGATCTCGGCCGACGTGAAGCTGATCGGGGAGCGCCCCTCGGGCGTGACGCCGCCGGAGTCGCCGGTGCTGCGGCAGGTGGCGGCCACGATGAAGACCTTCGAGAAGGTGCCGGTGTGGGAGACGAGCAGCACGGATGCGAACATCCCGATCAGCCTCGGGATTCCGGCGTTTGCGATGGCCTCGCAGTCGGCGAACCGCAGCGGGCGCGCGCACTCGCTGGACGAGTGGACGGATGTGGAGAAGACGACCGCGGTGAAGGATTTCGGGTTGGCGCTGGCGTTGATCCTGAGCGTGGCGGACATGCCGTAAGGAGAGAGTGACGCCGGGCGAAGGCGGGAGCTGGACGGGTCTTGATCCCGCGGGGCAAAGCTACGCTTCCGCAGGGTGAATCTACGACACGCTGCGGGCTTGCCGCGGCCGACTCGCGGGGCGGAATCGCCGTGTGCAAAAACTGGCCACGCTTCTGAGTGCGCTGGCGCTGGCGTTGCTGTCCGGCGGGCAAGCGGGCGCGCAGGGGGAGCGGGTGGTGCTGCAGCTGAAGTGGCAGCATCAGTTTCAATTTGCCGGCTACTATGCCGCGGTGGCCAACGGCTACTACCGCGACGCCGGACTCGAGGTGGAGCTGCGCGAGGCGGTGCCCGGGAAGGATCCGGTCGAGGAGGTGTTGTCGGGCCGGGCGCATTTCGGCGTGGGCACTTCGGAGCTCGTGCTGTTGCGCGCGCAGGGGAAGCCCGTGGTGGTGCTGGCGGCGATCTACCAGCATTCGCCGCTGGTGCTGCTGGCGCGGGCGGAGGGCGGCGTGGGCAGCCTGCCGGACCTGCATGACAAACCGCTGATGATCGAGCCGCAGTCGGCGGAGCTCTTCGCGTATTTCCGCAACGAGGGCGTCGATCCGAAGCGGCTGCAGGTGGTGCACCACACGTTTCGCGTGGACGATCTGCTGGAGGGCCGGGTGGCGGCGATGTCGGCGTATGCGACGGACGAGCCCTTCGTCTTCCGGCAGCGGGGGATCGCGACGATGACCTTCACGCCGCGGGCGGGCGGGATCGATTTCTACGGCGACAATCTGTTCACGACGGAGGAGGAGCTGCGGCGGAATCCTGCGCGGGTGCGGGCGTTTCGCGCGGCGAGCCTGCGCGGCTGGGAGCACGCGCTCGCGCAGCCGGAGGCGGTGGTCGATCTGATCCGCGCCAACTATCCGACGACGAAGACGCGGGAGCACCTGCTCTACGAGGCGGCGGAGACGGCGAAGCTCATGCATCCCGGCCTGATCGAGGTCGGGCACATGAACATGGGCCGCTGGCAGCATATCGTGAACACGTATGCGGAATTCGGCATGCTCGCGCGGCGGTTTCCGCTGGAGGGCTTCCTGTTCGATGTGACGGACCGGCCCGATCTGCGCTGGCTATACTGGACGTTGGCGGGCGTCACGGCGCTGGCCGTGGCGGGCTTCGGCTGGCTGCTGCCGCTGTTGCGGCTGAACCGGCGGCTGCAGGCGAGCGAGCGGCAGTTCCGCGGCGTGGCGGAGAACGCGCCGTTTCCGGTGGCGATCACCGAGCCGGAGACGAGCACGGTGCTGTTTGTAAACCGCCGGACGGTGGAACTCTTCGGGCATGACGAGTCCGAACTCGTGGGCGAGCGCGCGGTGAACTTCTACGACGATCCGCGGGACCGCGAGCGGCTGCTGGAGGCGCTGCGGGCCGGCAACGGCGTGACGAGCGGGATCGACCTGCGGCTGCACACGCGGGATGGCCGGAAGATCTGGGCGTCCGTGGCGGCGGGGATGATCGAGTTCGACGGCAAGGCGGCGCTGTTGATCGCGTTTCACGATGTCACGGAACGCCGTGCGATGGAGGATGAGTTGCGGCGCGCGAAGGCCTCGGCCGAGGCGGCCGATGCGGCGAAGAGCCGCTATCTCGGCGTGCTGAGCCATGAGGTGCGGACGCCGCTCAACGGCATGCTCGGCATGGTCGAACTGCTGCGGGTCGAGCCGATCGGGCCGGCGGCCCGGGAGAATCTGGAGATCCTCGATAACGCCGGCCGGACACTGCTGAAGCTGGTGTCGGACCTGCTGGATTTCGCGCGGTTCGATTCGGGCAAGGTGGCGTTGGAGAGCGGGCCGGTGGCGGTGAACGATTTTCTGCGCGAGCTGATCGTGCTGTTTCGCGCCGGCGCGGAAGCGAAGTCGCTCGTGCTGCGCTCCTCCGTGCAGCCCGATGTGCCGCCCGTGGTGCTCACCGATGCCCTGCGGCTGCGGCAGGTGCTGTCGAACCTCCTGGGCAACGCGATCAAGTTCACGCCGCGCGGTGCGGTGGAGATCAACGTGGAGCGCGTGCCCGCGACGACCCCGGTGAAGCCCGGGCGGTGCCGGCTGCGGTTCCACGTGATCGACACGGGCATCGGCATCGCGCCGGAGCAGGTGGGACGGTTGTTCGAGCCGTTTGTGCAGGCGGATGCGAGTGTGGCCCGGCGCTTCGGCGGCACGGGGCTTGGACTCTCGATCTCGAAACGGCTGGCGCAGATCCTCGGGGGCGGCATCCGCGTGCAGAGCGAACCCGGCGAGGGCTCGACGTTCACGCTGGAGATCGAAGTGGAAATCCCCGCGACGGACGACGGGCCGGCCAAAGCCCGGGTCTGACGTTGCCGCGAGTTTCCCGTTTGGCGCGGGTGGCGTTCCCGGCCAAGACGGCGAGAAAGCGTTGGTCAGAAAAATGTCGCGACTCCCCGGATCAAAGCCACGGATTTCCCCCGGCCGAGAATTCACTTGCGTAAGGCGCGATGCGGTGCACGGTAGCGCTCCTTCGTTAGAGAAAGCGTTAGGCGACAGTTTCTGGTGAGTCGTTGGCTGAGCGATTGGCTTAAGTGATGATTTCGAAACCCAATAGTGGGAACGGACTGGCAGCAGACGGTGGATCTATCGAGATATCACATGAGCAACTCCAAACTATACGTCGGCAATCTGTCGTTCAAGACGACGGAAGACGAGCTCCGCAGCACGTTCGGCCAGTTCGGCTCCGTCACTGACGTTTACGTCGCGATGGACAAGATGACCGGTCGCCCGCGTGGCTTCGCGTTCGTCACCATGGGCACGGCCGAAGAGGCCAAGGTCGCGGCGGAGAAGATGAACGGCGTCGATCTCGGCGGCCGTCAGCTGACCGTCAATGAGGCGCGTCCGAAGGAAGAGCGTCCGGGCGGCGGTTTCGGTGGCGGTGGCGGCGGCCGTGGTTTCGGCGGCGGCGGCGGTGGCCGCGGCGGCTTCGGCGGCGGTCGCGATCGCGATCGCGGCGATCGTCGTTACTAATTCGCCTGCAGGCATCCGGCCTGCGTGACTTGACCCAAGTCAGTTTCGAGGGACGAGGCTCTCACGAGCTTCGTCCTTTTTTGTTTCAACCCTTCAGCGCCCGATTTTTGTGCGGGCGAACCTCCTGACCGGTCCCGGCGTTTGAATCTCGCGGGCGGCGGAGACGACAGCCCGTTTCAATCATGCCTTTCAAAGCGCTCAATCTTTCCGAACCCATCCTCCGGGGCGTCCAAGCCGCGGGCTATACCGATCCCACGCCGATCCAGCTGCGGGCCATTCCCGTCGTGCTCGGAGGCGGCGACCTGATCGGCTCGGCGCAGACCGGGACGGGCAAGACGGCGGCGTTTGCGCTGCCGATCCTTTCGCGCCTCGGGGTGCACCGGCCCGGGCAGCTGCCGCGGGTGCTCGTGCTCGAGCCCACGCGCGAACTGGCGGCGCAGGTGGAGACGGCGTTCCGGGATTTCGCGCGGTTCACGAACCTGCGGACGCTGGCGGTGTTTGGCGGGGTAGGCTACGGCAACCAGCGCCAGGAGCTGAAGCGCGGCGTCGATGTGATCGTCGCCACGCCGGGGCGGCTGCTGGATTTTCTGAAGGAGGGCACGCTCTCGCTGCGCGACATCTCGGTGCTGGTGCTCGACGAGGTGGACCGGATGCTCGACATGGGCTTCCTGCCCGCGGTGAAGGACGTGATCGCGCGTTGTCCGAAGAACCGGCAGACCCTGTTTTTCTCCGCGACGGTGCCGCCCGAGATCGCGGCGGTGGCGTCGTTTGCGCTGCGCAATCCGGCGCGTGTGGAGGTGGGGGTGAACCGCTCGGTGAACCAGTCGGTGAACCACGCGGTGTATCCGGTGGCGTTCGAGCAGAAGTTCGACCTGCTGCTGGCGCTGCTGGCCAAGGAAGATTTCGACAGCGTGCTGGTGTTTTCGCGCACGAAACACGGCGCGGACCGGATCGCGCGGCGTCTGAAAGCGGCGAACCACAGTGTGGCGGTGCTGCACGCGAACCGCTCGCAGAACCAGCGCATCGAGGCGCTGCAGGGCTTCAAGAGCGGCAAGTATGAGATCATGGTCGCGACCGACATCGCGGCGCGCGGCATCGACGTCGCGGGCGTCACGCACGTGATCAACTACGACGTGCCGGAGAATCCCGAGGACTACGTGCACCGGATCGGCCGGACCGGTCGGGCGCAGGCCGTGGGCGATGCGTTTACGCTCGTGACGCCGGAGAACGCGAAGGACGTCCGCGACATCGAGCGCTTCATCGGCCAGAAGATCCCGGAGCTGAAACTCGAGGGCTTCGACTACAAGCCGCTCGCGCCGCGGCCGCCGCAGCCGGCGCACAACGCGCCGAAGGGCAGTCTGCCGGGGACGATCCGGCACCGCGGCGGGTTCCGGCGGTTCGGCAGCCGGCGCTGAGGAGCATGGCGACGGCGAAGGCGATCGAGCGGCACCTCGCGGCGCTGCGGGGTTGCACGCGGTGTCCGCGGATGATCGGGCCGGTGGTCTGCGGCCGACCGGTCGCGAGCCGGATCGTGCTCGTCGGTCAGGCGCCGGGCGACAAGGAGCCGAAGCTCGGGCGGCCGTTTGCGTGGACCGCGGGCAAGACGTTGTTCAAGTGGTTCGACGGCGCGCTCGGCTGGAGCGAGGATGAGGTGCGCAACCGATTCTATTTCGCGGCGGTGTGCCGTTGTTTTCCGGGCAAGCGGCCCGAGGGCGGTGACCGCGTGCCGGCGCCGGACGAGATCGAGCGTTGCGGGGAGTGGCTGCAGCGGGAGTTCGCGCTGTTGCAGCCGGAGCTGGTGCTGCCGGTCGGAAAACTCGCGATCGGGCAATTTCTCGGGGAGCGGCCGCTGATCGATACGATCGGGAAGCGGTTCACGATCACGTATCACGGGCACGCGACCGACTGTATCCCGCTCCCGCATCCTTCCGGCGCGTCGCCGTGGCACCGCATGGAGCCGGGCAAGACCTTGCTGGATCAGGCGCTGGCGCTCGTCGCGAAACACCCGGCGGTGCGGGCGGCGGGGCGCGTCAGTTGACGCGATTCCAGACCGGCTGGCCGAGGACGGCGGCGCGGGCGATGCGGGCGGAAGTGCTGCGCATCTCGATCATGCCCTCGGGGCTGCAGAACGCGGCGTGGCAGGTGCAGATGAGATTGGGCGTGGCGGCCTCCTCGGGCGTGCGCAGCGGCTCGTTTTCCACCACGTCGAGTCCGGCGCCGGCGAGGTGACCGGAGCGGAGCGCGGCGAAGACGGCGGCCTTGCGGACGATGTCGCCGCGCGCGGTGTTCACGAGGAAGGAGCCCGGTTTGAGCTGGGCGATCTCGGCTTCGCCGATGAGGCCGCGGGTCTCCGCGGTCAGCGGGCAGTGGATCGAGAGCGTATCGGCGAGGCGGAGCAGTTCGGGGAGCGTATCCACGCGCTCGATGCCGACGGCCTTGTGGGTGCCGGTGGGGGCATAGGGATCGAAAAACACGACGCGGAAGCCGAGGGCCTTGGCGCGCAGGGCGGTGGCGGTGCCGATGCGGCCGAGGCCGACGATGCCGAAAGTCTGGGTGCGGAGCCGGCGCATCCTGGGCGCGACCGAGATGCGCCAGCCGAGCTGCTTGGCCTCGGCGTCGAGGGGAAACAGCTGCCGGTAGAGCGCGAGCGTGAGGGCGATGGAGTGGTCTGCGACCTCCTCGGTGCCGTAGTCGGGCACGTTGCACACGGGGATGCCGGCGCGGGCGGCGGCGGCGGTGTCGACGGTGTCGAAGCCCACGCCGTTGCGGATGATGGCGCGGCAGTGCCGCAGCTTCGCGATCACCTCGGCCGAGACCTGCGGGCCGTGCCAGAGGATGAGCGCATGCGCGGCGAGCACCTCGTCGGGCAGGGCGGCGTTGAAATCGAGCCACACGGTGCGGAGCTCGGCGACGTCGTGCAGGAACGGCGTTTCCACGGACGCTTCGTGATCGGTGAACTTGAACTCCCGGGGGCAGAGGATGACGACGCTGGGGCGCGGGGACATAAATAGGTTTTGACCACGGATTACACGGATGCCACGGATGCCGGAAAGCTCCTTCCGTGCCTCCCGTGAAATCCGTGCTCAAGTGCGTCGTGGTCCTCGCTGCCCTCATCGGCGCGCCGTTGGTGCAGGCCCAGCGCGAGAAACTGCCGCCCGCGGACCTCGAGTTTGTCCAGAAGACCTGGCCCGAAGCCAAGAAGACCAACACGGGGATCCGCTACGTGATCATGCGTGCGGGCGAGGGCGCGACGCCGAAGCCGGGCGACAAGGTCAACGTGCTCTACGTGGGCCGACTGCTCGACGGCAAGGTCTTCGACCAGGCGACGGACCCGGCGAAGCCGTTTTCTTTCCGGATCCGGCGCGAGCAGGTGATCGAGGGTTGGGATCAGGTGCTGCAGCAGATGAAGACGGGCGAGAAACGCCTGGTCGTCATCCCGCCGGAGATGGCCTACGGCACGCGTGGGCAGCCGCCGAAGATCGGCCGCAATGCGACGCTCGTCTTCGAGATCGAGCTGCTGAGCTTCGGCAAGGAATGATTCCGCGCCGCGGCGCAGTGCGTCACGCGGCTGCGGACCGACGGCGCGAGGCAAGGAGATTGTCCGCGGTGTAGATCGCGAGCGCGGCCCAGATGAGGGAGAAACTCAGCATGCGGTCGCGCGCGAACGGCTCGCGGTAGATCCAGATGCCGAGGAGCAGCTGCACGCTGGGCGCGAGGTATTGCAGCAGGCCGAGGGTCGAGAGGCGGATGCGGCGGGCGCCGTAGGCGAAGAGGAGCAGCGGCACGGCGGTGATGACGCCGGCGCTGAGGACGAGGAGCTGCGTGCGCAGATCGGCGTGGCCGAGGGCACCGGTGCCGGCGAACTGGCGCCAGCCGAGAAACGCGAGGGCGAAGGGCGCGAGCAGCAGGGTCTCGACCGCGAGGCCGGTCACGGTGCCGAGCGGGTTCTTTTTCCGCATCAGGCTGTAGCCGCCCCACGTGCCCGCGATGGCGAGGGCGATCCACGGCGGGCGTTCGAGCTGCAGGATCATCCAGAGCACGCCGCCCGCGGCGCAGGCGATCGCGAGCCACTGGGCGGGGCGCAGCTGCTCGTGGAGCACGAACCGGCCGGCGGCGACGTTGACCAGCGGCACGAGGAAATATCCGAGGCTGCACTCGATGACGTGGCCGGTGTTTACGCCCCAGACGTAGACGAGCCAGTTGCCGGTGAGCAGGGTGGCGCTGAGCAGATTCCAGCCGATCGAACGCGCGGTGGAGAGCGCGGCGCCGACCGCGGGAAAGCCGCGTTGGCAGGCGAGCAGCACGGCGAGAAACGCCAGCGACCAGACGTGGCGGTGCGCGATCAGCTCGACCGGGTCGACGGCGCTCAGCTGCGTCCAATACAGCGGGACCAGTCCCCACAGCAGGTAGCACGTCGCCGCGGCGGCGGCGCCGCGCGTCGGCGTGGCAGCGGAATCGTGGGACATGAGGCGCCGACGCTTGCAGGTGGCGGTGGGGCGTCAAACGGCCCGGCGCCTGTGCGGCTTGGTGGGCACGGGCACTGCGCACGGGCGGGAGCGGTCCCGCGCCGGGGGCGTCACTTCTTCCGCGGCGGAAACCCGAACTTCTGCTGGAACTCGGCCGCGGCCTGGCTGGCGGCGGCGTTGGCTTCGGTGCCGCGGGCGACGAGCTCGGCGACGCGTTTCTCGAGCCAGCGCTGGCGGAAAATCTCCTCGGTATCGGCGGCGATCGCAGGGTTCTCCTTCGGTTTGTCGCTCTTCTTCGACATCACGCCGCAGCCGGCGTTGAGGAGCAGCACCAGGGCCGAGCAGGAAAGGAGTAACGGGCGGAGGATCATGGACACGGGAGCGTGACGTTGGGCGGCGGGCCGGAAGACCGCGAGGGAAACGTTTGGGTCCGAGAAATTCTGCCGCGGCGCCGCGAAATTCGCGTAAACCCAACGCGGCGGCAGGCATGCGCGGACGACGGATGCGTTTTTGGTTTCGCGCTGCGGAACAAGTTCACTTTGTTTCGACGCCATGAGTGACGAGCAACCGCCGCCGCCCGCGCTGCGACTGAAACCTCGACTGCGTCCCGCGGATGCTCCCGCCTCTGGTCCCGATGCTGCGCCGGTTCCTCCGGCCAACCCCGCGCCACCGGTGGAAACCCCCGCGACCGATGCGGCGAACCCGCCGGCGCCGGCTGCCGCCGCTGAACCCGCCGCCCCCAAAGTTCGCTTCAAGCCGCGCCTCGCCGCGGAGAATCCGTCGGCCCCGGCCGCAGCAGCGACGAGCGAGCCGGCCGCGCCGATAACGACCCCGCCGGCCGAGCCCGCGCCGGCGGCCGTGGCTTCCGCCCCTGCGCCGGCCGCTCCCGTGACCGCTCCCGCGGCCACGCCTGCTCCGTCTGCGCCGGCGTCGCCTGAGGCCGCACCGGCCCCGACGCCCGCGGCCGATGCGGGTGCGCCCCGGATCCGGCTGAAG
>JACCED010065621.1_pt1 | contig 21946 bp, 21 predicted proteins | sample 7455021 | NCBI WGS metagenome assembly JACCED01 (sample SAMN15323456, study PRJNA562643) | freshwater metagenome | isolation source: river surface water | place: USA:Blue River Watershed | collected 2017-08-19
AGTTCTTCAACGGCATTGCAAACGTCAGCACGCAGCATGTTCTCACCAAAGAACTGGTGAAACATTCTGCCAACAGGGCTTTTTAAGAAAGCCACTCCGCCCGAATGCCCCGGACAATGCCACGAATACGAGCCCTCAGATGCGTAGTGAGTCAATGCTCGAAAGAATGGGGGTGCGAGTGAGTCTAAATAGACTTTAGCTTCACGAATAATATGGCGCGCAACAAACTCAGGAGTGTCTTCATTCATATGAATGAAGCCGTGGAGCTCGCGCAAAATATCATTAGGTATATGGCGCGATGTTCGGGTCTCGCCATATAAAAAGATCGGGATATCTTCATTACGCTTTCGTACCTCAACCACAAACGCGCGTAAATTACGGATTGCAGGCAAATCACTGTCATCAGGATCAACGACAGCATCAAACTCTTCATCATCGATCGACAAAATAAAGCACGATGCGCGCGAAGCTTGCTGAGCAAACGACGTTAAATCACCATAACTAGTAAGGCCAATTACTTCAATACCTTCACCCTCAATGGCAACTGCTAGGTCGCGGATTCCGGACCCTAAAATATTTTCAGAACGAAAGTCTTCATCAATGATGATGATTGGAAAACGAAATTTCATGGTGATTAGGTCTTTGGTAATGTGACGCCGCGTTGACCTTGGTACTTACCACCGCGATCTTTATAGGAGGTGCCACAGACCTCATCGCTCTCAAAGAAAAGTACTTGTGCACATCCTTCACCGGCATAAATTTTTGCTGGCAAGGGAGTGGTATTGGAGAACTCGAGCGTGACATAACCTTCCCATTCAGGCTCAAACGGTGTGACGTTCACAATGATCCCGCAGCGTGCATAGGTACTCTTGCCCACACAAATCGTTAAGACATTACGCGGTATCTTGAAGTACTCCACGGTTCTGGCTAGCGCAAACGAATTAGGAGGAATAATGCACACATCGCCCTTAAAGTCGACAAAAGATTTCTCATCAAATTTTTTCGGGTCAACGATCGTGCTGTTGATGTTGGTAAAGATTTTGAACTCATCCGCACAGCGAATATCGTAGCCATAGCTTGAGGTGCCATAACTCACAATTTTTTGTCCAGCGGAGTCCGCGCGGATTTGACCAGGCTCGAAGGGGCTGATCATGCCACCCTCAGCCATTCGGCGTATCCAGTGATCAGATTTAATAGTCATGGCGGGATTGTAAGACTTTCGTGCCCCTAGCGGGCGCAAAGGGTGGTTTTAGAGGAACTAAGCCGTCTGAAAAACCACACGTTCGGGGGCATTGTAGATCTCAAAATGCTTGCCCGAGCAGCGCGAGAGCAGGGTTAGATTGGTCTTACGAGCAAGCTCAAAGCCCATTTGGGTTACTCCTGAGCGAGTTAACAGGAATGGGATCCCCATTTGCGCTCCCTTGATCACCATTTCGGAGGTTAGGCGGCCGGTGGTAAAGAAAATCAAATCCGCGCCGCGGCGTTTTGCTAACCACATCAAGCCTGAAATCGAATCGACCGCATTGTGACGGCCAACGTCTTCAATCAAATGAATCAGCTTGACCTTGTCCTCGCCTAAGCGTTCAAAAACAGCACAGGCATGAACCGACCCTGCCTTTTTGTAAATGGTCTCGTGCGTCCGAATCTGATCGAGCAAATCAACAATCGCTATTTGGTTGAGCTTGGGTCCATCGGGTAAACGGATCTGCGCCATGTCCTCCATCAGACCCCCAAACATCGTGCCCTGCCCGCAGCCGGTCGTTACCACACGCTTACTAGTGATCGCATCGATATCAACCGTACTCCGCCGAGTTTTAACCGCTGCGGAGTCAGTTTCCCAATCAACCTGAATGCTCTCAATGTCATCGGCTGACTCCACAAGACGCTGATTGCGAAGATAGCCTAGTACCAGAGCCTCGGGAGCAGATCCCAAGGTCATTAAGGTCACCACCTCGCGTTTATCGAGATAAATGGTGAGTGAGCGCTCCCCTGGAATAAAGGTCGATTTGCTACGCCCCAACTCATCGACAATCTGCACCTCATGCACCACCGGTACCGAGGCATTACTCATTGAAATGGTGCTTTTGAATTGATTACTCATTGACTCTTTTGATCCCATCTTTGACATCCAAACCACTGATATCGCCTAACACTTTACCGCAGTCTAAAATCAGTACTTAACAAAATTGATTGATATGCGTCAACTACTCGTAACCTCCGCCCTACCCTATGCTAACGGCCAGATCCATATTGGACATCTGGTCGAATATGTACAAACCGATATTTGGGTTAGATTCCAAAGAATGCGTGGGCACGAGGTTCATTATGTTGGTGCCGATGATACCCACGGCACACCGATTATGCTGCGTGCCGAGAAAGAGGGTATCTCCCCAAAAGAATTAATTGATCGGGTCTGGCACGAACATAAAAGAGACTTTGACGATTTTCTGATTTCATTTGATCATTACTACACCACCGATAGCCCTGAAAATGAAATGCTCTCAAAGGAGATTTATCTCAAACTGAGAGAAGCGGGCTTGATCGAGAAACGTGCCATCGAGCAGGCCTACGATCCCGCTAAAGAAATGTTCTTGCCGGATCGCTTTATTAAAGGCAACTGCCCAAAATGTAATGCGGCCGATCAGTATGGAGATTCTTGCGAAAAATGCGGTGCAACGTATGCACCCACTGATTTAAAAAATCCATACTCGGTTGTTAGTGGCGCCACTCCGATTCGGAAGGTTTCCGATCATTACTTCTTCAAACTGTCTGATCCCCGCTGCGAATCTTTTTTACGGGAATGGACTCAAGTCAAGACACCTTTGCAAAGCGAAGCAAAGAACAAAATGAAGGAATGGGTTGGGGTTGCAGGCGATAGCCAATTAGGCGACTGGGATATCTCCCGTGATGCACCCTACTTCGGCTTTGAAATACCGGATGCCCCAGGTAAATACTTTTATGTATGGCTCGATGCGCCAGTTGGTTACTACGCGAGTTTTCTGAAGTATTGTAAAGATCGCAAACTTGATTTCAATGAGTGGGTCAAGCCCGATACCAAGACTGAGCAATATCACTTTATTGGGAAAGATATTTTGTATTTCCATACCCTGTTTTGGCCTGCCATGCTTCATTTTGCAGGGTATCGCACACCAAGCAATGTCTTTGCACACGGCTTCTTGACGGTCGACGGTGAAAAGATGAGTAAGTCGCGTGGGACTTTGATCTCTGCCAATAGTGTGATTGAAGCAGGCCTCAATCCTGAGTGGTTTCGGTATTACTTTGCTACCAAGCTGAATGCCAGCATGGAAGATCTTGATCTAAATCTTCACGACTTTGTAGCGCGCGTGAATAGTGACCTGCTTGGTAAATACATCAATATTGCCAGTCGCTCAGCAGGTTTTTTAGTCAAACGATTTGAAGGCCGTGTGCTTGATACCGCCATGTCACATCCTCTCTTGGAGTCAATCGCAAAGTCGAGTGAAACAATTGCCGAACTCTACGATGCCCGTGAATATGCAAAAGCCATTCGTCTGATGATGGAATTGGCGGATCAAGTCAATGCCTATGTGGATGAGAATAAACCGTGGGAATTAGCAAAAAATCCAGATGGGTCTGCCAAACTGCATGAGGTCTGCAGCGTGATCTTGGAATCGTTTCGAAGATTAAGTTTGTATCTCAAACCAGTTGTGCCAAAACTCGTTCATGGTGTTGAACAATTTCTTGCGATTCCGCCAATGCAATGGAGCGATGTGCGTTCCTCACTAAAAAGCACCTCACCAATTAACGCCTATCAACATTTAATGACGCGGGTTGAGCCTACCCAGCTCGACACCCTATTGGAATTAAATCGCTAGGTCAGAAAAATCGTTAATAATGAAGTGTGTTGTATTCCATACTTTTCTCTAAGTTATTGATTTTATGAAGAAATATAAATCACAAGCGACTCTCTTTTTAGAGAAACTCAAGACTCAAAAACCGCATTTAGAACAAGCTCAACGCGAAGGTCGCGCGCTACTTTGGGATAAGTCTCCGCAGAATCCTGAAGAAACGCGTCGGAACCAGTTAGCCAAAATCAAACAACGCGCTTACGTGTATAGCAATGACTGAGGAGCTCGAGTCTCTTCCAAATAGCCCATCCGAAGAAAAAGTGGATGGACTCAGTGCCGCGTTTGCCAAACTCTATGGTGAGCCCTTATTTCAGTTACCGAGTGATTTATACATTCCGCCCGATGCGCTGGAGGTATTTTTAGAAGCCTTCGAGGGACCCCTTGATCTTCTTCTCTATCTTATTCGTAAGCAAAACTTCAATGTGCTTGATATCCCGATGGCAGAGGTCACTCAGCAATATCTGAGTTATGTCGATCAAATTAGGCACCATAACTTAGAGCTTGCGGCGGAATACTTGCTGATGGCGGCGATGTTGATTGAAATTAAATCACGCATGCTCTTGCCCATGAAAAAAGCCGACAGCGATGAGGAGGTTGAAGATCCGCGTGCCGAGTTGGTTCGTCGACTCTTGGAATACGAGCGTATGAAATTAGCTGCTCAAGAACTCGATCGCTTACCGCAAGTGGGTCGCGACTTCCAAGTAGCGCATGGCTACGTCGATACCACAGTTGCGATTACCTGGCCAGAAGTGAATTTAGAAGATCTGCAGATGGCGTGGCGCGACATCTTGCATCGTGCCAAACTTAATCAACATCACACCATCACCCGTGAGCAGTTATCGGTTCGTGACTTTATGACGCGCATTTTGCGCCGCCTGCAAAGCACCCGATTTGTAGAATTCAGTGAACTCTTTGAAGACGCAATCCGCTCTGGCAATGGAGTACCGGTGATTGTGGTGAACTTCATTGCAATGCTTGAACTTTCCCGAGAATCCTTGATTGAGATCACGCAAGCGGAGCCATACGCACCAATCTACGTGCGACTCGCTTACACACCCAGCGCATGAAAATCGTTACCGATATACAAGAGTTACGCGATCAATTACGTGGTCAAAACCGTGCTTCATTTGTACCCACCATGGGAAATCTGCATGAGGGCCATCTTTCTTTAATGCGCATTGCTAGACAGCATGGCGACCCGGTGATTGCCAGTATTTTTGTCAATCGCTTGCAATTTGGTCCCAATGAAGACTTTGACAAGTACCCTCGCACACTGGAGGCTGACGCAGAAAAGCTCGAAAAGGAAGGTGTTTATGTTTTATTCGCGCCCACCGAGAGCGTCCTTTACCCCGAACCCCAAGAGTATCGGGTTGACCCGCCCAAGCAGCTTGGTGACATCCTTGAGGGAGAGTTTCGTCCGGGCTTTTTCAAAGGGGTCTGCACGGTTGTTTTAAAACTTTTCTCTTGTGTTCAACCCAAGGTTGCAGTCTTTGGAAAAAAAGACTACCAGCAGCTGATGATTGTGCGTCAAATGGCGCATCAATTTGCACTACCTGTCGAGATCGTTGCTGGCGAAACGATTCGTGCCGCAGATGGTTTGGCACTTTCCTCTCGCAATATTTACCTAAGCGACTCTGAACGTGCTGAGGCACCGCAATTGCAACTAGCATTACAAAACCTGCGTCTGAAAGTTTTGGAATTAGTGCACCAATCTGGACAACAATCAGCGTTAGATCAAGAATTGCGCGCTCTTGAAAAAAATTGCTTAGATGCGCTTCGCAAGCGTGGCTGGCAGCCTGATTACATCGCAGTTCGTAAACGCAGCGATTTACGCGAGCCAAGTTTGAGTGATTTACAACAAAAACGTGAGCTTGTGATTTTGGCTGCCGCCAAATTAGGCAAGACCCGCCTGATTGATAATCTCGAGGTTTAATATTTAAGCGTCAAAGAATTGGCCGAGCTTTAGACCTGCTGTAGCTGCCAACTCACTGCCGGATATCTTGGAACCTTTTCCGGACTTCGCTTTCAATACCTCAATTTGTCCACCATGGCACGCAACCTTAAACGAGGCCTCAGTGATCTCAACAATCTCGCCGGGCTTGCCTTTAACTGATCCAAATGTGGGCGTGATGTGTTTGCGCACATCATAAATTTGTACCTTCTCGCCATTCAGAGCGGTCCATGCTCCCGGGGCTGGATTACAAGCCCGAATCAAGTTATAAATTTGACTGACATGACTTGACCAATGGATTCTGGCAGCGGCTTGATCAAACCAGCCCTCGTAATTAGCCTGCGATTCATCTTGAACTATTTCTTGATGTTTGCCAGCAGCTACTAAATCTGCAGCTTCTAGCAATGCCTTAATCCCTAATGGAAACAGATGATTGAAGTAAACCTGTCCTAAGGTGTCATCTGGACCAATTGGGGCCTCTTTTTGCAAAATAATCTCACCCTCATCCAAACCATCTGAGGGTCTAAAAATGGTCAAGCCGGTTTTGGTTTCGCCCAAAGCAATCGACCAACCAATCGCACTTGGGCCGCGATATTTTGGCAAAAGTGATGGGTGGTATTGGATAGTTCCAAAGCGTGGGATCTTCACTAAGTCTTGGGGTACAAATTGCAAGACATATGCCATCACACAAATATCAGCCTTACTATCGCGCATGGCGTTGGCCGCCTCTGGTCCTTTTAGCGAGGGGAATTGCAACATATTGAGGCCTCTTGCTAAAGCAGTTTCTTTGAGGATTTCTGGTTTTGTTGCTTTGGGATTATCGGGTGGGCAAAATACGGCCACAACTTCATCGCCACGCTCTAAAAATGCCTCTAGAGCGGCCTTACCAAAATCTTGACTACCAATCAGAGCAACGCGCATTTAGATCACTTTCTTATATCTTAAAGCAATGAGTTCATCAACATTAAAACCAAGCTCTTGCAAGATCTCATCGGTATGCTCTCCGAGTAAGGGTGAACGAATTACCTCGGTTGGACTATCGGATAATTTAATCGGATTACCAACCGTTAAATACTTGCCACGAATCGGATGATCAACCTCAACCACTGTTCCGGTAGCACGCAGAGCTGGCTCTTCAGCAATTTCTTTCATAGAAAGAATGGGGCCGCAAGGAACATCGTATTTATTCAGAGTGTTCATCACCTCAAACTTAGTTAAGGTCATGGTCCATTTCTCAACTTCTGCAAAGATGCTCATTAAACGAGGCAGACGCGCCATTGGTGAGGAATAATCTTTATCAGTGATCCAATCCTCGCGACCAATCACCTTACAAATGGCTTCCCACACTGCCGCTTGGAAAACAATATAAATATAGGAATTAGGATCGTTTTCCCAACCTTTACATTTGAGAATCCAACCAGGCTGTCCACCGCCCGATGCATTACCAGCACGCGGTACGGCTTCGCCAAACTTGCCATTGGGATACTGGGGATATTCTTGCATTAAGCCATTTCGAGTAAGGCGCTGTTGATCGCGCAATTTGACTCGGCATAAATTCAGCACAGCGTCTTGCATCGCTGCATCCACTCTTTGACCTCTTCCAGAGTGAGTGCGGTGATACAAAGCAGTGACGATGCCCAAAGCAAGATGCAAACCTGTACCGCTATCACCAATTTGCGCACCAGTGACCATGGGTGGGCCATCATCAAAACCAGTGGTCGAAGCTGAACCGCCTGCGCATTGGGCAACGTTCTCATAAACCTTACAGTCTTCATACGGTCCTGGACCAAAACCCTTGATCGAGGCCATGATCATGCGTGGATTTAGTTCTTGAATACGCTCCCAGGTAAAGCCCATTCGATCTAAGGCGCCTGGTGCAAAGTTCTCAACTAAGACATCACACTGTTTAATTAAGCGCTCCAGAATATCTTTACCTTCCGGGGTCTTAGTATTAACGGTGAGCGAACGCTTGTTATGGTTGAGCATCGTGAAATACAAGCTGTCAGCATCAGGGATGTCCTGCAATTGGTTTCGCGTTGCATCTCCCTCACCCGAGCGTTCCACCTTAATCACATCGGCTCCGAACCATGCGAGAAGCTGGGTGCACGTTGGCCCAGATTGGACGTGCGTAAAGTCGAGGATCTTGATTCCCTCAAGTGCTTTTGCCATATGAAAATCCTAAAAAAAGTGAAAAAATTGAGATAAAAGCCATTTTACCAGTGCTGTTTTTTATCAATCTTGGTGGCTGAGTTCCAAAATTTTGGGCCCAAATTGGATGTGAACTGCTCTAGGACTTTTGTTTCGCTTGCAAATCAAGCAGTTGCTTTTTGAGTTCTTTCTCTTCTTGAAATCGCAAGGTCTCATCACGAATAATGGCAGCCACACCAGTCACTTTTTGATGCTCGTCGTATAGCATCGCGACTGTAAATGCAATTGATAGAGTATGTCCATCTTTATGAACCGCAGGGACTCGCAACGTCTGTTTACCGTATTTTGTAGTACCCGTCTCCATGGACTTGTGATAGCCATCCCAATGCCTTTGTCGAAAGCGATCCGGAGTAATGATGTCTAAATTTTTTCCTAATGCCTCAGCTTCGGTATAGCCAAACATTTGTTCTGCGGCAGGATTCCAAAGAATGATCTTGCCATCCTCATTCGATACCACAACCGCATCACCCATTGCATGAATGAGTTGCTTTAGATCGACCTGCTGATTCATCAAAAAGAATGCAATCGCTGATTAAAAACAAATGGCGCCCGCAGGCGCCATTGAATTGAATGAATATTGATTAGACCGCTTTAGCAGCATGCAAACCTGCAATTTGCTCTTTGGTATAACCAAGATCCGCCAAGACCTCGTCGGTGTGCTCACCCAATACTGGGGAAGGCTTAACCTCAATCTTCAGATCAGAGAACTTGATCGGGCTACCGATGGTGAGATACTTACCGCGCACTTTGTGATCAACCTCAACAATTGAACCGCTTGCACGCAAATCAGGAGACTCAGCAATCTCTTTCATCGAGAGTACAGGTGCACATGGAATATCAAACTTGCGCAAGATATCAACGGCTTCGTACTTGGTCTTGTCCTTTAACCAGTCTTCGATGGTTGCAAAGATATCGAAAATCTTATCTTGACGCGCCTGTGCTGTCATATACCCAGGGTCATTAATCCACTCAGGCTTATTGAGTGCCTTACAGATAGGCTCCCATGCGTGACCCTGAATCGTGAAATAAATGTACGCATTTGGATCGGTTTCCCAGCCTTTGCACTTTAAGACCCAGCCAGGTTGTCCACCACCACCTGCGTTACCGCCACGAGGTACTACGTCACTGAACTTGCCATGAGGATACTGTGGATACTCTTCTAAGTAGCCAACGCGATCCAAACGCTGTTGATCACGCAACTTCACGCGGCACAAGTTCAACACTGCATCTTGCATCGAGCAAGCAACTTTTTGACCTTTACCGGTTTTTTGACGATGCATCAATGCGGTCAAAATACCAATCGCTAAATGCATACCGGTATTGCTATCGCCAAGAGCGGCGGCAGAAACGGTTGGAGGACCGTCCCAGAAGCCAGTCGTAGATGCAGCGCCGCCAGCGCACTGGGCAACGTTCTCATACACTTTGAGGTCTTCGTAGGAGTGACCGTCCGAGAAACCCTTCACCGATGCCAAAATCATTTTGGGGTTGAGTTCCATGATGCGATCCCATGAGAATCCCATGCGATCCAAAGCACCAGGACCAAAGTTCTCAACCATCACGTCGGATACTTTGATTAGCTTCTCTAATACTTCTTTACCCTCTGGAGTTTTGGTGTCAAGGGTTAAAGAGCGCTTATTACCATTGAGCATCGTGAAATACAAAGCGTCAGCATCTGGAATATCACGGAGTTGGCTGCGGGTTACATCACCAGAACCGGGACGCTCAACTTTGATCACGTCAGCACCATAAAAGCCGAGTAATTGGGTGCAAGCAGGTCCAGCTTGAACGTGAGTGAAATCGATAATCCGAATTCCATCTAATGGTTTTGTCATCTTGAATCTCCTTAGACTCTAAAAATAATGTTTACTTCTTGGTTGCTGTGGATGCAGGGTTGAGATTGGTTAAACGACCACTCTCGGTACCTGCAGTTTCATCAATCACTGCATTAATAACAGTCGGCTTGCCAGAGGCGAGTGACTTGTTTAATGCATCGGTGAGCTCTGCGGGGGTAGTGACGTTGAAACCAACACCACCGAAAGCCTCCATCATCTTGTCGTAACGTGCGTTTTTCACGAATACGGTTGGCGCAACATCAGGGCCACCAGTGGGATTAACATCCGTGCCGCGATAAACACCGTTGTTATTGAAAACCACCGTAATCACAGGCAGGTTGTAACGGCAGATGGTTTCTAGTTCCATGCCGCTAAAACCAAAGGCACTATCACCCTCAATTGCAATCACCGGCTTTTTGCTAACAACGGCAGCACCAATCGCATATCCCATGCCGATACCCATAATTCCCCAAGTACCAGAATCAAAACGCTTACGAGGCTTGTACATATTGACGATGCTGCGCGCATAGTCAAGAGTGTTTGCACCCTCGTTCACGATATTGACATCAGGGTTGGCTTTCACAACCTCCCGAATCGCGCGCAATGCACTGTGGAAGTTCATTGGGGATGGGTTTTTGGAGAGTGTCTCCTCCATTTTTGCAACGTTTTTGTCTTTCTTTTCTTGAATTGCGTTTAACCACTCAGTACTTGGCTTTGGAACGCTCGAGATATCTTTCAGAATCTCGGCGACACAAGAACCAACATCACCAATCACTGGGGCAGCGATTGGAACGTTACTGTCAATCTCAGTGGGTGCAATATCAATCTGAATAAATTTCTTGAGTTGATTGCCCCAGGTTTTACCTTTGCCATGCGCCAATAACCAATTAAGGCGAGCACCAATGATCATGACGGTATCGGCTTCTGCAAGAACAAACGAGCGGGCAGCCGATGCACACTGTGGATGTGTATCTGGCAACAGTCCTTTTGCCATCGACATTGGTAAATATGGAATACCAGACTTCTCGACTAAATCTTTAATTTCTTGATCGGCTTGAGCGTACGCAGCACCCTTACCCAACAAAATCAATGGGCGCTTGGCAGCTTTAAGAACATCGATCGCGCGCTTAACTGCATCTGGTGCAGGAATTTGTTTTGGAGAAGCATCAATTACGCGGAATAGGCTTTCTTTGCCTTTTTGTGCTGGAATACTCTGGCCCAATAGTTGTGCTGGCAGATCCAAATAAACGCCACCTGGACGACCAGAAACTGCAGCACGAATTGCACGCGCAACACCAATGGCAATATCTTCAGCTTTGTTAATTCGATAAGACGCTTTTGCATAGGGCTTGGCAGCATTGAGCTGATCCATTTCCTCATAGTCGCCTTGCTGAAGGTCTACAATCTCACGCTCACTGGAGCCTGAGATCAAAATCATTGGGAAACAGTTTGTGGTTGCATTAGCAAGAGCTGTAAGACCATTCAAAAATCCAGGGGCAGAAACCGTTAAGCAAATACCTGGCTTTTGGGTCATATACCCGGCAATCGCCGCTGCGTTTCCAGCATGCTGTTCGTGGCGAAAGCCAATAAAACGCATACCCTGTGCCTGAGCCAAACGAGCCAAATCGGTAATTGGGATACCCACAAGTCCGAATATTGTGTCGATATCGTTCGCCTTTAAGGCGTCAATCACTAAGTGAAAACCATCGGTTAATGGAACTTCTTCTGCGGCAGCATTAGCAGCAGCGTGTTCTTTTGTAGCTGTCAACATAGAGTTGTCTTTCTCCGTGGAATTGGTTGTCTTCAACTTTGCCTCCTTAAAAGAGTCTCAGCTGAACTGAGACGAATCTTAGGACCCGAGGATTTCTCGAGCATTGACTTCCGTCAATTTCCTTTTAAATCTAATAAAAACCTAGGGTTAGCGCTTATTTAGTACCGGTATTCAGGACACTAAAAACCCTGTTCGTCTTATATGAATAACTCTTTATGTTTGCTCTTTAAGCGACTTAAGGTTTCTGGGGAGAGGTTAAGGTATGCAGCCAACTCCTTTTTTGGTAGTACCTCAAATAAGTTTTCATACTTACGAAGGAAACGCTCAACCCGACCAGGCGCATCAAGCATATGCAAAGTAATCGTATGCGCCATGATTTCACTCATAAGACGCATTACCTCGAATTCAAAGCTCTCCTTTAGCTTCGGATGACTTTCTAAAAACTCAGCCCACTTCTTTAATGGCATCCGTGCCACACGGGCTTTGGTAACACAAGCAATGCTATAAGGCGCGGCTTTTTGTAAGCGCCATGCGGCATAGCTGGTTTCAATATCCTTTTCAATGGCAAAACGTAAGATCATTTCTTTAGCGTCTGCACTTGAAACAATTCGTTTGAGAATGCCATCAAGAACAAAGTATTGTTCCATTTGATGACTTCCCTGACGCAGCAATATCTCGGATTTTTTGAGATCAGAGATCTCCAGCAAGGACTCTAATGCCGCCATGCTTCCAGAATCTAAGTTTCGCAAGACAACGTTTTGACTCAGTTGTAAACGAATTAGATTTTTCTCAGGATGCTTATCTAATATGGTCATCTAGGATTGTTCAATTTAACTTCTCATTGTATGCCTTAGATCAGGGGCTTAACCCTTTTTCCCAGTCCAAAATAGGGTAATATCCCCATGTCGTGGTGCCCTTTTGCGCTGCTTAAGGGTTAAACGGGAAACACTAGCCAAACGTGTGCTGCCCCCGCAACGGTAAGTGAATGTGTCAGTTGCTTGACACTAAGATTTGATAAGCCACTGTGTACAACGCATGGGAAGGCCAAATCTAAAGTTCACCAGCCCGGATACCGGCCAAGACAGGTGGAATTTCGCGAACGGGGACCTTCGTGCGCCAAATAAAGGCACAGGCTTTCCCTGCCTTTGGTTGACGCTCATCCCTATTCTGAATTTCTGTATCGCCCGCTAACGGGGAGGTTGGCTGGCATTTCAACTGGGAATCGTCATGCAACTTCGCATTGCTTCAAAAAAGCTGAGGGGGCCGTTGCGCCTCTCGGCAATCACAATTGCTTTATCTATTCTGATTAACCATCAGTCAGCACATGCTCAAAGTGGAAATGTTTCTGTCAGCGCAAACAATAATGCATTAGACCCAGTCATCGTCACTGCAACCCGAACCCCCACTCGTGCGAACGATGTATTGGCTGACTATGTATACATTGGACCTGAAGAAATTGCAGATGCAGGGCAATCAAGTCTGGTGCAATTACTTCAAAGACAACGCGGGGTCGAAATATCAAGCAATGGTGGCAGTGGTGCTATCGCAAGCGTTTTTTTACGAGGTGCAAACTCTGGACAAACTCTTGTTTTGATCGATGGCGTTCGTTCCCAATCAACTAATTCGGGATCGCCATCATGGCAAGCCATCCCTCTATCACTCATTAGTCACATAGAAATCATTTTTGGTCCACAAAGCAGCCTGTACGGATCTGATGCGATTGGTGGGGTTGTTCAGATATTTACAAAAACGGGTGATGGCCCCCTACAGGTAGGCGCATCTAGCGGATATGGAACCTATGGCACCTCAATTTCTGATGCAAGTATTTATGGGAGTACATCGGGTGATCAAAAAATTAGGTACTCCTTGAGTGCTACTGTAGAAAATGCAGCTGGCTTCAATACTATTGCTTCTAACAATTCATCAATCAATAACTACAACACAACTCAACCAATGGGGTACACACGATCAGGCGGCGCTGGCAGATTAAGTCAAGAATGGTCGAGAGGTCAAGAAGTTGGAATGCAAGTATTTGCCAGCAGAAATAATAGTCAGTACCCTGTTTTCTCAAGTTCAAAATCGATCGGTAATCAAATTAATGATGTCAGTACATACGCGTTATATTCAAAAAATCAATTCACCGATAAATGGAAAAGTCTTATACAAATTGCACAATCCTACGATCTAGGGCAAGCACTTACGCCAAGTAGCAATGCGGTGACTAATTCGCGACAAAATATTTACACTTGGCAAAATGATATTTATGTTGGAAAAGATCTAGTTCAGTTTGTTGCTGAACGTAAAGTTGCATCAGTCTATTCAACATCTGGTAGAGGACTTAGTCTTGATCAAACAACAAACTCTTTTGCTGGAGCATACCAACTAAAACGTGAATCACATTTGGGAAATGTCAGTTTACGTAGCGATAATATTACTGATTATGGTCCGCAAACCACGGGAAATATTGCATACGGATTCTTCTTTACGAAACAGTTAAGAGCGAATATTAACTATGGCACAGGATTTAAAGCGCCGTCATTCTATGATCTTTACTATCCAAATTATGGCGTTCCAACCTTAAAACCTGAAAAAAGTAAAAATAGCGAAATTGGCATCCATTACGAAACCAAAAAATTTGATGTTCGAGTCATTGCCTATAGCAATACCATTACAAATTTAATTCAATATTCCAGCAGCGGTTGTCCATCTGGTTATTCTTCCTGCGCAAACAATGTTGCGAATGCAAAAATTACTGGTTTATCGATTGGGGGCACTGCCCGACTAGGAAGTCTCTCCTTTAGGGGCTCTTTTGATCAGCAAAACCCTATTGATGAGCGTACTGGTTTTGTATTAGCAAAGCGAGCACGTCAGTTTGGAAATATCGGCGCTGAATACAAGGATACAAAAATGGTCGTTGGAGCAGAGGGTACATTCCAGGCAAACAGGAACGACTTTAGTAATACCGGTTACATGGGTGGATATGGTTTATTTAACTTATATGGTAACTACGAGTTCGCTAAGGACTGGACATTATTTGGTCGCTGGAACAATATCTTGAATAAGAATTATCAGCTTTCGTACGGCTACAACACTCCGGGATCAAACCTATTTGTTGGCGTTCGCTATGCCATGAAATAAGGGATTTAAACCATTTTGGGACTAAAATGCATTAACTCGCTAAGGAGATCATCATGTTTAACTTGTCAACTAAGCAAACAGCATTCATTGCCGTGGTTTTCTCCTTGGTTCTTTGGGCTACCCGAGGCCAACATATTGCGTCTTTAGCGAGTCTTCCAGATGCGACTTGGGCGATTGCCTTTATGTTGGGTTTCTTATTAAGCCCATTTATTTTCCTTGCTATTCTTGCCCAAGCCTTCGTCATTGATTACTTAGCAATGGGTAACTACCTTTTTAATTTTTCCTATGCCGCTTTAATTCCTGCATATGCAGCGTTATGGTTTGCTGGTCAGTGGTTGCGTCGTCAACACAATCAGCATGGATTTAAAACAGCTCAGTTCGCTTTAGCGTTTATTGGAGGAGTGGCTGTTTGCGAGATCATCTCTAGTGGATCCTTTTATTTACAAAAGACTAATGCATCGTTCCTAGGATTTATTGAACTGTTTGGTCGATACTTCTTTAGCAATCTTTTCTTTAATTTCTGCTACGTTGCGACAACCTTTTTTGTGTATTACTTATTATTCAGCGTAACTAATAAGAAATTAGCCTAGTTCTGATACGATAGTAGGTATGTCGCAAGACTCTATCGAACATTCCCTGCGGCGCTTGACCGAGAAGCTAAAAATGATTCATGCTTCGGTTGAGGCTCTGCGCCAAGATCGGATCGCCCTAGAGGCAAAAATTGAGGATGCTCAAAAAAGAATTGAGCATATCTTGAAACGTCTACCCGAGCAAAGTGATTCACGTCAAATGAATCTGCTTGGCGAATCTAACACCACACCAATCAACAAGGATCATGACCCAACAACGCATTGAAGTTAGTCTTGCCGGTCACAAAATTACACTCGCAACCTCAAGTGATCACGAACCCCTTTTGCGTGAAGCGTGTTCCCTAGTTGATGAACAAATCCAACTGGCACTTACGAGTGGTAACAAAAGTATTGAGCGTGCTGCCATGATGGCTGCGATCAAACTCGCTGGCGATCTTATTCAAGCTCAAAAAACGATTACTCAGACGTCCAATGCGCCTCAAGTTAGTGCCGAACATCTTCAATCGATCGAGCAAGAGGTGATGGCTCTTGAGCAACAAGTTGACTCGTTGATTAAAACTCTTTCCCTGCCTGGTGCGCCAAGGCCAATAGTTCCTTGAACCGATGCGTAAGCATACGGAACGGGTATTGCAGTATGGGCGCGAGCGTCTTATTGATTCAAAGTGGGGGCTAATCTCACACTCCCTGATTCGTTTGATGCACCCGAAGTATTGCTACCGTACCACCTTGAACTTTAGGGTTCAGGATGAGGGTCTAGCGACCAAGGCGGGGATCCTTTTATGCTGTTGACGGATATCGCGATTCTTCTAGTCTGCGGAGCCTGTGCCGGATTTTTGGCAGGTCTTCTCGGAATCGGTGGAGGGATGATCCTAGTACCCTTCATGATCATTGTCTTTAACCACCAAGGTTTTAGCCAAGAGATTATTGTTCACATGGCGATTGCAACAGGCATGACCACCATCTTATTTACCTCTCTGTCTGCCATACGCGCACACCACAAACACGGCTCAATCGATTGGAAGCTGGTCGCTGGCTTTACCCCCGGAATTATTGTTGGAAGCTTTCTTGGAGGTAGTGAACTCTTTGAAGCTTTTAATACAGGTTGGCTTTCACTCTTCTTTGCAATCTTTATTGTCTACACCTCCTTTCAGATGTTTATCAATAAAAAGCCAAAACCTGAACGCGAGCTACCTGGCAAAGTTGGATTGTTCTCATACGGCGCTTTCTCCGGAAGTCTATCAAGCTTGCTTGGGGCCGGCGGCGCATTCGTGACTGTGCCATTCATGATTTGGTGCAATGTCAGTCCTCATGTCGCCATGGCAACATCATCCGGCCTCGGATTTCCGATTGCTTTGGCTTCAACCCTCGGATACGTCTTTGGAAGTTTTGGCAGGCCAGATCTACCCCCCGGATCATTTGGTTTTATTTATCTACCAGCCGTAGCATGCATCGTAGCAACTAGTATATTTACTGCGCCTCTAGGCGCAAAGCTTGCACGCAAACTCAATGTTGTTCAATTAAAGCGTGTGTTTGGAGTAATGCTGATGTTCTTAGCGCTCTTTATGTTCAATGAGGCCCATAAAGCGCTGAGCAGTTAGCAGTTAGCACTTAGTGGCTGTACTGTTCCCGCAGAACATTCTTTTGAACTTTGCCCATCGCATTACGTGGCAAACTTTCCAGTATCTCGATTCGTTTGGGTACTTTGAAATTTGCTATCTTCGCTTTTAGTGCATCGATCATAGTTTGACTATTGAGCTGTGCTCCTGGTTTCGGAACAACAAGGGCCATCACTGCCTCACCAAAATCTTTGTTGGGTATCCCAATCACGGCACTTTCTTCAACGCCATCCATGTCATCAATAAAACTCTCGATCTCTTTGGGATAAACGTTATATCCGCCAGAGATAATTAAATCTTTGTTCCTTCCAACGATACATAGGTAGTGGTCAGGAACTTTACCTGCACTTGTTTCTCCGCCCCAACGACCAACATCACCTGTTTTAAACCAGCCGTCTTTTGTAAACTCTTCCGCAGTTTTCTCGGGCATACGCCAGTAACCTTTGAAGATATTCGGGCCGCGCACTTCGATGCCGCCGATCTCATTGGGGCCACATTGTTTTCCGGTCTCGTTTACAACCCTAACCTCAACGCCAGGCAAAGGCACACCAACGGATCCACCAATTCTGGAACCTTTATATGGATTTGAAACTAACATCACAGTCTCGCTCATGCCATAACGCTCAAGAATCGTGTGTCCGGTGACCTTTTGAAAGGTATTAAAGGTTTCGGTAAGTAAGGGAGCGGATCCTGAAACAAACAGGCGCATATTTTTGCAAACACCCTTATTGAAATTAGGATCAAGCAAAAGGCGAACATAAAAAGTAGGTACGCCCATCATCACAGTTGACCGTGGCAAATGCTTAATCAGTTGTGCTGTGTCTAGGCGTGGTAACCAAATCATCTTGCTACCGTTTAATAAGGCTCCGTGTGCTGCCACAAACAAACCATGTACATGAAAAATCGGTAGCGCATGCAAGAGAACATCACCCTTTTGCCATCCCCAAAAATCTTTGAGTACCAGAGCATTGCTGCCAAGATTACCGTGGGTCAGCATCGCACCTTTGCTTCGTCCAGTTGTTCCAGAGGTATACAAAATAGCAGCCAGATCATCATTTGACTTGGTAACCGTTTTAAATTGATCAGAGCACTGAGCAGCACGCTCTAATAAAGATCCGGTTCGATCTTCATTCAGGGTAAAAACGTTTTGCGTTCCACTTTTGAAGGCAATCTTAGAGATCCAGGAGAAGTTTTTGGAGCTACAGACGACAACTGCGGGCTCAGCGTTCTCGATAAAGTACTGGATCTCAGACTCTTGGTATGCGGTATTTAAGGGTAAATAAACGTATCCAGCCCGCAAAGTAGCAAGATACAAAAATAAAGCTTCGGGGGATTTTTCAACCTGAACGGCTACTCGAGAACCCGAAGGTAATTTCAGGCTCTTGAGCAAATTTGCCAACGTGGCGGTGGCACGATCAATATCGCGCCACGTGTAGTACAGCCCGTCTTGAGTCTCTAGTGCACAGTCTTCACGATTCTTTGGAAAACCTTTTTCCAGTAAAGCGTACAGATTCACTAAAAACCCTTAACAGCTAAATCAATCATCAGTCGAGCTTAGCGCCTGATTTCTTAACAACCTCAGCCCAACGATTAACATCATCGGCTACCAACTTACCAAAAGCCGCACCGTATAGGTTGGGAGTTTCAGAACCGTTTTGAGTCCAAATCGCTTTCAACTTAGGAGTGTTGAGCGCTTTTTGAACTTCTGCAGTCATCTTATCGATGATGGGTTTTGGTGTGCCAGCTGGGGCAAACATGGCGTACCAAGTTGAAACTCGGTAATCCGGTAAACCAGCCTCCACAAACGTTGGCACATTGGGAATGGCAGGATTGCGTTTGTCAGAAGCAACAGCAATCGCGAACAACTTACCCGCATTGATTTGTGGAGCAGAGGTACCAAGGCCATCAAACTCAAGATCAACCTGACCAGCTAGCAAGTCGCTCATTGCAGGACCTGCGCCGCGGTATGGAATATGAACAATAAAGGTGCCGGTCTGAATCTTAAACAACTCACCCGCGAGGTGGTGAACGGTACCGCTACCAGCGCTAGCGAAGTTGTATTTACCGGGATTCTTCTTCATTAAAGCAATGAAATCCTTCAAATTGCGGGCGCTTACACGACTGGGATTGACCACCAATACTTGTGGAACGCTAGCAAGGAGCGCGATAGGAATAAAACTTTTCTGAATGTCGTAATCCAAATTTTTGTACATGGAAGGAGCAATCGTGTGGTGAGATGCGCCAATAAACCATGTATATCCATCTGGAGCAGCCTTAGCAGCGACAGAGGCGCCAACAGTACCACCAGCACCACCACGGTTATCAATAATGAACTGTTTACCTAACTGTTCAGTTAGCTGAGCTGCCAAAGGACGAGCAAACGCATCTGTTCCACCACCGGCTGGGAAGGGATTCAGGAAAGTAACCGTCTTAACAGGCCACTCTTGGGCGTTCGCACCGCTAGAAATGCCCAGTATGGCCATAAAGCTGAGCATCAAGCCCGCTAGTTTTTTCTTGTGAGTTAATACCATTTTTTAATGTCTCCTCAATGATTCTTTTAAAAACTAAATTAACTGCGTCCCGTATTCTAAATCGAACTTCAGAAATCGGGGTTTAGGGGTCAAAAGTCTTATATAGGACTTCTAGAAACTCATTAATTTACCTACCGACCTGGAATAAATAAGCTCACCGTTAACAAAACGCTCATGGTTTTCCTCAACACTAGAGAGGTCATATAGATAATTAACCATGAGCCCTGCTGATTGGCGCAAACCATTTCTAGATAAATCCCCGGCCCAGTTGATTTGATACAGTTTGGCGCCATTTCCTAGATGAAACTTTGCCACCGGGTTACCGTCGCGACTTAATGTAAATATGCCTAAGTAAATTGCTGTCAGACAAAGAAGGGCTTCCTTCTCTTTTTTGCTGCACTCATCTGGGTGCCAACCTTTTGCAAGCTTTTCTGTCCATGACGCCCCACTTAATTTAAGAAGTTCCAAAGCATCATCACGCGATTTACGAATTGCTGGCTTTACTTTATCGGTAGCAGGTAAATCACCTAAATGAGCACCCGAGGTAATCCAATCTATTAGTCCAGGTATAGGAGATAAGGTCACAAAGGTTTTTAGCCCCGGAAATTCTTCATGCAACTGTTCAGCCACCCGCTTAATTAAAAAATTTCCCATCGATACGCCGCGCAACCCTGATTCACAGTTGCTGATTGAATAAAAAGCGGCGACTTTAAATTGATTGCTTTGCTCAACCGGCTCCGACTTCTTATCTACCAAAGGCATGATCGCCATCGGAATATCGGGTAAGAGTGCAACCTCAACAAAGATCAGCGGCTCATCGGGTAGTTGCGGATGAAAAAATGCAAAGCAGCGTCTGTCTGGTTGTAAGCGGCGGCGTAAATCATCCCAGCCATCAATCGCATGAACTGCTTCATGCGCAATTATTTTTTCCAGAATCTCTGCCGGCGATTTCCAGTCAACCCGATGCATCTTCAAAAAACCGGGATTAAACCAAGATGAAAGCAAATGACGCATGTCATAGTCCAGACTCATGAGTTCTGGTCTTTTATTCAAGATCGATAAAAGATCTCTGCGCATCTCGACGACCGCAGCAGTCCCCCCGGGGGCTCGATTCAAACGTCGTAACAGTTCTTGTCGTGGCGATTCAGAAATTTTCTGTAGCCGAATGTAATTCCGTGCACTGGGCTCAACCGCAAAATTTTGGGCTGCCTTTGTTAATTCGTTTGCATCAATATTGAATTGCTCTGCAAGCATTGCAAAGAACTTAGGACGCTGTTCCGCAGTGAGCTTACGGTAGTTGGAAATAACATCTAGAGCCATACTCACGGCATTTGATTCGCCCCGCTCGGAAACTAATCGACGAACTGCCGCTGTAGCTCTCGAAAGATATCGGGATTGCGTAATTTTTTCTAACATCGTTACAGCATAACGATATTTTTATGGAATGTGTTTAATTTCTAGATGTAAAAATATTTACTGGTTTACTTTACGCGTAAGCAGATAAATGCCTAAAACAATCATGGGTAGCGATAACCATTGACCCATCGATAGTCCCAAACCTAAAAGTCCTAAAAAAGCATCGGGCTCCCGCGCAAACTCCACCAAAAAACGAAGTATTCCGTATCCCAACAGAAACAATCCAGAGATTTGTCCGACGCGTCTTGGCTTTTGAATATAAATCCACAAAATAACAGCTAATAAAAGTCCCTCACCAGCAAATTGATAAAGCTGAGAGGGATGACGAGCAACTTGATCGACTGCAGGAAAAACCATTGCCCAAGGTAAATCGCTGGGTCGCCCCCATAACTCGCCATTGATGAAGTTACCAAGGCGTCCAAAAGCAAGTCCTAGCGGCACCATTGGCGCAATAAAGTCAGTAACCGTGAAATAGGACAACTGACGGCGCTTGGCAAACCAAAACATGGCTAATAAAACTCCCAGCAATCCACCATGAAAGGACATGCCGCCCTCCCAAAGCTTCAAAATACTCAAGGGATTACTCAAATAAAAACTGGGCATGTAAAACAAAGCGTAGCCAAGTCGGCCCCCAATAATTACACCTAAGACGCCCCAAAAAAGGATGTCTTCAACGTCTTTGAGCGTCCATTGCATTGACTTGTACGGTTCCTGGCGGATCCGAAAGCGCCCCAATAAAACAAACTGGGCAAAAGCCAAGAGATACATCAAGCCATACCAATGAATCGCTAATGGGCCAACTTGGAGAGCTACAGGATCAATCTGCGGATGAACAAGCATTAAACGTTCTTGCTTTGATCGAAATGATGAAGTTCATGGCCCATCGAACGATAGGTTTTGAAGCGCTCGCTCCCTGCTTTGAGTTCATCGTCTTGCGTCGTTACAACTTCAATCCAGCGGGGAAAGCGTTGTAACAATTGATCCAATGATTTTGGTGGCTCAGTAT
>JACCED010421198.1_pt1 | contig 21942 bp, 21 predicted proteins | sample 7455021 | NCBI WGS metagenome assembly JACCED01 (sample SAMN15323456, study PRJNA562643) | freshwater metagenome | isolation source: river surface water | place: USA:Blue River Watershed | collected 2017-08-19
CGCGTCCGGTCCTACGCTGGCATCCTCGCGAGTGGCCTTACGGCGCCATCCCTTTCAGGCGACTCTATATCCAGGACTGCACCGGTCGACCCTACTTCGGCCTGCACCCGGACATCGTCAAGGTGCTCCTCGACTTCACCGGGCGGATCAAGGAGTCGCACATCCATGACGGCCTGATCAATCCCTCCACCCCAGACGAGCTGAACGGCCTCATCCGCCGGGCCGATGCCGTGCCGGGCTTTCGCCTATGAAGAGTAATTTGGTATTGCTTGCGCCGGTTTGACCGCTTCGGCAAAGCCGAAACTCCACCTAAGTCTGCGAACACAAGTCGTCGACTTGTAGGTACCGTAGGATTGTCTGCTGCGCCGCAGGGAGTCCCCAACTCGCGTCTATCTGTGCAACGGGCACGAAAAGATTTCTCCCTCCTTGGGGATGAGCCGCGCCGTCTCCGTCTATCAGGGGCGACTGGTTAGCTTCCCATAGTAACCGCCGTAAACAACGTTGGCGATGAATGCCCCGGTGCCGAGGGCCAAGCAGAAGTACGCAGCTGGATTGCAAGGTACGGCGAAGGCGGTACCCCATCCTTTCTCAATGCTTTCTCCGCAATGTAGGCATACCCCGGCGACCGCAAAAGGCGGCAGGAGCCATGCAAACATGCACTCGATGTGTCCGGTGTTTCCGGTCACGATGAAGGAGATGATGTGGAGCGTGGCGACCACGACGACGTTGACTAGCAGCAGTCCCGAAAAGATGCCGGCGACTTCCGGCGCGTCCGATGCAAACGGGTGGATCAAGCGGCCATCGCAAGTCCACATGCAGGCCACCCCTGCGAACACGTAGAGGATGGCCGAGAGCGTGCAAAGGACGAAAACAAATCGCACCCAGGCTGATTTCATGGTCGTGACCCCATCATAGGAACGTGAAAGGAGGAATCAATTAATTGTTCGTTTTGCCTTAAACCCTTGGCCGGCGGTGACGGCATGGGCAAGCTTGGTTGCCCCTTCCAGCCCCCGGGGTCTTGGGGATTTCGGTCAATTCGGTCGGCTTCGGCGATCGCTTGAATGCGACCGACCCCATTCAAGTTCGTGGCCTCATCGAGCCGCCCCGGAAATCGGGCCGACCACCTCCCGTCCTCGTCTCTAGTAGGTTTTTTCTTGTAAGGTTTATTGCGGGGTTATGCTGGAGACGTGGTCACCAGTGCCCGCCTAGTCTGCTTCTATCTTTTGGGCTTCTCCCTGCTTTGGGGCGCTAGATCCGGCGATCTGGAGCGCCTGGCGGAGGTCGAGCGAGGCGGCAACGGCGCGGAAAAGGTCGCCATGGCCCGACGGTTGTTGGATGGCGATGGCTTTGATCGCGACGTGCCCAGGGCGGTGAAGTTGCTCCACGCTTCCGCGTCTGCCGGCGATGAGGCAGCGATGGAGATGCTGGGTTTGGTCATGACGAATTACAAGGAAAGCGAGCAGGCGGGTTACGAATGGTTGCTCGAGGCGGGAAAGAAGGGACGGACCAGGGCGCGCGAGCGACTCATGCTGGCGTACTCGCAAGGTTGGCTCAAGGGCTTCAACTCGGCCCAACTGAATTGGGTGCGATATTGGGATTATCAGGGCGGGAACCTGCAGTCCGGCTATGAACTGTCCAAGTCGCTCCTGCGTAACGAGTGGGCGCCCGTAACCGAGCTCACCGCACCCAAGCTGCTTCTCGAATTGGTCGAGAAGAGGCATCCCGATGCCATCGCGGAGTATGCCTACCAGTCCATCGCAGCCGGGGCGACCACGCTCCGCGAGTGGCGCCCTAGTTTCGAGATCGCGGCTGAAGGGGGGAGTGTCCTGGGAAAGTGGCTGCTTTATCGGTATTACCTCGAGTTTGGGACGCCCGCCGAGAAGGAGAAGGGAAGGCTCATGCTTCGCGAGGCCAGCAAGGCGGGTTTCCCCCGCGCCATCGTCGACCAGGGCCTCTGGCTGGTGGCGAGCGGCGACGAGTTGGATGTCAGGCTTGGGTTGGCCGACTTGAGGCAGATGTCCGCGAAGATGGTACCCGATGCGGATTTTTACCTCTACGATTTCTTTGCCTCGCGAAACCGCGGATCGTACGACCTGGCCCAGGCCTTCAAGTTCGCTAGGGCCGGCTGGAGTAACGTCCGCGACGTAAGGTGCGGTAAGGCCCTGGCTTACGGCATCGCCGACGGGTTGGTCTCGCCGTCCTTCCGCGGCGAGTTGGAGTACTTATGCCGGGCGATGGCACCCGGAGATGCGGACATGGCTAAGTTGCTGCAGAGTTCCTTGGTCGACGGAAAGGTGCGCGTCAGGTCATGGGAAGAGGTGAAGTCGGTGCTCGAGGCCAAGTCCGCCTCCGGAGATTCCTCTGCCATGGCCCGGCTGGGCGCACTGCACGAGTCTGGCTCGTTTGGCGTAGCTGACATGGACCAGGCGCTCGGATGGTACTTGAAGGGGGCCCAGAGCGGCTCTTCGGAATGCCTCCAGAAGGCCATGGATTTGCTGGCCGACGCCCGGCGTCACACGGAGCTGCTGGCGTTGATCCGAAGTCACCGTGAAGCCCCCTTCGCCGCGACCATTAAGAATCGCCTCGACGCGATGCTTCTCCGCGCGCTCCGTGAGTCGTCCGAGCCGCCGGTAGGGCCCGGCGAGTCCCTAATTTATTACTCCGAACTCGCCGCAAAAGGGGACGTTTCCGCTTCGCTGAAGTTGTCCAAGGTCTACCTTGAGATGTCGCCGCCCCGGTATGCGGAAGCCGTCGCCTGCCTTCGGTTCTCGCTCTCCCAGGAGAGCACCGCGCAGGAAGCCCGTGACCGGCTTTACGCCCTTTGGCGCGAAAACCATTATGAGCCCGCCGATGCGGGCGAGCGGGCTTCTTTTTTGGAGGCCAATATCAAAAATGGCGACCGTTCGCCCGTAACGCTAAACAACCTCGCCGTCGCCCTGCATGATGCCGGTCAGCCAGAGCGCGCCATCGGGCTGTACAAGGATGCAATTTGCGCGGGAAATTCGATGTCTATTTATAATCTGGCGATTTGTTACGAGTCTGGGGTGGGCATTCCTCGTGACAGAACCTTCGCCTATATCCTGCAAAGATCGTTCTTGGTGCACGCCCCGCCGGATCGCGCCGATCTGATAAGGAAAACCCAGGAGAGCATCGCCGATTACGAATTAAAATACCAAGGCTCCTACGTCCGGATCCTTGCCATGGCCGAGGCGTTCCAGGCTCTTTTCAAGGACCGGCGGCTGAGTCCCGAATTGATTTCGACGACCGGCTTGGCTTCGCTTGGCGGTAGACCGCAACCAGCGCCCCCGGGGCCGCCCGATTCCTCCCGGAGTGGTTCCGGGGTGAGCACCGGGTCAGGCATGGTCTTCACCCGGGAGGGGCACGTCTTCACCAATTTGCACGTTGTCGCAGGGCGCGCCGTCATCAGGGTGAAGTCCGCCGGGTCCCTTTACCAGGCTAGGCTCTTGGCCGCTGATCGAGTCAACGACGTTGCGATACTCGCCCTGGAAGGCTGGAACAATCCTCTCCGCGCATCCCCCCCGCGCATCGCCATCCTTAGGCCGCCGGATGCGGCCGGTCGGGATGTGTTCCTGTGGGGTTTTCCTCTCTACGGCGAATTGTCCAGGGAGCCTAACTTCCAAAAGGGAGCCATCAATGCCTTCCAGGGAGGGCCAGGCAGGTCCAACATGATGCAAGTTTCTACCCCTATGCAGAGCGGTAATAGCGGAGGCCCCGTCTGTCTCGAAGATGGCGGTGGCGTCGTAGGGTTGGCGGTCGCCAAACTGATGTATGCCCAGGGCGAGATCTACCAGAACCTGAACTTCGCCGTCCGGTCGGAATACCTCCTTCGTTTGGCCAAGGAGAACGGCGTGCCCATCGATTCCGACGGTCCGGCGGATCGAGATTCGGTTAGGCGGCATACCGTGCTGGTCTTGGCCGAGTGACCCCTCGGTCCCCGGTCGAGGCCGGTCGGAGGTTGCGCCACCGCGGGCATACATAAGCCCGCTTCGTCCTCGGGGCACGGACGATAAGGCGGAGTTATTTTCGCGCCCCTGATTTATCGCATTAGATTATCTGAGGAGACCTGCTAGGTTGAACTGTCATGAGAAAACCTGACGCACTGATCTACGCGGTGATGGCGATCGGCTTCGGCGCGATTGCCTGGACGGCCTGGGGAGAGCCTACCCCAGCCATCGCTTCCGTGCGGCCGACGCCGGCGCCCTACGTCATGCCCGCCCAGGCATCGCATCCCGGCGTGAAGGGGCGGCGCTATGATTCGCGCCCGCTGTACGAGTATAAGCTCATCCGCGTGCCGCGTCTCCTGCCTTTGGACGATGACGACGAGAGGCGGCACGAGATCATGATGCGCATCTCCTACCGGCTTTGCTACGGGTTCACGCCGTTCTTCGGCCACGAGGACCTTCGAAACGTCATGTTCTACAATGCGGCGCAGGACGCCCTCAACGAGCGCGACGCCGAGGAGTTCGGACCCGAGGGCCTGAAACTCTATCAGGAGACCTATCGGGCTTTGTGCGACTGGGATGTCCAGATGTGGCACTTGGCGATGTTCAGGTACGGCATGACCGCGTCCGGCCCAGATCGGCCGGCGGCGGGCGCGATGTCGGTATCGGTCGACGCCCTGGCCGCCATGCTGGAAAGCCTCACCGACGAAAAGCTGGCGGCCGGGCTTGCGCACCCCAAGGCGATCGCCTTCACCGCGGTCAAGGCCCGCCTCGCCCTGGTGAAGCCCGAGCCGCCGTATTCGCCGGCCGACCCCGACCTCACCTTCGCTGAGCTCCGCGAGCACGCCAAACAAAGGGACGAACTGCTCGCCTTGACCGAGAAACTCGGGCGGATCGCCGCCGCTTGGCCGCCTGCCGAACAGCAGCGTCTGGCCGACCTCCTATTCAAGAAGCTCGAGGTGTTCGACGGCCGGTGATCCTTGGCGCGGAATCGCCAACCCCGTGAACGCCTCCACCTCGGCGAATGCATGGAGAGGGGCGGCCTGGGGGCCATGGGCGTGGGCGGATGGCCGTGTTTGCGCGGCGTTTCCGTTTGCCATTCTAATCTAGCATTACAGTAAAACCCCATGGACGTTCCCCGGTCCCCTCAACGCGCTTGGCCATGCCTCTGGGCCCTCGGCGCCATGGTCTGCCTTGCGACGGCCACCGACCGTCTCCCCTCCGCGACCCCCGCTTCGCCGTGGGGCGTCGTTTCAGGGGGTGGACTGTTTGGGCAAGGTGGACAAGGTCGTGCTTTGGTCTTCGGGCAGGTCGACCGATGTTCCTTGGTGGAGCCGAAGATGGCCAGGCCCATCCGGCCGTTTCCGTCCCGTCCTTATCGCGTCAGGCCAAAGTCATCGCCCCGGAACGGCGCGGCCGCAGGCGTTCCCGACGAGCTGGCGAAGCTGGATGAGGATGAATGGAAGTGGGTCGGCGGCGCTTTTTTGGGCTTGTTCATCATCGGTTCGCTGTACGGAATCATCAGCGCGAACAGGAAGCGACGTTAACATATCCGAATACCTACATCATGGTCCCATGATGTAGGCATGTCCCCGTTAGGTGAATCCCCCATTGGCACGCGGGGAGGCCCCATGGTTGCCCGTTGAGGGCCTCGGCCTGGCTAGCGGGGAGCGGGTTCCAGCGAGAAGCGTCCGGTTGGCCCGAGGTCGCGCCGCGCCTGGTCGAGTAGCCGCCTCCGGTTGGCGACGACGCCATCCGCGTAATCCAGCAAGGCGAGGGTGGCCTTGTCCGCGTGGGTGAACCTGACCACCGCCATTTGGGAGGGACGCTCTTCGGTTCCGAAGAGACGTTGCAGAAGCCCCCGCTTGGCCGGTTTGGCGGGAAGGAGCGCTTCGATCGCGTAAATGACGATGGGCCGGTTGGAGGCGTGCGGATTGCGCCGCGGCCGATGGCGGATGGTCGCGGCCATCAAGAAGCAGGTCTGACTGCCCGGGGTCGCGCCCGTGTCCTCCGGATACATCGGCCGGGGGGCCGTGTCGATGAACGCGAGGTAGTCGCGGTTCCCCCAGATCTCCAACAATGAGTCGGCGTGACTTTGGCCGGCGATCGTCGCGGGAGGGTTCCCGGCGATCGCCATGATCGGGCCGAAGGCCGGCTTGGGCATGGGTGGAGCGGGCCTGGGCTTATAAGGACGCTTGGCGAACTTGCGTCGGATGGCCGATTTAACGGGGCCTTTTTTCGGTCGCGGGCTGGCCTTGCGTTTCCTCTTCCTCTTCACGACCGGCTTGGCGCGGGTGCGTCTCTTCGGCGGGAGCGACTTGCTGACGGCGACCAGCGGACGCTTGGTGAGGTCGATTTTGGCCATATCTTGGATGAAGGCGCTCAGGCGATCGCCGGGCATTCGGGCCCGAGGGTGATCGGGCCGACGTCGCGGAGGGCGCCGCGGGGGAGCTGCAGGCGCCGGCAGGCCTCGCCGACCAGGAATTCCTTGGCGGATTCGTCCGTGAAGTGGTTCGGGACGGTGCCCATGTTGGCCCGGCCACCGGGGAAGAAGACCGCGGAGAATACCTCGGCGGGTTCCTTGGCGGCCCCGGTCAGGCTGGCCCAGAAACCTTGGGGTTTCATGGCGCAGGTGAACTCGGTGTACTCAAGGCAGAACGCGAGGATGGGGCGGGACGAGGGGCCGTGGGGGTTGCGAGATTTGCGATAGAACACGGAGGCCACGTAGAGGTAATGGATCGGCACCTCCGGGATGGTCTTCTCGGTCAACACCTTCGTCATCTGCAGCACGGTGAGCGGGCGGTGCTCGAAGACCACATAGTACTCGTCGCCGGCCAGCAGGCGTCCGCGCGGAGCGCCGCCGCGCATCCGGCTCGAGAAGGCCACCGGCAGGGTGGGGGAGTTCATGAGGCTGATCAGTTCATGGGGCATGCCGGGACGCTAGTGGACGCCCCGCCTCGGTCAATGCCGTGCAGATTCTTTTAGGGACGCATAACTAGCACCCCGGTCCCGGAAAGTCGTGAGGCCGCGGGCTCCCCATCGCCGCTCAAAGTCTGGTCAACAGGGTCCCCAGTATCATCAGCAAGATGCCGTTGGTCATATGCTGGGCCAGGACGCTCTGGCGGATGGCGCTGCCGGTCGCGTCGCCCGTGAGCGCGCTCAGCAGCGTGATGGCCCCGATGATGAAGACGATGCTTCCGAATGCCCTGCCGGCGCCAGCCTCCGCCTGGGGCGTCTTGCCTGCGGGGGCCGGCGGGGTCGGGCTACCGGTCGTCGTCTCGGATCTTTGGGCGCCCGCTGCATTCGGCGGGCTTCCCGCGGACAGTATCTCCTCCCTGATGTCCTGTAGTTTGCCCCATGCGCGCATCCCTGGTCGCCAGTAGTCGTCCGACATGACCACGGCGCCCTCGACCCACTTTTGGCTCAGCTCGGCGAGGCTGAACTCGCCGAGGTCCTTGCCCTTCCGGGCGACCCGGATCTTTGTCGCATCAGTCATGTCGGCATCTTCGGCGACACCCGGCCCGTTTCAAGGCTTGTCGTACGAGTCCGCGCCCCCGGTACGGCGCCGGGTTGGACTGCGCGACAAGTTTCCTGCCGACCGGCTGCGACCCGCGGGTCGCCCCTCCGGCTTCATCCCCATGAAGGACCACAAACTCAGCCATTTAGTTCGGAGGCTTCCCCTGGGTGACACCACCGCGATGTCTCCCGGCAATTTGGCCGGGGCGATGGGGGCGGGGGATGTCCGGCGGGTGCCGTGGTTCGGACCATGGTCGGGCCAGGGTCGGGTAGATGGTTTATAAGAATTATAGTTGGTGCTTGAGCCTTTGCCCCGGATCCTCAGCAATCGTGGGATGAAGTACGTCGCTCTCCTGGCCCTGCTCCTGTCGCCGGTCGGTGCCTTCGCCGACATGGTCAATATCTGGGGCGCGGATCGGTGGTCGTTGGTCGATAGCCACACCATCATCGTCTACCGGGGGTCCAAGGCCCTTTGCCTCGTAAAGACGTGGGCGTTCATCCACAATTCCTCCCGCATTCGCTTCGTTGACGATACGATCAGCAACTTCGACAAGATCATCGTCGATGGCCAGGCCGAGGATATCACGCAGGTCACCAGGCTCTGAGGGGCATGACCCGGCGACGGTGAGATGGGCGGAGGGGGTGCGCCCCCCCCCAAGATGGCCGAGGTAGTCCGGGCCTATGGAGGCGTAAACCCTTCCAAGGATTGTCCGTCGCCCAGGGGTGGGTGAGCCCGGACCGCCGGGTCGTTCAGAAGTCTTGCTCGCCGATCCGGTTCAGGTTGGTCCCGCCGGAACCCCGGCGGCTGACCACGGTGTAGAAGGTCACGGACAGCTTCTCGTTGCTTCCGATATCGGCGGTCTCCTTGTCGGAGTAGAAGCTGGATTGCGATCCGAAGTAGTGCGTCGTCCCCCGCCATTCGCTGCCGGGGCCGGTGACGTATTTGATGAGGTAGCTGCCCGGATTCACGCCCAGCTCATAGGACTCCCCGGCCCGGAGGTAGATGGTGGCGCGGACGTTCCGTGACGTGTCGTAGACCTTCACGTAGGCCGGCGTGCTCATGTTGTTGGTCAGGCCCAACGCCGCGCTCGCCCCGATGACGCCTCCGCTCTGGAGCTGGCCGAAGGGTTCGGCCATGGTCGGGATGATGGGGCGCGCCGGCGCCTCCGCGCGGGGTTCGGGCGCGACGTAGCCGGTCGTGGGCTGGTTGACCTTCGGCGCCGAGGAATGCTTGTCGTTGCAGTTGCTGACGAGGCTGCCGACGCCGGCGACCGCCACGAAGAGGATGATGCATCCGCAGTTCCGGTTGTTCGAACTCATGCGCGGAGGTTCGTGCCCGATCCGGGGCGGCGTCAAAGGCTTTCGCGCTTTTTACATTAAAATGACAAATAAGCCTATTTCCGCGAGCCGACGCCCGCTTTCGGCGTCCTCGGCCCGCCCGTCCGTACCTCCGCGAGCCGGCGCATGTCGCCCGCGCGGGGAATCGCGCGCGGCCTAGGCCTCGGATGCATGGTCGTCCGTGGGGCCTGCGAACCTTGCCCGGCCGCTGGTGGGCGGTGAATGCCGAGGCCGAGCCGTCTCGGGGTCCCGTTGGTCCGGGGGCGCTCTGGAATGGGTCACGCGACATCTTGGCCGCGCCGGTGCGCCGGAACCTGGGCCGTTCCTTAGTATTCCAAAGCAAACCAGGATACCGCGGTGTTGACGGCGTCGGCGTCCGCGATTGATTCGTGGCGATGCAAACCTTCAAGATCGCGCGCAACGGCAAGACCCTCTTTGACTTCACCGGCCCGGAGGTCGTCGCCGCCTTGGCGGCGGGAACCATCCTCCCCTCCGATCACTACTGGACGCAGGGAATGCCGGGCTGGGAGACGGTCGGTAGCCGCAGTACCTGGCCGGACACGACCTTGCCGGTGACCCCGTCGCCCCTTCCGGCGGTGCCCGCCGCGGCTCCGGTCGCCACGCCGGTGACCCGCAAGGGAAAGATCCTCGATTTCAACGTCGCCCAATCTTTCGGGCTGATTTCCGGGGACGACGGCATCCGCTATAACTTCAGCGGAGCCGAGTGGCGAACCCAAGGAACCATGCCCGCCTTCGGGGTCAGGGTCGAATTCGTCTCGCTCGGGGCGACCGCCTCCGCCATCTATGCCGACACTTCGGCGGCCCCTTCGCCTTCTTCGGGCGCGCGTGGGCGCAATCCGATCTACGACGGCTATTACCGGAGCTCGGACAACCAATTTGCGGCGGGGATTTGCGCGGGTCTCGCCCACAAATGGGGGCATCCGATCTTTCTCGTACGCCTGATTTTCTTCCTCTTCCTGCCCTTCGCCGTCTGGTTTATTTATCTGATCCTTTGGCTGGCCTGGAAGAGCGTACCGACCAAGAACGTCCCGTAGGTTGGGCCGACCGAGGTCGGCCGGCTCGGTTGCCGTGCGATCGTCCGCATGGTATGGCGACATACGGACGGGCCTTCGCCCTGAAGAGGCCCTACCCGATGCCTCACACTGGCGGGCATGGGGTGCCTCGCCAAAATGTCCGCCGCATGATTACTCGCAAGAATTTGCGGTCAATCCCAGTGGCGTCGGGGGATGCCCACCTTTCCCTCCGGTGGTCCGACCCAAGTCGTCCCGGCGCAGGGCAGGGCGGAAAGGGGGCGGATGCCGCCGCCCAATCTGGCCCTGACGCCTTCCGTGGCGTGGGCGACCGCAAGGAATCGTCGATGGTCTGGCGGTCCATCGAATGGACGCATGCCAAGGCCAAAAAACTGTTCGACATGGTCCCTTCTAAAACATTACTAATTTTCGAACCCCCAAACCATGGCTATCAACCTTGTCAAAGGCCAGCGTATCGACCTGCGCAAATCCTCCGGCACCGCGCTCACTTCCTTCTGCGTGGGCGTGAATTGGGGGGGCATCTCCAAGCCCGGCTTCCTCGGATTCGGCACCAAGACCGAGGACGTCGACCTGGACCTGAGCGCGGCGTTGCTCGACGGCAAGGGCGATCTTTGCGACCATATCTATTCCCCGCTTTACAATGTGGCGATTCTCTCGCGTTTTGGCCTCCCCCCGGGTAAGTTGACCGCCGCCGGTGGCGCCCTGCGGCACACGGGGGACGACCGGGCCGGCGATTCGGGCGGCGACGATGGCCTCGACAACGAGACCATCACCGTGGACCTGACGCGCATCCCCGCCAATATCTCGCAGGTCATCTTCTTCCTCAATAACGTCGGGGAAGAGGACTTCTCGATGATTCCCTACGCCAAGATCCGCATGTTCGACGGGACGCCCACCCAGGTGCGCGAGGTCGTGGCCTCCTACAACGTCGCGGCCGAGCCTCAGTTCAAGGGCCGCCGGGCCTTGATCCTCGGCCGCCTTTATCGACATGGCGAGGGGTGGAAGTTCGGAGCCATCGGCGAACCCACCTCCGACCGCTTCGTCGGGGAGACGGTTTTGCGTATCGCCAAGGAGTATCGCAACGCCTAAACCTTCCCCATCATGGCCCTCAATCTCACCAAAGGTCAGCGCGTCGACGTCGGTCTGCAGCAGGTGGCGGTCGGACTTGGCTGGAATCCCGATCCCCTGGCTTCCCCGGGGCAGGGCTTCGACCTCGACGCGACGGCCTTCCTGGTCGGCGAGCACGGCAAATGCCTGAGCGAGTCCCATGTCGTCTTCTACAATAATCTGGAGTCTCCGGATAAGTCCGTCCGGCATTCCGGCGACAACCGTACGGGCGAGGGTGACGGCGACGACGAGACCATCCTCGTCAACCTCGGCTCCATAGACGCCCGGGTGACCGAGGTGGTCATCGCGGTGACCATCGACCAGGCGGAGGCCCGGCGCCAGAACTTCGGCCAGGTCCGCGCCGCGTTCATCCGCATCTACGACGCCACCAATGGCCAGGAACTCCTGAAGTACGAGCTCGACGAGGACTTCTCGACCGAGACCGCCGTCGAGTTCGGGCGCCTCTACAAGCGCAATGGCGCCTGGAAGTTCGAAGCCATCGGCCGGGGACGCGTCGGCGGCTTGGAAGCCTTGGCCAACCAGTATATCTGATTCTAGGGTTTAATCTCCGAAGCCATGGCCATCAATCTCACCAAGGGACAGCGCATTGACATCTCGCCGCAGAAGTTCGCGGTGGGTTTGGGCTGGGATCCCAGCGCCCGGCCGGGCGAGGAGTTCGACCTGGACGCATCGGCTTTCATGTTGGCGGGAGACAAGCAGATTCCGGCCGAGGGCTTTTTCGTTTTCTACAACAACCCTGTTTCGCCGGATAAATCGGTTGCCTCGTCGGGTGATGACCGGACCGGCGGCAGCTCCGAGGGCGATGACGAGACCTTGAGCGTCGACCTCACCAAGGTCGATTCGCGCATCGAGGAGGTCGTCTTCACCGTGACAATCCATGACCATGAAGCCCGGAAGCAAAATTTCGGGCAGGTGCGTAATTCCTTCATCCGCATCTACGACGCCGAGACCCAGGTGGAAATCTGCAAATATGAGCTGGGCGAAGATTTCTCCGTGGAGACCGCCGTTGAATTCGGTCGCCTCTACAAGCGTGGAGGGACGTGGCGCTTCGAGGCCATGGGTATCGGCTACAAGGGCGGCCTCGCGGCCTTCACCGCCAAGTACGCCAAGCGCTTCGCCTGACTTCGGCCCGCCGGCCCCCTCCAGGCCTTCTCCAAGGCCAAGCTGGGGGCAAAATCGGCATGTTTCCCGCGTTTCCCGACGCTGGTTGGGACGGATAAATGAAGCTCTTTTGTTGAGTTGCTTAAGAAAGTCTTGTCGCCTTATTAGTGCCTTCCCTCACCCCATACCACCATGAGCCGTCGTCTACCCGTATACCTTCTCCTCGATACTTCCGGTTCCATGTCCGGTGAACCCATCGAGCAGGTGAAGAATGGCGTCCAGATGCTGGTCGCATCGCTTCGCCAGGATCCCTACGCGCTCGAGACGGCTTGGCTCAGCGTGATCACCTTCAGCAGCGGCGCCAAGGTGGCGGTCCCGCTCACCGAACTCACGGCCTTCCAGCCTCCGTCGATCGATGCCAACGGCTCGACCGACCTCGGCGCCGCCCTCGAGTTGGTGGCCGACAGCGTCAAAAAGGATCTCGTCAAGACGACCCCCACCACGAAGGGGGACTGGCGCCCGATGGTCTTCCTGATGACCGACGGCGGTCCGACCGACGATTGGCAGAAGGGACTCGCCCGTTTCCGTCAGGAAAAGTGGGGCGTCATCGTCGGTTGCTGCGTGGACAATGGCGACGAGACGGCGCTCAAGCAGATCACCGAGTCCGTCGTCAGGCTCAACACCGCGGATACCGCCTCGATGAAGGCCTTCTTCAAGTGGATCAGCGCCTCCGTCAGCCAAGGCAGCAAGAGCGTCGAGCAGGCGGGCAAGGACGTCCAGGGCCTGAGCGAGCTCCCGCCGCCTCCGCCTGAAATCAAGGTCGTCGTCTGAGCGTCGGCGGCCGGGCCGGAGTTTTCCATCCCATGACTCGACGTCTCCCAGTTTACATATTGCTGGACACTTCCGGCTCGATGAAGGGGGAGCCCATCGAGTCCGTGAAGAATGGCCTGGCCTCCTTGGTGGCCTCGCTGCGCACGGATCCCCATGCCCTCGACACGGTCAACCTTTGCCTGATGACGTTCGACCGCGAGGTCCGCACCCTTGTGCCGCTTACGCCGCTGGACGAATTCATCCTTCCGGAGCTCGTGGTGCCTGATTCCGGCCCGACCATGACCGGGCTCGCCCTCCGGGAGGTATGCCGTTCGGTCAGGGCCGATGTCGTCAAGTCGACGCAAACCCAGAAGGGCGACTGGCGTCCGCTGCTTTTCATCATGACCGATGGCGTGCCTTCCGATTCCGCCGAGTACGCCGCGATGGTTCCGCACGTCAAGTCGATCGGATTTGGCACGGTAGTCGGTTGCGCCGCCGTCATGAAGTCCCGGTCGGCGGACGCGGCGAAGAGCAAGCAGGATGCCGATCGTCTCTGTGCCCAGCTGCAGTTGCTCTGCAGCCATGTGGTCACGCTCGACACCATGGACGGCAACACCTTCCTCGCCTTCTTCAAGTGGGTCTCGTCGGCCGTCGCCAACGGCAACGTCAGCGCCGGCACCTCGTCCGAGGTCAATCTCCCGCCTCCGCCTCCCGAGATCAGCTTGGTCTGCTGAGGCATCTTTCCGCCTAATGACCCCCGAACCTCTGAACACCTTTGACCTTTGGGCCGATGACACCGCCGAAGGCGAACCGCAACGCGTACTCCTCGCCCTCGGCAGGGTCCTGCGTTTCCTTGAGGAGAACCAATTCGGTGAGGGCCGCGCTCGCCCTAGCCTAGTCCCCGAGACGCTGCTCGTGAACGACGGCAAGGAAGTCGACCTTGATTATCTCGCGAAATCCGAGGTCAAGCGCGAGGCCGGCTTCCTTTATTATCGGGCCCCCGAATTGACCGACGATGCCCCGGTTTCCCCGCAGGCCGAGGTCTACGCCGTCGCCGCCATCGCCTATCGCGCCTTCGCGGGGCATCCGCCCACCCGGGGGAAACGCCGCCTCTGGAGTTGGCAGGCCGACCTTTCCTCCCTGAACATCCCCGGGCAGCCCGAGCTTTCCAGGACGATCTATGGCGCCTTGTCCGTCGATCCGACGAAGCGCCCCCAGAATCTGCGCGAGCTCCATGCGGCCCTTTTCCAGGCCTATCAGCCTCTTGCCATATCCCAGCGCCCGAAGTTGGAGAAGCGTTTCCCGGTCAACCTCACCGTCGGCAAGGAAACGCGCGTGCCTATCGCCAAAGTGCTCACCGGTGCGGAGGGTTGGACCGTCAAATGGAGGGGCATGGAGGCGATCGGCATCTCGGTGGATGACGCGAGCATGGAGCTCATCTGCGCCCCCGCAGTGTCGGGCGAGCATCGGATCGAGGCCGACTTCATCCATCCCGACCGCCCATTCCATCCGATCATCACTGAATCGACGCTGGTGACGATCAATCCCGACCCGGATTCGCTATGGAAGAACATCGAGCCGCCCGCGGATGCCCCCTTCCAGAAATCGAACACCGCCTGCGAGAAGCTCCCGACCCCGTGCGCCCGCATCTTCGCGGCCAGCATGCGCGGACGTTCGCATGCCCACGAGGGTTTGTTCCGCGAAGACGACTACCGCGTGTCGTTTCATGAGTCTTCGGGTTGGCATCTCCTCGTCGCCGCAGACGGGGCCGGATCGGCCAAGCTCTCGCGTCGTGGATCCGAGCTCGCTTGCCAGACTTCCCAGACCTTCCTCCGCGAATGGCTTGATGACGGCGGCGCAGCCAAACTGGACGAAGCCAGCGCCCCCCTCGTCGCCGAGGACGATCCGACCAAACTCAAGAAATTGCTCTACCACTGGCTCACGGCCGCCGCGCACGCAGCCCTGCAGGCCATCCAGAAGGAGGCCGCCGGCATGGAGCCACCCCTCCCTCAGAAGGATTTCCACACCACTTTGCTCATCTGTGCGGCCAAGAAGGTGGACGCCGGCTGGCTGCTGGTTTCTTTCACCATCGGGGACGGCGGCGTAGGGGTTCGGCAGGGGGACGGGTCGCCGATCGCGTTCTGCGAACCTGATAGCGGTGAATTCTCCGGGCAGACCGTCTTCCTGACGGTTCCCAATGTTTTCAAGGATTACGACAGGAGCATGAAACGCCTGCATGCCGCGCACGTCAAGGACCTGAGCGCCGTAGTCCTCATGACGGACGGCATCACCGACCCGCGCTTTCCGACGGAAGCCAGCCTCAAGGACAAGGCCTGTTGGGATAAGTTCTGGGCGGAGGTCTCCGAGGCCGCGAAATTCGAAGATGAGGGGGCCGAAGTCCGTCTGCTGAAGTGGCTTTCGTTCAAATCGGCCGGCAACCACGATGACCGCACCATCGTGTTCCTGCTGCCGCCGCACGCCAAGGACTCGCCGTCCCCGACCATCTGACGCAATTACCGAACGCCATGAGCAATATCGTGAAACTCACCGCCACCGACGGTACCCCGATCGAGTTCGTCGATAAGATGATCGGTCAAGGTGGCATGAAGGATGTCTACTTCTCGCCCAAGAAGGATTATGTCGTGGCCTTCTTCCGCGCTCCCCAGGACTTCAACGCCAAGGATCGCCTTGCCAACATCGTCGGCATCTACCGTCAACGCATCTTCGACCAGCCCGGTGGCGAGTATTGGAAGAGCGTCTACTGCTGGCCCACCCATGTCGTCGAGCATAACGGACGGCTCGGCCTATGCGCCCCCACTTACGCCGGCCATTTCTTCTTCAAGTTCGGCTCGAAGAACAACGACAGTCTCCTGAACATCAAGGGGAAGGATAAGGAGGGGAAGTGGTTCTCCACCGGGACGCACCAGCAGAAGTACCTGGATGAGCGCGAGCGCGGAGATTGGCGCAGCTATTTCCAGATCTGCGTCAAGATCGCGAGGGCCGTGAAGCGGTTGCATGCCGCCGGCCTGGCCCATTCCGACCTCTCCTACAAGAACGTGCTCGTTGACCCTACCACCGGCAGCGCCGCCGTGATCGACATCGACGGGCTCGTGGTTCCCGGCAAATTTCCGCCCGACGTCATCGGGACCCCCGATTTCATCGCTCCGGAGGTCATGGCGACTTTGCACCTGCCGGTGAAGGATCCGAACCGCAAGCTGCCGCGCATCGAGACGGACCGGCATGCCTTGGCCGTCCTGATCTACATGTACATGCTTTACCGCCACCCGCTCAAGGGTGGCTTGATCCATCCGGCCAAGACCGAGGAAGAGCGTCAGAGCCTGGAGATGGGGGCCAAGGCATTGTTCATCGAGCACCCCACGGACACCCGTAATCGTCCCAACCTCAAGGAGGTCCGCAAGGGCGACCTGCCTTTCGCCGACGTCACCAAGTTGCCCTACTCGATCACCGGACCTTACCTCAAGGCCCTTTTCGACCGGGCCTTCGTCGACGGTCTCCATAATCCGAGTGCTCGCCCACTTGCCGACGAGTGGGAATCCGCGTTGATCAAGACCGTGGACCTCATGCAGCCTTGCTCGAATCCGGGCTGTTCCCACAAGTGGTATGTCTTCGACAACAGCACCAAGCCCAAGTGTCCTTTCTGCGGAACGGCGTTCGCCGGTTCGTTGCCTGTGCTCAATCTCTACACCAACTACGGCAAGGGGGTCTACCGGGACGATAAGCACCGCCTGATGGTGTATTCCAACCAGTATCTCTATAAGTGGCACGCCAACCGGAACGTGGTGCTGTCGCCCAGCCTTTCCGCCGATGACATGAAGCCGGTGGGGTATTTCTCCCTCCATAACGGGAAGTGGCTCTTCGTGAACCAGCGGCTCGCGAGCTTGGCCGACGTCACCAAGGACGGCGCCCCCAAGCCCATCGCCATTGGCGGACAAGTCGAACTCCTCGAAGGCCAGAAGCTCATGCTTGACGCGGGTGACGGGGGTAGGGTGGTGGGCGTCCAGATGGTGAAGGCGTAGGTTATTCTGTAGGTTTAGTGTTGTTTTTCGACTCCTGGCTGGGTTTCATGGCCGCTTACCCCCCGTTATGGACTTCCTCCCCTCCTTGGTCGAACTTCAGGCCGCCGTACCTGTAATCATCTCGCTCATCATCATCGAAGGGCTTCTGTCCGTGGACAACGCCTTGGCCATCGCCGCCATGGCCTCGCACCTTCCCGGCGAGCAGAAGCAGCTCGCCCTGAAGCTCGGCATCATCGGCGCCTACGTTTTCCGCGGCATCGCCCTGTTCTGCGCCGGAGCGATTATCGCCAATCCCTGGCTGAAGATCGTCGGCGCCGCTTACCTCATCTACCTGATGTCCCAGCATTTCGCCGAGAAGGCGGCCGAGGAGGAGGCCGAGGAGGGGGGCGGAGAGGCCGCCGTCCATGCCGCGGGACGCGGGCTCGTGGCCACCATCGTCGCCATCGAGATCATGGACCTCAGCCTCAGCGTGGACAACGTCGTGGCCGCCGTCGCGCTCTCCGACAAGCTGTGGGTCGTCTGCACCGGCGTCTTCATCGGCATCCTTGCCCTGCGCTTCGTGGCCGGCCTCTGCATCAAGCTCATCGAGCGTTTCCCGATCCTCGAGTCCACTTCGTTCGTGCTCATCGGCTACGTCGGCGGACTTCTCCTCACCGAGTTGATCGCCCATGTGCACATCGGCCCGCTCGGCAAGTTCATCGGCATCGTCATCATCCTGGCCTTGGCCATCATGTACGCGGAAATCGGCGCCTTCCAGAAGCTGGCCCGTCCGGTGCTCAAGATCTTCGTCCCGGCCATGAAACTCGTCGATTTCATCGTCGGCGGGGTGTTCAAGGTCGTTTTCTGGCCCTTCAAGAAGGCCTGGAGCCTGGTCAGGTCCTGACCGCCTAGGCCCGCGGCACGCACATCCCCGCCATGCGCCGTCTGCCAGTTTATGTTCTGCTCGACTGCTCCGAGTCGATGATCGGCCCCGGCATCGCCGGGGTCCGCAAGTCCGTCGACGCCATGCTCAAGGAGTTGCGAAGAAATCCCCATGCGTTGGAGACGGTCTACATCAGCTTCATCACCTTTGCCGCCAAGGCGAAGCAACTGACGCCGCTGATCCCGCTCGAAGACGTGCAGCCGCCGTCGCTCCCGCTGGCCTCGGGCACGGCGTTGGGCGATGCGCTCTCGTTGGCGGCCAAGTCCATCAAGTCCGAAGTCCGTAAGGGGTCGGTCGACGTGAAGGGGGATTTTCGTCCGATTGTCTTCATTTTGACGGACGGCGTTTCCACCGACAAATGGCAGGCGGCCGCCGCGGAGCTGAAGGCCACCAAGTCCACCATCTACGCGATCGGGTGCGGGGATGACGTCGACTGGAGTCAGCTCGGCGCGATCACCCCCGCCGTGCTCCACGTCGATGCCATGGACTCGGAGGCGATGGGTAGCCTGTTCCGGTGGATCTCGAGTTCGGTCGATACGGCCAGCCGGGCCGTCGGCGAAGGCGACGATAAGTCCGCCCTCGATAAGCTCCCTCCCGCGGTCAAGCGCATCGACCTCAGCAAGGCTCCCGCGCACGACGGCAACCCTCGGCAGGTGTTCCTTAAGATTCACTGCCAGCACGGTCGTGGGGTTTATCTTCAACGCTACTCCTTCGTCGCCGACGAGGGGGCCTATTTCCCCAAGGGCGCCCATCCACTGGTGGGTGAGGATTCCATTTCCGGAGGGTCCCAGCTCAATCTCCCCAAGATTGATTCAAGCAAACTCGATGGTTGCTCCCCTTGTCCCTTCTGTGAGTCCTCCGACTTGATTTTCTGCGGTAACTGCTCCGCGATCAGTTGCCTGTCGAGTCCGCCCCCCCGGTCGTTTACCTGTCCGTCCTGTAAGTTGGGCGGGCCGATCATGAAGAAGAATTGGAAGGGTGACCAGCGTTCGGGATAGGCAACCTTAACTTGATGCCGTCTAGTGCGTATCATCGTCAGCCGGAACAACCAGGAATTTGGCCCTTACTCTCTCCAGGCGGTCCAGCAATATTTGGCCCAGGGTAGCCTTTTGCCGCACGATCTAGGCCGTGATGCCTCCGCGCCCGGGTCAGTCCCGGTGCCTCTGTCGCAACTGCTTTCGGCACAAGGAGTGAGCGGCGCCACGCCTGGCGCGGGAAACCCCTTCAAGCAAACCTACGAAAACCTACGCTCCTTCGACCCGAAGCTGCTCTTTCCCTGGGGGACGATTTCCTCGCTGGTTTGGTTCAAGGATCGCAGGCTGGTCTATCTGGCGGTCATCGGCCTTGGGCCGGCGGTAGCCTTGGCCATCGCGCCGGCGGCGTGGGTCGGCTACTGGGCGCTCGCGCTTTATTTCTCGGTCATCTGGGCGCTGTTTTTCTACTATCTTTTCAAGACCCCGGAGATGATTCCGAAGACCTGCGTCCAGGCCTTCCTCATTACGGGATTCGTCTCCATTCCCGTCCTCCTGCTGCTGCAGCGGGTGCCTCCTTGGACCAACTTCTATGGCTGGGCCGAATCCCCGTCGGTTATCCCCAGGTTTTTCGGCATGTTTTTCGGGGTGGGGCTGAGCGAGGAGGTGTGCAAGGCTGCGTTCGTCTTTTGGCTGGTGCGAAGGCCGGGGGTGCTCCTCCTGCCGCAGACCGTGGTCTTCTACGCCATGATCTCGGGGCTGGGATTCGGGATCTGCGAAGGAGTCGCCTACCAGATGACGCTCAACCGCAAGCAAGGCGTCGATGAGGCCTATTTCCTCAATATCGCCCGCCTCACTTCGCTGCCCTTCATCCACGCCATCTGGGCGGGGATTGCGGGCTATTTCATCTCGTTTGCCGTGATCAACCCGCGCAAGCGTTACGGGCTGTGGGTGCTGGCCATCTGCGTACCGGCTTTGTTTCATGCCTTGTATAACACATTTGGTTGGGGTCTGGTCGGGCTGGGCAGCGCGTTGTTGAGCGTGGTTTTGCTGTCCACCTACCTGGCCTCGGTCCAGCAGATGCAGCAGCAGCTCGCCAGGCCCTGACCCAACGACCGCCGAATTGCGGGGTTTTTGAGGTGACGGGCCCCGGTTTGACCATAGTTTGCTTCAAGAAGATGCGCCATGTCCTTCAATAGAGATAAGAACACCTACCATATCTCGCGGGCGGGGACGGAGATCTTCCGCCTCGATGCTTCCGCGGTGCTGAAGCATTGGCAGGCCGGCAAAATCGAACCAACCGACCACTATTGGTACAAGGGCATGTCAAGCTGGCTTCCGATGGCCAGCTTACCCTTGGTCATGGGGGTGCCGCGTTTCGGACAGCCCACGGCCGCGAGTTCCTTGCCCTCGTCCGAGCCGAAGCCACCACCGCCGAGCCGGCCGCCTTCGTCGCCTTATCCCGCGCCCGCGCCCGCACCAGCGCCCGCCCCGTTTCCTGGTCCTTTGCCGTCGCCGTTCCCCGCGCCCACGCCCACTTCCTACCCTACGCAGAACCCGAATCCTACGCAGCCCGTTCAGCCGCCGCCGGTGAGTCATTTGCCGCCGCGTCCGGCGCAGCCTCCCGACAGGTGTCCGAACTGCAATTCGAAGACGATCAAGACGGCGCGCGCGATCTATCTCGCCGGAACGCGTGACTCCACGAGCAGCGGCACTTCCTACGGATGGGGCAGGCGCTCATCTCCCCGCTCCTGGAATAGTTCGAGGACCTCAAGGTCGCGGTTGGCTGCGCAGCTGGCTCCCCCCGATGAAATGGGCTGTGGCTTTTCCAGCATCCTGATGTTCATGCTCATCCTCGGCTTGGTCGGCGCTCTGGCCGGATCGGTGTCAGCTAGTCCCGCGTTCGTCGTCCTGGTCGCTCTGCTCGGCTTCGGCTTGTACAAACTGTCCAAGTCCAACATGGGGCAGCGGGAGAAGCAGGAGATGGCGGTCAAGATGGAAGAGTACGAGCGCACTTGGTACTGCAGCAAGTGCGCGACCAAATTCATCTGGTGAGCGATCGATTCACGAACATTGCCGCGTTTCCCGTTGAGGCGTCATCTTAAGAGCCGGTCGTTTCCTGCAGTTTCGCCCACCGCGACGCATCTAGGTCGGCTGGCGGTACGGGTAGGTCGGGCCGGCCAGGTTGCGGCAGATTCCCTTGACCTGTTGGTTCGCATCCTACGATAGCGCCCCGGATATGTCATTGGAACGATTTATCCATGCTCAGGAGGAAACCTACGCCCAAGTGATCTTGGAGTTGCGGTCCGGCCGCAAGACCGGCTGTTGCATTTGGTGGATTTTCCCGCAGGAGCCCAGGGCGGGAACCTCAGCTACGTCGATGAAGTATGCATTGGCGGAACATGAAGCCCGCGATTATCTTGGGCACCCCCTTTTGGGTCCACGTTATCGTGAATGCCTCGATTTAGTTCATTCGCATCTATGCGGGGGTAGGGTGGATCCTTTGACCCTCATGGGGGGCGGGACGGATGTGCTTAAGCTTGCCAGCTCGTTGGACCTATTCATCAGGGTTTCGTCGCCGTTGGATGAAGTTTTCCGGGCCAAGGCGGGGGAAGTTCTGTCCTGCTTAAGATCAAAATACTAGGAGGCCCGTATCTGGCCCTGGTTTTCTCGCTTACCGATGGGATGATTGGCCGGCACCGCGGCCGCCGATGGATGAGAGGGTTTCCGGGGTTCAGGACGTTTGAACTGCGCCGGTTTATGATTCCCGGCACGTCTGCTCTAGGTGGTTCTCAAGGATTTCGTCGCGTCATCGATGTTTCGAATGGGGCAGGGCAACTAGTCGGGATCAATTGATTATTTTCTCCTCAACTCGAGATGAGATTACTGTCACTTATTATACTGTTGACAGCATGATGTCGGTGTTTTTGATTTGGGGAAAAGGCCCCTTTTTTCGAAACAAAGCCATGAATCAGTCCAACCAACACCGCCCCGACCTGCTGAAGTTCGAGGGAGAGCTCGCCCCGGTGAACGAGGTGGTGGCGCTGCTGCGTGCCGCCGGCGGTCGCCCGTTCTTCATGGGTGGGTGCGTCCGCGACGCCCTGC
>JACCED010123281.1_pt1 | contig 21939 bp, 18 predicted proteins | sample 7455021 | NCBI WGS metagenome assembly JACCED01 (sample SAMN15323456, study PRJNA562643) | freshwater metagenome | isolation source: river surface water | place: USA:Blue River Watershed | collected 2017-08-19
CCAAAAATTTCAGCACAGACCACTAAAGAACCGAACTGATAGCGCTTTGGAGGAACTGACTTCGATTTTGGCACTCGGCATACAGCCCGCAGTGTGTCGATAGCGAAGAAACGGGATTATGCACAAATTTTGGCTTCAGCGCAAGTCGTAACCCCCACGTAAAGCCTTGATCAGTCGCCGATTTCAGCCCTAAAAGGCGATTTTAGGGTGCCCACATACTGGCTGACACCCGCCCGCTCTTGCTCTAGGAACTTCTCGACCGCATCGGCGAATCCCGGGTGGGCAAGCCAGTGGGCCGATAAGGTCTGCACAGGCTCGAACCCGCGAGCGAGTTTGTGCTCGCCTTGGGCGCCGCCTTCGATGATCGCAATGTCGTGCGAGATTGCCCATTCAAGAGGGGTGTAATAGGCGAGCTCAAAGTGTAGGCAGTCAACATGCTCGATTGCGCCCCAATAGCGTCCGTACAGTTTGCGTTGCCCGCTGACCGTGTCGAGCCAGAGGAGTGACGCGGCAATGGGTTGACTGCCGCGGTCGGCAAAGGCCAGCACGCAATGGTCAGAGAGCGTTTGCCCAATCTGTGTAAAAAAAGCGGGGGTGAGATAAGGGGGGTTACCACGGAGTGCATACGTATTTGCGTAGCAACGGTAAAAGAATGCCCAATCGGAAGGTTGGATCTCTGCACCTGTCAACACGCGAGTTGTGACCCCTGCTTCTTTCACCTTACGGCGCTCAGCGCGAATCTTTTTGCGCTTACTCTGAGTCAGGCTTGTGAGAAAGCTGTCAAAGCTGTCCCAGCCTTTATTGAACCAGTGAAACTGGGTATGGGTCCTGGGCATGCATCCTGCTGCACAAAGCGCGTCTTGATCCTCTGGGGACGTGTAGAGGACATGCAAGGAAGATAGTTTGCTTTCTTGCGCCCATTGCACCAGAGCGCGGGCAGCGAGTGCGCGGTGTGTTGGCGCGCAGAGTAACCGGGCACCTGGGACGGGTGTGAACGGAATCGCGCAGAGCCATTTGGGGTAGTACCGCAGGCCGTTACGTTCGTAGGCATCTGCCCAGGCCCAGTCAAAAACAAACTCCCCATAGGAGTGACTTTTGGCATAGAGTGGCGTGGCGGCGATGAGATTGCCGGCATCATCGCGCAGGATGAGGTGCTTCGGTTGCCAGCCCGTTTTCATTGACACGCTGGCTGATTCTTCGAAGGCTCTTAAAAACGCGTGGCTGCTTAAGACAGAGCCGCCAGTTTCTTGAACCAAGGCATCCCAGATACTAGCGGTGATATCGCCTATCTGGTCCAGTATCTCGATGTGCACTGCGTTCATGTGTTTCGAGGTGCGCACCGGCGAGACTTCATGAATGCTGCGGCAAGCAGCACGGTGAGCGAGATCAATAAAATCGCCCAGTCGCCAACTCGCGCGTAGAGTGTGCTCCCTTGCTGACCTTGGACGCTGACATCCAAGACGCCGGGACGATGTGCGGGTAGCATCGCGATGACTTGGCCATGCTGATCGATCGCGCCGGTCGCGCCTGTGTTGGTTGCACGCACCATTGGGCGGGAGGTTTCGATGGCTCGCATGCGCGCCATTTGCCAGTGTTGTCGTAGAGCCCACGACTCTCCAAACCAGCCAAGATTACTGAAGTTAGCAAGAATGGTCGCACCAGATAAAGTTGCTGATGTACTCGTTGCGCGACCGAGGGCGCCAAGAAGTTCATCGCCAAAGATGTCTTCGTAGCAAATATTCGCAGCAATCCGTTGATCTTTAATAACGAAGGGTGCTTGCGGATTTGCACCACGATAGAAGTCCCCCATTGGAATCGACATTAAGTCGACGAACCAGCGAAAGCCCCAAGGGATAAATTCACCGAACGGTACGAGGTGATGTTTGTCATAGCGCAACCCAGTCGTCGCGCGCTGGATTTGTTCAATCGTCGTGTCGGCGGTGATGCCGAGCACGCTATTGGTATAGCTGCGATCGTTTATGTTGAAGAGCGCGCTTCCCATGAGCACCGTCGCCGACTGCTTTCTGGCAACATCGATCCAAGCCTGCCAGACTGAGGGTGTGAGCTGATGTTGGAACACCGCTAATACGGTCTCTGGCAAAAGGATCGCTGCGGGCGTTGGGCTATTTGCAGGTGTTGGCGTTTGGGCTAGTTTTAGATGCTGGGCGATCGCCTCTTGCAAGTGGGCTGGCGTGAATTTAAGGCCTTGCTCGACATTGCCTTGAATTAATCGCAATGCAATCGGCGAGCCAGCAGACTGCGTCCAGTTGATATGTCCTAGCCCCCAACCGACCAGGCCGATTGCCAGTGCGGCAACGCCAGCTACCGCATGTGGCGTTTGAGAGGCGTCTCGGTTTTGCGGATCTTGCATGATCAGCCCAGCAATCACTGCAGCAACAAAGGCGGTGATGAAAGACACGCCATAGACGCCGAAGACACTTGCCCACGCGGCAAACCAGCTGTCTACATGAGCGTAACCGCCGCTCAGCCAGGGGAACCCAGTAAATAGGTTCGCACGCAGCCATTCACCGACAGTCCATGCCGCAGCCCAAATCAGAGCAGCCCAAAGTGGTTTACCTAGTGTGTGGGGGCTGCGGGTAGGGTCTAGACCGAAACGATGGGTCAGCCAGGCGGCGAGCGCAATAAACAGTGCGAGGTAGGCGCTCAGTGCAAGTAGCGCCGCAATAGCGATGGGCAAGGGCATCAAGCCGTAGACGTGCATGCTGATGGTTAGCCAATACAAGCCGACCGCAAAATGGGCAAGACCAAAGAGCCAGGCACGACGCGCAGCGTATAACGCACTCGGCGCGCGCCAAACGCAGCCGACCAGCGTGGCCATTGTGACCAATTGCACTAGGCTTAAAGACCACCCAGGAAGGGGTTCGGGGGCGTAGGTGAGCGCTTGCGCCGCGCCTGCAACCAGTAACCCAACGGCTAGGCGCCATTTGAGCCAGAACTGCGTCACGATGCTTGGGTGATCCGGTTGGGTTCAGCGCCAGGTCGTTGCTTGACACGCAACCACAGCGCACGACGTGCATCGGCACGCATCACCTCAAACCGTAAGTCACCGTGTTGTTGAATGTCGCCACGCTTGGGGATGCGTCCAAGCTCGTGTGCGAGCCATCCGCCAACGGTGTCGTATTCGCCCACCGGAAGATCTGTCTCGAGTGCCGTGTTAACGGCGTCAATTTCAGTGGTGGCCAGCATCCGCCAAGCTCGAACACCATCGGAAAAAATGGTTTTTTCGCCATCGACGTCATATTCGTCTTCGATCGAACCAACGATCTGTTCGAGCACATCTTCAAGCGTGACTAATCCCGTTATGCCACCGTGTTCGTCAATCACAATTGCCAAGTGGTTCCGGTTGCGTCGGAATTCTTGTAATAGAACGTTTAAACGCTTGGTTTCGGGGATGAAGATCGCTGGACGGACGAAATCTTTTAATGAAAGTTCGGGTGTCACCATGAGACGCAGTAGGTCTTTGGTCATCACAATGCCGATGATATTGTCCCGACTGCCCTCAAATACCGGGAAGCGCGAATGCGCTGTCTCAATAATTTCGGGCATGAGTGTGGCGACGGGCTCAGCGACATCGAGCATATCCATCCGCCCACGTGGCACCATCACATCCATGGCCGTCTGCTCAGCAACGGCTAGCGTGCCTTTGAGCATGGAGTAGGCATCAGCATCGATGAGATTGCGTTCGCGTGCTGCTTCAAGCACCGTCACGATACCCTCCCGATCTTCGGGCTCGCGGCGCATTAAGGAAAGCAGGCGATCTAGTAGGCGGGGTCTGTTTGACTTGGCCGAAGGACTGGTCACTTCAGCAGCAGGATAGGGATCTGACATTGTCCGGGGACAGAGTGAAGGAAAGTCTAGGATAACCTGAAAGTGCTGGTTAGGTTGTGCACCACACTAAGGCACGAGATATGGGTCGCTAATACCCATTTCGGCGAGAATCTTAATCTCAAGTGATTCCATGACTTTTGCATCGCGTGCACGCACATGGTCGTAGCCCAGTGCGTGGAGTGCGCCGTGAATCGTCAGGTGTGCCGCGTGGTCAAGAAAATCTTTGTGTTGCGCCCGGGCTTCCTGCTTCATGATCGGTAGACAAAGAACGATATCGGCCGAGGCCGTGCCATCGGGGGCCACGCCATATTCGAACGTCAGGACATTGGTCGCGTAATCTTTGTTGCGATATTGTGCATTCAGCGTTCGCGCAGCGGCCAGCCCTTCAATTCTGACCACAATCGCAAAGGTAGAGAGCGCCAATGCTTGCTCCGAATGCGCAACGCATAGAGCGCGTTGCATCCAGCGTCGAATACGCCAACGCGGCAAAAGCGGCGCGGACACGCCATATTGCACTGCAAGTGCGAGCTTAATTGTTGGATTGTTCTGCTTGCTCATAGGCATCCACAATACGCGCAACCAGGGGGTGACGCACAACATCTTTGCTCGTGAATTTTGTCATAGCGATACCCTTGACGTCCTGCAGGACTTGCACGGCATGGGCGAGTCCACTTTTGTGACCCTTTGGAAGATCCACCTGTGAAGGGTCACCCGTAATAACCGCTTTGCTTCCGAAACCGATGCGCGTCAAGAACATCTTCATTTGTTCTGGCGTGGTGTTTTGCGCTTCATCCAGGATCACAAAGGCATGATTGAGCGTGCGCCCTCGCATATAAGCAAGCGGCGCAATTTCGATGGTTTGCTTCTCGAAAAGACGCTGTACGCGTTCAAAACCCATCAGGTCATAGAGTGCGTCGTATAGCGGTCGCAGGTAAGGGTCGACCTTTTGCGCGAGATCTCCCGGTAAAAATCCCAGACGTTCGCCAGCCTCGACCGCAGGGCGCGTCAGAATGAGCCGCTGCACCGTATCACGCTCCATCGCATCAATCGCGCAGGCAACCGCGAGCCAGGTTTTGCCCGTGCCGGCCGGCCCAACACCGAACGTGATGTCGTGTTTCAGAATGTTATTGAGATAGTCGCGCTGACGTGGTGTGCGCGGACGCAGATCGCTGCGGCGCGTGCGCAGTGCGATCGTACCGCTTTCGTCATCGAGTGGCGGAAAATCTTTTGGATCAAATTGTTGGGTGACCGGATGCGCTAAGCGACCCACGCCAATCTCAACTAAAGCGAGTTGTATATCGTCAATGGACAAGGCACGCTGTGCCGCGCGCTCATGCAAGGCTAGCAGCATTGTGCCTGCAGCCTCGGCATATGGGCCCCGTAGTGAAATCATGTCAGCCTGTCGAGAGAGATCCAAATCAAGGCCGTCGGCGACCCGTCGCAGATTCTCATCGAGTGGACCGCACAAGTTAGAGAGCTGCTGGTTGCTGCCTTCCAGTTTGATTTTTACAGGGAGTACGCGTCCACGCGTTGAGGTTTTGGCGGGTGAGCGACTCATGTGTGTGCAACGCGTCCACGGAAGGTGTTGGTCATCGCATCAGTGATGACGACGTCAATCATTTGACCGATCAGGCGTGGGTGTCCTGCGAAGTTCACAATACGATTGTTTTCTGTACGGCCACTCAACTCGCTGGAATCACGTGTTGATGTGCCTTCTACTAAGATCCGTTGCGTGGAACCCACCATGCTGCGCGCGATGGCGTGGGCTTGTTCGTTAATCCGCGCCTGTAGTTTTTGTAAACGCTGCAACTTCACTGTTTGGGGCGTGTCATCTGTCAAATCGGCGGCCGGCGTGCCGGGTCGGCGCGAGTAGACAAACGAGAAAGATGTATCAAAGCCGATTTCATCGATAAGTTTCATCGTCTTTTCGAAGTCTTCTTCCGTCTCGCCCGGAAATCCAACAATGAAGTCTGAAGACAGCGTCAAGCCGGGACGTGCAGCCCGCAACTTGCGTACGACCGATTTGAATTCAATTGCGGTGTAACCACGCTTCATCGCGGCAAGCACACGATCGCTGCCTGCTTGCACCGGCAAGTGCAAAAATGAGACGAGTTTTGGCAGACGCGCATAGACGTCGATCATGCGTGCCGTCATTTCCTTTGGGTGCGACGTTGTGTAGCGAATACGCTCTATGCCCGGAATCTCGTGGACGTATTCCAGTAAGGTGGCGAAATCAGCAATCTCGGCCTTGCCATCTTCGTCTTCGGTCATTTTGCCGCGATAGGCGTTGACGTTTTGACCTAGCAGTGTGACTTCCTTAACGCCCTGATCTGCAAGGTCAGCAACTTCGATCAACACATCTTCGAAGGGGCGCGACATTTCTTCACCGCGGGTGTAAGGCACGACGCAAAAACTGCAGTATTTGCTGCAACCTTCCATGATGGATACAAAAGCAGTCGCACCTTGCACACGCGCAGGCGGCATGGCGTCGAATTTCTCAATTTCGGGGAAACTGATATCGACTTGCGAGCGACCTTCCGTTTTGCGTCTGGCGATCAGGTCAGGAAGACGGTGCAGGGTCTGCGGGCCAAACACGACATCGACATAAGGAGCCCGGTCGACGATTGACGCACCTTCTTGGCTGGCCACACAGCCGCCGACACCGATCACGAGATCTGGATTGAGGGCTTTTAAATGCTTGACTCTGCCAAGATCTGAAAACACCTTCTCCTGTGCTTTTTCTCGCACTGAGCAGGTGTTAAATAAAATGACGTCGGCGTCTTCGGGAGTATTGGTCACAACCACGCCTCGCTCTTGACCCAGCACGTCGAGCATTTTGTCAGAATCGTACTCATTCATCTGGCACCCGAAGGTGCGAATGAATACTTTTTTTGGATTTGCGGGCTTGTCGCCCGGCACAGCGTTGTCTTTGTTTTGCATGATATTGCCGGAGCGGGTGTTGATCCCGTGGGCAGAAAAATTACTCTTGATAAACCTCTTCTACTTCGTCAGCTTTTTTAATCGGTTTGATCATGTCTTCGCGCTTGATACCGAGCCACATTGCGATGGCGGCAGCCACAAACACAGAAGAATAAATACCAAACCAAATGCCGATCGTAAGTGCGAGGGCAAAGTAGTGCAGGGTTGGGCCACCAAAAATCAGCATGGCCAACACCATCATTTGTGTCGAGCCGTGGGTGATGATGGTGCGAGAAATGGTCTGTGTAATGGCGCCGTCAATAACCTCGCGAACAGTTGCGCTACGGTCTTTACGGAAATTTTCTCGGATCCGATCCATGATCACGACGGATTCGTTCACGGAGTAGCCCAAGACCGCCAAGACGCCAGCCAGCACAGATAGAGAGAATTCCCACTGAAAGAACGCAAAGAATCCGAGAATGATGACCACGTCATGCAGGTTGGCGAGCACTCCCGCCACAGCGAACTTCCATTCGAAGCGAACTGCGAGGTAGACGATGATGCCGATCACCACGAAGAGCAGTGCCATCAAGCCGTTTTCGACAAGTTCTTTACCCACTTGTGGTCCAACGAACTCAACCCGACGCAGTTCAACCGTTGAGTCTGAGGCTTTAAGTGCCTTCATCACAGTATCGCTTTGGGTGGCTGAGCTCTGTCCTGGCGCAAGTGGCAAGCGAATCATGACATCGCGCGACGTGCCAAAGTTTTGTACCTGAAAGTCGGTGTATCCAAGTCCAGTTACAGCCGTGCGCACTTTGTCTAGCGGTGCTGCCTGTGCATAGTTCACTTCCATCACCGTTCCACCTGTGAACTCAATCGACAGATGAAAGCCTTTGGTTGCGATAAAGAATACAGCTGCCACAAAGGTCAGGAAGCTAATCGCGTTCAGCACCAGCGCATTGCGCATGAACGGGATGGTGCGCCCGATTTTGAATAATTCCATGATGTCAGTCCTTTGGTTTCCAGACTGTTCCAATCGAAATCGATTGGAGCTTCTTTTTGTGACCGTACCAGAGGTTGGCCAAAGCGCGCACGCCGACAACCGCCGAGAACATCGAGGTCAGAATGCCCAGGCAGTGCACAACCGCAAAGCCTCGCACGGGACCTGTACCAAAGACCAAGAGCGCAACGCCAACGATCAGCGTGGTGAGGTTCGAGTCCAGAATCGTGCCCCAGGCGCGCTCAAATCCTAAGTGGATGGCATTTTGTGGAGATTCGCCGTTACGCAACTCTTCACGTATCCGTTCATTAATCAGCACGTTCGCGTCAATCGCCATGCCTAAAGTGAGCGCGATCGCTGCGATACCAGGCAGGGTAAGCGTTGCTTGCAGCATCGATAGGATGGCCAGCAACAGCAAAATGTTAAGCGCCAAACCCGCCGTTGAGAACGCACCAAACAGGTGGTAGTAAATCAGCATGAAGATGGCAATGCCGATAAAACCGTAGAGTGTTGAGTTAAAGCCCTTGGCGATGTTGTCTGCCCCCAGGCTTGGCCCGATGGTGCGCTCTTCGATAATTTCCATGGGCGCAGCGAGCGAGCCAGCACGCAGCAGCAGCGCGGTGTCTGCGGCTTCTTCTGCGGTCATGCTGCCTGAGATTTGGACTTGCCCACCGGGGATTTCACCGCGAATGACAGGTGCTGTAACGACTTCACCGCGACCTTTTTCAAATAACAAAATCGCCATGCGTTTGCCAACGTTGTCACGTGTCACGTCGCGAAAAATACGCGCACCTTTCTGGTCGAGCGTGAGGTGTACGGCGGCCTGTTGTGATTGACTGTCGCGACCCGCTTGCGCATCTTGCAGGTTTTCACCGGTCAGAACAACTTGGCGTCGAACCAAAATAGGACGTCCGTCGCGGTCTTGATAACGCTCAAGCCCGAAAGGTACCGTTCCAGCAGCCAGTGCACTCGCTGCCGAAGGTGTGTCGTCGACCATGCGAATTTCAAGCGTTGCAGTGCGACCCAAGATGTCCTTGGCTTTCGCAACATCTTGAACACCCGGTAACTGAACAACGATCCGATCGGATCCTTGCTGCTGAATTACGGGTTCAGCTACACCGAGTTCGTTGATGCGGTTATGTAACGTTGTGATGTTTTGTGTAAGGGCTTTAGCTTGAACTGAGGTGATAGCTGCTTGACTCAAGACGCCCACAACTTGCAAGCGTGCGCCATCAGTGCGTTCGGTCATTTGTAGGTCGGGGTGCCGAGTCCGCAATGCAGAGACCGCACGGTCGCGCGCTGCGGTGCTGTTAAACGACAAAACGACCGACATCCCGCTGCGTTCGATGCCACCGCTTTCAATCTTTTGTTCGCGCAGGATGGCGCGCAAGTCTGTTACGAGCGAATCGTAGCGGGCAGTGAGTGCGCCCTGCATGTCGACTTGCAACAGGAAGTGGACGCCGCCGCGCAGATCAAGTCCCAAGTACATGGGATTGGCGCCGATTGCGCTTAACCAGCTAGGAGATGCGGGTAATAGGTTCAACGCCACCGTGTAACTAGGATCTGCTGGGTTGGGGTTGAGTGCTTTTTCAATCAGGTCACGCGCCTGAATCTGAGTATCTGTGCTGGCAAAACGGATCCGAACGGTGCCAACAGGACCGTTTTGATCAAAGGAGGACCCCGCGCTGGCGATTTTTGCCTGCTGCAGAATGCTTTGCACTCGATCGAGCATGCCAGCATCGATTTTGAGTGTGGCCTTGGCGCTCGATATTTGCACCGCCGGCGACTCACCATACAGGTTAGGCAGGGTATAGAGCAGGCCGATCACAACCGCGATCAGCACCGTCAGGTATTTCCAAAGGGGATAGCGGTTCATTGCCGACGGGTACTAAAGAAGATTGCACCCCGTCGCAACATGCGTCGGGGCGTTAGAACAAAAAAATTACAACGTCTTGATCGTGCCTTTTGGCAAGACAGCCGATACCGACGCTTTTTGCATGATGATTTCGACCGCTTTCTCACCGTGCTCTGCGACTTGGACGGTGACATAGCTGTCACTGACTTTCGTCACTGTGCCGAGCAAGCCACCAGCGCTGATCACTTCGTCACCTTTGGACAGAGCGGCTAACAATGCTTTGTGTTCTTTCTGACGCTTCATCTGTGGACGAATCATCAAAAAGTACAAAACAATGAACATCAAAACGATAGGGGCCATCCCCATCAGTGAGCCAGCCGTATCGCCGGCTTGAGCCAGCACGAGGCTGGAAACTGTTTGAGCAGACATTAAGGTCTCCTTTAGGTATATGCGAAACGCTGGCTATTGTAACGACTTGGTGGCCCGATCTCGCGCAAATTGCGTTCTCCAGGCTTGAAACCTTCCCTCGGAGATGGCTTCTCGCATTTCTTGCATGATTGTGAGGTAGAAATGGAGATTATGCAGGGTATTGAGGCGCGACCCGGTAATTTCGTTCGAGCGCTGCAAGTGATGCAAGTAAGAGAGTGAAAAATTTGCACAAGTATGACAGCGACAGCTCGCATCGAGTGGGCGGGTGTCATCGCGATATTGTGCATTTCGGATTTTTACATCGCCAAAGCGGGTAAACAGCCATCCGTTTCGGGCATTGCGCGTTGGCATGACGCAGTCGAACATGTCGATACCCTGCGCAACACCGTCGACCAGGTCCTCCGGTGTGCCCACCCCCATCAGGTAACGGGGGGCATTTGCCGGCAACTTGGGGGCAACATGCTTCAAAATGCGCAACATGTCTTCTTTCGGTTCGCCAACCGAGAGTCCGCCGATGGCATAGCCCTGGAAACCAATATCTTCCAGGCCTGCTAAGGACTCATCGCGTAAGGTCTCAAACATCCCGCCTTGGACAATCCCAAACAACGCATTTGGATTTTCTAATGCGTCGAAAGATTCGCGCGAGCGTCGCGCCCAGCGCAAGGACATGCGCATTGAACGTGCGGCCTCGTCGGTCGTCGCCGGCTTGTCTTTGATCATGTAGGGCGTGCATTCGTCGAAAACCATCGCAATATCGGAGTTCAGCGCAGTTTGAATGCGCATAGACTCTTCTGGAGTCAGGAACAGTCTGGCTCCGTCAATTGGCGAGGCAAATTTCACGCCTTCTTCAGAAATTTTTCGCATGCCCTGTAGGCTAAACACCTGAAAGCCACCAGAGTCAGTCAGGATGGGCGCGAACCACTGCATGAAGCCGTGCAGCCCGCCGTGCTTGGCGATCACCTCGGTGCCTGGACGTAGCCAAAGATGGAACGTGTTTCCCAGCACAATTTGGGCGCCAACTTCAGTGAGTTCATGTGGCATCATGGCCTTGACGCTGCCATAGGTACCCACGGGCATGAAGATCGGCGTCTCCACCACGCCATGGTTCAGTGTCATGCGCCCGCGCCGCGCCAGGCCGTCAGTGGCCTGAAGCTCAAACGACAAGCCGTGAGCGGGTCTTGCCGTAGCCGGCGCGGCTGTGTTGTCTGCGGTGTCGTTCATTAAGTTGTTTTCCGTTCGAGAAACATGGCATCGCCATAACTAAAAAAGCGGTAGCGCTGCGCGATGGCATGTTGATATGCCGCTTTCATTTCATTGAGTCCGACAAAGGCCGCAACGAGCATCAGAAGCGTGGATTGTGGCAGGTGAAAGTTTGTCACCATCGCATCCACGACCTGATAGCGAAACCCTGGGGTAATAAACAGCCGAGTGTCACCGGAGTGTGATGTGGTCAACGCAGGTTGTAGCTGCGCTGCTGATTCCAGCGCTCTGACGCTGGTCGTACCCACTGCTATCACGCGCCCACCCCGCGCACGCGTCGCCGCAATGGCGTCTATCGTTGCTTGCGGAACCGTATAGCGCTCGGCATGCATGATGTGTGTCTCGAGATTATTGTCCCGTACGGGCTGAAAGGTTCCTGCGCCGACGTGAAGGGTGACGAAGGCTCTTTTTACGCCGAGCACATCTAGCCGATCAAACATCTCTTGATCAAAGTGCAGGCCCGCAGTTGGCGCAGCAACTGCGCCCGGCTCACGTGCATAAACAGTTTGGTAGCGCTCGATGTCATGTGCGTCGGGTTGATGTGTGATGTAAGGAGGTAAAGGTACCGCGCCGTGATCCGCAAGGGCTTCGAGAACGGGACGATCGAATTTGAGAATAAACAGATCGTCGCTTCGACCTAACACTTCGACGCAAATTGTCTCCGCGAGAATCAATGTGGTTCCTGTGCCGGGCGATTTACTCGCACGGACATGGGCGAGTGCCTGATTTTCTTCTGTAATCCGCTCTACCAACACCTCGACCTTGCCACCGCTGTTTTTTTTACCAAGCAACCGCGCTTGGATGACCCGGGTGTCGTTCAGTACGAGCAAGTCGTTCGGGCGCAGCAAGGACACGAGGTCACTAAAAAAAAGATCGTCGACACGACCGTTGCTGCGCATATGCAGTAAACGACTCGTTGAACGCACCGTCGCAGGCGCCTGGGCGATTAGCTCGGCGGGGAGGTCGTAGTCAAAATCAGAGAGGGACAGTGAGACGGGCACGTGTAATGTTGGCTTTTCTATAAGAGGGCGCATTTTAAGCCGGGCAGGGACTTTTTTTGTATGCTGTCGGTTCAACTCGCTAAATAGGTGACGTAATGATCGTAGGCAAGGCGAAAGCCAGCAAGTGGCTAGGCAAGTGTGCAGTGTTTGCAGCGTTACTCGTATCGGGAGTGGGGCTGCAGGCGCAGGCGCAAGGAGCGCTGCCCCCAGAGCTTGCGCAAGCCTGGGCCAAGACCAAATTGCCCGAGTCCTCGCTGTCCGTTTTGGTGCAGGAGGTTGGTGGGCCGAGATTATTTGCGATTTCTCCTGAGACTCCACGCAATCCAGCCTCGGTCATGAAATTAGTCACGACCTATGCCGCGATCTCTCGACTAGGGCCTAACTATGTCTGGAACACCAGTTTTTTATTAAGTCCTGATTCTCAAATTAGTGATCAAGGTGTCTTGAAAGGGCCTTTGTATTTGCGGGCTGGGGGTGACCCCGTGCTGATGCTGCAAGATGTGTGGCGCCTTTTAAGGGATCTGCGTTTGCGTGGCATTCGGGAGATCTCCGACATTGTTGTGGATCGCTCCATTTTTGGTGAGGTCACGATTGATCCGGGTGCGTTTGATGGCGCCTCGGACCGTCCATATAACGCTAGCCCTGATGCCTTTATGGTTGGTTTTGGAGCGGTCCGGTTAGTTTTTTCGCCGGATCCTGCGAGCAAAACCTGGAAGTCGTTTATCGACCCCCCCATTCCTGGCGTTGTGGTCGAGGGAAATGTGCAGTGGGCCGATGGGCAATGTCCTGGCTCGCCCGCTGTGACAACCGACACAACATCGGACGGTTCGACCGTGCGCATTCGTGTAAGCGGAAGAGGTGCGGGTTCCTGTGGTGAGTTTGACGTATTTCGCTTGACCTTCTCTCAGCAAGAGTTTGGCGCCAAAGTGTTGCAAACTCTTTGGAAGGAACTTGGTGGGACCATGACAGGGCAGGTACGAACCGGCACGATTCCGTCAAATGCGACGGCGGTTGCCTCACATCAGTCTCCGCCCTTGTCCGAGGTCATTCGCTTGATCAATAAGCGCAGCAATAATGTGATGACGCGCGTACTTTTATTGACGCTTGGCGCCGAGGCAGGCAGACGTCCGGCGAATGTGACGGGTAGTGTTCAGGTTGCCCAAGACGTATTGGCCAAGCAAGGGCTGCCGATGAAAGGGCTCGTGCTGGACAATGGTTCAGGTCTTTCACGTAACGGTGTGGTCTCGGCCGATAGCCTGGCGCAAATGCTCCAAAAGGCATGGATGTCGCCTGTGATGCCAGAATATGTATCGTCGTTGGCTATTCTGGGTACTGACGGTACGACACGCAACCGGCTGCGTGACCCCACCACAAAATCCATGGCGCATCTCAAAACGGGCGCTTTGCGCGACGTGCGGTCGGTCGCAGGGTACGTGTGGTCGAGCAGCGGCAAACGCTATATAGTTGTCAGCATGGTCAATCACGAACGCGCGCACGATGCACGTTCGTTTGAAAATGCGTTAATCGCCTGGCTCACTGCAAAATAAATTTAATCGAATCAACCAGGTCAGCACCCATGAATGTTCGTCATGCCCTCTTGGGTGTATTAGTTTTAACGGCTTGCGCATCGGCGCAGGCTGGTATTTGTGATGCCAAATTTTTTCATAATGGCGGACTGATTGAAGTCACAGGTAAGGGCATTGTTCAGGTCAGCGCTCGCATGACGTTTAGTCAGGTCAAGAAGACAGGCAAACAGAGTTGTCAGGCGCAAGTCAAAGGGAATGCAAGCTACGCCCTGTTTGGTATGTTGACCGGTGCCGCGGATTTAGATCACGTACTGACTGCAAACGATTTACATGCAAAACTGATTAAAAGCGGACCTGGTCGCACAGCAGAGTCCGAGGCCTTCGACATGCAGATGGTCAGTATCTTTGGTTACGGAACCGCGATCAAAGCGCCGGGCCAGCGGTTACCGCCGCAAAATTTTCGACTTGCAATTGGAGATCCCCGCAAAGGGCCAACCACAGCTTTAACCGTTCGGGTCGGCGAGAAAATTGTCGGGACGCGGCAGTCGATTGATACGGCGCTCGGGCCACAGCTTTGCTGGCCTGTGCGCTACCCGCGTGGTACGGAGCAAACGATGACCAATGTACGTGGTGTGATGATTGCGATTCCAGCGGTGCAATCGTATGTGACGGACTGGTACTGTCCTGCTGTGAGTCTTGTGATGAAACAGGAAATCGAACAGGCCGGCCAACGCGCGGTGATTGAAGTCAAGACGGTCCGCTGATGTTCACGTCCTCTGTGCCCAGTTCCCGTCGGCGTCTTCTTTGGATTGGAGCGTCGCTCGGGTTGCTCATGATCATGCTTCTCGCACTGAAATCAGGGGCGGTGCCGATGCGCTGGTCTGATCTTCTTGCAGCGATGGGCTTTGGGTCAGATCTTGACGCCTTCAAACGCTCGGTGTTTCTGGAGCTAAGACTGCCCCGCGTGCTGTTTGCAGCGATTGCAGGGGGGGCGCTCGCTCTAAGTGGCGCAGTCATGCAGGCGCTCTTTCGTAACCCTTTGGCAGAGCCCGGCTTGGTGGGGATTTCTGCAGGCGCGTCCCTCGGTGTTGTGTTGAGTTTGTTGTTGGGGTTTGGTAGTACATGGTTTTCGGGTATCGCGGGTTTTGCAGGAGCGCTGCTTGCCACGCTGGCTGCCTATGGCTTGGGCCGACGTTATCCAGGTGTGGCTGGGTTACTTTTAGCGGGTATTGCGATCAACGCAACCATGATGAGTTTGGTTAGCCTTGTCACCACGTTTATTTCTGAATCTCAGTTTCGCAGCTTTGGTTTTTGGTCCTTGGGAAGTTTGGCCCGAGCGTCTTGGGAACATGTAGGTTGGCTCATACCCTGGGCGCTTTTTTGTTCGCTTCTGTTGTGTAAACAGTGGCGGGTTCTAAATGCATTGCTCTTGGGTGAGCGTGAAGCGCATCATCTTGGCTTTGATGTTGCGCGCGCACGGCGCAGCTTGATTTTGTTGATTGCGCTACTGGTGGGGCCGATTGTGGCTGCGACCGGAGGGATTGCATTTATCGGGTTAGTCATACCGCACATTGTGCGTCGTTGGATCGGAGCAGAGCATCGCGCGTTGTTGCCCCTGTCGTGGATCGCAGGAGCCATGGCGCTCGTGATGGCAGACTGGACTGCACGCTTGGTGGTGATGCCGGCAGAGCTGCCGGTGGGCGTCATTACCAGTTTGGTGGGCGGACCATTTTTTATTGCCCTCTTGCTGCGTAATGCGAAGCCCGCTGCGTAAGAGGGCTCGCCGCTTTTAAGAGATCCCGAGTTCGCTCCAAATTGCATCGACACGGGCCTTAGTGACTGCGTCCATCTGAATCGGAGTGCCCCACTCGCGTTGGGTCTCGCCCGGCCATTTGTTGGTGGCATCAAGTCCCATTTTTCCGCCGAGTCCTGAGACAGGCGAGGCAAAATCCAGGTAGTCAATGGGCGTGTTTTCAACAAGTAGCGTGTCGCGTACGGGGTCCATGCGCGTCGTCATTGCCCACACCACTTCCTTCCAGTCGCGTGGATTAATGTCTGCATCGACCACCACGATAAATTTTGTGTACATGAACTGCCGCAGGATGCTCCATAGCCCAAACATGACTCGTTTTGCATGCCCAGGGTATTGCTTGCGAATCGAGACGACGGCGAGTCGGTAGCTGCAGCCTTCGGGTGGTAAATAAAAGTCGACGATTTCCGGAATTTGCCTGCGCAACAGCGGAACAAAGACTTCGTTGAGTGCAACGCCCAAAACTGCGGGTTCGTCGGGCGGCTTGCCCGTGTAGGTCGAGTGATAAATCGGGTTGCGGCGCATGGTAATGCGATCCACCGTAAAGACTGGGAACCAGTCTTGCTCGTTGTAGTAACCGGTGTGATCACCAAACGGCCCCTCAAGCGCAAGCTCGTAGTCTGACGCGGGCGGCGCATTAAGGCCGTCCGGCACGATCGGCTTAATGGCTCTGGGGTCTGTGTTCGGAAGGAGGTGACCTTCAAGCACGATTTCTGCCGTTGCCGGAACAGATAAATCGCTGCCAAGCGCCTGCGTTACTTCTGTGCGCCCGCCCCGGAGAAGCCCTGCAAACTGATATTCGGAAAGCGAGTCCGGGACTGGGGTGACGGCGCCGAGCGTGGTGGCCGGGTCTGCACCGAGTGCCACAGCAATCGGGAAAGGCTTGCCCGGATTGGCCAGGGCATGATCTCTAAAATCCAGTGCGCCACCGCGATGGGAGAGCCAGCGCATGATGAGTTTGTTGCGGCCGATCACTTGTTGTCGGTAGATGCCTAAGTTCTGGCGTTTTGCATTGGGCCCACGTGTGATGACGAGCCCCCAAGTCAGCAAAGGTGCGATATCCCCTGGCCAGCAGGTTTGAATCGGCAACTTGGCGAGATCAACGTCATTACCTTCCCAAACGATTTCTTGGCAGGGGGCACCGCGAACAGTCTTGGGGCTCATGTCCCAAAGTGCTGCCTTAAGCATAGACACTTTTGCAAGCGCATCTTTTAGGCCCTTGGGCGCCTCCGGTTCACGTAGGCTTGCGAGTAGTTCACCGATCTCACGCAGTGCGAGGGTGTTCTCAGCCCCCATCCCTTGTGCAACACGCGTAGGTGTCCCAAACAAGTTTGTCAGAACGGGCATGCTTGCGCGTGAGCCGTTATGCATCGCATGCTCGAACATCAGAGCGGGCCCTTCCGCTTTGAGTACGCGATCAGAGATTTCGGTCATTTCCAATGAGGACGAAACGGGCACTTGAATACGCTTGAGGTCTTGATTGCGCTCAAGTTGTGCGATGAAGTCTCTGAGATCTTTGTATTTCAAGGTGCTTGCCCTTCGTGCGTTAGAAGCGATTGGGTCGTTTTGATTGTGGAGCTAACTCAAGAAGCTTTGGATGCGGTGTATGGCTTCTTGTAGTCGTTCAATACTCGTCGTATAGGCAAAGCGCATCGTATGTGCAGCGTGTGCTGGGCCAAAATCTAACCCCGCAACGGCCGCAACGCGTGCCCCGTGCAATAACGCAGCAGAGAATGCGCTGCTGTCTGATGCATGCGCGGAAATGTCAGCATAAACGTAAAAAGCGCCATCAGGCGTGACGGGTACGGTAATGCCGAGAGATGTCAATGCGGGTACAAGGTAGTCACGCCGTTGACGAAACGCATCGCGTCTCGTTTCGTATAAGGCTAGTGACTCAGGATGAAAGCATTGAATCGCACCATGTTGCGCGAGCGTGGGTGCGCAGATCGCGAGGCTTGCAGCCATTTTTTCGATGGGAGCAACCAGGTGCGGCGGAACGATCATCCAGCCGAGTCTCCAGCCCGTCATGTTGAAGTACTTCGAAAAGCTGTTGAGGATGATGATGTCATCATCGAGCGCAAGGGCCGATTGTGGTGTCCCATCGTAGGATAGGCTCAGATAAATCTCGTCCATCATCACAAAGCCATTGCGCGAGCGCACTTCTTTGAAAATGCGGTTTAACTCATCGCGCGTGATGGAAGTGCCCGTGGGGTTGCTCGGTGAGGCAATCAACACCCCACCCGTATTGGGCCCCCAGTGTCGAGCAATATCAGCTGCACTGAGCTGAAAGCGTGTGTCTGCGCTTGTTGGGATGAGCTTGGTCGTCCCGCCAGCTGCTCCCACAAAGTTGCGGTTGGGTGGGTAGCAAGGATCCGGCATCAGGACTTCGTCACCGGGATTGACGAGGGCCATTGCCGCCAACAACAGGGCTCCGCTCGCGCCCGATGTGACGATCACCCGAGAGGGCTCAACGCGCGCACCAAGCTGGTTCGTGTAAAAATCTGCAATGGCTTCGCGTAGGTCCGGTAAGCCCGCAGGTGGGGAATAGCCACTTTTTCCTGAGCGGGCGGCACTCTCCAGACCTGCCACAACCCGTGGCGCAGCGGTAAAGTCTGGTTCACCCACGCCAAGGCTGATAATGTCGATACCTGAGCGGGTTAAGGCCGAGGCCTCTTTTAAAAGCTCGACCGCGTGAAACGTTACCGTGTCATGTGTGCGTGCCGCGAGTGCTGTCATGTCTGATCTCTCCAACCTGGACACGAATTGTAGTGGTTACAAAACCTTCGCGACGTAGTTTTCTGACGGGACGTCGTACACCGGCGACACCGTGGGGCACTTTCTGTGCAAGGCTGTCGCGTACCTGTCTCGGGCGTGTGCACTGGGATGACACGCAGGATGCAATGCAAGCATGGTTAGATCCTGCGCGTGAGGGGGACCTCATGCATGCGTTTGCGCTGTGCCGGGAATTCGGTGTTCAGTATTTGCTCGCGGGGGCAGGCGCGCGTCCCGTTCTAGGGCGAGGTGTGTTGTGGGTGTCCCCGGTGGCGCCGTGGGCGACCGTTGTGGCGGTGGACGCTCAGCACACACTTTGGCGTGCAGATGCAGGCAGTCTACTGCGTACGCTTCAAGGTGTGGGTATTGCATCTGTCGATGACGCGGATCCTGAACAAACCGTAGCGCAATGGGTGGCGAGTCGCCGCTGCGCGCGGTGGCCGACCGGTCAGTGCAACCTGAGCGATATCCTGCAGATACAGGTGTTGTTAGCCGATGGCACGACTGAGGTATTTGGACCCTTTGGAGCGAGTGCGCAAGCCCCGTTAAAAAGCTTGGCGACGCAACGTATCGTCCCGAAGCTATTTGAGCTGACGCACAACGGGGCAGTCGGGGAGAGTGCTTCGGGTGGGGTGTGGTCGTTGCGTTTTAGGTTAGATGCGCTGCGACCAGCGCCACCGCTTGAGCCTAACCTGGCATGGCTTTTCCTCGGGCACGGTGGGTCGCTGGGATGGGTGCAGACGGTTTGGTTCTCTGTGTCGGATGGCAAGGCGCGCATCTCGACTCACGAATTGCCGAGCAAATCGACGGAAATTGATCGCGACGTAAAGCAGATCCTTGATCCTTCAGGGGTTTTCGGCTCGCTGCCAGAGTAAAGCGACTAAAATTAACTTCTCTTATTGATCTTATTGGTGCTCTTCATTATGGAAGAAACTTTTCGCAAAGCCGCGCTCGAATACCATGAGCAAGGTCGTCCCGGCAAAATTTCAATTGCTCCGACAAAGATGCTGTCTAACCAGCGTGACCTGGCTCTGGCGTACTCACCTGGTGTGGCTGCGGCATGCGAAGAAATTGTGACCGATCCGGCGAATGCCTTTCGCTACACTGCGCGCGGTAACTTAGTCGGCGTCATCACGAACGGAACTGCCGTGCTCGGGCTAGGTAATATTGGTCCACTTGCCTCCAAGCCAGTCATGGAAGGCAAGGCTGTTCTGTTCAAGAAGTTCGCTGGGATCGATGTGTTCGATATCGAAATTAACGAACAGGATCCACTTAAGCTTGTCGAAATTATTGCCGGTCTTGAGCCAACCTTTGGTGGAATCAACCTTGAAGACATCAAGGCGCCTGAATGTTTCACGGTCGAGCGCAAATTACGCGAGCGCATGCGTATCCCGGTGTTCCATGATGATCAGCATGGCACTGCTATCTGCGTATCGGCCGCGTTCATAAATGGCTTGAAAGTTGTTGGTAAAGATATTGATAAAGTAAAAGTTGTTGTGTCCGGTGCAGGTGCTGCAGCACTGGCCTGCTTGGATCTGATGGTCGATCTTGGGCTTCCGCTCAAAAACATTTGGGTCTCGGACATCGAAGGCGTTGTGTACGAAGGTCGTACAACCCTGATGGATCCTGACAAACAGCGTTTCGCGCAAAAGACCGATGCTCGTAAGCTGGCAGATATTATTGCCGGTGCCGATGTGTTTCTTGGTTTGTCGGCAGGAGGTGTGCTCAAGCCCGAGATGGTCAAGGCGATGGCCGCACGTCCACTCATCTTGGCGCTGGCCAATCCAAATCCAGAAATTCTTCCGTCTGAAGCGCATGCCGTGCGCGACGATATCGTGATGGCAACGGGGCGCTCCGATTACCCTAACCAGGTCAACAACGTATTGTGCTTTCCCTATATTTTTCGTGGGGCGCTAGATGTGGGTGCCACAACAATTACCCGCGAAATGGAAAAGGCGGCAGTAGTTGCCATCGCGAAGCTTGCGCAAGAAGAGCAAAGCGAAGTCGTTGCCGCGGCGTACGGGCATTACGACGTGTCTTTCGGACCGAACTCGTTTATTCCCAAGCCTTTTGACCCTCGCTTGATCGTGCGCATTGCGCCTGCTGTCGCAAAAGCAGCGATGGAGGGTGGTGTGGCGACGCGCCCAATCGCCGATCTCGATGCCTACGTTGAGCAACTTGAGCAGTTTGTGTATCGCTCGGGTGCGTTTATGCGTCCGTTGTTTGCTGCTGCCAAATCGCGTGTGCGCGAGGGGGGTCGCTCGCGCATCGTGTTCACTGAAGGTGAAGATGAGCGCGTATTGCGCGCCGTGCAGGTTATTGTGGATGAAAAGCTCGCGAAGCCGATCCTTGTTGGTCGTCCCTCCGTGTTGCAGGATCGTATCTCAAAGTTTGGGTTACGTTTGCGGCTCGGTGAAGACGTTGAGGTGACTAATCCAGAGTTTGACGACCGCTTCAATCAGTACTGGACAGCCTATTGGGAAAAAATGTGTCGCAGTGGTGTGACTAAAGAGATGGCGCGCGTCGAAATGCGTCGTCGCCTTACCTTGATCGGCGCGACGATGGTCAAGATGGGTGATGCCGACGGCATGATTTGCGGGACTGTTAGCGGCTATCACGATCACCTGAAATTCGTGGATGAGATGATTGGCAAGCGTCCGGGTGCGACGACCTACGCCGCAATGAATATTTTGTTGTTGCCTGAGCAGACGTTGGCGCTGGTGGACACACACATCAATGATGACCCAACAGCCGAGCAAATCGCAGAGTTCACAATTGCAGCTGCCGATCAAATGCGGCGGTTAAATTTGACTCCTAAAGCGGCGTTGCTTTCTCGTTCGAATTTTGGGTCGGGTAGCTCTGCCTCGGGTAGCAAAATGCAAAAGGCACTCGAAATTATCCGGGCGAAGGCGCCGGAGCTCGAGGTGGATGGCGAAATGCATGGGGATTGTGCCTTGAGCGAAGCGCTGCGCTTGCGAATCCTCCCCTCATCAACGTTGAAAGGTGCTGCGAACTTGCTGGTATGTCCCAATGTGGACTCTGGCAACATCGCCTACAACCTGTTGAAGACAGCTGCAGGAGGTAACGTCGCGGTTGGACCATTCCTACTAGGTGCCAACGCTCCTGTGCATATCTTGACCACGAGTGCGACGGTTCGGCGAATCGTCAATATGACAGCGCTTACTGTCGCTGAGGCAAACGATCCTCGACACAGTGCGATGCAAGCTAAGTTGCTGTAATCAAAAGAAAATAGTTGCTTGTCACGCCCGCCGATGTGTTGAATATCGGTGGGCGTGGTGCTTTGCATCATCGATTTTTGTGCTCTTCTCATAAAGAAAGGGCTTTAGCTACTTCCAAACTGGCCACTGTCGAGTTATTGTCCTAACCTAACCAAGGAGCCATGTGTATGGGTAAGGCGGTTGATCCAGCATTGCGTCAGCTGTTAAAGCGAGGGGGGGACTTCGATCCTCTGACCGGGCTCGACCTGGTTGAGGCTGCAGCCAAAGAGCAGGGTCTCA
>JACCED011729968.1_pt1 | contig 21933 bp, 16 predicted proteins | sample 7455021 | NCBI WGS metagenome assembly JACCED01 (sample SAMN15323456, study PRJNA562643) | freshwater metagenome | isolation source: river surface water | place: USA:Blue River Watershed | collected 2017-08-19
TTATTGGTTTTAAGATTTTGCACATGATCATTTAAATTAAATATTTCTTTTTCTTCTTTTGTTTCTTTTATTTGCTCTTCATTTTTTTGGATAGAAGAATCAGAACGAGAAAGCTTTTTAACATAATTAGTTGCTGTTTTATTTGAAGTAGAAGATTCTGGGAAGATATCAAAAACAGTTCCAGAAGTATCTACTAGTTGTATACTTTGTACATCTTCTTTTGTAAATCCTGTGACACTAGAAGAGATTTTTATAGTTTTGCCAGACAAAAGAATTGTACCGCTTGGAATAATAAAATCTTTTGTGAATCCTTTTATTATCCAATTATTTAATTCAACTTCATAGCCTGTTTCATTTTTAATTTCAACAAAAGGAGAATCTCCGCTTCCAACAGACAATATTTTAACACCAGAAGGAACAACCTTTATGTTTTTTCTATCAAAAGAATCTCTAGATGTTGTAAGTCTAGTATCATAATAAGACAAAGAAAGGACATAATCTCCTGAATTTTCATATTTATAAAAAAATGGTCCTCCATAAACAAGCTCTTTTTGATTTCCATCCCCAAAATTCCATACAAATTTACCAAAATTAATTACCTCATTTTTTAAACCAATAGTTTTTTGTTTTATTTCAAAAGGAATACCAGCAACAACCACGCTAGGAGCTTCTATTTTTGAAACGATATTCGGATTTAAAATAATTTTCTTTTTTGAAGTAGCATCGACAAAAGATGAGCTTGACGTTGACGAACTAGAACCAGAGGAGTTTTGTGAAGTAGTAGTATTAAATTCTTCTTTCGTGTTTGAATTTTCAGAAAGAGGTGTTGGATTTGTTGTTTTCCAAGAATTCCCAATCAAAGAAACACTTTTTGATTCTTGAGGGTTTGGCAAGCATGAGTTGCAATTTGGAAAACCTTCAAAAGACACGAGGTCTACTATTTGCTGGTTGTTGTTTTTTAAAACAATCTGATTTGATTCTGTTATTGTCAATTTATCAAAAACAATACTACTAGCAACAGAAGAAGATTTTGAAATTACAAAATAATCACCTGCTTTTATAATTTTTCCTTCAAAATTTGTACTTGAAACCATTGAAGAAAAACTTTCAGAGTTTGGTGTTTTTCTTTGCAAATACCAACCTGTAAGATTTACATCACTATCACCATTGTTAAAAATCTCCAAAAATCTATTTTCTATTGGACTTACTTGGATTTCGTTTATTATGACTTCAGCTTTAGAAAAATAAGGGCAAACAAAAAATATTGTTAGAAAAATAAATTTGAAAATTTTTTGTTTGATGTTTTTCATATTATTCCAATATTTTTCTTAAAACATCTTCTGGCACCTCTTTCAGAGGTGGGTTCTTTTGTGTTTCTTCGTTTGTTGTAGGTGCTTCTGGCTTTTTGGTGTCTTCGATAGAAATAGATTCTGGTGATGATTGCTCATCGACAATATTTTCTGTTTTATGATTTATCTTTTTTAAAGCTTCCATTAAAGAATCCTTATGCTCATCTGAAACTTCTTTTTCTTTTTTTTGAATAAAATTATTTGTATTTCTGTCTTGTTTCAAAACAGACAAAGAAACAGGTTCTGGTGTTTTGATTTTATTTTCAACCGCAACACTATTTATTTCCTCACCCTTGGCAAAACCTTCTGATTTTATTTTCTGAAGCAAACCTCTAAGCAAAGGAGATGGCCCTTGTACCTTCTTGTTGTCAAAATAATCATGCTGGTTTTTATTCTTATTTTCGAAAGGTTTTTTAAAATCCTTTTTGGGATATTCGTGATTTTTTGAAGGATGTGAATTGTTTTGATTGTGCTGATTGTTTTGTGTTTTTGTTTTATTAAAATTATTTTCCTTATTATAAAAACCATCTTTTTTAAAATTTTGATCTTTAGGGTTTTGAGGTAAATCTTTTTTTGTAATTTCTTTTGACGCAAACTCTATACCTAAAGAAGCCAAAGCTGAAGAGCTAGAATTTTCAGAATTTTGTTTTAAATTTTTAGGCTGAAAACTAAAACCTTTTTCGGGTTTTATTTCTCCGGAATTTATTTTTGACAAACAATCCTTGCAATAAAAAGGTTTGCCCTCTTTAGGCTCAAAAGGAATTGTTATATTCCTTTTACAGAAAGAGCAATCGATTTTATATTTCGACTCACCTTCTAGAGTTTGAAGGGTTGAGCTCCATTTTTTAATTTCATTCTCAACATCTTCTTTTGACTTTGTATAAAGTTTCCTCGATGATTCAATGACCATATTTCGAATATCAACATTTTTATTTTTTGAAGCAAAAGGAGGAAGAGTTGTTGCAGAAAAAGGTCTACTTGTAACGCCGTCAATCATAAGCTTTAAGTAAATATTAAAATTTGGTAAACCTATTAAATCTTGAGAGGTAAATTCTGGTTCAAATTCTTTTTCCAAAAACAAAGCATCTTCTGCTCCAACTCTAAAAATAATCATAGACCCAACGTTACCAAAAACAGCATCAGAAACTTTTGTCCCCTCTCCGTTGGCTATTTGAGCTATATACTGATGGGCTACAATAAGGTTCAGCCTATATTTTCGAGCTTCAGACAAAATGTTTGCAAAAGATTCTGTTGCGAAGTTTTGAAATTCATCGACGTATAAATAAAAATCTTTTCTTTCATTTTCTGATATTCTAACTCTTTCCATAGCTGCAAGCTGAATCTTTGTAATTATCATACCTCCCAACAAAGCAGAATTATCTTCCCCTATTCTTCCTTTTGAAACATTCACAATAAATATTTTACCTTCATTCATTATGTTGAAAATATTTATTGTTGATTTTGACTGACCAACAACATTTCTAATAATTGAAGTCGACAAAAATTGCCCTACCTTGTTTTGAATCGGAGCTATTGCTTCATTTCTAAATTGATCTTTCCATTGCTCGTATTCATGAAGCCAAAAAGATTTCACAACAGAATCTTTCAAATTTCCAACAATCATCTGCCTGTATTCTTTGTCGACTAGAAGTCTAGGAATACCCAAAAGTGTTGTACCAGGAGTATCAAGTAATGCCAATATTGCATTGTTTAGAATATATTCCATTCTAGAACTCCAAGCATTTGCCCAAATTTTAGTAAAAATACCCATAAGTCCTGAAGCCACTAAGTGTTTCAACTTTGGGTCTTCCATTTCAAGAACATTAAAACCAATATTATTTTCAACATCGGCTGGGTTGAAATATATAACATCTTTTATTCTTTCTTCTGGAATCAAATCCAAAATTTCCTCAGCCAACTCTCCGTGAGGATCAACAATACAAACACCATCTCCATTTCTTATATCTTGAATTATTAAATTAGACAAAAAAGCAGATTTACCCGTACCAGACTTACCGAGCACATACATATGTTGTCTTCGATCTTTCCTTTTAATTCCAAAAACAGTATTTGTGTTTCTAAAATTAGTTTTGGCAAAATAAGCTATATCTTTGTTTTGTGGTATTTCATTATCCATATTATCTCCTTTTATTATATATCTTTTTTAAAAAATACAAAAGAATTAAAGCTTTTCATTGCTTGCAATTATTTTCTGGGCCTCGGAAGCTGTCACACAATATTTTGTTCTAGAAGAAAAAACAATATCTTGTTTGAATGATTGATGAGTTGGTGGTAAAACTTTTAAAGTTTCAGCAGAAAAAGGATCATAACTTTCACCATCGATAATCATTTTAATATAAAACTCACCAACTCCAAGATTTATCATATCTTTTACTTCAAAAACCTGAGAAAACTCATTTTTTATTTTACTTGCATCGTCTCCCCCAACCCTAAACAAAACAATATTACCAACATTACCCAATATTGCCTGGCCTATCTTTGGATTTAATTGTCCAAAATATTGATGAGCCAAAACCAGACTGATACCATATTTTCTAGATTCCGATAAAATATTTTCAAAAGTCTCTGTTGCCAAACAATGAAATTCATCGAGATAAATATAAAAATCTTCATCTTTGTTTTTTCTATTCTTAAACCGAGAAATACCAGCTTGTTTTATTTTTGCTAAAAACATAGCCCCCAAGAATGAAGCATTTTCTTCCCCTATTTTATCTTTTGATAAATTGATCAAAAGAATTTTTTTATTATTCATTATTTCTTCAAAATCGAGTTTGTCTTGTGATTGACCAAAAATATTTGCAACAAGTGGATTTGATAAAAATTGCCAAAGCTTATTTATTACAGGAATAATAACATCTGATTCATATTTTTTTTCCCACTCAGAAAATTCAAACATCCAAAAATGCTTTACCATATCGTCGGTACTAGACAAGACTACATTTTTTCGATATTCTTCCTCTATCAAAATTTTGATCATACCTCTCATTGTAGAATTTTTATGATCAAGAAGAGCCAATATTGAAAATCTTAAAAGATGCTCCACCCTAGGAGACCAATCTTCTCCAAAAAGCTTCTGCAGGACTTCAATCAAACTTTTTGTAAATTGATGTTTAAAAGTAGGGTCTATGTTTGAAAGCGGATTGAAAGAAAATGGATAATCTGTATCTTCTGGATTAAAGTAAACAACATCTCCAACTCTTTCTTTCGGTATAAAATCTAAGACATCTTCAATAAGTTCGCCATACGGATCTATAACACAAACACCTTGACCATAAGCAATATCTTGCCGAATCAAAACTTCTTGCAACTTTGATTTACCAACACCAGATTTACCAATCATGTAAATGTGTTTTTTTCTGTCTTCTCTTTTTATACCAAAAATAAATTTCTTTTCTTCTAGTGCGGCTACATAATTTGTCCTTCCAAGAAAAACAACACTCGCAGGATCTTCCTTGCCTAAGACAGGAATATTGGAAGGAGGTGGAGCACATTTTGTAACTTGAATTTTGTTTGTTTTGTTTAACGGCATATCTTCTTAAATTATAACAAAATTATTAAAATATTAATAATCCACAAATACTACTTGCAAAAAATAATAGATAGGTTATTATAAATAAGCAATAAGCATTTAGCCTCTATTGTATTACCTTTTATTAAAAGGGCCCTTAGCTCATCTGGTAGAGCACCTCATTTGCAATGAGGGGGTGGCAGGTTCGAGTCCTGTAGGGTCCACAAGCGTTAAGAAAGCATCCACTGCTGGAGGCTTTTATTTTATACACTACACAAAAAGGTTGGCATTATGCCAACCTTTTAAAATTATTTTTTTGGAATTTTAACAGTAAAGGTCGAACCTTTATTTTCGCCCTCACTTTCTGCTAAAATCTCAAAACCAACTACATCGCAAGTGTATTTCACTAGGGACAAACCTATTCCAAAACCCTTCTCGTTGTTAGTGCCAAGAGAGAACTCTCCTGTTTTTTCAAAAAGAGTTTTTATTCTCTCAGGGGCAATACCTACCCCATTGTCCACAACAGATAATGAAACAAAAGAAGAATCTTCCGTGGCGATTATTTTTACAGTTCCATTGTGTTTAGTAAATTTGATAGCATTTGCTATTAAATTTCTTACAATGAGATTAATTGCATCTGGATTACTCCGGACAAAAATATCCTTATCCACCATGTTCCTTATTTTTACCTCTTTATCTTTACCTAAAGGTAAATAAGGATTTATAGCTTCACTAACCTTGTGCTCCAAGAAAAAAGTTCTTTTTTCTCCAAGGTTTTTCATAGACAAAATGTTGTCTGTCAGTTTTAAGACAGAAGAACATTGTTCACCCCAAGAAGATAAGTACTTCTTTATGAAATCCACCTTTTCTGTGTCTAAAATCTTGGTCTCTTCTCCAATTTCATCTATTATTGTTTCTGCCATAACACTGGCAGACAATAATGGTGATCGCACATCGTGCGAAACAGCTTTTAAGATAGTCTCTAAAAAGACAATTCTTTTTTCTAATTCTTTCATTTTTTTTAAATTACAAATTTATTTAATTATAACACAAATTGTAATAAAAATCAATCGTGTATTATTTGCTCTTTTTAATTGTTGGTTGCTATAATAATATTATTAAAAAACAATTTTAGATTAAAAAAAATGAAACAATCACGACTAGACCAGCTATCAGACGGAATCTTTGCTATTGTAATGACGGTTCTAATTTTTGAAATTAGAGTCCCTGGTTTTGTGGGGCCCGTAAGCGAGCAAGCCCTCATAAATTATCTTGTAACTCTATACCCTGTTTTACTTAGCTATGTTTTAAGTTTTTCTCTTCTTTTCACATACTGGAGATCTCATCATTTTACAGCTTCTGTTTTAGTAAAAAATATAGATGTTCCCTTTTCAAACATAAACGGTTTTTTCTTTTTCTTTGTAGCGTTAATACCATTTTCTTCTCACTTATTGGGAAAATACATAAACTCAATAACAGCAATTTCCTTTTTTGCCTTAAACGTTATTTTTATAGGTTTATCTTTGTATAAAATGAGAAGGTACGCCATCAAATCAACAACCATAGAAAACGAACCATTTACAAAAACAGAAAACGAGCATGCTATGGCTCACATTTTAGTGCCTGTAATATCAGCTATGATAGCAATTGGAGTATCATTTTATAGTACAAAAATTGCAGTTTTACTCTTTACAATATCGATACTTTTCAATCTTTCAAAAAATGGAACAAAATATATGTTCTATATCGTAAACAAATTTAGAAAAACTCAAAATATTTAATGCCTTAAAAAAACAACCCTTAGGGTTGTTTTTTTAAGGCCTCTTGTATTATGTGCTCAATAAAATCTTTTAGGCTTGAACCCACAGAATCCAAAGCGAGGGGCATTGCCGAATTTTCCAAAAATTCAGATTGTGAGTTTACTTCCAAAAAATAAACTCCCCTTTTTGGATTAACAATAAAATCTATTTTTGAATAAAAATTCAAACCAATAGCCTTATGAATAATTTTGGCAGATTGCTCTATCTGCTCTTTTTCCTGATAAGTAAAATTTCCAGGACAAGTAAATTTTGTATTTGATTCCTTAAGATTGTCATTAAAAAAAAGACAATTTTTAGGTAAGGTTATTTGTACACTTGGTAAAACATAAATATCTTTATTCCTAAAATTATTTAGAACACCTACTGTCCCCTCTTTTCCTTTTATAAATTCTTCAATCAAAACACCTTCTTTGTTTTTAAAAACAGAGCTCAGCCCAACAACCAAGTCCTCAAAAGTATTACACACACAAATATCAAAAGATGAACCATTTGCTACAGGTTTGACAATCCACGGTGGTGCTATTTTTTTAATTATCAAGAGAGCTTTTTGCTTTTGAAATTGTAATTGTAAATCTTCAGGAATTTCTTCGTAAGGAATATACTCAAAAATAGGTGTTTTAATATTATTTTTTAAAAACTCAATTTTTGTTAAATATTTATCATGAGAAATAGCAGAGGAAACAAAACTGGAACAAGTATATGGTATTTTATTTTCTTCTAATTTTTTTTGAATATCCCCATTTTCAGAGTACTTACCCAAAAGAGCATTTACTACAACATCAACATTTTCTTTTATTTTTTTAAGACTGACAGGAATACCATTTAAGTGCCAAAGACCATCTTCATCTATAAAGATATCTACAGCTTTGTACTTTGAAGAAAATTCTGAACTTCTAAGACAGTTTAAAACACTAGCTCCATTGTCTATTGAGCGTTTGTATTTTTTATCATTACCACCTCTTAAAACACCAACTCTTATCATATTCAAATTATATCATAAAAAAATATTTATTTTATAAAATTATTTCTTCTTTTTTGTTTATGAAAACCAATAGCAAAACGATGCGATTCAGAATTTGCTAATAAAATTTCTTTTTTATATTTTAAGGCCAATTTTTCATCGCCAATTATTGCCTTAGGCTTGTGATTACTATCTTTTAAAACAGCCAAAACTGGTATTTTAATTTTTAATTTATTTAAAACTTTTTTTGCTGTATCAAACTGAGCCTGTCCTCCATCTACTACAACAATATCAGGTTTTGACCACTCTGAGTGTGAAAACCTTCTTTCTATAATCTCAGACAAAGCTTTTGTGTCATTTGTATTTTCTACTGTTTTAACAATAAATTTCCTGTATTGATTTTTTGAAACATTACCATTGGCAACAACAACCATTACCCCAACCATGTTTTGACCAGACATGTGAGAAATATCGTAGGCCTCTATTCTAAAAGAAGGCAAAAAGTCTGTATTATTATCAAAATTATCTTTTATCAGAGATATTTCGTTTATATGATTTAGTGCAAAAAGTTTCTTTTTTATTTCTATTGCCTTTTCAAAATTTTGAGATTTTGCAAAAAACATCATTTCTTTTTTTAAATCATTTATTATCTTTTTCTTTTTTCCTTCAAAAAACAATGCAATATTTTTTATATTGTTTTTATAATTATTTAAAGTATCGTCTTTAACTAAAGCAAAAGAATTTAAACTATCAGGAACCAATCCCAATTGTTTGTAAAACTCAACATTATTTTTTTTAGCAGAATCATTGTCTATGTAAGGAAATATTTTGCGAATAATCTTCATAGCTTCTCTGAGTTGTAATCCATTTGGAAATGGACCAAAAATTTTACTATATTTTAAGCTGGAAAAATTATTGTCCAAAAGATTGGATGCCTGTTTGTGAGAATTTTTATCAGTGTATGAAATCTCTGAGGTAAAGCGAAAATTATCATCCAACTGACTAGGTGCCTGTTTGTGAGAATTTTTATCCGCGTAGGGCCCCTCTGGGGTAAAGCGGGAAAAATTATCACAAACAGGCACCCTCGTACCAACCAAACCTCTACCTCTTACAACCAAAACTCTAGGGAATTTTTCTTCTGTTATACAAACATAATTAAAACTCTTATTATCTTTTTCTTTTGTATTGTATTTTGGTTGATATTTTTTTATTAAATTTGATTCAAGAATAAGAGCTTCTATTGCAGTATCTGTTTTTTGATATTTTACTGAAGTTGCCAAAACAACCATATCCAAAATCATTGGACCTCTTGTTTTAATAAGATCTTTTGAAAAATAACTATTAACCCTATCTTTAAGATTTGTAGCCTTGCCAATATACAAAACTTCTTTGCCTTTCATGAAAAAATAAACCCCGGGATTTTGTGGTAAATCATTTTTTTTAAGATCTATTTTTTTCATAAAATTATTTTCTTAAAACTTTATATAAATATTTTCCTGTGTGAGAATTTTTATTATTTGCAACATCTTCTGGAGTACCCTTAGCTACAATCTCTCCGCCACCAGAACCACCCTCAGGACCAATATCCACAATAAAATCTGATGATTTTATTATATCCATGTTGTGCTCTATCAAAACAACAGTATTACCCTTAGAAACAAGTTTGTTTAACACTTCTAAAAGCTTGGCAACATCATCGTAATGCAAACCAACTGTTGGTTCGTCTAAAAGATATATAGTTTTCTCTAAATTTGGGCGATACAACTCTGAAGCTATTTTTACCCTTTGAGCCTCTCCTCCAGAAAGTGTCGTAGCAGATTGACCAAGTTTTATATAACCAAGACCTACATCTACTAGAGTTTTTAATCTGTCATAAATAGCTGGTATGTCTTCAAAAAAGACAACAGCTTCATCGATAGACATTTCAAGAACATCATGAATATTTTTCTTTTTATATTTTATCGTAAGTGTTTCCTTATCAAATCTTTTTCCTCCGCAAACATCACATGTGACATAGACAGTCGGCAAAAAATGCATTTCTACAGCAACTTCTCCATTTCCTTCACAAGCTTCACATCTTCCACCCTTCACATTGAAAGAAAATCTGTTTGACTTCCAACCTCGAACTTTTGACTCTGGAATATTTGCAAATAAATCTCTAATAAAAGTAAAAGCGCCCGTATAAGTAGCAATGTTTGATCTTGGAGTTCTTCCTATTGGGGATTGGTCTATCAATATTTCTCTAGAAACATATTCTGACCCTGAAAAAGAAGCACAGTTGAAAGTAGTGGCACTTCTATGTTTCCTCTCTAGCCTTGCTTGAAGATTTTTATGCAAAATTTCATACATAAAAGTACTCTTACCAGAACCAGAAACACCGGTAATACAAATAAGCTTACCGAGAGGTATATCGATATTCATATTTTTTATATTAAATATTTTTCCTCCAACAATTTTCAAAAACCCTTTATCTTGAGTTCTTCTGTCTGGTATTGGAATTTTTTCTTCACCTCTTAAATAAGCAAGAGTTCTTGATTTTGATATATTTTTTGGAGCTTCCAAAAGCTTGTCTAAGTAATCCGATACAATAACTTCCCCACCAAAAACACCAGCCTTAGGACCAATATCAACAATATAGTCTGAAGCATAAATAGTATCTTCATCATGCTCGACAATCAAAATAGAATTACCCAAATCTCTTAATGATTTTAGGGTTTTTATAAGTCTGTCGTTATCTCTTTGGTGCAACCCTATAGTTGGTTCATCTAAAACATAAAGTGCACCAACTAGTCTAGACCCAAGCTGACTTGCCAATCTTATTCTTTGAGCTTCACCTCCAGATAAAGTATTTGCTTTTCTGTCTAAAGATAAATAATCTAAACCTACATTCAACAAAAATTGCAACCTAGACTCTATCTCTTTTATGACGACATTAGAAATTTCTTTTTCTTGTTCATTTAAATTTAATGACACAAAAAAATCGGCAACCTTATCTATTGTAAGACTTGTCAAATCTACAATATTTAATGGATTTGAAAAATTTTCATCATCTATAATATTTTTAGCAACAGAATAATTTTTTTTCTTTTTTGATTCTTGTTCTTTTTTTGAACCCAAAAAAACACTTAAAGCTTCTGGCCTCAATCTAGCACCATGACAATCTTCACAGACTTCTGTCCCACCAAAATATTTTGTCCCCAAACCATTACAAGTAGGACAAGCTCCATAAGGAGAATTGAAAGAAAATAATCTTGGTTCTATTTCTGGAAAAGAAAATCCATCAAAAGGACAAGAAAATTTTGACGACAATAAATATTCTTCATCTTTAAAAGGTGCACCAATAGTAGAACCATCAAATTCATAAATCTCGTTTGAAGTAAAGATTTTTCCTTTTTTATTATTGTTCTCTATATCTCCAAAAGCAATTATTACCAATCCTTCAGACTCTAAAAGGGCTCTTTCTACCGCCTCAGACAATCTCATTCTTGTGTCATCTATATTATCTTTAAACTCATGAACGGCAAATCTGTCGACCACAACATCTATATCGTGGACTTTTGTTTTTGACATGTCTATTCTCTCCCTCAGCTTTCTAACATTTCCATCTATCCTTACTTCTCCATATCCTCTACCAAGAAGATCATAAAGAAGTTGATAGTATTCACCTTTTCTACCTTTAATAACAGGAGAAAGAATGGTTATAGGTGTTTCGTCCCATACCACTCCTTTTAAACTTTTTTTTGCAGTAGAACCCTCAAAAGATTTTATTTTTTTTAAAGCAAAATTAATAATTTCTTCGTTAGATAATTTTTTAATTTCTGAATTACAAATAGGACAATGAGGTTTGCCTATTCTTGAATAAAGAACTCGAAGATAATCATAAATTTCTGTAATAGTCGCAACTGTTGACCTTGGGTTGTTTGATCTAGATTTTTGATCAATTGATATTGCAGGAGAAAGACCAGATATTTCATCGACATCGGGCTTGGGCATTTGGTTTAAAAATTGTCTTGCATAAGCAGAAAGAGATTCTACATATCTCCTTTGTCCTTCGGCAAATATAGTATCGAAAGCCAAAGAAGATTTTCCACTACCAGACATACCGGTAATAACCACCATTTTGTTTCTTGGCATTTCAACGTTTATGTTCTTTAAATTGTGGGTTCTTGCCCCTTTAACAATTATTTTGTCTGATTCGTTTTTTTTCATAAATTATAATAAGCCCCTTATTTGTTATAGGGGTATACATATTCACTTGTTTATATATTATACCATAAAAACTAGCATAACAAAACCCCCATATGGGGGTTTTGTTATCTGTCTATTTCTACTTCTGGAGCTCCCATTGCATACGGGAAAACTTGGTACTGTCCAAAATAAATTTTTATTTTATCTTTTGTAAAAGTGAAATTTGAAAAATTATCTAAAGATGGACCAGAACCCTCTCTCATCATTTCTAAAATATTTTCAATATACTCTTTTCTTTCTTTTTCATCTTCCATTAAAGATTGATTTTCTGATTCTTCTAAAATCTTTTTCTCCAAAACCTCTCTTGTCTTTAATGAAATTGTATTTAAATATTGTGGGTCACCTTCATACAAATCAGAAAGTGTTATCTCTTTTTGATTTACAAGATCATAAGCAAAAGATTTTTTTGTCTCGTAACCATGAGCTCCGCCACTATAACCTCCATACTTCAAAACAAAACTTATATAGTTTTCATTACTTTGCACAATACTAAAATCAACAAAAAAATCAAACTTATCATTTTTTTCAGAAGGTTTTTCTTTAAGAGATTTATCTGTCTCATACATGGCTATCCAATTGGCCTTACTATATTCCCTATGTTCAAGGACTGCTTCATCTATAAGTTTTTTTATTTGCTCATTAAACATAGCTGATGCAAAAAAGAAATGTGGGTATTTTATATCAAAATCAACATAAGGGTCATCGATATTCATTGTTCTTGTCTCGTAAGTTGAAGAATCCACAACCATTTGCTCTTCTTGTTTTGTCTCCATGTTTTTATTTTCAGAACCTTCATAAATTAAACCAAAAACAAGCCCAACAACAAAAAGGATTACTGTTAAAGCTATTATTTTTATTATATTATCTTTCATTTTTTATTTTTATTTTTTATTAAAATTTTTAATTTTCGACTTTAATATTTTCCATCTTCTCTTTTAAATACAATATTTCATCTCTCAATATCGCAGCTGTTTCAAAATCAAGATTTTTTACACTTTTATTCATTTCTTTTTCTTTTATTGAAATGATTTTTTTGTAAACAGACAAGCTTCTTTCTTCATCAGACATCATAATATTTTTTAAGGTCAAACTTTCTGTTTTTCTCTCTTTTTTCTTGTCTCTGTTGAATGTTTTTTCAAATAAACTAAGGTCTATGCCAAGTTCTTCTTCTACAGCTTTTTTGTGTTTATCTTCTAGTTCTTCTGTAATGTCTTTTATGTTTTTTATAATTGTTTTTGGAGTAATGTTGTGTTTTTTATTGTATTCAATTTGTATTTTTCTTCTTCTATCTGTTTCTTTTATTGCCGAATCTAAAGAATCTGTAATCTTATCTGCATACAAAATAACCCTACCTTCTTTATTTCTAGCAGCCCTACCTATTGTTTGAATTAAAGATGTTTCCGATCTTAAAAATCCTTCTTTGTCTGCATCCAATATTCCAATAAGAGCAACCTCTGGAAGATCAAGCCCTTCTCTTAGAAGATTTACTCCCACCAGTACATCTATTTCTCCTTTTCTAAAAGATGTTAGTATTTGAATTCTCTCTATTGTTTTTATTTCACTATGGAGATATTCTGCTTTTAAACCTTTATCTTTTAAATAAACAGAGAGGTCTTCTGCCATCTTTTTGGTTAGTGTAGTAGCCAAAACCCTATAACCTTTTTTAATTGTCTTTTCTGCCTCAAGAATAAAATCTTGAATCTGACCCGGATAATCTTCTTTTTGATCTATAGATTTTTTGACAGATTTCAAACATTTTACACTCACAGGCTTTACTATTATCTCAGGGTCAAGAAGACCTGTTGGCCTTATAATCTGCTCTACAATTTGAGAACTTGTACTCCTTTCTTCTTGGCCTGGAGTTGCTGAAACGTAAATAATATTTCCTACCCTTTTTTCAAACTCATCATACTTTAATGGTCTATTATCTTTTGCTGAAGGCAAACGAAAACCAAATTCAACCAAAGTGTTTTTTCTAGATTCATCACCCCTATACATACCCTTTAATTGTGGAAGTGTAACATGAGATTCGTCAATGACAGTCAAGAAATCATTTTTAAAATATGACAATAATGTATCTGGAGCTTCACCTGGTTTTTTACCAGACAAATGTCTAGAATAATTTTCTATACCGTTGCAATAACCCATTTCTTTTATCATTGCTAGATCATAATTAGTTCTTCTTTTTAACCTTTCCGCTTCTAAGATTTTTCCTTCTTTTTTAAAAAATTGCAACTGTAAATCCAATTCTTCTTTTATTTTTTTGATAGCTATTTCTGTTTGTTTTTTTTCTGTAATAAAATGCTTTGCTGGAAAAATAAAAATATCAGACTCTTCTTTTATTATAGCCAAGGACATATTGTCGACCTTAAGAATTTTTACTATACAACCAGACTCAAATTCTATCTGATAAATAAAATTTTCAGAAACTGGCATTATCTCAACTTTTTGACCGATAGACCTAAAAGTACCTGGAAGTAAGTCTGCATTTGTTCTTTCAAAATGAATTTCTATTAATTTTCTAGTTAAAGATATTTTGTCTAATTTTTCACCAACGCTAAGCTTAAGATTGACCTTTTCATACTCTTCTGGAGAGCCAAGCCCGTATATACAAGACACAGACGCCACAATAATAACATCATCTCTTGTTAAAAGAGATTGAGTTGTTGCATGGCGAAGCCTGTCGATCTCTTTGTTTATTTGTGCATCTTTTTCTATATAAGTATCGGTATGTGGCATGTAGGCTTCTGGCTGATAATAATCGTAGTACGAAACAAAATAATGCACAGCTGACTCTGGAAAAAATTCTTTAAACTCTGAAGCTAGCTGGGCAGCCAATGTCTTATTGTGAGCTATTACCAATGTTGGTTTTGCCCACTTTTCTATTATGTTTGCAATAGTAAAAGTCTTACCTGTACCCGTAGCCCCAAGCAATGTTTGTTTTTGATTATTTTTTTTTAAACCACTTAAAAGCCTTGAAATAGCTTCTGGCTGATCCCCAGAAGGCTTATAATTGCTTTTAATTTTAAAAATATTTTTAGACATAAATGTATATTTTAAATATAACATAAAAAAACATAAATGTTGCTGTATTGACTTTTTCTTAGATAGGTGTATTATTATTAATAGACTGTTCTTTTTTAAGGTTCTACCAAAAAAGCTTTCTTTTTTATTTAACAAAATAATCACTTCACCCCAGGGCATGAACTGATTATGCTTATTAAATAAAAAAGAAAACAGGGGTCCCCACTCCAGATCCTTGGGCTTCAGAGGAAATGCTACTATTTAGCTAGTCCTCAAGAACTCCTTCCTTTTTTCAAAGGCACAACAAAAACCACACATAGCCTGCCATTCTATAGGTTGCGTTGTGCCTTACCACATAAAAGTCCACTATATTAATAGTGGACTTTCCTTTTTTATTTTTATTTATTCAAATAGTTTTTTAAAAAATAATTTTTAAAATTATCAAAATTATCATCCAAAATAGATTGCCTAATATCTAAAACAAGTTTATTGATAAAATAGACATTATGAATAGAAGCCAGTGTTCCTGCCAACATTTCTTTTGCTCTAAAAAGATGAGAGAGATAAGCTCTTGTGTAATTTTTACAAGTGTAACAATTGCAATTCTCTTCTATCCTTGAAAAATCTTTTTTATATTTTTCATTTAAAATATTAATTTTACCAAAAGAAGTAAATAAGCTACCGTTTCTAGCAATCCTAGTAGGCCCAACACAATCAAAAAGATCAACTCCATTTTCTACACCCATAAATAAATCTTCGGGCTCTCCTATACCCAAAAGATGTCTGGGTTTTTCTTCCGGTAAAACTTCGTTTACCCATTTACAAGCAGTAGACATATCTTCTTTGGCAAAACTACCACCAATACCAAAACCATCAAAACTCTGACCATCTATTTGCATTTCTGATATTTCTTTTGCAGATCTTTTTCGAAGCTCTTCACTTCTACCACCTTGAACTATTCCAAAAAGAGCTTGGGGTAAAAAATTGGTAGATTTAAAATCTTGAATATTTTCTTCTTTATCTTTTTCTAATTCTAAATGCCTTTTCAAACTTCTTTTTGCCCACGAGTGAGTACGCGACAAAGCCTCTTCTTGATAACGAAGGGTTTCAACAGGCGAAGTGCATTCATCAAAAGCAAAAATAATATCAGCCCCAAGATTGTGTTGTATTTCTATGGATTTTTCTGGGGTAATATAATGCAATGATCCATCTATGTGAGAACGAAAAGAAACACCGTCATTGCCAATAGTTGCTAGCTTTGGAATCCCGTCATCGGCAGAAGATCTCTCTGGAATCAACAAACTAGGATCAGTAATAGAAACAACCTTTGAGATTTCTTTACCATAAGCTACACCTAAAGAAAAAACTTGAAAACCACCAGAATCTGTCATTGTAGGCCCACTCCAATTCATAAAACGATTTAAACCTCCAGCTTCTCTGACAATATCATCACCAGGTTGAAGATATAGATGATAAGTATTTGCTAAAACAACCTGAATATTATTTTCTTTCAAATCTTCTGATAAAACACCTTTAACTGTGGCTTTAGTACCAACAACAACAAAAGAAGGAGTCTTTATTTCCCCGTGTGGTGTTTTTAAAAGACCGGCTCTACCAAGCCCGTTTTTTAATTTTTTTTCTATTTTAAAATCTATTGCTTTTTTCATTATTTTCTAACCAAGACCCATTTCAAGCTTTGAATATTTACAGGAGATGTTAAGATAACTTTTTTAAAAGGATCTTGTGGGTCTGAAATAACATCTCCAACCATAGCCAAAACAACAGCGGGATTGCCCGGCATATAAACAAAAGTATCTTTTTGTATATCCAAATCAATAGGTACAATCATTTCAAAATTACCCCCACCTCTACCTATTAATTCAACACTTGCATTTAAACCTCCAATAAAACCTTCTGTTTTTTGTTTAGGACTACTAAAAAGAGAAACCAAAGAAGTTTTATTATAAATCTTTTCTATTCTACCAATAGGAATATTACCGTCAGAATACACAAAAGAGCCAACACTCAAACCATGATTTGCTCCAACATCTAATATTATAGTATCAAATGGAGAATAACCTGGTTTTGTTAAAATATTACCTAAAACAAAATCTCTATTTTCTGGTTCATTATTTAAAATTTTTTTAAGATTTATATTTTCTTCTTTTACTATTTCATAATCAACCATCGACAAACGTAAGTTTAGATTTTCATTTTCCAATCTTTTATTTTCAGCACTCAATTCTTTTTTTGATTCAAAATAGTAATTTATTCCTCCAAAAAAAGACGATACTGATCTTTCTATTCTCCAAACAGGCTTTGCAATAAAATTTAGAGAACCGGTAAACACAAACCAAAAACCAGAAAAAGTTACAACAAAAAATAAACCAAAAACAATAATGTTTTGGAATATTTTTTTTCTTTTTTTTATTTCCTTTTTATCTAGGTACTGACGCATCGTCGGTATTTATTAAAACTTCTTTATAATTTTCAAATTCATCCAAAATTATACCCGTTCCTCTTGCTACTGCAGTAAGAGGCTCTTCTGCAATATAAACTGGAATTTTTAATGCACCCTGAAGAAGCTCGTCAAAACCTCGGATAAGAGCTCCACCTCCTGCGAGAACAAGACCTCTATTGATAATATCTGATAACAATTCTGGAGGAGTTGTCTCTAAAACCTCTTTAATACCATCCACCAAAGCAAGTATTGATGGCATAATGGCTTCACGAATGTCTGCATCTGTAACAATAACTTGTCTTGGTAAACCTGTCACTAAATCTCTACCTCGAACCTCCGCCTCTAAAGGATCACCTTCGGCAACACTACCAATTGCCATTTTTACATTTTCAGCAGTCCTCTCTCCTATCAATAATTTAAATTCATCTTTCATGTAGTTTGCAATATCTGAATTTAAAAGATCTCCTGCTATTTTAATATTTTTTGAACAAACCACTCCTCCCAAAGATATAACGGCAACATCAGTTGTTCCACCTCCTATGTCTACAATTACAGATCCAAGAGCATCCAAGACAGGCATTCTTATACCAATAGCGGCAGCCATTGGTTCTTCTACTATATAAACCTCTCGAGCCCCTGCAGACCTTGCAGCATCTTCAACAGCTCTTATTTCAACATTTGTTATGCCAGTAGGTACCCCAACGACAACTCTTGGGTGTATAAATTTTTTAGAAATTCTTTCTGTTTTATTTATAAGATAGGTAATCATTTCTTCTGTAACTTCAAAATCTGAAATCACACCATCTACGATTGGTCTTACTGCTCGAACATGTCCAGGAGTTCTACCAAGCATTTGCTTGGCTTCACTTCCAACAGCTACTATTTGTCCTGTCTTTTGGTTTACAACAACAACAGAAGGTTCATTTATGACAATCCCGTGCCCTTTCAAATAAACCAGAGTATTGGCTGTTCCTAAATCGATACCTATGTCATTTGAAAACATTCTGTAAAATTTTTCTAACATAAAAATTATTTTAATAAATCAAACAAACTTTCTTTTGTTAATATTCTGCTTGAATCAACAGATTTTCTTTCTTTTAATTCATAACCTCCGTCAGCCAAAGATCTTTTTGAAACTAAAACTCTATATGGTATACCAATAAGATCAGAATCTGCAAATTTTTCTCCAGCAGTTAAATTTATTCTATCATCAAATAAAACTTCAATGTTTTTATTTTTAAATTCTAAATATAAATTCTCAGCCTCTTTTTTAGAATCTTCATCATTACCAATAACAAGCAAATGAACCTTAAAAGGAGCTACTGATTCAGGCCAAATTATACCCCTTTCGTCATTAGAAACCTCAACAATAGCCCCCATCAAACGACTCAAGCCTATACCATAACTACCCATAACGACAAACTTTTCCTCTCCGTTCTCGTTTTTATATTTTAAATTAAATGGCTCAGTAAATTTTGTACCCAATGAAAATATATTTCCAACTTCTATCGCTCTTTTTTCTACTAAATTATTCTTATCTAATCCAAGATCTTGTATGTTCTCATCTGTAAAAACTTCTTTGTTTATAGCAAAACCTTTATTTTCATCTATGTATATAGTATCCTCACCTGCTCCAGTTATAGTCTGAAATTCATGAGAAAACTTAGAAAAAGAACCACCCGAAGAGAATGTCATATATGTAAGATGTCCTATTCCTACTCTATTAAAAATATTTTTGTATGATTGTTTTATTTTTTCATAAAACAAAGAATGTTCTTCTTCATTTTTTGAAAAAGAATAAAGAGCTTTCCAATAAAACTCTCTTCCCCTCAACATCCCAGATTTACTCCTAGCCTCATTTCTAAATATAGTTTTAAAATCATATGGGTAAGCAGGTAAATCTTTGTAAGAAGAGACATATTGTTTCATTATGTTTGAATATGCTTCTTCGTTTGTAAAAGACAAACCAACCTCTCCTCCATTTTTAAGTTTTGTTTTAAACCAATTATCTACAACATCATCATTCCATCTATTTGTTTTTTCCCAAACTTCCTTGTTCTGTAAAACAGTTGTCCTCATTTCAAGACCTCCTATTTCATTCATTTCATCCCTCACGATTGCTTCTATGTTTTTTATTACCCTTAATCCTAATGGTAAAAAACTATAAGCACCAGCCATCTCCTTTGAAATAAACCCAGCCTTAATCAAAAGCTCAGCGTTAAAAGAAACTTCATCCGAAGGACTTTCTTTTTTTGTTTTTGTAAATAAAAATGATTGTCTCATATATTTTATATCTTACATTAAAAAAAGGCTCTAGTCAAAAAGTCATCTTGCAAAATAACGATTTTTCTGTTATTATTTGTTTTATCTCGTGGTTCGATAAATATCGAGCTGTAAATGTCTTGAAATAGATAATTTGTTTTAAGACCACCTGTCGAAGGTGAGCTGGAATGCTAAAAAACGGGGTTTTATTAACAGCCCAATCGGGCAAATTAACCATAGAAATATGAATATAAAAAATATGACAGAAGAAATGTTTCAATCTGGTGTTCACTACGGATATTCAAAAAGTCGAAGACATCCGTCAGTAAGACCATATATCTTTACTACAAAAAATGGAGTAGATATTATAGATATAGAAAAAACAGAAAAATTATTAACAGAGGCTATGGAATTTACTTCAAGCCTTGCTGCTAGTGGAAAAACAATATTGTTTGTTGGTACAAAGCCAGAAGCTCGACAACAAATAATAGAAACAGCCCTATCTCTAAATATGCCTTATGTTTCTGAAAGATGGGTTGGTGGAATGCTTACAAACTACTCTGAAATAAAAAAGAGAATAAACAAACTTATTGACTTAAGATCACAAAAAGAAAAAGGAGATCTTGAAAAATACACAAAGAAAGAAAAATCAATCATAGCTAAAGAAATGGAAGATATGACAAAAAACTTCCAAGGTCTTACAGGTGTCACAAAAACTCCAGATGCTATTTTTGTAATAGATTCAAAGAAAGAAGCTATTGCTGTAACTGAAGCTCAAAAAATGAACATTCCTGTAATTGCCGTACTAAATACAGACTGTAATCTAAAAGAAGTACAATACCCTATTGTAGGAAATGACGCATCAGTATCTAGTATTTCATTCTTTGTTTCAAAAATAAAAGAAGCTTACACAAACGGTGCTAATGGTACAAACAAATAATATTAATTAAAAAAATTTAAAATATGAGTATCAAAATAACAACTGAATCAATAAAAGACCTTAGAGACAGAACAGGAGTTTCTGTTATGCAATGTAAAAATGCATTAGAAGAAGCTGAGGGAGATCTTGAAAAAGCCTTGATAATACTTAAGAAACAATCAAGCGATATGGCTTCTAAGAGAGAAGAAAGATCAACAAAAGAAGGTTTGGTTATTGTTAAAGAAACTGAAAATAAAGCTTTATTGTTTTCTCTTAGAGTGGAAACAGATTTCGTAGCTAAAAACAATGACTTTGTAGAATTGGCAAATAAATTGGCAAACATAGCCTTTGAAGAAGGAGTTGAGGTAATGAAAGAAAAATCTGTGGAGATGATAAATGAAGTTATCCACAAGGTTGGAGAAAAAATTGAACTTGGGAAGGCTGAAATTATTGAAGGTAATGTCCTTGGCGTTTACGCACACAGCACAAAAAATGCAGTTGTTGTAGCCCTAGAATCAGGAAGCAAAGAAATAGCAAAAGATGTAGCAATGCATATTGCTGCTATGAAGCCTTCTTTTGTAAACAAAGACCAAATAACAGAGGATGACAAGAAAAAAGTTGTTGAAGTTTTTGAAAGAGAAGTTTCTGAATCAGATAAACCTGAAGAAATAAAACAAAAAATGCTTGAAGGAAAGATATCAACATACTTCAAGGAAATAACTCTTATGGATCAAGCATACATAAAAGACCCAAATACAACTATTGAAAAATTGTTGGAAACAAATAATGCAAAACTAAAAGGTTTTGTTGCTGAGTTTATCTAGTTTTAAAAATATGACAATATTCTTAGGCATAATTTTCGCGTTATCCACAGCTTCCCTATTTGGGATGTTGTGGTACCGTGCCTGGGAAATAAAAAAAGCCGAAAAACCATTGGAAATAAAAAGAATTCTTCCTCCTGAAATTTATTTTAGACAAATAGAAAAGATTATGCTATACTTAACAAAGCATATCGTTCAATGGATTGTCATTGGCGTTGCGAAGTATTGGTTTATATTTTCAACCAAATCACAAAAATGGTTCGTTACAAAATTACCTAGAGTTCACGATTTTTTTACAAAGAAAAAACCTACATCAGATAAACCAACAAAGACATTTGTAGGAAGAGCAATCTTAGAATCAAAAATAAAGATTAAAAGAGTAAAAGAACGAGTTAAAAAAGAACACTCTAGTTAATTTAAAAGCCGCTTTAGCTCAGTTGGTAGAGCAACGCTTTTGTAAAGCGAAGGTCCTCAGTTCAAGTCTGAGAAGCGGCTCCAAAATAAGCATACAGGTTATGTCAAAGCATAACTAAAGCGAA
>JACCED010159410.1_pt1 | contig 21913 bp, 23 predicted proteins | sample 7455021 | NCBI WGS metagenome assembly JACCED01 (sample SAMN15323456, study PRJNA562643) | freshwater metagenome | isolation source: river surface water | place: USA:Blue River Watershed | collected 2017-08-19
AGATGGAGGACTCGCCCGGCCTGCAGGCGGTCAAGGACGAATACATGCGCCTGGCCGCCAAGCTCTGGCTCGGCACCGACCCGTACGCCGCCGTCCCCATGAAGGACCGCGACATTTTCGACCTGCTCGGATTCGACTGACATGCAGCCCGACACCCGCTACATCGAACGCCGCGGTCAGCACGAAACCTATTTCGATCGCACTGCGGTCCAGGCCTGGGAGCGACTGACCTCCACTGCGCCCGTGGGTCGCATCCGCGCCACGGTGCGCGCAGGCCGTGACCGCATGCGCGAGAACCTGCTGTCCTGGTTGCCTGCGCGCATGGACGGCCTGCGCCTGCTGGATGCGGGCTGCGGCACCGGAGCCCTGGCTCAGATCGCGGCCGAACGCGGCGCACATGTGATCGCCATCGACCTTTCGCCCACGCTGGTGAACCTGGCACAAGAGCGCCATCGCCTGGCGGCGCGCGCGATGATGGGGCGGATCGACTTTCGTTCGGGCGACATGCTCGATGAGGCTCTGGGCGAGTTCGACCACGTGGTCGGGATGGACTCCCTCATTCACTACGACACGCCCGACATCGTTCAAGCCCTGGCGCGGCTGTCGCAGCGCACCCGCAGCTCCATGCTGTTCACCTTCGCGCCGCGCACGCCGTTGACAGCGGTGGCGCACCGTCTGGGCCGGCTCTTTCCGCGTTCGGACCGCTCCCCTTCGCTCGAGCCGCAGTCCGAGTCGGTACTGCGCGAGGCACTGGTGGCGCGTCTGGGACCCCAGGGTTGGCAAGAGGGCCGAACCGAGCGCGTGGTCAGCGGCTTCTACACCTCCCAGGCGTGGGAGTGGAAGCGGGGATGAAGATGGCCTTTCGCCTGCCGCCTGCGCTGATCGGCGTTTTCAGTCGCTACGTCCCGTTCGCGGACGCAGCCTCGCCCGACCTGCCGCTGGCGCGCTTGCTGCGTCTGTCCTTGTTCCAAGTGGCGGTGGGCATCACCACCGCCTTGCTCGTGGGCACGCTCAATCGCGTGATGATCGTGGAGCTGGGCGTGCCGGCCTGGTGGGTAGCGCTGTCCGTCGCCCTGCCCCTGGTGTTTGCGCCCTTGCGCGCCTTGATCGGTTACCGCAGCGACACGCACCCTTCGGTGCTGGGTCTGCGCCGACTGCCCTATCTCTGGATAGGCACGCTCCTGATGTTCGGCGGCCTGGCGATCATGCCGTTTGCCTTGATGCTGCTGTCCGAGGCCGACACAACCGGGGCGCTCTGGTTTGGGCGCACGGGCGCGGCGCTGGCCTTCATCGTCGTCGGCGCGGGCCTGCAGATCACGCAGACCGCCGGCATCGCGCTGGCCAACGACGTCTCGTCCGAAGACAAGCGCCCGCGCGTGGTCGCCCTCCTGTATGCCATGTTGCTGGTGGGTCTGATCATCGGTAGCGCGATGCTGGGCGGCCTGCTCGAGAAGTTCAGCCCCTTGCGCCTGATCCAGGTGGTGCAGGGCGCGGCGGTGCTGGTCGTGGTTCTGAACCTGATGTCCCTGTGGAAGCAAGAAGCACGTGGCGCACGGCGTGGCGCGCGCGAGCCCGATGGCTTCAGCCGGAACTGGAAACGCCTGATGGCCCTGCCCAAGATGCGCCGCTTCTTGTGGACCGTCGGTTTGGGCACTGCCGCTTTCAGCATGCAAGACATCGTCCTCGAACCCTTTGGCGGTGAAGTGCTGGGCCTGGACGTGGGGCTGACCAGCGCACTCACCGCGCTGTCGGCCGGCGGCGCGCTGTGTGCTTTCCTGCTGGCAGCGCGCTTGCTCGGACGCGGCGTCGACGCGGTGCGCCTGGCGGCTGCCGGTGCGCTGCTGGGGCTTCCGGCTTTTGCCTGCGTGATCTTCTCGGCGCCGCTTGAATCGCCCAACCTGTTCCGCCTGGGTGCGGGCCTGATCGGATTTTCGGGGGGCCTGTTCTCGGTAGGCATGCTGCTCACCGCCATGGCCATGCCCGAACGCGAACTCACCGGCATGGTGCTGGGCGCCTGGGGCGCGGTGCAAGCCACGGCAGCCGGCGTGGCCATGGCTATGGGCGGCGTGGTGCGTGACATCGCCAGCCATCTGGCGATGCAAGGCTGGCTCGGCGAATCCCTCATCTCGAAGGCGACTGGCTACAGCGTCGTCTTCCACCTCGAAATCTATCTGTTGTTCGTCGTGCTGGTGGCCCTGGGGCCCCTGGCGCGACGTCGTTCGTCCACCCCTGCGCAGCATGCGCCACAGCCTTTCGGGCTGGCGCAGCTGCCAGGCTGATTTCTTCACCGCGTCAAACTAGGAGAGACCCCCATGGGAACAGGCGCCATCACCCAATACGTCGACGTCGCACAAATTGTGCTGTACATGTTCTGGGCCTTTTTTGCTGGCTTGATCTACTACCTCGTGCGTGAGAACCATCGTGAGGGCTATCCGATGGACTCGGGCCGCGAGGACGGGCCAAAGATTACCGGTTGGCCGGTGCCGGAGCCCAAGACCTACAAGCTGGAAGATGGGCGTGAGTTTCAAGCTCCGGACTTCCAGCGCGTCGACGGCAGCTACTCCGCCCGACCTGCACACCCCTGGAACGGCGCGCCGCTCGATCCGGTGGGCGACCCGCTGCTGGCAGGCGTGGGCCCCGGCGCCTGGGCCGCGCGCGCCGACATCCCGGACATGCACGAGCACGAACCCAAGATCGTGCCGCTGCGCCTGGCAGCCGACCATGGCGTCGCACCGCGCGACACCGACCCGCGCGGACTGCCGGTCATCGGCGCTGACGGCAAAGAGGCGGGCAAGGTGGGCGACCTGTGGATCGACCGCTGCGAGATGATGTTCCGCTACCTTGAAGTGCGCCTGCCCGCGGGTGGCCGGGTGCTGCTGCCGATCGCCTTCGCGCGTATCCGCAAGGACGAAGTGGTGGTCGACGCGCTGCTGGCGTCCCAGTTCGGCAACGTGCCGGCGCTGGCGCGCAATGACCAGATCACCATGCTCGAGGAAGAAAAAGTCAGCGCCTACTACGGAGCTGGAACCTTGTACGCAACGCCCGATCGCCAGGAACCGCTGGCATGACACCACACCACGAGCACGAGTTCGAGGCCGCCCCAGGGTTGCCCGAGCCCCTGCCCGCCGGTGAGCGCATCCTTTGGCAGGGCGCGCCCGACTGGCGCACCCTGGCCCTGGAGGTCTATCACCTGCGGCAACTGGCAGGCTATTTCGGCGCGATGATGATCATCCAAGCCGTCTACCAGTGGGACGCACCGGCCCGGGCGATGCTCAGCTCGCTGGCGCTGAGCGCGGTGCTGGCGGGCAGCGCCCTGGGATTGCTGGCGCTCGGCGCTTGGCTGAGCGCGCGCACCGCGCTCTACACCCTGACCACCCGGCGGGTCGTGATGCGTATCGGCATCGTCCTGACCATCACGCTGAACGTGCCCCTGCGCCAGGTGCGGGGGGCCGACCTGCTCGCGCGCAAGTCCGGCGTGGGCGATCTGTCCCTGGCCCTGGCCGGGAAGGAGCGCATCGGCTGGCTGCACCTGTGGCCCCATGCTCGCCCCTGGCACCTGGCCGATCCCCAGCCCACCTTGCGCTGCATCCCCGACGCCGCCGCTGTGGGCGAGCGGGTGGTCGCGGCCTGGCAGGCCGTGCAAGCGATCCCGACGACTGCCACTCAAGGCGCCGCCCCTGCGGTGAGCACCAGCACCACCAGGCCAAGCCCGCCGTCCTCGGGCGTCACCGGCACGGTCACCGCATGAGCGCGCCCGCCAGCACCCACATGAACGGCGCCCGCGCCGAGCTCGCCCCACGTGCGCGCCATGAAGATCCGACCGGTGGTCGTACCTGGCCGCTCTGGGGCATGGCCCTGCTGGCAGTGGGCAGCCTGGCTGCCGTGACCTGGCGGATCCAGGCCCCTGAGCCGATCGCTGCAGAAACCGATGCTCGGCTCGTCGCGCCTGTGCTGTGGCAACGCGCATTGCATTTCGAGGACCGCCCCGACGGCAGCGTCGCGGTACTTGACGGCACGACCCGCCTCGAAGTGTCGCGTCTGCAGGGCGAGCAAGGCTTTGCCCGCGGCGCGCTGCGCATGCTCGCGCATGCCCGCCTGCGCCATGGTCTCAGCCCCGAACAACCCTTCCTGCTGACCGGCCATGCCAATGGCCGACTGACCCTGTCGGATCCGACGACGCGCCAACGGATCGACCTCGAATCTTTTGGCCCGACCAATTCCGCCGTCTTTGCCCGCCTGCGTGATGCGGGCAGGGCCTCCTCCGCCCCTGAGAAAGCCACACCATGAGCGCCCAAGCCTCCCTGCACACTGAGCAGGACATGCTCACCGCACTGATCGACAGCGTCGAATCCGCCGAAGACGCGATGGCCAAGGCCACCCGCAGCACAGTGCTGACCCCGCGCTTCTACACCACTGACTACGATGCCATGGACCGCCTGGACGTGTCGTCGCTGCGGTCCGAGTGGGACGCGATGATTGCCGAGTACGAGGGCGACAACAACCACGACCACTTCCAGCGTGACGCCACCTTCGAGCAAGAGGCACGCGAGGGCATGGCCAGCCTGTCGCCGGAGTTGCGCCAGGAGTTCCTGGACTTCCTGATCTCCTCATGCACCTCGGAGTTCTCCGGCTGCATCCTGTACAACGAGATCCAGAAGCGCGTGACGAACCCCGACATCAAGGCGTTGATGCGCTACATGGCCCGCGACGAGTCACGCCATGCCGGCTTCATCAATAGCGCGCTGCGCGACTTCGGCTTGGGCATTGACCTGGGTGGGCTCAAGCGCAACAAGTCCTACACCTTCTTCAAGCCCAAGTACATCTTCTACGCCACCTACCTGTCGGAAAAGATCGGCTACGCCCGCTACATCACCATCTTCCGCCAGCTGCAGAAAAACCCGGACAAGCGCTTCCATCCGATCTTCCGATGGTTCGAGCGCTGGTGCAATGACGAGTTCCGTCACGGCGAATCTTTCGCGCTGATCATGCGAGCCCAGCCCCACCTGCTGCGTGGGCTGAACGTCTGGTGGATCCGTTTCTTCACCCTGGCGGTCTACGCCACCATGTTCGTGCGGGACCATACGCGGCCGATGATGCATGAAGCCATGGGCCTGGACTCGACCGAGTACGACTACGAGGTGTTCCGTCTGACCTCCGAGATCTCGGCCCAGGTGTTTCCGGTGGAACTGGACATTGACCACCCGGTTTTCCGGGCGGGCTTGGAGCGACTGCTGGCGCGCTCGATTGCCCACGCCAAAGCGAAACAGCGCGGCGGCCTCGGCGGCCTGATCGGGCAGGCCTGGCATGCGGGCGCGGCGGGCCTGACCTTCGTGAGGCTGCTGCTGCTGCCGGTGCGCCGGCGGCCACTGCCGGCGCAGATCCGCGTGCAACCCGTTTGGTGAGTGACAGGCAAGGACGCATCGCGCCATGAATGACTTGCTACGGGACACCGCAGCCCCTGCGCTGTTCGCGCTGCTGGCGTGGTGGTTCGGCACGGGCGCCATCCTGTGGCTGGTACGCCGGCCCACCGGCGGTTTTCGCGGTCGGATGGCCGCGGTCACCATCGCCGGCCTGGCCAGCGTTTGGGTCGCTTGGCACAGCATGCAGGTGAGCGGGCCAGCCGCCGCCTATCTGGGCTTTGCCAGCGTGATCGTGATGTGGGGCTGGCACGAGATGGCCTTCCTCAGCGGCTGGATCACCGGATGGCGCAAGTCCCCGCTGACGCCCGGCGCCCGCGGCCTGCTGCGCTTCAAAGAGTCGGTGCAGGTGGTGCTGCATCACGAGCTCGCGCTGCTTTTCAACTTCACGCTGCTCTGGGTCCTTCAGCAGGGGCATCCCAACCACGTGGCGATCTGCACCTTTGCCTTGCTCTGGTGCATGCGCCTGTCGGCCAAGCTCAATCTTTTCTTTGGCGTTCCGGAGGTTGGCGAGCAGTACCTCCCTGACCATCTGAAATACCTGGGCAGCTACTTCCGCCGTGGCAGGGTGAGCCTGTTCTTCTGGGGCTCTATCGCCATGGCCAGCGGAAGCTGGCTGTGGTTAGTCAGTCAGGCGCGCAGTGGCGCAGTCGAGGTCACGACCGGCTGGGTGCTACTGGCAGCCCTGCTGGGCCTGGCCATCGTGGAGCACCTGATCATGATGTTCCCGCTGCCGCTGCAGAAGTTGTGGGGCTGGGCCATGGGCACTCCCGCGGCTGCGCCCGCCGTCGCAGCTGCGGCCGTGCCAGCCATGCCGGGCGCCAGCGGAGATCGACCATGAACGCCTTCCGCGCCGCCGAGGAGCGTGACACGCCGCCCCGCGTCGGGCCGGGTGCGCCCACCGCGGTGGTGATTGGCAGTGGCTTCGGCGGCCTGGCTGCGGCCATACGCCTGTCTTGCAGCGGCTGGAACGTACGTATTCTGGAAAAGCAGGACGCCCCGGGGGGCCGCGCCTGCATGTTCCGGCAGGACGGCTTCAGCTTCGACGCTGGCCCGACCATCATCACCGCGCCCTTTCTTCTTGAAGAACTGTGGGCGCTGTGCGGACGCCGCATGGACGCGCACGTCGACCTGCGACAGATGGCGCCCTTCTATCGCATCCGTTTTGATGACGGAACGCATTTCGACTACAGCGGCGATACCGCAGCCATGGAGGCCGAGGTCGCCCGCTTCTCCCCGGAGGACGTTCCGGGCTTTCGCCGCCTGATGCAGGCCGCCGATCGCGCCCGGGTGCTGGGGTTCGAGGGCATGGGTGCCACCGCCTTTGATTCGATTCGGCATCTGATCGCGGCCATTCCGGACTTCCTGCGCATGCAGGCCTGGCGCAGCCTCCACAGCCTGGTGGCCAAGTACCTCAAGCACCCGAAGCTGCGGATCGTGATGAGCTTCCATCCGCTGCTGATCGGAGGCAATCCGTTTTCGGTCACCTGCGCCTACACCCTGATCCATGCGCTGGAAAAGCAATGGGGTGTGCACTCGGCCATGGGCGGCACCGGTGCCATCGTCGACGGCCTGGTAGACCTGCTGTCCGAGCGTGGCGTGCATGTCGAGTGCATGCGGCCGGTCACCCGCATCCGTGTGGAGCAAGGCCGCGCCCGTGGCGTGGAACTGGCCACCGGCGAGTTCATCCCGGCCGACATTGTGGTGAGCAACGGCGACTCGGCATGGACTTACAAGAACCTGGTGGAGCCGCAGCACCGTCGCCACTGGACCGACCGTCGGATCAAGCGCGGGCGCTACTCGATGGGTCTGTTCGTCTGGTACTTCGGCGTCCGCGGCCAGTACGCGGATGTACCTCACCACATGATGGTGCTCGGGCCCCGCTACCGCGAGTTACTGGCAGACATCTTCAAGCGCAAGCACCTTTCGAAGGACTTCAGCCTGTACCTGCACCGGCCCACCGCCACCGACCCCTCGCTCGCGCCAGCGGGTTGCGATACCTTCTATGCCCTCTCGCCTGTGCCCCACCTGGACTCGGGGACCGACTGGACGGAGCATGCCGAAACCTACCGGCGCGCGATTTGTACCGCGCTGGAGGAGACCGTGTTGCCAGGTCTGTCGCAGCGGGTGGTCTCCTCCCGCGTGGTCACGCCACTGGATTTCCAGGATCGGCTGTGGTCCTACAAGGGGGCCGGCTTCGGTCTGGAGCCGCTGTTGCTGCAAAGCGCCTGGTTCCGTCCCCATAACCGCAGTGAAGACGTCAATGGCCTGTACATGGTGGGTGCCAGCACCCACCCTGGCGCAGGGGTGCCCGGGGTGCTGATGTCGGCCAAGGCGCTGATGTCGGTGCTGCCTTCGGTCAAGGCCTACTATGCCCAGTGAGCGCCACACCCAAGTAGGCGCAGGCGAAGTGCCCATCATGCAAGTCTCTGCACCAGAAGCGACGCACAACCTGGCCGACGCCGACCTTGAAGCTTGCGCCCGCATGATGCGCGGCGGCTCCCGCACCTTTTTCGCCGCCAGCCGACTGCTGCCGCCTCGGGTGCAAGCCGGCGCGATCGCGCTCTATGCCTTTTGCCGGGTGGCCGACGACCTGGTCGATCAGCCCGGAGGTGGCCCGGCGGCAGTGGAGATTCTCCGGCAGCGTCTGGACGGGATTTACGCAGGGACGCCCTCCGACTGCCTGGAGGACCATGCCCTGGCGCTGCTGGTGCAGCAGACCGATCTCCCCCGGCACCTGCTCGACGCGCTGGTCGAAGGCTTTGCCTGGGACGCCTCCGGCCGGTGTTACGACACCCTGGAGTCGGTCCATGCCTACGGCGCTCGGGTCGCTGGCACCGTCGGCGCAATGATGGCCTGGGTCATGGGCGCCCGCTCTTCGGGCACGCTGGCGCGAGCCTGTGAGCTCGGCGTCGCGATGCAGCTGACCAACATCGCACGCGATGTCGGCGAAGATGCACGCAACGGTCGGCTCTACCTGCCTCGTCACTGGCTGCGAGAGGCCGGGGTGGACCCAGAGGCCTGGCTGCGCGCGCCGACGTTCTCACCGGCCATCGCAGCGGTGGTGGGGCGCCTGCTGCAGGAGGCTGATCGGCTCTATGCCGGCGCCCAACCGGGCATCGGCGCCTTGCCGGCCGACTGCCGTGCGGCCATCCTGGCGGCCAGCCAGATCTACGCGGAAATCGGGCACCAGCTACGACGTGAGGGCGGCGACAGCATCAAGCAACGAACCGTCGTCGGCACCGCGCGCAAGCTGGTGCTGCTGGCCGGCGCCTGGACCCAGGCCGGCTGGATTCGCGCAGAGGTCGATCCGGCCCCACCACTTCCGGCGATTGAATTCCTGGTCAACGGCTGCGAGGCCTACCTGGGGCAGCTTCAGCCTGGCTCGACGGCCCTGACCAGCGGCTTTCCCAATCGCCCCCTGACGCAGCGGGTGGCGTGGGTCCTGGGCCTGCTCGAGCGCCGCGAGCACGAGCGCAGCGAGCACCCGGCGCGCAGGCGAATGCGCGCCACTGGCCTGCCGCCAGCAGCGCGTCCTGCACCCTGAGAGCGCCTCGCACCACCAGGCCGGCGTCAGCGCGCCGGTGAGTCCAGGTGGCCAGGCGAATGCTGCCAATCGACCCAAGACAAGCGCTTGGGCCCGAGGCCGCGCGCGCTTACTTTTTCGGGCGGTTGAACCAGTTGGCCAGCATGAACAGGCCGAACACCACGAACATCAGAATCAGGATATGGTGGATTTGCATCGTCTCGTCTCCAAAGTAATTCAAGGGGTCGACGCCGCCGGCGCACCGGGACGCCGCAGCATCGGGACCATCAGGGCCAGCGTCACCGCCAGCAGCGTGAATTCCAGCAGATAAACCGCCTCGTAGCCGGCGAGTGAACCCCAGCGGGAGGCAACCCAATCGCGCAGGAGCCCGCCGGCGCCAATCGCCAGGCCTGCGGCAGTGGCCTGCACCGCACCCCAAGCACCCAGGGCGAGGCCAGCTTGGCCCTCGGGCGCCATCTGCATTGTGGAGGTGAGTGTGCCATGGCCGAACAAGCCCCCGCCCAAGCCGATCAGGAAGGTACCCAAAACGAACAGCACGGGTTGTTGCAACGGAGCGCAGGCGATCACGGCCAGGAAGGCCGGCAGGCCCACCAGGGCACCGGCGCTGGCCATGCGCCAAGGGTCAGCACCGCGTGCCAAGACACGGGAGGCCCAGGCAAAGCCGATCAGCCCCCCCAGGGCCAGGGTCGCGGTCAACCAAGTGGTCTGGCCTACGCTGAGGCCCAGCCACTCGCCGCCATACGGCTCGAGCAGCACGTCCTCCATGTTGAACGCCAATGTGCCAACGCCGACCGCGGCGAGCTTGCGCAGGGCCTGCGGGCGCTGGCGCAACGCTTCCCAGGCCTGGCCAAAACGCGGGTCATCGGCATGCCGAGGGCGCGGGCGCCGAAGACGGCTTCGGCTCTCCTGCTTCCAAATCGCCAGCACGTTGAGCACCACGGTCGTCACCGCCGCCGCCTGTATCACCTGGATCAGGCGGCCAGGGGAGTACTCAGACAGGAACTCTCCGAAGATCAGAGCACTGCCGATGGTGCCCACCAGCAGCATGGTGTACATGAATCCCACCACCTTGGGATGGTCCTTCGTCGGCGCCAAGTCAGTGGCCAGGGCCAGGCCTGCAGTCTGCACCGTGTGCAGGCCGGCGCCCACCAGCAAGAACGCGATGGCCGCGGCCCCATGCCCCACCCAGGGCGGCACGCTGGCGGAGTCACCGGCTCTTGCCAGAACCAGAAGGGCGAAGGGCATCACGCACAGGCCGCCGAACTGAAGCAGGGTACCCATCCAGATATAGGGCACGCGCCGCCATCCGAGTTCGCTGCGGTGGTGGTCTGAGCGAAAGCCGATCAGCGCGCGTAGCGGGGCAAAAAGAATGGGCAGGGCGACCATCATCGCCACCAGGGCGGCGGGCACGCCCAACTCAATGATCATGACGCGGTTCAGGGTGCCGACCAGCAGGGTGAGCGCCATGCCCACCGACACCTGAAAAAGTGAGAGACGCAGCAAGCGAGACAGCGGCAGGTCTTCAGAGGCTGCGTCGGCAAAGGGAAGAAAGCGCGGGCCCAGCGTGGCAAGCCAGCTAGCAGGGCGACGGACGGCGGACCCCGATGTGGCGGCCGAGTCGCCTGGGGTTTTGGGAATGCTCATGGCCCGATACCGCCTTGGGCAAGAACGAAGAAAGGAAAGAGGCCAGCGGCAAAAGCCGCCGGCCTCGCCATCAAGGCGATGGTTACTTCTTGGCGGCCGCGGCCGCCGGTGGCGCTTCGGCCGCGGCAGCTGCCACGACTTTCTGACCACCGTTGAGGAAGTTCTTCACCCAGGTCGTGTTCAACGTCAGCGCCAGGTGGACGCTGAACGAAGCAACCGCGACGGCGGCGATGAAGATGGGGATGCCCACCGAAGGCTTGACCACGCACCACATTTTTCCGTAGATCATGTGCAGGTCTCCTTACTTCATCCAAGGGGAATAGATATAGGCCAGCAGATGCGCGAAGGCCGCGATCATGCCGAATATCTGTGTCCCCTGAATGAGGTTGCGGTGGATCTCCTCCGATTCGCCCTCGGTCAGACCGGTGGGCCACACTTTGTCTTTGTCGGACATCATGTTTCTCCTTGGAAGATTTATCGCTCGTGCAGAACCCGCACGCGGGTGGCCGGCAACCCGAACGGTCGGAGGCTGATGTCATTTTATGTTGACACACATAATAGTCAATATGAATTGACAATCCTTTGCCCCTCTTTCCACTAAGGGATTTCCCGGGTGCTGACCCGGCAGAGCTGCCTCAGGCACCGATCCCTTCGCCACCCTCACCCCCTGCGTGGCATCCGCCAGGGCAGCATGCCCTGCACGATGGGTGAGACCAAACGGGGAACGTTCAGCGTCTCGTGGAAGCTGGTAACCGTCTCCCCCAGCAGTTCGCTGCGCAGCACCGCCCGCTGATAAAAGGGTGTGTCCTCGAGTTGGTGAAGCACCTGTACCGCGCCCGGTGCGCGCATGCGGCGCGGGATGCGCCAGGCGGTCGGCCGCATCACCTGACGCGCGGGAGCATCAAATGGCGTGACCTGGCCGTCACGTCCGAAACGCAGGGCCAGCAGGTTCTCGCTGCCATCGTGGTTCTGCACGTCATAGAGCACCGCGGTGCTGCCGTCGCGCAGGAGGCTGCGTGACCAGTCCCATTCACGGCAAGCGTGAGCAATGGGCTCGTCGCCCTCGTTGGAGTCCAGATAGGCCTGGCCCTGCCAGCGCTGCCCGGGCGATTCAAGTTCGACCTCAACCCGGGCCGAGGGCGCGAGCGGACCCCAGCGGTGCCGTCCGCGGGGGTCAATGGGGGTGCTGAAACCGAACAGGCGGTCGGGATGCAGCACCACTCGACCTCGAACTCGCCGAGGCAGGGGCACGCCAACCTCGTCGATGTCGATCACCAAGCGCCTACCGTCCCAGCGCAGGGCGCTGGGACCGATGCGAAACTGCTGCGCATCGCGCGTGCACCAGCGCGCGCCGCGCTCGGTCATGGTCCAACGCCGCTGCGGGCCGTACAGGGCCACATTGAGGCAGCAGAAGTCTCCCGCTGGCGCTGCGCCACGGCGCAAGGCCCAAGCGTAGTAGGGCGAGAAGACGCTGCCGACGAAGGCGATGAGCGTGAGGCCGTAGCGACCGTCGTCGCTCAGCGCATCGACATACCACCAGAGGTAGCCACCGGACGCCACCGGCTGGTCGAAACGAGGCTGGCCGTCACGGCCGCGGCCGCCAGCTGCCCCGACATCGCTGCCATCGGGACCCCCGGCCCCGGGTGCACGCTGCCCCCGGCCAGGAACAGGCCCGGCACCGGGCTGGTCGAGGGCGACCTGGCGAACGCCGACATCCAGCCGTGAGTGGCCTGGCCATAGAGCGCGCCCCCAGTCGCCGGGAAAAGCCGGTCGAAATCCTCGGGCGAGGTGCGCACCACCTGGTGCGGCTGCGGCGATAGCGCCAGTCCGCAGCGATGGAGCAGGGAGAAAGTCGTGGATTCGCATTCGGCCAGGGCCTCCGAGGTAATCAGGCCACGCCCGCCAATGGCCGGGGCATTCACCAGGCACAGCAGCCTCTGGGCTCCGACCTGTGGGCCCTCGTGCCCGCGGTCCTGAGCGCAGACATAGACGGTGGGCCGACGGGGCAAGCGGCCGGCCTCAAAGATATCGCTGAACTCGCTGCGGTAGTCGCTGCGGAAGAAAACGTTGTGGCGGTCCAGCGCGAGGCCCTCGGTCGGCGCGTGGATGGACCAGGTCAGCGCAGACAGCGAGCGCGGACCGACGGCTGGAGCGGCACGTCGCACCGGATCGCCCAGCAGGCCATCAGCCAGCGCGGCAATGTCGCCGTTGAACACCACTCGGTCGGCGGGCAGGCGCTCGCCACCCTCGAGCAGCACTGCGCTGGCACGCCCGCCAGTGAGTTCGATGCGCTCGCAGCGGGCGCCCCACCGGAACTGCGCGCCGCGCTCCTGCGCCAGACGCGCCATCATCTGTGCCAGCGCGTGCATGCCGCCGTCGACCGACCAGACGCCGTCCATCTCCACCTGCGCGATCAGCATGAGGGTGGCCGGCGCCTCCCAGGGCGAGGAGCCGCAATAGGTGGCATAGCGACCAAACAACTGCTGCAGGCGTGGGTCCCTGAAGTGGTGGCCCAGCGAATTCCACAGGGACTTCATCGGGCCCAGACGACTCAGTACCGACAGGCCGCGCAGGCCCAGGTCACCGACCATGCGAGTCATCGTCGGCGAGGCCGAGCGGATGAAGGGCCCCTCCAGCGTGTCATAGACCTCGCGCGCTTGGGCGCAAAAAGCCCGGAAGCGCTGTGCCTCGGCAAGGCCAGCAAAGCGGGCCACCGCATCGAACGCGGCGGCCGGGTCGGCAAACAGGTCCAGCTCGCCGCCCTCCTCCCAGAAATGACGGGCCAGCAGCGGCAGTGGCCGCGTGACCAGCTCGCGGTCCAGGCGGGTACCGACGGCGTCGAGGATGCCGTCGAAGATCCATTTCATCGTGAACACGGTGGGGCCACTGTCGATCGGGGCACCGTCCACCATCACGCGGCGGATCTTGCCGCCAGGCTCGCTGGCGGCATCTACCACCGTGACCTGCAGCCCTCGCTGCGCCAGCAGCAGGGCGCTCGAAAGGCCAGCGATGCCGGCGCCCACGACGACGACGCGATCAGCCGACATGCACCCCTCCCGGCATGGGCCAGGCGCCCGCCGACGCCAGCACCCGCATGCGCACGAACAGCGACTCCGAAAAATGGCCCTCGCGCCAGGCGAACTGCGCGGCGCGGCCATGGGCGCCACCGCGCGCATAGCCCTCCATGGACGGCGTGTCGCGCCAGACGCTGAAAGTGCACTGGCGCAGCAGCGGTGCCTCACCGAGCCCAATGGCCAACTCGCAACCTGGCGACTCGGCCAAAGCACGCTCGGTACCCGGCGCACGGCGCCAAAACGACATGGCTTTTTGCGGACGGATGCTGGCCCTTGTGAGCACCGCCACCGGCGCGTCTGGATCTATGGCGTCCAGCACCACGGCGGACCCCGGTCGAGGCTGCATGCCCGGGCTGACGAGTGCGGCCGCAGGCGTGGCCGCCCAGGCGCAACCGTCCCAGGTACCGCGGGCGGCATTGACCGCCATCAGGCCACTCCACCACTGGCGCGCCCGTTCGCGGTAAGCATCCGCCAGCGGGCTGGCAAGAAATGACTCGGCCTGGGACAGCTCGTCGAAGACACACAGCAGCCCTTGATGGGTTGCGCTGGGTCTTATCCGAAAGCCACCGCCCTCGCCGCTGCCCATGACCTTGGCAAAGCGCAGACCCGGCAAGTCACGCAGCGCCGAGGGGCCCTGGGCCAGGCGCAGCCAAGCCCAGGCGCGATGCCGGGGCAGGTGATCGACCAGCAATACCGCCAGCACGCCCGCCACTTCGCGGGTGGCGGCCTGGCCCGCGCGGGGGTTTGCGCCGACGCTGGTCAACGCAGACCCCGCGACGCCTAGCGGGCCGGCTTGGCCGCGGCCTTGCCTGCGCCCGGAGCAGAAGCCGCCAGGGCAGCGACCACCGCAGGGACACCGGTACCGGACTTGGACAGCTCGGGGAAGTCCTTGAGCATGGACTGGCCGTTCAGGGGCTTGTAGGCACCCTGGTGGCAGGTGGCGCAGTTGGCCTTGGCGACGTCGCCCATTTCGCCTTTGCGATGCGCAGGGAAAACCGGTGTGAGCGGCTCCATGTAGGCCGTGTTGAGGTCACGCACCATCCGGATGCCATGCCAGGCGGTCACGCGTTGGGGCGGGCCGCCCTCCCACTTGGCAAAGTTCTGGGTGTTGTGGCAATAGGTGCAATTCACGCCCAAGCTGGCCGACATGTGCGTCATCAGGCTGTAGGTCCACTCGGCCTGCTTGATGGACTGCCGGTTGCCCGTCGGCAGCGCGGTGGTACCGCCAACCCGGATCGGAAGATCGCCCAGCAAGTACGGGGTGAACGGGTCACTGGGCAAAGAAGCGAGCTTGACCGAGGCGGCCGGCTCGTTCTGCCCGGCGCGGTCGCCGATGAAGTCAGCGCCTAAAGGCGTCGTATCGGGCTTGAACCACACAGTGGCGGGCACCGGCTGGCCGCGGTGACAGGTCCAGCAGGTCACACCGGTGTCGGCCACGTGGGACTTCCAATCCTCGTTCACGTGCTGCGTCATTTGGATCATGCGCCGCGCCACCACCTTGGTGTACTTGCTGTCTTCCGCGAAGTTGGCCAGGTTGTGGCAGTAGCCGCAGCCCTCCTCAGGCGCAATCCACGTGGTCATGGAGGCCATCAGCCGGGTGAACTGGGCAGCGCTGAGGTCACCGAGCACCTGCACGTTCTTGTAGACCTGCTTGGCCTTGGGGCCATCTGCAGGCACAGCGGGCAGGGCCACCGGGACCTCGTTGGCCTCGATCTTGGCGGGTATGGTGCTGGGGTTGACCACGTGCACCATGCCCGTACCGCGGTAGCCGTGCTGAACGGACTCCATCGGAGGTCGCTCGCAAGCGGCCAAGAGCAGGACGGAGGCAGCGGCCAGGATGCGCGCGCCGGTGCGCACAAGCGCATGGGTTCGGGTCATGGCGTGGCTCACGGCTTGACTCCCAGGGAAGGATCGGAGACGGCAGGGAAGACGTCCGGGTACATCGGTGCAACGCCGTGCTTGATGGCCCACAGGTACCAGTTGTCGACGACGGTGCCGGTCAGCAAGATGCCGATGCCACCGGTGAGCGGGCACAGCACTGCGAACCACCAGGCCCAGCGGTGAATGGACTCCATCGTGGCGTTGAAGCCCATGGTCCAGCGCCAGAACAGGGCGGCGCGCTCAGAGGCGGTACCGCGGTCGACGATCTGCTCGATCTCACGCTCGCCACCGTAGCGGCCGACCGCCAAGATGGTGGCGCCGTGCATCGCGAACAGCAGGGCCGAGCCATAGAGGAACACGATCGAGAGCGCGTGGAAGGGGTTGTAGAACAGGTTGCCGTAACGCAGCGAGAAGGCGGCCGTCCAGTCCAGGTGCGGGAAGATGCCGTAGGGCACCGCTTCGCTCCAGGAGCCCATGAGAATGGGGCGGAAAAGGCCGAGCACCAAAAACAGCCAAATCGCCGCGGCGAAGGCCCATGGAATATGGGTACCCATGCCCAGCTCGCGGGCACGCCGGTAGGTACGCGCCCACCAAAGCATGACCGAGGCCAGCAGGAAGAGGCTAGCGATCATGTACCAGCCGCCCTGGTTCATCGGCGGCAGCGACAGACCGTACTGGGGCGGCGGCGGCTCCAGCGCCAGCCAGAACAGCTGGCGCACAAACTGCACCGGGTCCCAGCCGACCTGGGCCAACATGTTGAAGCCGATGATGTTGAAAGCCAGTGTGCCCAAAATAAGGGACGCCAGTCCCAGACCGCCCAGGTAGATCGGCCCAAGCTGGGCGTTGCCCAGCTTGCCGGCCCAGTAGTTGATCCAGGGCTGTCCAGTACGGGGACTGTTGCCGTGCCCCAAGGGCACGCCCATGTGCAGCGGCCCAGTGGCCTGCACGGTGGTAAAGAGGTTCTGGTATTGAGCCATCAGAAGATCCCTCGGTTTATTGGAGTGGCCACTGCGACCAGATCGGCAGGTTCAGCCACCAACCCCACCACTCGGGCCAGCCGCGGCTCCAGAAGGGCCCGCTGATCACGATGCACAGGGCGGAGAACAGGCCGGACGCCAGCGCCAGGAACAAGCCCAGGCGGTGAATGCCCAGGGTGCCCACCGAGTAGCCGACGATGTCGCGGAAGTAGGTGTCCTCGTGCTCGGGAGTCTTGACCACCTGGCCCTTGGGCGGGTTGGTCGATGACAGCACCAGGGCGCCGTGCAGCGAGAGGGCCAGGGTCGTGGTGAAGAAAAAGCTCACCGCGATCATGTGCGCCGGGTTGTAGTGGAAATGCAGGTATTGGTAGCCGACGTTCGACACCCAGTCGAGGTGACTGAAGATGCCGTAGGGGAAGCCATGGCCCCAAGCGCCCAGCAGCACCGGGCGCACAACGACCAAGGTCACATAGGCAATGATGGCCACGCTGAAGGCTGCGGGCACGTGATAGCCCATGCCCAGCTTGCGGCAGATCTCGACCTCGCGCAGGGCCCAGGAGCCAAATGCGCCGATCGCGCAAATGGTGATCAACTGCCACAGGCCGCCCTCCATGAGCGGCGCCGCGCGCAGGCCGTAAGACAGGTCCGGTGGTGCGATGCTGATCTGCCAGAGGTTCCAGGTGGGCCCTTGCGAGGCACCCCAGAGAATCAGCGCCGTGCCAAGCAGGGCGAAGAACATCGTGGTGATGCCGAAGAAGCCAACGTAAAACGGACCCATCCAGAAATCGAACAGGTCTCCGCCAAGCAGGGTCCCGCCGCGGACTCGGTATTTCTTCTCAAAACTGAGCATAGCCATGGGGCTCTCCTGCCTCAGGGAAATGGAAACAATTCGGGGCGTGCGCCGCGGGGGCTGTGCCAGATCACCACGTCTGGAGACAGCTCCCGGGGCTATCGCCGGATCAGGACGACTTGGGCGTAGCTGCCGGCAGCGGGGCGTTTTGCGCCGCAGCGGCCGGTGCCTTCTTGGCACCGTCAAGCCAGTTGAACTTGTTCGTGCTGAGCAGAATGAGATGGATCATTGCTGCCAGGCCGAAAAGGAAAATGCCCTGCACGACCATCGCGCGAAGGGGGTCATATAGACGCCAGACTCTCCACATGGTGTAACTCCTAGGAAATATGAGACAAGAGGGTGTAGACCGCGGCCCGGGTCCCCGAGAACACGTTGTCCATGTTCTCTGCGCCCGGCAACCAGCCTTTCCAGTGCAGCCCGACCAACTGGCCGAGCAGCGCCACGGAAAAGAGCACCACGAAGCAGGGAACGAAAACAATCAGCAGGCTGCGGTCCACCGGGGGGGCGGGCGTCCTGCGTGCGTGCGCGAAGGGTTGGGTCATGATCGACTCCTTGATTTAGCTAGCGGTTCGAATCAGCTGAACCAGGGCCGCCAGGCCCAGACCAGGGCGTGGGCGATCACGGCGACAGCCGCGAATCCCACAAATCCTTGGGTCCAGTACTGGTGGAACTCCTGAGCCTCTTCGTCGGTCAGGCCGGAAATAGATGTCCGATTCGACATGCGACTGCTCCTTTTAGAAAAAGGCCTCACGGCCTGCGCTGCGCCCAACCCGCGCAACCTGGGTGGCCGTGGCGGGATGCCACGACATGCTTTGTTTTTCTGCCTGTCGGCGAGCGCGGCTCATGTCGCCACCTCGGTCGCCAGGCTCGAGCCCCAACCCAGCGAAACTCCGGCGCGCTCCACGTGGGCGGGCTCCACACGCTCGCTGCCCTGGTCACGCGCACCGCGCTCGGCCTCGTCACGCAGCCGTTTGGCCGCCGAAATCTGCACCAGCACCGGCTGGCTGGCCACCAGGCGATGCAGCAGCGTCTGCGCGCTCTCGTCCCAGGGCACATCGGGCGCGCCGGCGATACCGCGTGCCAGCGTGGCATCGACACGGTCCATGTCGGTGGCCAGCGGCAGGATGTGGAACAGCGCGTCGAAGAGGGCGTTGCAGACCTCCTGCACCAGGTAGGTCGCGCCGCTGTAACCCATGAAGGGGGTTCCGGTGTGGCGGCGGATGATCGCGCCGGGGAAGGAGGCCGGGATGAACGCTGGCCGCATCGGGCTGGCGCCGCCGGCCTCTGCGAGATACATGCGTTCGTTGAAGCTGCCAAAGAGGATCAACGGCGGTTTGCTATGCACCAACTCGCGCACACGAGCGTTGTCGGTTTTTTCGCCGGGCTTGCGTGCCACGTGAAAGCGGCAAGGCAGACCCATTTCCTCTTCGAGGAAATGGCGGATGCCGCGGGTATAGGTCTCTGTAGCGACCACGGCAAAGCTGGCGGTGGAGAAAAAATCCTGCGTCACCGAGCGCCACAAGTCCCAGAGAGGTTTGAGGGTCGTGTGTCTTTCGCGTTCGATGAAGGGCTCGGGATCCAAGTTCAGCAGCTCACCGAGCTTGCGCAGGAAAAGCGTTGTTGAGTGGAGCCCAATGGGCGCCTGCAGGTAGGGGCGGTCCAAGAGCTCGCACAGGCCGCGACCGAATTCGCGGTACATGCAGATGTTGACGTCGGCCTCCACCAGACGCGAGACCTCTGCCAAGTGGCTGCCCAAGGGGAAAACCAGGTTGATGTCGGCGCCGATGCCCTGCACCAGACGGCGAATCTCGGCGATGTCGCTGGGGCTGTTGAAGGTGCCGTAGCAGGGGCCGATGATGTTCACGCGAGGCTTTTCGCCTTCCTTGCGCTCGCGCGGCGGGACCTTCTTCATGCCGTACTCGGTCCACAGCCAGCTCATGGCGCGGTTGGCGCACTGCCACTGGTCTTCGTCGATGGTGCGCGGCAAAAAACGCATCAGGTTGGTACCCTCAGGCGTCACCCCGCCGCCGATCATTTCGGCGATTGAGCCGGTGACCACGACTGCAGGCAGTTCGGGGTCAAGCACTGTGTGTGCGCGCTTCATCGCACCTTCGGTGCCTTCGCGTCCGAGCTGTTCTTCGGCCAGGCCGGTGACGACGATGGGCAATTCGTGCGGGGGCAGGGCGTCGGTGTAGTGCAGCACCGAGGTCACAGGCAGGTTCTCGCAGCCCACCGGGCCGTCGATCACCACTTGCAGACCCTTGATCGCGGTGAACACATACACCGCACCCCAGTAACCGCCCGCGCGGTCATGGTCGATCACGAAATTGGGTTTGGCAGGCAGCTTGGCCGGCGTCGACATCGGGGTAGGTGTCGGAGTGCTCATCCGCCCATCTCCTCAGCTTTGCGCTTCTTCTTGGCCTTCTCGTTCATGCGCTTGACGTCGGCGCGGAAGGCGGGGAATTGGCGCGGCACCTCGGCCCACACGCCGGCCTCGTCACCCTGGCCGGCGCCACCGAAGAATTCCTTCATGCGGTCGAAGCGGGTCTGGTTGCCGATTGCACCGTTGATCACCTGGATCAGCGATCCGGCACCGGCGACGCCCATGAGGGGGCGGGCGGAGATCAGGTTGGTGAAATACAGCGAGGGAATGCAGGCTTCCTTGGCGGCCTGCACCACGGGGGTCGTGCCGATCGCCAACTGGGGCTTCCATTCATGGAACGCGGCAATGTCTTGCTCGAGCGAGGCGCGGAACTGCACATGCACGCCCTTGGACTGAAGCCAGGCTGCGTCCTGCGCGTTCCAGGGCGTGGCCGGGCAGGCCGAGCCGACGTAGCGCAGGTCAGCGCCGCACTCGACCAGCAGACGACCCACCAGCAGCTCAGAGCCTTCGTAGCCCGAGAGCGTGATCCGGCCCTGTATTTTTTGCTGCGCCAGCACACCGCGCATGGCGGCCAGGGTGGCGTTGCGGGCGACGTCGATCTTGTCTTGCGACACGCCGGTGGCTTGGCCAATGGCGCCGAGCCAGTCGTGCGTGCCCTCGACACCAACGGGGGCCGAGCCGACGATCGGACGGCCCGCAGCCTGGAACTCGCGCACGCTGGCGGTGTAGAAGGGATGGATGGCGGCCACCGCAGCGCAGTCCAGCGCGGCGTAGAGCTCGCGCCACTCGCGCGTGGGCACCACGGTGCCAACCGCCAGGCCCATGGGAGCGATCATTTGCGCGATGCCAGGCGGGTCAGCCGGGAACATTTCCCCGAGCAGCGTGATGGAAGGCTTGTCGCTGCGCGCCTGGCGCGGTGCGGCCACCGGGCCGGCCTCGGCTTCGGTGCGGGCATAGCGCAGCATCGCGCCGGCGAGCACGTCCTTGGCCTCGGCATGCGTGGGCACGCCAAAGCCCGGCACGTCGATGCCGATGATGCGCACGCCGTTGATTTCTTTGGGCAACAGCTGCAGCGGCACGCCACTGGCCGTGGGCACGCACAGGTTGATGATGACGATGGCGTCGTACTTGGCCGGGTCCGCCTGGTCATAGACCGAGTCGCGGATGTCCTCGAACAGCTTGCCTGTCACCAGCGACTCGCTGTTGAACGGCACATAGCCCACGCTGCGGCGAGCGCCGTAGAAGTGCGAGGTGAAGGTCAGGCCATACACGCAGCAGGCCGAACCCGAGAGGATGGTGGCAGTGCGGCGCATGCGCAGGCCCACGCGCAGTGACCCGAACGCGGGGCACATGCTTTGCGGCTGGTCATGCGGGCCAGCATCGGCCTTGAGGGGATAGTCGGCGGCGTATTGCGCGAGGATCTCACCCTTGCCAGCAGACAGTGCGGCCTGCTGCATCGCGTCCTTGCCGGCGCCGCAGCCTAGGCCATCGGCCGAAGGCGTGATCGCCGTGGCGGAGGGTTCAGCCGGTGCAGGCTGGATGGGAATGATGCGGTCCATGATGAGGCGCTTGGGCGGGTCGGACGGCGCTCAGGCGTCGTCGTAGACCACTTCCAGGGTGGGCTTGATCACATGCTCGACGCCGGTCATGTCGGCCATCGTGGCCGGCTGCAGCACCACGTTGCGACCGACGACATCGGAGCTGAAAAGCGCCAGCAACTCGTCCTGCGTCTGCGGCTTGGGACGCTTCGGGGGCGCCTCGGCCACGTTGATGGCCAGCTCCTCGAAGAGGGGCGCCCACTCGGTGCCGGGGCGGCCGATGATTTCGTAAGAGGCGCTCTTGCGGCGGATGTCTTCGTTGGCCGGGATCGCGGCCAGCACCGGGATGCCCGCGTTCTTGGCGAAGGCCTGGGCCTCGCCGGTGCCGTCGTCCTTGTTGATCACCATGCCGGCGACGCCGACGTTGCCGCCGAGCTTGCGGAAGTATTCGACCGCGCTGCACACGTTGTTGGCGACATACAGCGACTGCAGGTCGTTGGAGCCGACCACGATCACCTTCTGGCACATGTCGCGCGCGATCGGCAGGCCAAAGCCGCCGCAGACCACGTCGCCCAGGAAGTCGAGCAGCACGTAGTCAAAGC
>JACCED011953122.1_pt1 | contig 21899 bp, 25 predicted proteins | sample 7455021 | NCBI WGS metagenome assembly JACCED01 (sample SAMN15323456, study PRJNA562643) | freshwater metagenome | isolation source: river surface water | place: USA:Blue River Watershed | collected 2017-08-19
CATGTTGACATTAAATTATAATTATTCTTTTTTAAATAATAAAGCGTTCCACCAACGATACCTATTGCTAATAGTGTTTTCTTCATATATATATTCTTAATATTTTATTATAATAATTAAAATCTAATATCTAAAAAAAATAACTATTCTAAGGTGTGCTAAATAAATTATTACTAGTTGGATTATTACTAATTGAACCATCAAACCCATGTTGTATTCCCCATATACTATATGAATTATTATTATTCAGAGGTATATAAAATTTGGAAAATAATTTTGGTAATATTGATGCCAGTGTTATCGGCACAAAATTATTAAAATCATCTTCTATAATAATTAATAACTCTTTTGTAAATTCATCTAAAATACTATTCCCTATTATTTTATCAATTTCATCAAAGACAGGTCCATTCGTGGGCCTGTTAATCTCATTAACAATTCTATTTAATTGTTCGTAATATTCATATGAATAATTATTCGTTGTAAATTTCTCAATAAAATAATCAAATGAACATGCAGGTGGAAATTTAACTTTAATATTTCCAGAAAGATATATTTTTAGAAAATAATAGAATCTCTTCAAATTATTATATTCATTATTCTTCTTCTCTGATTTAAAATCATTGAATAAATTTCTGGGACTAAAAGACTCACCATTTGTTATAGGTAAATTATATCCAGGTGGCGTTGCCCCGCTAAGTGGTGTTCTAGGGGTTGAATTTGCACTTGTTGTATGCGATGACATTTTTGTAATTTTAATTTTAATTTTAATATAATATGTTCAAGATTATTAAAAATTATAAAAAATTATCTATCAATTTTTTTATAAAAATTATAATATAAAGATTAATATATATATAAATATATCATTATATTTACAAAAATGGATTGTATAATATGTTATACAAATGAAATAAATGAAGATAATAAATTTCACTGCTTTGGTTGTAAGCTAACATGTTGCACAACCTGTATGCAAACATATTTAATGGGATGCTCTTCTGACCCTCATTGTTTGAATTGTCGGGCAATTATACCTTATGACCAATATGTTAGAACATTTGATAAAAAATGGAGGCTTAAAAAATACAAAAAACATAAAGAGAACATACTATGGGAAAAGGAACAGAGTTTAATCCCAGTAACTGTTCAAAAAATTGCAAAGATGAAAGATGAAATTATTTTGAATCAACAGAAGAAAGAATTATATGCACAATTACATAAATTGGAAAGAGAAATTGCAGAGGTAAGACGTTTTATTTATAATAAAGATAATAATAAATTAAGTGAAAAATTCAAATATACTCACCGTTGCATAAACGATGGATGTAAAGGGTTTTTAAATGATAAATTTATATGTGATTTATGTGATATAAAAGTATGTAATAAATGCTTTATAGAGAAGGGGGATGCGCATGAATGTGATCCAGAATTGGTTGAAACGTGTAAATTAATAAAGAATGAGGCAAAACCATGTCCTAGTTGTGGGGAATTTATCAGTAAAATAAGTGGATGCGACCAGATGTTCTGTACAATGTGTGGAACCGCTTTTAGTTGGAAAACAGGTACTATTGAGAAGGGTATTATTCATAACCCTCATGCACACACTTTTTTCCAAAATAATCCTGATGCTCTTAATAATTATAATAACAATAATAATAACAATTGTAGAGGACATATTCCTCAACATCAATTAATCGCAAAGTTTCAACAAATTTTACCACCAAATAAGTGGTCTAAATTAAGAAATATCCACCGATATATATCAGAATTTAGACAGTACACTAGAAATAATTATATAAATTTTATTAATAATAATATTGACGAAAATGAAGATATTCGGTATAAACTTTTGCGCAATGAAATTGCTGAAAAACATTTTAAATCGATGCTACATGCACGTAGTAAAAAAACATCTTTTAAAAAAACGATTTATGAAATATTAGTATCTACATCCGAAATTGTTGAAAATTTTTTATGGGCAATCGTTGATGCAGAGGAGAAAGAGGGATTTCATCCCAATGATATTGATAAAATTATGACATTTATTGAAGAATTACGTTGTGATACTAACGATATTATAATTAATGTAGCAAAAGAACATAATTATACAGGTTCTTATGCCATACGTGAAGATTTTTATATAAGGGGAGTATTTTAACGTAATGTCCCCTTAATCTGTGCTATTCTATTTAATGATACTTTATGCAATCTTAATGCCTCTCTCTTTGAAAAATCCGTTATAAACATATTCTCCTCAATATGTTTTAACATTCTATTCTCAAATAAATCACTCGCCTTATTTATGGAGGTTATATAATCATCATTTTTATGATGCATCTGATATATAATACATCTATCAAAATCATATGCAGTAAGTAGGTCTGCCTCCCTCACAATATGATATGCGAGTTGATATTCTCCTATATTTGGAAAACCATTCTTCTTTACTTTTGAATAACTCATTGTCGATATAATCTTCTTTGTAATATCTATCTCCTCTTTTGTTAATTTATCTTCCAAAAAGAGGGTTATTTTATCTATTCCGACTTTCTCATCAATATACTTATGGTCGCACATATCATGCAATATTGCAGATGTATAAATTATATTCTTCTGATTCTCTAAATACGGATTTTGGGGTAATTCTGATTTAAATATCTCATTTGCATAATAAAATACATTCATACTATGGTTTATAGAATGAGACTCATCTATGTTATACTCCTTACAAGTTAACAATACATAATGAAATAGATAATTCAATAAATTCATTTCTTCTACTATTATATAATAAATTTTACTTTATATCGATGAATTTAATTCTATTAAATCTAAAATATGATTAAATGCTTTTACTACTGTATCATTTGCATATAATTTTACTTTGGTATATCCCCATTGCGTTTCATTTTTAAATAATAAAACATCCTCGTATAAACTTATTTTATCAACTGATAGTAAATTATTTATTGATACATAGGAATTTCTATTATTGTTTAAATCTCTTATAAAATTTTTTAAATTATTTACTATAATACCGTCTAATAAATTTACTGTGCATTTTTTCTCTGCAAATAACTCGTTGATATCTTTATCTATAAATTTAAGCGTGAAGATTAATATTTTTTGATAATTTTCAGTATTCATCTGTGTATCCAGCTCTACGTAATAATCTATTTTCATATATTATTACTTCACGAAAAAAAATGATTTATTTTTACTAAATATTTTATTATATTATCTAAAATAATATAGTTGTAAAAGTTGTAAAATGATAAAATTAATAGTAAAAGATAATAATCCAATATTTGTCGAAAATAGAGTGATTAAAGAATCAAAGGTTATACAATCTATCATTCAGGAAAATGATAATAATTATGACGATGAAATAAATATTCCAACTATTGATTTGAAAAATATGATGTGGATATTACATTTCTTAACACAATATGCCGAAAATCCATTTCCAGAGATACCGAAACCGATAAATTCCGATAATATATGTGATTATGTTCCACAATTTTATGCAAATATGATTTCGGAACTAAATGATGATGAGCTATCGGAACTTATATGTAATGCGAATTACTTACATATTGATCCAATACTGGATGTTTTGTCCCTTGAATTCGCAATACGATTAAAACGTATTCCTGTTGTTGTTCTAAATCAATTATTAGAATCAAATTCACAAAAAGAAAAAATTGACTAATATTATAGTATGTCCGATTTTATTATAAAAAATTTCGTGAATCGTGAAAGTTTTATAAAAGATAAATATACATGCTCGCGTAAAGGTTATGGTGATAATATTTCTCCTGCTATATCATGGAAAAAAAATAGTAAATGTGGCTCATATGCACTTATTTTTGAAGATATCGGTTTGAACGGAAAACCATTCTTTGTTCATTGGTATGTTCCGTATATATCATGCGAAATAAATGAAATTGATGAGTTGCAGAATGGTGTTCCTATTAATTATCCTAATAAATTTATTCAGGGTAAAAATTCTTATGAAATATTTGGATATATTGGCCCGTGCCCACCCTCCAATGGGTCAAAACATATGTATCGATTTATATTGTATGAGTTAGGAGGAAAGATAAATCTGAGTAATGAATTATTGGAACCAATGTTCTCAACTGATTTTGAAAAAGTTTTGAAAAAACAAAAAATAAAAATTTTGAAGAAAAATATTATCGATTCCTATTTCTCTAAAGAATAAATCTAAATATAAATATATATGAGTAATATACGTTCAAACAATTCTATAGTATCTGTTATCTGTTCTCATGGTTCTAGAATAAAATGTTTTTTAAAACAATATAATATACGATATGATTATATAGACCAAGTTGTAAGAATAGAATTAGTAAATGGAAATTATAAAATTTTTATAGATAATGATAAAAAATATGATATTAATCAAACAAATAAAAACACTATAAATTATAATTATATATTTTATATTTTTTCATGTCAAAGAGATAAATATTCTGAAGAAATAAATAATAGTCCACGTTATAATGAAATAGGACAGGATACTTTAAATAAAATTAAACAATCTCTACCAGAAAATCCGGACTATCTATTTTCAAGTGATTTAAAACGTTCTGCAATTGATTTATATATGATATATGAAGACTATATACTGAATCAATCTAGACAAATTATAATATTACCATGTTCTCATCCAACATATCCAGGATCAGATAAATGTAACGGTAAAGCATCTTTACGTAGAAATATACCATACCCTGCGTCATATGCAAAATATGATAATTTACGTAATTGGAAATATTATGAAGATTTTTACGGCAAAGGTAAGAGAAGAATAGGAGAAGTATCTACTCTTTCATCATTCGCGACAGCTCCTTTTAGTACAAGAAAACATTGTAGTCATACTACTTTTATAATGGAAGCCATAAAAATAATCAATAACCGTTAATTTTAGATATATTATCGATTCCTATTTCTATAAAGAATAAATCTAAATATAAATATATGAATAATTGCAAAGGAATAACAGCAGATAGTATAAAAAAAGATTTATTTTGGTATAGTAAAAACACAAAAAAATTATATGATCTGATTTCAAATAAATGTAAATTAAAGTTTCCATTGAATACAGAAACAAATGGTACATTATTACATGCAATTGCAGTTGGAAATTTTGTATCACCTCGGATTAAAAATATATCAACAGATTTTAATAATTTAATTACGTATATTAACAATAATAAACGGAATGAATTTGTTAAAATATTATCACAAATTGATTTAAATAATCTAAAAACAGTGGGTGGAAAAACACCTCTTGATTTAGCAATTACTGCGGGAACGAATAAAAATGTTAAAAATAGAGATACTGTTTTATTATTTAAAACAATGCTTGAAGAGGCTATTGCGTTAAGGAGTAGTAATAAAAATACAAATAGTACAATAAGCATAACAAATAGTACAATAAGCAAAACAAATAGTACAAAAAGCATAACAAATGCAACAAGTACAACAAATAGTAAATCAAAAAATCAATTAAAAGAAGAAATAACATCTGTTATCTGTTCTCATGAATCTAGAATAAAATGTTATTTAAAAAAATTTGGTATAATGAATTATACGAAAGATAAAATTGTAAAAATAGAATTCTATAACAGTTCTGTACAAAAAATTGAGATAGAGAATTCTAGTGTATATAAAAAAAATAGTATGAAAAGAATTAATAATAATGTTAAAAGAATTAGTAATAATATGAATTATAAATATATATTTTACATTTTTTCATGCCAGACAGATGATTATGTAAAAAATAATAAAATAAATTCTGACCCAAGTTATAACAGTGTAAATAGAACAAATACAAATGGGCTTACCACTTCTGAAAAAAAAACTGTTATAAATTCTTTAGCTAAAATTAAACAATCTCTACCAGAAAATCCGGACTATCTATTTTCAAGTGATTTAAAACGTTCCATGATTGATATTATTCATATGTATCCAAATAAAGAAATTATAGTATTACCATGTTGTCATCCAACATCTGATGAATTAAATAGATGTAATGGTATTCCATCATCATTTAAAAATACACCAGGACAAAATTCATTACGTAATAATATTATTTGGATATATTATGAAAATTTTTATAGTGGTAAGAGGAGAACTGGGAAAATTTTATCTAATAATCCCACCCCTACTAGTGGTATTTTTTCAAGATTATCAAAAATGCAAATTAAAATACCTGCGTTTGGTAGAAAACATTGTAGTAATACAACTTTTATAGACGAAGCGGTTGAAATAATTAAAAAAGAAAAGTTAGCAGAGACATCATATAATATCAAATATTAGATAAATAATCAATAACCGTTAATTTTAGATATATTTAAATTAACAAAGAATTTATATGCATCGCTTTTCCTACTATTATAAATATCAATAATATACGACTCTACTGTCTCCTGTATATCTTCATTCTTTACATACTCCTCGTATTTTTCGTTTATAATTATTGTCTCTTTTAATATACTTTTCACATCCATTACCTTATCCATTTTTAACACCTCATTTTTCATTTTTATTAATTCATGAAAAAGCTTTTTCATAGTCATATTTATTAAATCCCTCTTATCCAATTTTATGTACTTATTTGAAAAATTATAAATATATACAATATCCTTATCTATGAATACATTCAGATTTAGGTCATTCTCTAGCACTTTTCGCAATAAATCTGTGTATTTATTCTCTGATAATACAAGTATCTTTTTTACAAATATATCTATATGATCGGTATTCCACTCTTTGTCAAAAGATAGTGGAAAATCAATTTTCCTACAATAGTTTTTTATATGTTCTTTTAGGAGATAATCGTTCGCATATGATTTATCACAGTATTCACACTTCACCTCATTTTTAACCCTATCATCCTTCCTTATTAATGATAATTCCTTTAATTCATTCTCATTATACCCAAAAGATTGCAACTTCTTTTTACACGGGTTTTTTCTACTTATATGATATTCAATCGAACTTCTTCGGTCTGTTAGATAACCGCATCTCATGCACTCATAATTATTATTCATTTATAATAATAATTATTATGTTTTTAAAATAAAAAATAAAAAATAGAAAATAAAAAAAAATTGATTTTTATTTTTTTTTAATTTTAACATTATTATTTAAGAATACAAAAAAAAATCAAAATGGAAACCGTTGTCGCAAAAAGTACTGAAACCAAGAAGAAGACCAAGTCTTCAAAGAAGAATGTTGATGAAACCCCAATTGTTGAAGAAACAGCTGTTGTTGAAACAACTATTGCTGAAGCCGCTGCTGATGCAGTAGCTGAAGCTGCAGATGAAGAAGAATCAAATGATTTCCTCCTAGAGGAATCAGATGCAGTTTTACTTGAGAAGGAAAAACTATTAGTCCAAGCTTTCATAGAAGGTGTCGGAAAAATAGTTGAAACTTCAAAGAGTATCAAATCTTTTTCATTTTCAGACAAAGAATTACGTAAAGAATTCTTAGCTGCAAATAAGTTATTACAAAAAGCGATGGTGTCGTTTAATACTTATGCCATGGAAACTCTTGAAAAGAGTTTAACTGCTTCTGAAAAAATCAGTAATGGTAAGAAGAAGAAGAAGGTCTATAATGAGGATGGTACTGAGAAAAAGAAGGATACTTCCAATTCTCATGTAAATATTCCTAATGACATGGAACCAGCTTTTTTAAAATTTGTAAATGCTACAAAGTATAAGCTAAATGACCCAGAAGAACTTAAAGCATCTAAGACCGAGGTTTTACGCGCAATAAGTAATTTTGTGAATAATGAGAAAATAAAAGAGGATTCACCTATAATTGTAAAAAATGAAGATGGAACTCTTAACAAAAAATCATTTAAATTATTTGGCCCTTTGAAAGAATTATTTAAAGGTATTGAAGCAACTATGAAAGCACGTGGAACTTTTAAAGAACCAATTCCAGAAGTGCTAACTTTCCAAGATATTATGAAATATAATGGATATTGCATTAAACCAATCCCTAAAAAAGTTTAAAAAATTTACAAAATTTTTCTAATTTTTAAAATTAAAAAAATAAAAAAATAAAAAAGTTTATAAAAAAGTTTATAAAAAATCATGATAATCCACTATTCAATCTTTTTATATTATTTAAATAATTTTTATAATATTCTGATAATACTGCTAAATTTTCAACCTGCATATAATCTTTTAAACAGTATTCTTTGCCATTTAAATAATATGTTATTTGAATAATAATATCCTGAAAAACCTCCTGAGATAATTTTAAAATATTTGTAAACTTGTATCTATCTGCATTTAAATATAGTCTTTGTATATTTAAAAAATCAAGTATTGTTAAAATATTATTTTTACCTTCATTATTATTAACAGTTGTATCTGATAAGGAAGAATTTAAACATTGACATGAAAGTGTAGAAAACCACGGTAAATAATAATTATTTAAAGTTTTACCACTTCCGTAATTATTTGAAACTAATACCATAGTACTAAATAATGATACGTATTGAAGTAATAATGATTTATCTGTATAAAAATCAGTAATATATTTTTTAATATAATATTTTGAATTGAAATTTTGATATTTTTGTTTTTTTTTTATTTCATTGGCTAAAATTTTTATAAAATTTATATTAGGATTATTTAATACATAATCAATAATATTTGGAAAACCAAAATAAAAAAATGATTTTATATATTTATATTCTATTATTTTAGGCTCAAAAACTAATAATTCTGATACATAAAAAAAAAGTGGACAGATATTTGGTATTAAATTTGTATCTTTTGATACCCAGCATTGACGATATATATTTGGAATTATATTTGAGTAATTAAATAACTTATTTACTGATGTAAAATTATTCCCAATTATTGTATATGGCGATACATATTTATATACTATTGAACACCTATTATTGAGAGATTTCTCAAAAAATAAATTAATTTCACCTATTAAAAAATCTATTTCGTCTTGTGTAAAATTTTTTTTTAATACATTTAAAATATAATTTAATATATTCGTATCTTCATTCTGTATTACAAATGGTATTAAATCACTCGACATCTACTTATAATTAATTAGAAAAATATTTGTTTATATATAACCTAAACTTATTTTGACTATCAAAATTTTTATAATAGTAAGGCTCGTTTAAAATAGTACAATATTCCAAATTATTTGAAAGATATGTTCGGTATAAGCTGATTGATTGTATCATTCCTAATGCAATATTTGATAAATAATGCATATTTGATATACTTGGAACCGGATACCAAAATTTTATCATATATCTATACTCTTGAACCTGTTGTGAAAATGATAATCGAGTCATTTTGGCATTATTCTGAACTTGATAATATGTTTCCCATGGGACAACATAAAAACATCCACATTTTTTTTGAGATGCTAATTGGTCTGCTAATTTTAATGCACCGTTAAATCCGACAAATGAACGTAATAACCGAGGATGTAAAATAAAATATGTTTGAATATCTTTTGTCTTCCTATTTATTGTCATATCATATATCTCATTCGGAATTAATGCTTGATCTATCTCTGAATCAGTATCTAAAGGGAGTATGTATGTATTCATTCTTATAATTTATATATATATTTTTTTTGCAATTTAACTAGTAATATCAATTAACCATAGAAAAAATGATAATATTATAAATAAAATTCCTATATATATTAAATTATCATTCTTTGTAAATATTACTCCTAATTTATTTAAAGATTTGTCATCACTTCCAAGATATAATGAAATATCATTTATTATATTTATATAAACCTGGCTCGATTTTTTCAAAAAATTTTTTGTATCTATATTAAATATTTTATCATTCGCCTCTAACGTATATTTATTTTTATTCACTTCATAAGTATTCGAATATAACTTATTATACTGCTCTGCTATTTTTAATTTTTCATAATTTGAATAATCTATTGTATAATCCTGTTTTAAAACATTATTATTATTTTCTTTAGTCGTATCTAATAAAAATCTATTATAAAAAGATGTCATATCTATTTATAAAATATATAAAAAATTTTCTTATACTTCTAAAATAAAGTATTTGTTAATATAACTAATATTACAGATTCGACATAATTTATTGGCTTGAAATTAGCCTCTATCTCTGCCAATGATTTATTTCCCGAACTTACTGAATACATCAATTTAGGCATAATTAAATTATAACCTAAATATACAATTAAACCTTTAATAAAAATTCCGAGTAATATTAAAAAAAATGTTGTTAAAGTAAATTGCATCTTATTCGCGCCCTGCTTGTTGCCTCCGCCTAATTGCTGATTTGTGCATAATAATTCTGCAATTGTTTGTGTAAGTAATCCTGCTTTCATATTTATATAATTATAATATATATTTTTTTATTTTTAAGATAATATTTTTATATCACGTAATTATATAATATGTATAGTTTTCTTATAATTCTTATTATAATTATTATTATTTTCTATATCATCAATTCATATATATTTATAGAGCATTTTGCATCAAGGTCTCTCTTTATACCAAAAGAGAGTTGTGGTCAATATAAAAGAAAACATCAATGTAATAAAGATGACCGATGCTCTTGGTATAAACAAAAATCGGGAGATAAGTATATAAGATTCTGTAGTGAACGCAATGAATATAGTTAAAATTATACATCTAATTTGAATTTCTCGTCTCTATTAAATCCAATCTTATTATAATAACAATTCTCTGATATTTTCCATGGATATGGTACCATTTCAAACGTACGATTACCGCAATCTGCATTATACATATCTGGCTTAGGTATGTAATTATTTGTACACTGTAGATAACTACCATTTACAATGGGACATTCATAAAATCTTGATTTATAACATTGCTCTGTTGTTAAATTAGGAACTTGACAACTATTCAAATTTTTCAGTAAATTCATGTCTTTATTCGTATTGAGTAAAAAATTCTCTTTACTCATATTTCTTGATATACACGCTAATAATATAAAAATAAATATTATTAAAATCCAAAACGTAGTATTATACATATATTATAAACTCATATATTTTTTCAATAAATATTTATTATTTTATTCTCTTATTTTATTCTCTTATTTTATTCTCTTATTTTGTCATTAGATATTTTATTATCTCCTTATTATCAGATTCATTTGCAATATGAAAAGCAGTTTTACCTTTTGAATTGAAGGAATATAAATCAACTCCAATATATTCAATAAGATATATAATTGCGTTTATATTATTGCATTTAACCGCACACATAAGTGGTGTCATATCACGAATAATATCCAAATCATTATATACAGAATAATCGTATTTATTTATTATTGGAAATATTTCCCCATGACCGAATTCAATTGAATCCATAAGAATAGATAACATAAAAGCTCTATTAATTAAAAATTCTTCTAGTTTTGTTAATTTTATTGAGTACTTATTTTTAATATAAGATACCATTTTTTCATATTTCTTTTTCCCTTTATATAATTTATACAAATAAATTATTAACATATATGGTCGAAAACCGTTTGGTAGCACCGTATATTTAAGTTCATCTAATGATATTCGTTCCATCTCTTCAAAAGTACCATACATAATGATGTTATATAAATCATTTCTTGTAAAATTAGGAATATATTTATCCATCTCATCAAAAGACCTTTTTAAAGGATTCTCTTCAAGAATATCCATTTTTTTCAAAATTATGTGATTTATATATTTTCATTTATTTATAATAATTTAAGTATAAATAAAGAATTAAGTAAATTATCCATCATTTTTTTATTTTTTATATATAATTATGGATATAAAGAGGGATGATATAAAGAGAGATGATATAAAAATTATTTCTATCATACCCGTTTGGGAAGAGCAGAATATGATAGGTTTATCTCTGGCAAGTACCAAAGATTTTGTTTATCAATATATTATTCTTTTACAAAAGAGTAATGACAAATCTCGCGAGGTAATTGAATATTGTCAAAAAATATGGAATCTTAATATAATTATTATTGAAACAGAAGTTAGGCTACGTGAAAAACGTCGTATGGCTATTGATATGACCAAAAGTTATGCCGATTATTATTTAATTCAAGACGCAGATGAAATCTATTATGAAGATAGTCGCGAAAGAATATATGATTTAATTAATGATGGATTCACATTTTGCCATACATCTATTCTATTTCTGGAAAAAACATTACTACATACTCCCAAAGATGAAAGCCAGATATGGCTCGTTCCACACCCTTTCCTCTTTAAAAATGTGGGTGATATTTATTTCCCCGATTTTGGAGATATGCCATTGTATAACCCTAATATGAAATATCACAAAGTATTTACAACTGGTGATAAGAAGAATCCCTTTAAATTCGATTGCAAAATTAAAAATTTTAAAAGAGTATTTTTAAGAGAGGTCTTCACACCATGGCATGATAATATGGATTTTAAAGGAAATATTGAAGAGTACGCTGATAAATATCATCATACTGTAATATGGTATCGTCAAAATGTGGATGCGTCTCTTAGCTTAGATGAAATTATAGATAGATATGAGAAGCATATCACTTCATCCGATGAAGAATATTTTAAATGGCATAAACTATATGATGAAAATGAATATCACAAGTATCCGGAAATTATTCGCAAATTTATAGATTGGGGAAAAATAAAAGGGGTTGAAAATTTGGATGATTTAAAATATTTGGATAAATTATAATATGATAAGTTTTATACACACTTTTTTCATCGGTCCATATCTGATGTATATCGGCATCGCTAAACCGGAATCCATATATTTTTATGTCGTTCTACTTCTAATGGCCATCGCTATTATAATAGCTTTTATTAGCGAATATATGAAAAGAACATTAAGCCCATGGCTATATATCCATTTACTATTATTCTCGCTTTTATTACTATCTATTGTATATTATAAATTTTATAAAGGGGACGTTCCTTTGTACTTATACTCCTTCTTATTGGCTGTCGGTATTGCAGCATTTGGATATCATTTGCTAAAAATAATAAGGAAATTGTGTTAATTTATAAAAATTGTGTTAATTTATAAAAAAATTATGATATAAAAAAATATTACTAATATATACTATTAGAATGGAATCAAATACTTTTTGTGTAATTAAAAGAGATGGTAAGAAGGAGGAGGTATCCTTTGATAAAGTTACAAGAAGACTAAAAAAATTATGTTATGGTCTATCAGATAAAATAAATCCGATATTTGTTGCCCAGAAAGTGTGCACTCAAATATATGATAATGTTAGTACAGTAGAGTTAGATGAATTAGCTGCACAAATTTGTATTAGTATGGAGACAACACATTTGGACTATGGTGTCTTAGCAAGTAGAATTATAATATCAAATAATCATAAAAATACATCACCCTCATTCACCGAAACAATTTATTTATTATATAATAATCGTGATAAAGCTGGAAACTTATGCAGTTTAATATCAACGGAAATTTATGAGATTGTTATGAAAAATAAGGAGAAATTAAATGCAATATTAAACTATGAGAAGGATTATCTCTTTGATTATTTTGGATTTAAAACATTGGAGAAAGCGTACTTAATGAAAGTTGGGAATAAAACGGTTGAGAGAATTCAACATCTCTTTATGAGAGTTTCCCTCGGCATTCATAAAGATGATTTACGTTCCGCAATTAATTCATATGAATTAATGTCTGAGAAATATTTCATTCATGCAACACCAACGTTGTATCATTCTGGTACTCCGAATTCACAGTTCGCATCCTGTTTCTTAATGGATATGGCCGACTCTGTAAAAGGAATTTATAAGGCGATTGGTGATTGTGCGGAGATTTCTGCAGGTGCAGGAGGAATTGGCATTTATTTGTCCGGAATTCGTAGCAAGGGCTCTTATATCCGAGGTGTAAATGGAACATCAAATGGTATTATTCCATTATGTAGAGTTCTTAATGAAACCGCTCGTCATATTAATCAGGCAGGAAAGAGACCGGGATCAATTGCGGTTTATATTGAACCTCATCATCCGGAGATTTTGGAATTTCTTGAATTGCGTAAAAATACAGGCATTGAATCGGAGAGAGCAAGAGATTTATTTTTAGCCGTATCTGTATCCGATTTATTTATGAAAAGGGTGGAGACGGATAGTGAATGGTCTTTATTTGATCCAGATGATTGCCCAAGATTATCGGAAACTTATGGAGATGAATTTGAGGAATTATATATTGGATACGAGAAGGAGGGATTGGCTCGTAAGAAGATTCCTGCTAGAAAAGTGTGGAACTATATCTGTTCTAGTCAAATCGAAACGGGAACCCCTTATATTCTCTATAAAGACCATGTGAATAAAAAGAGTAATCAAAAGAATATCGGTATTATTAAAAATTCTAATTTATGCATTGAAGTTGTTCAATATTCTGACCCTGATGAATATTCTGTTTGTACTTTGGCATCTATTTCTCTCCCCTCCTTTGTTAGTGAAAATGGATTTAATCATGCAAAATTGGTTGATGTTATGCAAGTTATTGTGCGAAATTTAAATAAGATTATTGATGTAAATCATTATCCTGTTCCGGAGACAAAGAGGTCAAATTTGAAACATCGTCCAATTGGAATTGGTGTTCAAGGTTTGGCTGATACTTTTGCAAAAATGAGAATTACATTTGAAGGGGAAGCGGCAAAGGTTTTAAACCGGGATATTTTTGAAAGCATATATTATGGTGCTTTAAAGGCATCTTGTGATTTGGCAAAGGAGTATGGTCCATATTCGACTTTTGATGGTTCACCTTTATCAGAGGGTTTATTCCAATTCGATTTATGGAATGTTAAACCATCAGATAGATATAATTGGAATGAATTAAGGGATGATATTAAGAAAAATGGTGTGATAAATAGTTTATTGGTGGCATTAATGCCAACTGCATCGACATCCCAAATACTGGGAAATAACGAATGTTTTGAGCCATTTACAAGTAATATTTATACTAGAAGAACAATTGCCGGTGATTTTGTTGTTATCAATAAACATTTAGTAAGAGATTTAATGGAACTTGGAATATGGAATTCAAAGATAAAGGATTTAATTATTGCAAACCAAGGGTCTGTTCAGGGAATTGAAGAGATTCCGCAGTATGTTAAAGACATATATAAAACCGTTTGGGAGATAAAACAGAAGGCGATTATCGATTTGGCCATAAACAGGGCTCCTTTTGTTTGCCAAACTCAGAGTATGAATTTATTCTTTGAAGAACCGAGCCAGAGTGTTTTATCAAGCGCGCTCTTTTATGGCTGGAAGAATGGATTAAAGACGGGCTCTTATTATATTCGTTCAAGACCCAAAGTTCAGGCACAACAGTTCACCATAGAACCGGAGAAGAGAGGAGCATATGAAAGTTGCGAAATGTGTAGTGCTTAGATTTATGGGAATTTTATTTGCAAAATTATTATCTAAATATATTTTATGGAAAATTACTTAAAATATATTCTTAGTAAAGGGGAAAATAACATTAATCAAAAAGGTAAATTAATAGTAGATGTATCTCTTATCATGAAGATGTTATTAAATAAAAAAAAATTTGTTAAAAAATTAGGGGAAAAAGCTGGGAGTAGTGGCATGCTAAGAGAGATAATTACCTTAAATGATAAGGATAATAAAAATAAAGACTTAATATGTGATTTTTTAAAAGAATCCATTAAAGATACACAAGTTATAAAAATTCTATTTAATGGTAATCAAAAAAATCAATATAGAATGTCTGTTATTTATTATTTTGTATATCACTTAATCGGAATATTTGACGATAAATATAAAGTTATCTGTTTTTTCAAATATAAAGAACCAAATAACACAAATACAAATACAAATACAAATACAAATACAAATACAAATATTTTTGATTTGTTAAAATGTAAAGTAGTTTTAGCATCTGAATTGCAGAAAATTGATTTTTTTCCTGGTAAAAATATAAATTCAGATAAATGTTATGATATGAATGATAAAATTGAAATTTATACATATTTTTATGGAAACGATACTGAAAAAATTACATCATTTGATGTTTTGGCAAAAGAGGAATTAATGAAGAATGGAAGTGAATTAGCTAAAACTTATGATTTAAAAAATATTTATTCAGATTTTAAAATATTTCTTAACAATATTATCATTAAAAAAAATAATAATAAAATTAATTATAATAGAGAATATACGATAAATAAAGATGATTGTGATATAATGATTATACCAGATTTAAATGGTAATCATATTACACTCTTAAATATTATTAAAAGATTATTTTATATTGAAAAAATAGATAAAAATTATATATTAGCCGATGTTAAAATAATATTTATTGGCAAAATTTTTGGAGATGAAGAGGATACGAATATGATTTTATTCTTTATGATTTATTATTTAATAATGGTTAATAATAATGGAGGCACTCACAAAATTTTTATGGTAAAAGATGAAGTAGAATATAATGAAAATCAATTTGTTAATAATACAAATTTACTCAAAAAATTTTATAATAATTTACCAGATGCTATTATGATAAATGATAAAAAGTATAATATTAAAGAATTAGTTTTAGGTCCAACTTCAAATGTAAAGAAATATGAAATAGATAAATATTGGGTATCCAGTTATTCTTATACAAAATGGAGAATAGATAATCCAGATAAAAAATATTCAGATGAAGATTATAAATCTATTAAAAATATTGAAGAGGATATGAAATTAAATGGTTTTACATTTGATAATCAAAAATTATCTAATTTTATATTTAATAATCATATCAAGTATTTAATATTATCTTCTGAAAATAAAAAAGAATTGAATTTATTGCAATGTTCTAAAAGTAAATTAGTAGATGATTTAAATTTATTTCAAGATATTGATGATAAATCTTTTATATATAGATTTGGAAATAAAAAAAAAATAAATGGTGCATCTACAATAATTGATATAAATCCTACATTTTGGTGGGGTAATAATGCAACATATATGAAAGAGATATTGGAGATGGAAGACCCTAACTATATAAAACCCAATCGGACTTTTATTGAATATTTTAAAAAAATAACTGGATTAAATAAATCTGATATCAATAAGTATAAATCTGAAATTATTAAAAACATATTTTTAAATAAATATTACCCAATTTTATTGACAACAAATCATAAAAAATTTGATAATTTTATAGTTTTACGAAAAGATTTAAGTGTTAGCTTACCAGGTGAATGTATTATACACGGTGGTGAGAAAGAGGAGATGTTTGAAAAAACAATTAAAAATACTTTTATGAAATATATTGGAAAACCATTCTTCGGGTGGAATAATGTTTCAAAAGAAAAAGAAAAAATATCGGGTCATCCTAAAGATAATGGACAATTTATTGTGAATAGAGATATTTATTCATCGTATGGAAAGATTGAAATTTATAATGATTCTACTGCTGATATAAAGGATATTGAATTACCAACAATTGATTATCCAAATAATATAAAATATGATTTAAATCTATCAAATATTACTCGTGGAAATAATTTTGAGTTGGATATTCAGGATAAAAATATTTTTATTTTAGCAATATATGATTTGAATATTAATAACTTAACTGAACAACTTAAATATATGATAAGCAAAAGAGTTTTAAACAAACATTTAATGATAAATGAAAATTCAATGTTAATTATTATGTGTCATAATGTTAATTATTATACAAATAATAATTCAAAAAATTTATTATTCAATTTATTTAAGATGAATTTAAAAAATGATAATCCGAGTGTATTATATTTATTTAAAAATGGATTTGGAGATAATTTTTATAGTAAATTTGTAAAAGATAATATCATTATAAATAAGTATTATTATTTAACAAATGATACTCAAAATAATAATAATATTACAAATTCAAATGATAAATTTATTATTTTAAATGATAATCATTATGATAAAAAAGCATTTATCGTTAAAAAAACAGGTAATAAAGAAAATCAATTTACAAAAACAAATGATAAAAATATTTTTAATTTAACAAATACAAGAAGTGAATTACGCGAGAATGTTATTAAAAATAAAATATTTACTCTTAAAAATATAAATGGTAAAAGAAAATGTCCAACAAAAATTATAAATACTGATAAAGATAAATGGCCAAAATCATCCGATTTAAAACCATTTTTAGTATTACAAAACATTAATTGTTTAGTTGTATTACGATTAGAAGAAACTTATGAACCATTATTAAAATGTAATGCAAATAAACTTTTGGAAATCTAGAAAAATATTATTATATAAAGATGTTCAAAGATATAATATATAAATAATATATAAAATGTTAGGATTAAAAATAATAAAAAATAATCAAAAACCGATTATTAGTAATAATAAAATGACATATCTCGAAACAGATGGGAATAAATTTATGTGTCAATATCTAAGAAGTGTTGACCTTGGAGTTTTAGTATCTGAAAATGATTCTTTTGAAATAGAATTATTTAAATATCCAAAGAATATTAAATATATATCATTATTTGACGATAATAATGAAATAAAATATAATTCAACTGTAAAATTATTAGGAAGATATAGAATAAATGCAGTGATTGAAGATATTAGTACATTTATGGAACAGAAGAGAGGGAATGTTAAATCAATATTAGATAGAGATAATGATTTAAAAATAATTTTTTCCGCTTTACATATTCCAGATGAAAATATTTATCAATTATATAATCCATATATAACTGGAAATTTAAAATATTTAGAATAAAAAAATTATGTTATTATATTATAATGAATATTATTATTATTTTATTTATTATAATAATTATTACACTTTTATTTTATTTCATCAATAATAAAGGGATTTCGGAAAATTTTGATAACAAAGATAAAGGTAAAAATAAAAATGAAAATAAAACATGGACAAAATCGGATGAAGATTATGCTAAAGAGAACCCCAGTTTAACACAAAGCCAAATAACACAAGTAAAAGATATTTCTGCACAGGTAAGTAAAAATCAATTAATGGATATGATTACTACACAAAGCCCACTTTTAACCGGACCTGCTGGCCCACCCGGTATTCAAGGCCCACCAGGTACAACACTCGTTGCATCAGGTAGACTTGTTAATAAAAAGGCGAGCTTTAACAGTGATGGAAAGGACAAAAATTATTTTAACCCAGAATTAATTGTAACTCGCACAGACGGTGTAAATCCAACAGCAAGTCTATCTTACATGGATACTCCGGCACCATTTGTATCCTATCAACATTGGAATCTAGATATTAATAATAATATTAAAAATAGATATGATGATACATGCTTAACAATGAATAAATCACAAGATAAAGTATATATGGATACATGCGATAGCACAAATCCTGGGCAAAAATGGAGTTGGGATAATAAATCGAACCGTTTAATATCAACTTCCGCTTCCACAAATAAAATGCTAAAATGTATTGGTGTATCCTCTCCTGAAAATACGATGACAACAAGTTTGCCAGGATGTTCAGGAAAGGATTGTGCAAATACGAGTCCTAAAAAATTTTTAATTGTTAAGGATTGTGGAATTAATAATGTAAAAGATGATGAAATTTGGTCATTCATCTAAGCAAAAATTTGACCAATTTGAATTTATTGTCTTTAAATAATAACCGATGCTCCTCTCATCCTCCTCTTTTGTCGTATGTTTAGTTAAGCTTGATGTTGAGCTAAATGATCTTTTTAAATCGGGCTTACTACTATTTTTAGGTTTCTTCTTTTGAGTACATAACCATTGTGGATGTCCAACCTCTTTGCATTTTTTACAAATAATTGTTGGACAATCGTCTATTAAATGTGTATCTAAGTGGCAATATTTGCAAATCATAATAATTTATTATTAATATTATTAATAGATTTCTTTTTAAATCTTTTTACTTAAAAAGTTTTTAATAATATTAATTTAATAATGGATGAAATATTAAATGACAAAAAAAGTATAAAGAAATTTATAGTTAATACTATTAATTCAAGTATAAATAAAAAAACAAATGTTTTTAAGCTCCAATTAGATGAAATTTTGGAGAAATTAAATATTCTACTCGAAAAAAATAATGTTGTGCACATTGAAAACAAAGATGAAAACAAATTAGATGAAATTATTCAAGAAGAAGAGGAGGAGGAGGAGAAACCTATCAAAGAGGTTAAGAGAAAGAAAGCTGTTAAAAAGGAGATTGTAGAAAAGGATATTTATTTGAATAATATAAATAATATAAATAATTTGAATAATCCGATTAATTATTTTCGTGAAATTAAAGTTGAACACTTTGATATAGATAAGAATATAATATTGGACTGTCTTCATATGAATAATGTAAATGGGGATGTCAATCTTTTTAAAAAAATATATTTAGATAATGTTTTAAAAGAGTATTATCCAATTCGCCATATTAAAAATAAATATCAATATTGGTTAGATGGCAAAATGATTGATGACAATACCAATGCAGAGTATATTAAAAATACAATTATTAAAAATATTGAATTCTGCTATCGTAAAGTGAATATTTTTGATAATTATAATGATAATATTGACCAATTTATTAAAAATCAAGAACATATAAATAAATTAAACGAGATTAAATATAAAGATAAAATTTTTGCATCAATTTTACCACTTATTGATATCTAAAATATAAAAAATAATATAAAACTTTTTTATTAATAATAAATAGGAAATAAAATGATTATCTCTTATTTAGAAAGGAGACCAAATCTTGATGATATTGATTTTAAACACGAGTATTTACATAAGCTACAAAATATATCTGTAGATGAATTACCCAATCTTATTTTTTCTGGATATAAATCTTGTGGAAAAACAACATTAATGTATGCATTTTTCGCCAGTTTATTGGATAAAAAGATTTATGATATGCGAAACAACATGATAGAAATAGATAGAAAAACATTTAATTATAGATCGAGTATATATCATATTGAATTTAATCCGTGTGAGCATGGTTCAAATGATAAAGTATTTATTCAATCTTTTATGCGGTCATATATTGAAACAAGAAATATTGGACTTGATATTCCAAAAATAGTTTTTATTAAAAATGCGAATCATTTATCAAAAGTTGCACAAATGGCATTGAGAAGAATAATTGAGAAAAATTTTATATCTAGTCGTTTTGTTTTTGAACTATCTCAAACGAGTGAATTTCAAGAACCTTTGCGAAGTAGATGTTTAAATATTAGAATTCCCTTACCTACGATTGATAAAATTAAATGTAGTCTAAGAAGAATGGCAACCGAGGAGAATATTGATATAACAGATGAAAAGATTGATTCAATAATAAATAATAGTTATGAATTTCAATTTACAAAAACTTTTATTGATTTGAAAAAATGTTATGGAATCTATAATTACTATAAATTTACAAAAAAAGATTTGACATTTATAAATGATGATAAGATAAAAGAACTTATCGATTTATTAGAATGCAAAAAAATTGTAATTGGTAATCTTGAAAAAATACGAAATGTTATTAATGAATTGTATATAAATTTATTTTCAATGAAAGATTTAATAATTTATTTATTCTATTATTTTTATGATAAAAATATAGATAATAATTTGTTTTTAGAAAAGATTGTAAGTCTAACAGTTGATACTGAGATAAATTTAAATAAGGGGAATAAAGAGTGTATTCATGCGGAATATTATTCAATTGCACTTTTTGAATTATTATTGTGTTCAAATGAATTTAAAAATAACTTAGTAAAAAATAAATAATATGAGTAATAAAGATTATTATAATATATTAGGAGTTCCTAGAA
>JACCED011938541.1_pt1 | contig 21896 bp, 18 predicted proteins | sample 7455021 | NCBI WGS metagenome assembly JACCED01 (sample SAMN15323456, study PRJNA562643) | freshwater metagenome | isolation source: river surface water | place: USA:Blue River Watershed | collected 2017-08-19
CGCTGGGTCTGCCAGGCGGCATAGTCCAGCGCTGCAAACCCACCACCCGCGATGCCGAGAAGCGAGAAGCGCTCCAGCCCCAGGTGCTGTACCAGCGCCTCCAGATCTTCGGCGATAGAGCCTGGTTGCGGCCCGCTAGTCGGGTCGGCCAGGCTCTGGCCCCAGCCGCGTCGGTCGAAGGCGATCACCCGTAGGCCCGCCTGGTGGAAGGCCACGAGTTGCCGGTCCCAGGCGCGCACGGTGCCGGTGTTGGCGTGCAGCAGCACCAGCACCGGGCCGGGTCCGCCGGTGTCCACGTACCACAGGCGTACGCCGGGCAGGTCGGCGTAGCGCCCTGCAAAGGGGGGAGGGGCCAACAGCGGCTCGCTCATTTCAGATCGCTCCGCCGGCTTGCAGGCGGCGTACCGCCTCAGCGTCGTAGCCGATCTCAGCCAGGATGTCGGCGCTGTGCTGGCCCAGGAGTGGCGGCGCCTCCCGCTGGGGCAGGTCGGCTTCGGTAAAGCGCATCGGACTGGCGACCTGGGGCACATCGACACCACTCGGGTGCGGAACGTGGCGCAGCATGCCCCGGGCCTTGACCTGCGGGTCCTCGAACACATCGGCCACCGAGTTGATTGGGCCGCAGGGAACGCCCGCGGCGTCGAGTTGGTCGATCAGCTCCGCCCTTGTGTGGCGCGTGAACTCCGCCTGGAGCAGCGCCGACAAGGTCTCGATGTTTCGGACCCGTTGCGGGTTGGTGGCAAAGCGCTCGTCCTGCGCCCACTCAGGCCGCCCAAGGCTTTCGCACAGCTTGGCGAATTGCCCATCGTTTCCAACGACCAGGATCACGTCGCCGTCACTGCAGCGGTAGACATCCTGCGGCTGAATGTTGGGGTGGGCATTGCCGTTACGGGCCGGTACCTTGCCCGAGACCAGGTAGTTCATCGCCTGGTTGGCCAGCGTGGCCACCTGCACGTCGAGCATGCCGATGTCGATGTAGTCGCCACGGCCGCATTCGTTGCGGCGCGCCAGGGCGGCCAGCACCGCCACTGCGGTGTACATGCCGGTCATCAAATCGACGATGGGCACGCCTACCTTTTGCGGACCGCCGCCGGGCCGGCCATCCCGCTCGCCGGTGACGCTCATGAGACCGCCCATGGCCTGGATCAGGAAGTCATAGGCCACCTGGTCGCGCCGTGGGCCGGTCTGGCCGAAGCCGGTGACCGAGCAATAGATCAGGCGCGGATTGACCTTGCGCAGGCTGGCCTCGTCGAGGCCGTAGCGCGCGAGCGTCCCGCACTTGTAGTTCTCCAGCACGATGTCGGCGCGCGCCGCCAAGCGCTTGATGATTTCCTGGCCCTCGGGCTTTTCCAGGCTCACGGTGATGGAGCGCTTGCCGCGATTGACGGCCAGGTAGTAGCCGGCTTCCTTGGTCGGTTTGCCGTCGGCGCCCTGGAGAAAGGGCGGGCCCCAGGCCCGGGTGTCGTCGCCGGCACCGGGGCGCTCGACTTTGATCACCTCGGCTCCGAGGTCGGCCAAGATCTGTCCGGCCCAGGGGGCGGCAAGTATTCGACTGAGGTCCAGCACCCGCACATGGGACAGGGGGCCCCGGGGCGCTTCGGACATGGAAGGTGTTTGCGGATTCATGGAGTGAGGGTGATTGTTCCGGCGCCGATTGCAGCGGGCTATCAGCCCGGCGGCAACGCTGTCATGCGGGCTCGCGCAAGGCCGGCCATGATCTCCGCGCGCCGATCCTGTGCCGCGGCGGTCTGCTCGTCGTACAGGTTGCGGCCCAAAGCGTCGATGCCCACGGTGGCTGGCCCCAGACCCTCCACCCGCAGGCGCACCAGACGGTAGTGGGTCAGCATGTCGGGCCAGCCCACTTCCAGCACCTCGCGTATCGCCTGTGTGTGAAGGGTCGCGCCGCCGCCCAGGAAGGACAGGTAGACGCAGCCGGTGCGGGCCATGGCCTGGGCACTGGCAGCGTCGAGCCCGCCCTTGCCGCCAACTGCGTGCAGGCCCAGACCCTCGATCAGGCGAGGCATGTGCGGGTTGAAGCGGGTGCTGGTGGTGGGGTTGATATAGAGAACCTCGAAGCGGCCCTGCTCCTCGCGGCTGTAGCTGCCGATGTGAAGCAGACTGGCGCCCTGCAGTGCCATTGGCATCGGCTCGCGTCCCTCCAGACACCCGAGCAGGCGCTGGTGGGTGGGCAGGCCAGCGGTGACCACGATCTCCCCATCCAAAATGACCTGGTCCCCAGCGCGTAAGGAGCGGGCATCGGCCTCGCAGAGGGGAAACTTCAGTCGGTGGGTGCGAATGCCTTCAGCCATGGCTCACTCCAGAACTTCGACCCGGCCGTCGTTATGCAGACGGGCGCGGGTGCGGCGGTTGATCCAGCAATTGAAGGCCACGGCCACCGGGGTGAATCCGTGACCGGCGCAGTAGTCGACGTTCACCGCCATTGCGGTGCTGGCGCCGCCGGTTCCCATCGGGCCGAAGCCTGTCTGGTTGACCGCCTCGGCCAGGCGCTTTTCCATCGCTGCGACCATGGGCTCGGGGTGGTGCTGGCCGATCGGACGCAGCGTGCCCTCCTTGGCCATCTTGGCGGCGTAGTCGAAGGTTCCGCCAATGCCCACGCCCACCACCACGGGCGGGCAGGTCTGGGCGCCAGCCTTGATCACTGTGTCGATGACGAAGCCTTCGATGGTGGCGAGGTCCGGGAAGCTGAAGATCTCCAGCGCCGCCCAGCGGCCCGAGCCCAGCGCCTTGGGCGAGCAGGTGATTTCGACATAGTCGCAGTCGTCCACCAGGTCGAAGGTCACGATGGGCATGCCCTTGCCTGCGTAGCCGCGCTCGAGGGTCAGCGGGTGCGTGACATGCGGCAGCAGGGGCGGGTCGATCGATGCCACCAACTCCGCAAAGCCCTCTGTAATGGCACGCCGCACATCGCCGCCAAATCGGGCTTGGGTGCCGACTTTGACAAAGTACACCGGCACGCCGGCGTCCGAGCAGATGAACTGGTTTGCTTGTTGCGCAGCGTCTGCGCTTTTGAGCATGAGGCGCAGGGTGTGCCTGGCAGTCTCGTTGGTTTCGCGGGTATCCGCCGCTTCCAGTGCAGTCCGCGTGTCGGCGGGAATGCCCCGCAGTGAGCGGTCGAACAACTGCGCGGTGACCCGCTTGAGGGTGTCGTATTCAATGGCCATCGTAGACCTCGGGGTTGACGGTATGGGCGGCGCGCTCACCGCGCAGGACGGCGATCACGCCCGCAGCCACTGACATTGCCACCCGCGCCATGGACTCGCGGGTCAGGGTGGCCATGTGCGGGGTGACCAGGATGCCGGGCACCCCGATCAGCGGGCTGGGGGAGTTGGCCCCTTGCTGGCGCAGCACGTCGACGGCGGCGCCGCCCAGGTGGCCGCTCCTGACCGCCTCCGCCAGCGCCGCCTCGTCGATCAGGCCGCCGCGCGAGGTGTTGATCAGGAAGGAACCCTTTTTCATTCGGGCCAGGGATTCTGCGTTGATCAGACTTTCGGTCTGCGGGGTGAGCGGGGCGCTGAGCGACACGAAGTCGGCCTGGGTCAGGGCCTCGTCCAGGGAGACGAACTCGACCTCCTTGTCCGCAGGGTCGGGCCGGGGCGTGACCACCAGAACCCGCATATCAAAACCGCGTGCCCGGCGGGCGATGGCCCGCCCGATGCGGCCGTAGCCAACGATGGCTAGGGTCTTGCGCCAGGCTTCCGTGCCAGTAGGCCGGTCCCAGCCATGGGCCTGCACGCTGTTGACCGCGGTGAGCAGGCCGCGGCTGGCCATGAGCAGCAGGCCAAAGGCGTGGTCGGCGACGCTTTGGTCGTTGGTGCCCGCGGCCACCGTGACTGCAACTTTGCGCCGGGTGGCGGCGGCCAGGTCGACGGTGTCATAGCCCACCCCGGGTCGGGCGATGACGCGCAAGCGGGGCGCCGCCTCGAGCAACTGCGCCGGCATCGGCTCCATGGCGAAGACCAGGGCAGCGATCTCCTGCACCTGCGCCAGCTGCCATTCCATCGTGCAGGGCTGGGGCGTATTGGCCAGAACGACCTCGCAGCCGGCATCGCGCAGGGCCTGCAAGGCAGGCGCATGGCCTTTGACGGAGGCGGCGGTGATCAGGACTTTTCCAAGTGTCATGGATGCGGGGACTCCGGGTCGGGCAAGGGGCGGGGGCGATGGATGTTCATGCTAGCCAGAGGGGGCGGTCTCCCCGGTGTCCCGATGGCAAAGCTGTTATGCCGGTTCGATCCGCTGCGCCCAGGCGGTTACCGCCCGGGCGATCGCCTGGGGCTGCTCCGGCACCAGGGCGTGACCTGCCTGATCGATGACCTCGACGGTGACCTTGCTGCCCAGCGCCTGCGCCAGTTCCTGTCGGGAGGAGGCCGGGCGCCAGGCATCTTGCGCGCCGTGCAGATCCAGCAGCGGGGCATGACCCTGATTGAACCAGCTGTCCCGCGGCGGCGAGGCAGAGGCCTCCCGGTAGGCGCGCCGCCACTGCGGGTGCCAGCCTGCCAGCCAGGGGCGGGGATCGTTGCCCGGCGCGAACATGCAGTGGCGCAGCGCTTCGAGCCGGGCTGCATCGGCCAAGGTGGGATCGGATGCCAGTGCCAATGACTCGGCCATTCCTGCAGGGAAAACGCGCGCCGCGGCGCCGAGTGCCACCACGCCGCGTACCCGCTCGGGATGGCGCAGGTCCGTCATTCGGGCCACCCAGTGGCCATAGGCATGGCCGACGACAAGTGCGGGCCCGCTGGCGAAATGGGCGATGACGCCGGCCACATCGTCTGCCAATGTCGCCAGCGTCATGCCCTCGGGCGGCGGACTCGAGCGGCCCATGCCGCGGGGCTGGGGTCGCAAGACCTGAAATCCGGCCTCCGCCAGCAGGCTGGCCAGGAGGTCGAAGTCCAGCGAGTCGCGTAGGGAGGAGGGCAGCAGGACCAAGGCCGGGCCTGTGCCCTCTGAAATAACGTCCAGCGCCGCGTCGCCTATCTGGAGTAGTGCGCGCTGACGCAGCGGCGGGGCCATTCGCCGCAGCCTCAGTCGATCTGTGCCCCCGAGGCCTTGACGATGCGGGCCCACTTGGGGATTTCGCTACGAATCAGGTTGCCAAATTCCTCAGGGGAGGTGAGGGTGGGCTCGATGCCCAGCCCGGTCAGTTGCCGGCGCATGGGGCCGTCGGCCATGGCCTTGGTGGTGGCGGCATGCAAGGCGGCGATCACCTCCTTGGGCGTGCCGGCCGGCGCGAGTAGGCCCAGCCAGTTCGACACCTCGTAGCCCGCCAGGCCCGACTCCGCAATGGTCGGCGTTTGCGGCAGCACGCCCATACGGCGCGCAGAGGTCACGGCCAGGGCGCGCACTTTGCCCGCCTTGATGTGCTCCTCGTACACGGTGTAGGAATCGAAGGTGGTGTCGATGCGGCCAGCCAGCACGTCGGTGAGCAGCGGCGCGCTGCCCTTGTAGGGGACGTGGATCATGTTCACGCCGGCCATGCTCTCGAACAGGGCGCCCGACAGGTGGCTGGAGCTGCCGTTGCCGGCGGATCCGTAGGAGATTTGACCGGGGCGAGCCTTGGCCATGGCAATCAGCTCGGCCACCGACTGCGCTTTGACCGAGGGGCCGACCACCAGCACCCTGGGGGTGATGTGGGTCAGGGCCACCGGCGCGAAGTCTTTCATCGGGTCGTAGCGCAGCTTGGGGTAGAGGGCCGGGTTGATCGCCTGCGTGCCCATGGTGCCAAACAGCACGGTGTAGCCGTCGGCCGGCGCACGGGCCACCGCCTCGACTGCAAGGGTGCCACCGGCGCCGCCGCGGTTGTCGATCAACACCTGCTGACCCAGGGCCTCGCCGAGTTGCATGCCTAAAGTGCGCGCCATGACGTCAGCGGCACCGCCAGCAGGGAAGGGCACGATCATGCGGACAGGCTTGTCCGGAAAGGCGGCCCAGGCGGGGGTGGTGCCGGCGCTGGCGGCCAGCAGGGCGAGGAACTGGCGGCGGCCGAAGCCGGAGGGGGAAGTCTGGCGCACGTGAGTCTCCTTGTGGTCTTTGGCAAGCGGATTTCTCGCGACCCAAGCCGTCTCGAGCGGGTCTGGCGTGAATCTAGCGGTTGGCGCCAGTCCGACCCATGTCCAGTGGTGCATGGCTGTTTTGCCGCAGGCCGCGTGACAGGATCGCCCCACGCGCCTTGCCTGCATAACTGCTTTGTGTCGGCAGGCCTGTGCGGGGCTGCGTCCCGAGCCTAAATTCCAGCCGAAGGGCAGCCCCCGGCTAAGCTCGGGGTCATTGTCCTGCGAGGGGTTTTTTTGAGATGAGTAGTCTTTCTGGCGTTCGCGTGCTGGATCTCAGCCGTGTGTTTGCTGGCCCTTGGGCCGGTCAGATGCTGGCTGACTTCGGTGCTGATGTGGTCAAGGTCGAACGGCCGGGGCGTGGTGACGATGTTCGGTATCAGGGCCCGCGTGCCCGCGACGCGCAGGGGAAGGAGACGAAGGAAACCTCCTCGTTTCTGGCGATGAACCGTGGCAAGCGTTCGATTACGCTGGACATTGCCAAGCCTGCTGGCCAGGAACTGGTGCGCGCCCTGGCCAAAGACAGCGACATCGTGATCGAAAACTTCAAGACCGGTGACCTGGCGCGTTTCGGTCTCGACTACGAATCGCTGCGACGCATCAACCCGCGCCTGGTGTATTGCTCGATCAGCGGCTTTGGCCAGTCCGGCCCCTACAGCCACCTGCCCGGCTACGACCCCATTTTTCAGTCCATGAGCGGCCTCATGAGCGTGACCGGGCAGCCCGATGGCGGGCCCGGCGGCGGCCCGGTGCGGGTGGGTTATTCGGTCAGCGACATCACCGCCGGCATGTACGCGGTTTGCGCCATCCTGGCCGCGCTCCGGCACCGCGACATGGTGTCTGGCGAAGGCCAGTACATCGACTTGGCCCTGCTCGACGCCCAGGTGGCAGCCCTCTCCCATGTGGCCATGATGTACCTGGTCTCGGGCCAGCAGCCGGCGCGACTGGGCAACGTCTCGCCCATCACCTATCCCTGGCAGTCCTTTGAGTGCGCCGACGGCCACATCGTGCTGGCGGTCGGCAACGATCCGCAATTTGCCACCTTCTGCCAGGTGCTGGGCCTGCCCGAATTGGCTACCGACGAGCGTTACCGGACCAACCCCCAGCGGGTCAAGAACCGGGAGGAACTCAATCCCCGCATCGCCGAGGTGCTGCGCCAGCGGCCGGTGGCCGAGTGGCAGCAGGCGCTGGAAGCGGCGGGCGTGCCCTCGGGGCCGATCAACGGCTTTGCCGAGGTCTTTGCCGACCCCCAGATCCAGCACCGCCAGATGCAGATGACGCTGCCCCACGCCAGTGCCGGCCAGGTGCCGCAGGTGGCCAACCCGGTGAAGTTCTCGGCTACCCCGGTGGCCTACCACCGCGGCCCGCCCGTCCTGGGCGAGCACACCCGCGAAGTGCTGCAAGAACGCCTCGGCCTGGATGCTGCCCGCATCGACCGATTGCAGCAGGACGGGGTGATCTGAGATGGAGATGTCCCGTCAACCGCAAGGGGCTGCAGACGACGCGCTGCGGATGTTCCGCGACAGCGCCGCCGGCTTCCTTGGGGCGGCCGATCAGCGCCAGCGCTTTCGCCGGCTGGAGGCCAGTGGTGGCGGCTTGGACCGGGCCTGCTGGGAGCAACTGGCTGAACTGGGGTGGTTCTCCCTGCTGGTGCCAGAAGAAGACGGCGGGCTGGGCCTAGGCTTGGCGGAGGTGGCCGCCATCGCCCAAGAGGCCGGACGGCACCTCCTGCCTGAGCCCTTGGTGGACGCGGGCGTGCAGCCCCTGGCCCTGCTGGCCCGTCTGGCCCGCGGCGGCTTGCGCGACCAGTTGCTGGCCGACCTGCAGGTGGGTCGGCGGGTCGTGGGCCTGGCCTGGCAGGAGAGTGCCGGCGAGCTCGAACCCGGCAGCGGTATGACCCATGCACGCCCGCTCGCCGCTGGCAGCGCCGCGCCCGGACAAACGCACAGCGTGACCGGCACCAAGCGCTTCGTCCGTCCCGGCCCGGGCGCTGACGGATGGATCGTGGCTGCGGACCTGGCGTCGGAGACGGCGCTGGTCTGGGTCGACGCCCTTGCCAGCGGCCTGCAGGTGGAGCATGAGTCCGGTGTTGACGGCATGGGCACCGCCACGCTGCGGATGGATGAGGCCCAGGGGCAGTTGCTGGCGCATGGTCACGAGGCCCTCGCGGCGCTGCAGGCGGCCAATGACATCGCGCGCTTTGCGCAGGCGGCCGAGCTGGCGGGCATTGCACGCCGCACGCTGGAGCTGACCTGTGACTACCTGCGCACTCGGGTCCAGTTTGGCAAGCCGATTGGCAGCTTCCAGGCCCTGCAGCACCGTGCGGTTGACGGACTGGTGCAGGTGGAACTGGCCGAGGCCTGCCTGCGCGAAAGCCTTCGCAACTTGGCGCGGGGCGACGGGGAGAGCCTGGCCGCGGTGGCCTCGCGGGTCAAGGCCCGCTGCGCCCACGCTGCCACCGAACTCACGCGTGCAGCCATCGGCCTGCACGGCGCAATCGGGACCACCAACGAATACGACATCGGCCTTTACTTCAAGCGCGCCATGACCCTGGCCAGTCGCTTGGGCAACGCTGCGTCGCTTCGAATGCGCTGGCGGCGCCTGCATGACGAGGCAGTCGCCACCGCCAGCAGCGGCGAGGCTGCCGCCGTGTCGCCTGCGCCGGAAGTCATGTCGGAGCCCGCGTTCGACTTCCGCCCCGACCAGGACTGGGAGGCCATGCCCGAGCCGCGCTTTCGCGCACTGGTACGCGCTTTGTTCGCCCGGCACTACCCTGAGCACAGGCGCTTCATGCCGTACCGCCAGACCTGGGCCGAATCGCGTGACTGGTACATGACCCTGGCGCGCCTGGGTTGGCTGGCGCCGGCCTGGCCGCGCCAGCACGGGGGCATGGGTCTGCCAGCGGACAAGCTGATTGCCTACATTGAAGAGACCGAGGCCTGGGGCGTGGCCCGGACACCCGACCAGGGGCTGGTGATGGTGGGCCCGATCCTGATGCGCTTTGGCAGTGAGGCGCAGCGCCAGCGATTCATGCCCCCGATCCTCGCTGGCGAACATGTCTGGACCCAGGGCTACTCGGAGCCCAATGCGGGTTCCGATCTGGCCGCAGTACGGACCGAGGCGGTACAAGACGGCGATCATTTCATCGTCAACGGGCAGAAGACCTGGACCACCTGGGGCGCCGACGGCACCCACATGTTCATGCTGGTGCGCACCGACAAGACGGTGAAGAAGCAGGCCGGCATCAGTTTCCTGCTGGTGGACCTGAAGACCCCGGGCATCACCGTGCGCCCGATCCGCAATATCGCTGGCGAGTCGGACTTTTGCGAGGTTTTCTTCGACAACGTGCGCGTGCCCGTGGAGAACCTGGTCGGCGGCCTGAACGAGGGCTGGACGGTGGCCAAGGCCCTGCTGGGGTTCGAGCGACTGTTCACTGGCAGCCCCAAGCACTCCCAGCACACCCTGCGGCAGGTGGAAAAACTGGCCCGGCAACGGGGCATGCAGGACGACCCGGCCTTCCTGGTTCGGCTGACTGAACTGCAGCTCGACGCCATCGACCTGGGCGCCGCTTACACCGGGTTTGCCGAGTTGGCCAAGCGCGGCGAAGTCATTCCGCCCACCATCTCCACATTGAAGATCTGGTCAACCGAGACCTATGAGCGCCTGGCCTTGTTGCTTATTGAATCGGCGCAAGACTACGGCGCCATGCGGGACCACTGCCGCAGTGACGAAATTGACCTGCATGTGGTGGCTCCGCTGTTCAACGCCATGGGCGCCAAGATCTTCGCTGGCAGCAACGAAATTCAGCGCAACATTCTGGCGCGCACGGTACTTGACCTTCCCGCTTGAGCCAGACGACACATGCTCAACCTGAACGATATCCTTGAGTTACCCCGGCCGCTGCAAAGTGGCCAAGCTGCTTTCCCACCCTCATCGACCCAAGAAGGAGACAAGCGATGAAGAAACGTTCCCTGATTTCGCTGGCCCTGGCCAGCTTGTGCATTGGCCTGGCTGCACCTGCGCAGGCCCAGACCAATTGGCCCGCCAAGCCGATCAAGCTGGTGGTGCCCTTCCCGGCTGGAGGGCCGGTGGACCTGCTGGCGCGCACGATCGCCCCGCGGCTTGGCGAGGTGCTGGGCCAGACGGTGACGGTTGATAACCGCGCCGGCGCCAGCGGCATCATCGGCATGGACTCCGTGCACCGAGCTGAGCCCGACGGCTACACCTTCGGCATGGGCGTGCCTGGTGGCATCACGGTGCTGCCGCACCTGCAGAAGGTGCCCTACTCGGTCGACGAGATCAACTACGTCACGATGGTGGCGCGCACGCCCCAGGTTTGCAGCGTGGGCCCCAATGTGCCGGTCAAAACCCTGGCGGAGTTGATTGCTTTGGCCAAGAAAGATCCGGGCAAGCTCAATTACGGCTCGGCCGGCAACGCCACCAGCCCGCACCTGGGCACCGAACTGCTGGCGCGCGAGGCCGGGATCAAGATGACCCACATTCCGTTCAACGGCGCAGCCCCTGCGATCACCGCCTTGCTGGCCGGCAACATCGACGTGCTGTGCGCCGACCTGCCCCCGGTGATGGCGCAGGTTTCCCGGGGTGTGAAGATTCTGTCGGTCAATAGCCAGCGGCGATCCGACGCGATCCCCACCGTGCCGACGGCGGCTGAACTGGGTTTGCCCAACGTGGTGGCCGACTCCAACTACGGCCTGATCGCCTCCAAGGGCCTTCCGCCTGCCATCATGAACAAGATGCGTGACGCGATGCATGAAACGCTTCGCACTCCCGCGATCGCCTCGGCTCTGGCAAGCCAGGGCTTGGCGGCCGCTCCCACGTCGTCGGACGATTACCGGCGTCTGATGCAGGCCGAGTCCGTCCGCTGGGGCAAGCTGGTCAAAGAAGCCAATATCTCGATCCAGTAAGCAGCATCCACCAATGCAAAGGCCCTGGGGTTTGCGCCCCAGGGCCTTTTGCATTGCGTCGGTCTGTGGTCTGTCAGGTCAGTCGGGCGGGTCAGCGGCCGGTGAAGACAGGCGGGCGTTTCTCGGCAAAGGCGCGCTGGGCTTCCTTGGCGTCTTCGGTCTGGCCAATCTGCGCGGTCATGTCCTGCTCGTAACGGTAGCCGTCACGCAAGCTCATGTCTTCAATCACGTTCAGCGTGTGCTTGATCATCCGGGTTGAGACCGGGCTCTTTGCGGCGATGTTCTCCGCAATCGCCAGCGCGGTGGGCATCAGCTCCTCGGGCGTGGTGCAGGCCTCGGCCACGCCCAGGCGCAGCAACTCGGCGCCATCGACACGCATGCCGGTCAGCGCCATGCGGCGCAGGCGCGAGTGGCTGAACAGGCGCATCGCGTGCCCGCAGCCGCCCAGCAGGCCCACGTCCACCTCCGGCAGGCCCAGGGTCGCCTTTTCAGAGGCAACGATGATGTCGGCCGAGGCCACCATCGCCAGGCCTGAGCCTAGGGAAGCACCGTTGATCGCGACGACCACCGGTTTGGCGCATTCGCGGATTGCGTGAAAGCACTCGCGGGTGCGCCGCGAGTGCGCCTGCATGTCGCCGGGGCCCTTGATGTTGTCCTTGCGGCCCTTGAGGTCGGCGCCGGCACAAAACACCTTGCCGGCTCCGGTGAGTACCACCGCGCGAATCTCGGGCGTCTCGGAAATGCGGTCCAGGGCCAGGGTCAGTTCGTCATTGAGCACCCGGGTCAGCGCGTTGACCGGCGGGCTGTTCAGCGTGAGGATGGCCACGTGGCCACGTTGTTCAAAAATGAGTTGGGTGAGGTCGTTCATCGGGCTGCTGGCTCATGGATCTTTGTTCTGCCCTGGGTGGGGCAGGCCTAGTCCCAAAGTGTCACCTAAAAGGATCGATGGCCTCCGCCAGGGCCATGTCCCATCCGGCAAAGCTGGATTGCGTGAGGGCTTGCGCCCCTAGGAAGTCCTGGGCAGGCATAGCAGCACTGCGTGGGCGGGCATAGCCTGCCGAGGCGCTGCCTCTTACCGTGTCGACATACGGGGATCTGCCCCGGTACTGGGATGATTTCAATGAACATGCGACTTCCTCTGCGCCTCTTGGCATGGGCTGGCCTTGGCCTGGCAGCCACCCCCCTCACTGCGCAAATGCCACCACGGCCCGCCGATCCGGTGCAGGCCTGTGAAGCCCTCAAGGCGACGCAGTTCGAAAAGACCACCATCGACAAGGTCACTTTCGTTGCTGCAGGCCAGGTGGTGGAGGGCAGCACCCTCCCGGCGCACTGCCTGGTGCAGGCGGAAATCGGTGCCCGTGTTGGCGTCCAAGGCGTGCGCTATGGCATTCGCTACGAACTGCGGCTTCCGACCTCCTGGAATGGGAGGTTTCAGTTCCAGGGCGGCGGTGGGGTTGACGGTGTGGTCCGACCTGCCTTCGGCGTGCTGCACTCGGGTGTGACCCCCGCCCTGGCGCAGGGTGCAGCGGTCGCCTCGACAGACACCGGTCACCAGAGCGACAACACCCGGGATGCGACCTTCGGGCTGGATCCCCAGGCGCGGGTGGACTGGGGATATAACTCAGTGGAGCAGGTCACTGTGCAGGCCAAGGCGCTGGTTCAGCGCTTCTATGGTGAGCCAGCACGTTATTCCTATTTTGTGGGCTGTTCGGGGGGCGGGCGTCAGGGGATGATGGCGGCACAGCGCTATCCCCAGCACTTCGACGGTATTGTCTCGGGTGCACCCATCCTCGAGCAACACCTGGCCCAGGTGGGGTCGCTGGTGGCTCTGCGAGCCTTCCAGTCGATCGCGCCGCGCAATGCCAAGGGCGAGCCGATTCTGAGCCGCGCCTTGAGCCAGAAGGACCTGCAACTGATTGACAACGCCGTGATCGCCCAATGCGATGCGCTCGACGGTGCAAGAGACGGGATCATCGAAAACCATGCAGCCTGCAAAGTCGACTTGCGTGGCTTGCAGTGCACCGGAGAGAAGACCGATACCTGCCTGAGCAGAGAGCAGGTCTCGGTTTTCACCGAGGTCATGGCGGGCCCACGAAATAGTGCTGGGGTGCAGCTCTATCCTGGCCCCCCTTGGGACGCGGGCATTTCCTCCGCCACTTGGCGTGGCAATTGGCTGGGCACCTCGGAGACCGCAACGCCTAATACGGCCAAGTACACCAATCAGTCGATCCGCTACGTCTTCATGACCCCGGCAGACCCGGACTTCGATTATTTGAAATTTGACGTCGATCGCGATCCTGCTCGGATGATGGCCTCTGCCGCCATAACCTCCACACGCGGTGTCGACTTCGAGGGATTCAAGGCTCGCGGGGGCAAAGCCATTGTTTACGTTGGTATGGCCGACTCGCTGGTGAACCCTGCTGGTGTGCGCGATTGGTACGACCGTCTGGTGAAGGCCAATGGAGGACTCGAGCCCACGCAGCGCTTCGCCCGATTTTTTGTTGCCCCCGGGGTGGAGCATTGCCGAGGCGGCCGCGGCCTTGATCGCTTCGATCCGGTCACCGCGCTTCAAAACTGGGTCGAGCGAGGCGTAGCCCCCGATACTTTGGCCAGCTCGGGTGCTGCCTTCCCTGGCCGCACACGTATGCTTTGCGCATGGCCCAAAATTGCGCGTTACAAGGGCCAGGGTAGCTTGGATGACGCGGGCAGTTTTGAATGTGCAGCGCCCTAAGGAGCGAGTGAAATGAGAACGCTGAATATCCGTCGGGCGGTGTGGCATTGGGTCTCCTTAGCCTCGGTTGGTCTGGTCGGCTGTGCAAGCGGCTCGGCGCTGCTGGAACCGTCCCGGCTTGACTTGGCGACGCTCACCGCGACGCGTGACTGCGCGAGTTTGCGGGGACTGCAGGTTCCATCCGATCGCATCGGGTTGCCGACCCGGGGCGCCCGCGTCACTGCGTCTGTGACGGTCGCCGCAAAGGCTGCAGGACCCGCGGGTGACCGATTTGTGCAGGCGCTGCCTGCCTATTGCCAGGTGCAGGGAGAAATCGCACCGATCGATCCCAAGGCTGGCCCGATCCGGTTCCAGGTCAATATCCCGCTGGAATGGAATCAGCGGGCCCTGCACCTCGGCGGTGGCGGTCTGAACGGCAGATTGCCCGACAACCTGGCGGCTGTTCAAGGCGGCGGCTCGCCGATCTCGGGCGCATTCCCGCCAGACGCGCCTTATCCCTTAACTCAGGGGTATTCGGTTTACGGAAGTGACTCGGGCCATCAGGAGCCCGGGCTGGAGGCTCATTGGGCAATGAACGCCGAGGCCTGGGAAAACTTTGGGCATGCCAGCCTCAAGAAGACACACGATGCCGTTTTCGCGGTAATCGAGGCGATGTATGCCAGCCGTCCCAAGGTGAGCTATTTCATGGGCAACTCACAGGGCGGCCGAGAAGCGCTGGAGGTCGCCCAGCGCTACCCGGATGACTACGACGGCGTGGTCGCCACAGCGCCCCTGATCGGCTACACCGCTCACGTCGTGCACAAGACTCTGCTTGCCACCACGCAGACTGGGGCGGGCTGGATTCCGTCCAGCAAGCTCCAGGTCATTGGTGCCGAGGTGAATCGTCAATGTGACGCCCTCGACGGCATTGCCGACGGGGTGATCAGTCACCATCGGGCCTGTCGGGCGCTATTCGATCCAGTCAAGGTACCCCGTGCTTATGACGCCATCCGATGCGCAGGTGGTGCGGACACAGGGCCGACCTGTATCTCAGATGCCCAGATCCGGACACTTCACCAGATGCACGCTCGGACCGACTTTGGTTACCCGCTTGCCAACGGCTGGACCTCCTTCGCCGGCTATGGGACGGGACGCGAGTCGCTGCCGGGCTTTCTGAATATCCAGCCTCAGCCGCGAAGCAGCGAGCAGCCAGCGCTGGGACAGCCCGGATCGACCGTGCGCTTTGGAATCATCAAGGACCCGGGGTTCAACCTTGTAGCGTTTGACCTGCAGCGGTTCAAGCCCCAGATTCAGGCGGCCTCTGCCTTGATCGATAGCACCAATCCTGACCTGTCGCGCTTCTTCGCCCGGGGTGGGCGCCTCATCATCAAGAGCAGCCCGTCGGACTACAGCTCTAACCCGCAGATCTTGATGGAATATTTCGACGCGGTCGTGGCCCGTTCCGGCCGCGACGTGGTGGACCGACATGTGCGCTACTACCTCATGCCTAACACCAGTCACGGCGGTGATGGTGTGAGCCTCACCACCGGCGCGCCCATTCCCCAACACGTGAATCTGGCGCAGATGGCATTCGACTGGGTTGAAAAAGGCGTGACCCCGCCAGACGCCCCGGTAGCACGCGCTGTCGGCAAGCTTCCGCCTTTCGAGGTCAGCGCGAGCAAGCCCATGTGCCGCTATCCGATGTACCCGCACTACCGGGCGGGGGGTGACCCGAAGCTCTCGGATAGCTATGAGTGCCGCCATTGAGCCCGCCGCCCCATCGGCTGCGTTCTTCCTATACTGAGACACATGTTCTTCGACGCCACCATCCCCAACACCATCCGTCCCACGATGTTCCCCTCCCTGGTCACGCCGCGTCCGATCGGCTGGATCAGTACGGTGGACGCCCAGGGCCGGGCCAACCTGGCGCCGTACTCTTTTTTCAACCTGGCCTCGTCCACGCCGCCGATCTTGATGCTGTCCATCAACGTCGCGCCAGACCGCGACCAGAAGGACACCCTGGCCAATATCCGCAGCCAGGGCGAGTTCGTCTACAACCTCGCCACCGTGCCCCTGGCGCAGCAGATGTCTGATTCGTCCATCACCGCGCCCTTCGGCGTTGACGAATTCGAGCTGCTCGGGCTGGCCAAGGCACCCAGCGTCAAGGTGCGGCCGCCGCGGGTGGCCCTCACGCCGATGGCGATGGAATGCGTGGTCGAGCGCATCGTCGACATCGAGCCCCGCGAAGCGGGTGACACGCTCACTACCGTCGTCCTCGGGCGAGTGGTCGGCCTTCACATCGAAGACGCCCTGCTTGACGAGAAGGGCCGATTCAATTCCGCCGCTGCCAGGCCCCTGGCGCGGCTTGGGGGCTTCCAGTACGCTGAGATACGGGAGACTTTCGAAATAGCGCGGCCCGGGCCCTACCCCGGGGGGCGCTTGAGGCCATGAGCGCCATGAGTGCTGAGTCCACGGGCCAGACCATTGTCCAGAAGATCCTGGCGCGCCACGCAGGACGCGAGCGGGTTGAGCCCGGCGAGCACCTGACCTGCGTTCCCGACCATGTGGCGACCCAGGAGCTGAACTGGCCGACGATTCGTCGCAACCTCGACCGCATTGGTCCGCCCGGCCTCAAGCGCCCGGACAAGATCATCGTCGTGATCGATCACACGCCATCGGCAGCTACCGGCTCGCCGCATGCGGCCACCCATTACCTGCTCAAGAGCCTCACCCGCGACCTGCGTATTGGCCATTTCTTTGGCCCCGGCACCGGCCTGCGGCACCTGGTCCTGGTAGAAAAGGGCTTTGCCCGTCCTGGCTCTCTCATCTTTTCGGACGAGGGCAACATCGCCAGCGTCGGCGCGGTGGGCGCCCTCAACATATCGATGTCGCCCGACATCCTGGTGCCCCTGATCAAGGACGAGAACTGGGTCACGGTGCCTCGCACGGTGCGCATCGACCTGGTGGGGCAGATGCCCTTTGGCGTCAACGCCCGCGACATCGTGCAGACCCTGTTGCGCGATTGGGGCCAAGGCCAGTTTCTGCAGTGCTGCGTGGAGTACGGCGGTCCGGCCCTGGCGAGCCTGTCGATGGACGACCGCCAGACCCTGCTGGCCTCTACTTTCCACAGCATGTCCGACACCGCAGTGATGGAGGTTGATGACCTCGCCCTGGCTTATGTCGACGCGCGCGCCCAGGGCCGTCCCTACGAGGTTGTGCGTCCCGATCCAGACGCGCACTACCACCTGCGCCTTACGATCGATCTGTCGACGCTCTCGCCCATGGTCACCGTGCCCCCCGAGCAGACCGGTGCGACGCCGGTGGAGCAAGTTGCTGGCTTGCAGGTGGACCAGGCCACCATCGGTTCCTGCGCAGGCAACCGGCTTCAGGATATGCGCGACGCCGCCCTCATCCTGCGCGGTCGCAAGGTGGCGCCCCATGTGACGATGTACATCACCCCCGGAAGCGCCGAGGTCTACGCCCAAGCCGCTCGCGAGGGTCTGCTGGAGGTCTTTGCCGAGGCCGGCGCTGCGGTGCTCACGCCTGGATGCAACACCTGCTGGGGCTATCTGGGCGTGCTGTCTGGCAAGGAGGTGTCCATCACCACTCACCAGTTCAACTATCAAGGCCGAAATGGCAGCGAGGAGGCTCGGGTTTTCCTGGCCTCGCCGCTGACGGTGGCCGCCTCGGCGGTCGAGGGCAAGATCGCCGACCCTCGGCCCTATTTGCAGCAGGCGGCCTATGCCGCCTACCTGGCCGATGGTGCCGATGACACGCTGGGCGGCGCGCCAGGCGCCTCGCGGGCGGCCCCGCGCGGCGGTCACTGAAGGAGCGACGATGCCGGCCTTTGCAATTGAACCGGACCTGCCCATGGCCGGTCGCGTGTGGAAATTCGGGGACCAGGTCTCCGGAGACGACGGAATCATTGACTTCAGCGCAGTGCGCGAGGGCTTTGGCAAGCCGATGGACGAGGCCCTGCTCACGGCCATGTGCTTTCGGCGCATCAACCCGCGCTTCCCAAAGGAGGTACAGCCGGGTGACCTGGTGGTGGGCGGGGTGAATTTCGCGCACCACAACCATGTGGAGGTCAGCGCCGCCATCCGCTTTTCCGGCATTGCCGCTGTCCTCGTGGAGTCCTGCGAGTCGGGCTTCATTCGTCGCGCATTGAGCCAGGGCCTGCCGGTGCTGACCGTGCCAGGCCTTGCTGCCCGTGTTCAGGACGGCGAGCGCATCTCGGTGAACCTGGCGGCTGGTCGCATTGTCCTGGCCGACGGCAGCGCGCTCGATGCGCCGCCCTTGTCGCCACACATGCTGGCGGTGCTGCGTGCCGGCAGCCTGGTGGAGGCCCTCCGGCGCGAGTTTCAGGGCGCTCCAAGCGCCTGATGCTCTTGGCGCGCGGCCTGATCGAATCGACCCCTTCCCTTCAAGAACAAACGGAGACAAAAGATGAATCTGCAACCTGGAATCCGCCGCCGCCCCGCCTTGTGGGCCACTGGCCTGGCCATTGCCGCCTGCCTGTCTGCGCCAGTGATGGCGCAGCAATGGCCGGAGAAGACCATTCGCCTGGTGCACCCCTATGCGGGGGGTGCGGCTGGTGACGTGCTGACTCGCGAGCTGGCGGCCGGGCTGCAGCAGGAACTGGGCGGTTCCGTGATCACCGAAAACAAGCCCGGCGGCGGTACGGTGATCGGCTCGGAGACGGTCGCCAAATCGGCGCCCGATGGCTACAACGTGCTAATGGCTGGCCCAGCCACGCACGTGATCATGCCGGCCATCCACCCGAAGCTGCCCTACAACGCCGAGAAAGACTTTGACCTGATCGGCATGTGGGCCATCGTGCCCAGCATGATCAGCGTCCACCCCTCTCTGCCGGTGAACAACCTGCGCGAGCTGATCGACTACGCCAAGAAGAATCCGGGCAAGCTCAATTACGCCAGCGCCGGGGTGGGCACCGGACCGCATTTGGCCGGCGAGACCTTCAAGGCCATGACCCAGACCAGCATGACCCACGTTCCCTACAAGGGCGCGGCGCCGGCGGTCATGGCGCTGCTGGCCGGCGAGGTGCAGGTGGCCTTTGTCAACATCCCGCCGCAGACGGCCCACGTGAAGGCCGGCAAGATCCGGCCGATCGCGGTCATGTCGGCCACCCGCTCAGCGCTGATGCCCGAGGTGCCCACCGCCATCGAGCAAGGGCTGGCGGGGTTCCTCTCCGAGTCCTGGTATGGGGTAGCCGTGCCCGCAGGTACGCCGGCCGCAGTGCGCACCCGACTTCAGCAGGCCATGTTCAAGGCGGGCGGCGATGCCGACCGCAGGGGCCGCCTCATTGGTGCCGGCATCGAGCCCAAGCTGATGACGCCTGCGCAGCTGGCTGAGTACATCAAGGCCGAGGACACGCGCCTGCGGCCCGTGCTCAAGTCCCTGGACCTGAAGGTCGAGTAAGCGGTCTTCAGCGCGCTGGGTGGGACGAGCCCGGGCAAGCCCGGGCTTGTTCCAGCTTATTCAGGCTGGATGCCAGCCTTGGTGACGACGTCGCGCCAGCGCTTGGTCTCCGACTCGATGAAGGCACCAAAGGTGCGCGGGTCCATCGGCGTAGTCTCCGCGCCCTCCGAGATCAGCTTGGCCAGAACGTCCTTGTCTTTGAGCACTTCATTGAGCTCGGTGGTGAGCCGCTGGGCGATGGCGGGCGGCAGGCCCGCGGGCGCGAGGATGCCGAACCAGGTACCGGTTTCCATTGCCACGCCTTGTTCGCGCAGGGTGGGCACGTCGGGCAGCAGCGGATGGCGCTTTTCGGAGGCGATGCCCAGGGCACGCAGCCTGCCTTCTTTGACGTGCTGAAGCACCGGCACCATGCTCGGAATGATCAGTGATGTTTCGCCCGACAGCGTGGCGAGCACCGCCGGGCCGCCGCCCTTGTAGGGCACGTGCATGAGCTTGGCGCCCGTCGCGCCCTCGAACAACTCCGTTACCAGATGCGGTGAGGAGCCGATGCCGAAGGATGCATAGGGCACCGGGTCCTTGGCGCCGCGTGCCAGCGCAATGAACTGCTGCAGGTTGCGTGCCGCAACCGAAGGATGCACTGCCACGATGGCTGGCGCATTGGCCACCATGCCAATGGGCGTGAAGTCTTTGCGGGCATCGTAGGGCACCTTCTTGAATAGGCTCTGGTTGGCCGTGATCGAGGTGCTTGTCATGAGCAAGGTGTAACCGTCCGCGGGCGACTTGGCTACTTGGTCGGTGCCCAGCATCGAGCTGGCGCCCGCCTTGTTCTCCACCACGATGGACTGGCCGAGACGCTCGCCGAGTTTCTGACCCACCACGCGCGCGATGAGGTCGACGCCGCCACCGGGGGCGAAGGGGACGACCAGCTTGATCGGTCGGCTCGGGTAGCCGGCTTGGGCCTGCGCGGTCAGCGGCAGGGACAGGCCGGCCAGGGCGCCAGCCGCAGCAAGGGCGGCGACCGCCTGTCGGCGGCGAAGGGAGGAGGGCAGGGACATCAGGTTCTCCAGAGGCTCGTGTTGGGTGGGGTGTGGCGTGTCGCTCGTGGGTACCTTCAGGGGAAACCGGTGCGGCTCAGGCCTTGTTTTTGGCGTGCAGGTCGGCGGCGGGCAGGTCAGCCACTGGCACGCCCCTCTCGATATGCTCGCAGCGCTCGCGCTCGCCGTCGGCCTTCTTGCGCGAGCGCTCAAGTACCTCGGCGGCGCGCTCGATCGGCACGAAGCACACGCCGGTGTCGTCGGCCACCACCAGGTCGCCGCAGCGCACCCGGATGCCGAAGATCTCGACGTCGCCGTTGATCTCCACCGTCTCGATGCGCCACTTGCCGGTGATGGGGGTGATCTCGGAGGCCCACATCGGGTAGTCGAACGCACGCGCGTGCGGCACATCGCGCACGCCGCCGGAGACGATAGACCCCAACTCGCCCTGGCGTTTGCCAGTCTGGGCCGAAATGCCGCCCATGTTGGACACGCCCGGGACGCCCTCGATCACCAGGATGTCGCCCGGCATCGCCAGGTTGTGGCCCTCGAACTCGGCCATCTTGTTCACTTTGGCCTTGGCCTGGTCGTACACATGCTCGCGCTGCACCATGTTGCGCACCGTGAGCGCGGGGCCCACGATCACCTTTCCGGCAATGGTGGGTCGCAGGGTGCTGGCGCCCACCGCGCCGACGATGCCCATTTCGTCCATCACGTCGGAAACCACACCGGTGCAGTCGCCCAAGGCCATGAAGCCCTCGATCAGGCTCGGGTCTGGCCTCGGCACCTCCAGGCGGCGGATGCGGTCGGCGGCGATTTTTCCTGTCAGCTTCTTGTTTGTCATGGGTATCGCGTCGGTTGAAACAGTGGCGATTGTCCCGGCGATGGCGGGCTGTTTCCATTCGGGGTTGTGCCCACGCGCGCCGCTTTTCGGACAGCAGTTGACTTGAATACTGAAGAGCTATATCGTGTACTTTAGTAAGTATTTTGACGGGGTCGCACTCAGTAGTCGCAGTCGGGTGGGCTTCGACGCTTCAAAGGCCATTCACCCGGAGCCCCAGGAGCGAGTCCATCTCCCCCGGGTGCTATTTCTCCAAGGAGTATTCCATGCGACTTTCTTTGAAACCTCTTGTGGCGGCGATGTTGTGCCTGTCCAGCGCTGCGCCGGCTTTGGCCGCTACCCCTTTCACCACCGAGCGCTCGGACCGACAGGAACGCTCAGACCGTTCCGATGCCCGTAGCCCTCTGGCCGCCATGGGGGGCAGCACCTTCGACCCGCACAGCCTCACCGGCGCGGTGACCCTCGAGCGCGTGCTTCAGGGGCTGGCGCCGAACCGTGGCTTCATGCCTGGCATGGACTTGGCGAGTGGGGCGCGAGCCACAGACCTGGCGAACGAAGCAAGTCCGTCGGGCGCGTCGTGGGTAGACAGCCTGAGCCCTGATCAACTTGCGCATTTGCGTAAGGCACTGAGCCACTCTGGGGTCACTTTCGAGTACCGGGTGATGCAGGCCCAGAAAATCTCCTTTCCCTGTCCTGGGTCAGAGTCCAGGTTTTCCCAAATCGAGGACCCGAGGGCGCCGCGGTGCTTCACCTACTCCATAGGCGCGCTGATGGAGGAGCCCACCTACCTTGTAGGCCAGCTGGCCCACAGAGGCCTGAGGAATGCCACCTTCGTGTTGTCGCGTCCTCCTGAACTCAGGCAGGCTCGCTTGGCCGAGGTGA